>JAEEGH010001358.1_pt1 | contig 71211 bp, 53 predicted proteins | sample 9134181 | NCBI WGS metagenome assembly JAEEGH01 (sample SAMN16246544, study PRJNA631951) | gut metagenome | biome: gut microbiome; feature: rumen; material: DP-attached | host: Bos | place: Iran: Karaj | collected 2018-10 | reverse complement strand
ACGTGACCAACGATGGTGGATCTCCGGTCACAGAGCGCGGTATCTGTTACAGCATCTATGAGAATCCTACTTTGTCTGATTCCGTACGTCTGGCTGGTACTGGCATAGGACGCTATTACTGTGAGATGACTAACCTCACCAATGCCACCACCTATTATATCCGTGCTTTTGCTACCAACAGCGAAGGAACGAGTTTTGGTGATGTGATTACGGTGCGTACTGTTGAACACCCCATGCTCCCGACGGTGACCACGGATGAAGTTTCCGATATCACACTCAACACGGCAGTTTGTGGTGGTAATGTGCTCAGCGATGGTTTTGCAGCAATCACGGAAAGAGGCATCTGTTATGCTACGCACGAAGAGCCGACCGTGTTTGACTATAAAGTGGCTGGTGGTGAAGGCTTGGGCTTGTTCCAATGCCGTATGTCAGGCTTGGAGACCCTCACTACTTATTATGTCCGTGCATACGCTAGAAATAGTGAGGGCTATGCCTACGGTAACGAAGTGACCTTCGTAACGGCCGATGAAACCTTCCTGCCCGAGGTGATTACTCACGAGGTGACTGACTTCAACCACTTCTATGCCATCGGTAGCGGAGAGGTGGTTTCCAATGGTGGCTTGGATATCATTGAACGTGGTATTTGCTGGAGCACATCTCCCAATCCTACCACGACGGGTAACAAGTTGACTGCTGGAACGGGCATGGGCGAATTTGAGTGCCGTATTTCTTATTTGTTCGGTAACACTACATACTATGTTCGCGCTTATGCAGCTAATGAAGCGGGCATGAAATATGGTAATGAGGTGACCTTTACCACCTTGCCGCATCCGAACATCGCTCCAGAAGGTGCTATTCCTTCGCTGTTCTCTATTAGCGAGGATCAACAAGTGTTTTTCTCGCAGGGTAATCTGCAATATCAGGCCTCGTCCAATACTTGGCGTTTTGCTGAACATCAGTATGATTATGTCGGCGGAACATATGTTTGGTCTGGTGAAGAATTTGGTAATGTTTTTGTTGACGGAGTGAAGTCTAGCAATAACAATATTTCACCCTCCTATTCGGGTTGGATCGACCTCTTTGGATGGGCCACTTCGGGTTGGAACAACAACAATCACTATTATCATCCTTACGATTACGAATCAACCGGCTGGACAGTGGATGGTTATGGTTACGGCTACTGGGATGGTCAATACGCTAATTATTCCATGACTGGTGATTATGTCAATTTGGACTGGGGCGTTTATAACCCCATCATTAATGGCGGTAATGAGGCGGGAAGATGGAGGACGCTGAATTACGATGAATGGAATTATTTGTTGCAATACCGCCAAGATGCCACTTATAAACGTTCAAGCGCCATGGTGAATGGAGTTGAAGGTTACATTCTTCTGCCCGATGCTTGGATTCTTCCTGCAGGCGTCACATTCACGGCTAACGCACCTGATTTCGAGACTAACAATTACAATCTTGCTGAGTGGGTCATTATGGAGAATGCCGGTGCTGTGTTTTTCCCGCGTTCAGGAGGACGTTTCTATGGTAGCGATGGTCTCGTTTTTGATTATGGATATAGTTATTACTGGTCTTCGTCGCATTATGTGCAGGCATCTTATTCTAGCAATGATAACGCCTATTGCGCCAGTATGTCCAATTTTTATGGGTATGAAATTATGTCACGTAATAGCGGTCTCCCAGTCCGTCTTGTACAGAATTACTAATTGATAAACGTAAAAACAAAGGAGGACATCAAAGTCCTCCTTTGTTTTCTTAAATATCGACGTAATATGAAGACTAAAGGAATAATAATAGGTATTTGTTTGCTTATTGTTGTTTTTGTGGCCTGTAAAAAGGAAAACGATAATGGAAACGGCAATGGAGGCAACGAGCAGCCTGCAGAAAGCGGTCTTTCGGGTGTGTTTTCCGTAGGCAATAGCAAGACGGTGCGATTCTCGCAAGGCAACTTGCAGTATCAAGCCTCAACGGATACCTGGCGCTTCGCTGAGCATCAGTACGACTGCGTCGGCAACACTAACTGCAATATCAGCCTGTTTTATCAAGGTTGGGTGGATTTGTTTGGTTATGGTACTAGTGGCTACAACGACGTGAAGCCCTGGCTCATCGATTATAATATGGATGCTGCAAGCATCACTGGAACAAAATACGACTGGGGCTTGAACAACGCCATCTCCAATGGCGGCAACAAGGTCGGCCTTTGGCACGTGCTTTCTATGGATCAGTGGGAATATATCGTCAATGGACGTTCAGGCTCGCGCTTTGCCAAAGCCACTATCGACAATGTGCGAGGTTTGTTGTTGCTTCCAGATAGTTGGAATGCAGCGATATATGCCTTAAATGCCGTCAATGATGCAGCAGGTGGATACGAGAACAACCAAATTTCAACAGCAGACTGGACCAGCCAATTGGAAGCCAATGGTGTCGTGTTTCTGCCTTGTTCCGGGCTTCGCGAAGGCACAACGGTGAATTATGTCAATGGCTTTGGCCGTTATTGGTCGTCGACATACGTTGAGAAAGCTCGCAGCCTATTCTTTCATCAGGGCGATGTGCGTGCTGATGGCGCCGACTATCATTCGGGCTTCGCAGTCCGTCTTGTCCAAGATGTGAAATGATTGATTCGCTACTGATAATCCGAGCCGAAAAAGCTTTTTCGGCTCGGATTGTTTTTACTTGAGTTTCGACATCACCTTCAGCAACTGCTCACCCAAGCCAATCGTGTAGCCCTGCTTCACAAACACCACCTCGCTATTAGCGTTGGCGATAAGGAAGATGGGGCGGACGTCTGGGTTGAGGTGCATGCATTCGATGATTTCGTCGCGGGTGGAGCCGTCGTCGATGCCATAGACGATGCCTTCGTGTAACTCGTTGAAGTTCTTCAGCTTGAATTTGTCGTATTCCTCTTTGCTGCTGAAGATGAAGATCATCGGCAAACCGCTGTCCTCGAAATTCTTGCGGAAGGCGGCAATGTCCTGCATGGCGTGGGTGGTGGGCTCGCTGCCTTGGTCAAGATAGCCGAGGATGAAATAGTCGTTACCCATCAATAGCCTTGGGTTGCCGTCTTCGCCCGTCTCAGGGTCGGTGAAGTGGATGTCGGCGTAGAAGCAACCGATGACGTGGACGTCGTGGTCGGCTTCGCGCAAAATGAGGTTCACTTGCGTGGTTTTGTCGGCCTCGATGCTGAAGAACTCGCTGTGAGTCAAGGCGGTGCCGTCATCCAAGCGGGTGCCAGCCGTGAGAATGTAATAGCCTTCGTCCAAAGGCGTGGGCTGCTCAAAGGTGGATAGCATCATGCCATCGTCAATGCCAGGGTCTTTAGCGTCGTATGCCAGCAGGCGGAAACTGTTGCCATCGAACTTCTTGATGCTGAAGTGCGTGTAGTATTTCGGGTCGGCGACGGAAGCGATGGGGTAGTATTGGATGTCCAGATAGCCCACAGCAGCACTGGTGGGTTCGGCGGCCTCGAAGTCCACATTGGTCCATTCCTTGCCGAAGTATTGCACATTTCCATTCACGGGGTTGATTTGTGCGGCGATGCCCAAACTACGTGCCATACTCACGAAGAAGATGTCGCGCGAATGGCGGTCGGCCTTACGGGCTTTCAAGACACCTAGAGGCGAAATCGGGATGCGCTGCAAAGCCAAATTGTCGTTGGCTTGTATATTCTTTTTTACCCAATCAACCAACAATGCGGGATTGTCATGGTATTGCCGTCTCTCCGCTTCAGGGAAGAACTCGGAAAGGGTTTTGCGGTAAGGTACCAGCATCTCGTTGCTCACGCGAGGATTGAGGATGTACTGAGCGTAATGCTCAGGCGGCATGGAGATGATGGATTGCTCGAGACCAGGCGTGTTGTCAAAATGGTCTTTCAGCACCTCAAGGCTCACATCGCGCAAGTCCTTGTCGGAGATGTTGCTGAGAAGCTCCACGGCCTTGATTTCTTGGCCTTTGCCTTGGGCGTATTTTACGAAATCAGCAATGGTCTGCCAGTTGCCCCAAGTCTTCTCGTAGATACTGCACAGCTTTTTGTTGCCCGTATTCATGATCACGTCCATCTGGGCTTTCTTGCAGTCGGCAATGTAGGCGTTACGCAACGAGTCCTCAATGGCTATGCGGCGGTCGTTCTCGGCACGCATTTCGGCCGTCACCTCGGGCAAAACGCTGGTCGAGACAGGCGGCACCATGTCGAACTCAAAGATGTCGTTTTGGCCTTGTTCATGGTCGAGGGTGATGGTGATGTTGTCTTTCTCGCCCGACTTGAACACTTGAAAACCGAACTTGCCATCTTTGGCGGCGTATGCCATCATGCAGCCCAAACCGGCGGTGAGCCAGGTCTGACCGCTCTCGTCGGTAGTTTTCGTGACTACGGTGCAGAACTCGGCATAGTTGTAGATCTTGAACTCCACGGGCAAGTTGGCTTGTGGCTTGCCGTCGCTGTCCACCACGGTGAAGGTGGTCTTGGCGGTCTTGCCGTAGTTGTCCACCACGTTGATTTCGGTGTAGTTGTCGCTGCGGCTGATGACCTCTTCGGGGCCGTCGTAGTCGCCGAAGACGCGCGTATGTAATAACAAGGTGCGCGAGGCAGGCTCGTTGAACCAGCCTAAGTCGAGCACGGGCTCAGGCTCACAGGCACCGAGGAAATGCCATTTCCCGTCCACCCAGGCCTCCACCCAGGCATGGTTGTCGTCGCAGTGCGCCCAGCGGGGCGTGTAGACCTGTCGTGCCGGGATGCCCACGGTGCGCAAGGCCGTCACTAACAGCGTCGACTCCTCGCCGCAGCGACCCCACGAGGTCTTGATGGTCGCCATCGGGGCGCTGGTGCGGCTGTCGCTGCCCTTGTAGTTGACGTGCTCGTGGCACCAGTGGTTCACTTCGAGGACGGCGTCATATAAAGTGAGGTCTTTCACGCGCCCTTTCAGCTCCTCGTAATAGGTGGCACGGAAACGGTCGAGGTTCTCATTGTTGACGCGCACGGGCACCACGAAATGCTTGAACTCTCGCTCAGGTACGTTTTCGCCCCATGGCATCTCTTCTTTGGCCAGGAAGGCATAGTGCACGCACTCGCGGTAATAGTCCTCGGTGTAGTCCACGCTGTCGCCGAGCGGCATATATTGGTAGAGGAATTCCACGGCTTCTTTCTCGTTGAAGGTCGTTTCCTTTTCTGATGAGCAGGCCGAGAAAAGCAGTGCTGAAAGAACAGCAAAAGATAGGATGAGGTTTTTCATATTGCAAATGTTTGCTGCAAAGATAGTGTTTATTTCAATCCTTCCGTCAGGAACTTCCGCAAATGGAGGTGGGTTTTCTGAATTTGTAATGCAATTATCAGAAAAATACGCTATCTTTGCGCCAAATAAAAACCATATCATCGTTAGAGATAGAAATAGAGAATAAATAACATATTATAAACCAAAGCATTAGCTATTATTTCGCGTTTACCGAAAACCCTGCAAGATTAACGGAGATAAAACACGGAAATAATAAGTGAAGGTCTAGCTGCAAGCAGATAGGCTTTTGCCCTGAAATAAGCAGATGCTCATACCCGAAGGGTGTGAGTACTTATTTTGGGCAGAGGTCTCCTTGCAGGGTTACCTTGGTAAGCGCAATAAGGAAAGCACCTTTCTTTTTGCGTAGTGATTGATAGCCATGCAAAAACTGTCAATCACGATGGCAAATGAAAATTTAAGGGCAGCTAATGTGGCCAAAAAGGACGAGTTCTATACTCAACTTGTTGACATCGAGAACGAATTGAGGCATTACAAGGCACATTTTATGGGCAAAACGGTGCTGTGTAACTGTGATGACCCGCGTGTGAGCAACTTTTTCCACTATTTCAGCTACAACTTTGAGCAGTTAGGGCTTAAAAAACTCATCACCACTTGCTACAAAAACCAAAATCGCGACCTCTTCAGTCAAAACGATGCCGAGCAAGCCATTTGGTTGGAATATTTCGGCGACCGCAACGGTAATCGCGTGCCCGACCCCGAAGAAATCGGTATCCACTATTTCAAAGGGGACGGCGATTTCCGTTCCCAAGAGTGCATCGAGTTGCTGAAAGAAGCCGATATTGTGGTGACCAATCCGCCTTTCTCATTGTTTAGGGAATATGTAGCGCAATTGATGAAGTATGAGAAGAAGTTTGTGATTGTTGGACATCAAAATGCTATTAGTTATAGAGAAATATTTCCTTTGATAAAAGATAATAGGATTTGGTTAGGTTATGGTTTTAAGGGTGGGGCAGGACATTTTATCAGTAGGTATGAAGATAAGGCAACGGCCGGAGATCATCGAGAAGGTATGATTAGAGTTTCAGGTGTGAACTGGTTTACAAATTTGGAAATACAGAAGCGTCATGAAGATTTGATTATGTTCAAAAGATATAGTCCAGTTGAGTACCCGAAGTATGATAATGTTGATGCAATTAATGTAGACAAAACTTCAGATATTCCGTTGGACTTTTTTGGAGTAATGGGAGTCCCAATAACCTTTTTGGACAAGTATAATCCTGATCAATTTGAAATCATAGATGCAATAGGCAGGTATAGTATGATAGATGGTCCAACTCCTGAAACTCAAGGAAAATATCTTACTGATGTTAATGGACAACATAAATATGCCCGTATTCTCATCCGTCGCAAGCAAAAGCCAATAGACTACGCTTCGATAGAACCGACGGTCTCTATGGCGGCAGAAGGAACTGAATAGCAGCAGTAGGCCCGTCCCGAAGGGACGATACTCGAGTAACCGTAGGTCGCGACCTACGGCAGCACCCCGGCAGGACAATAAAACAACTATACAATATGAACATAGAACTACACAAAATCACAGTCCGCGAACTAACACAAGGCTATGTGGACAACAACGAAAACGGCGTGCGCGCCTACGGCGGCCGCCTCGATGTGCGCCCGCCCTACCAACGCGAGTTCGTCTACAAGGAGAAACAACGCGATGCCGTCATTGACACGCTCACCCAAGGCTTCCCGCTCAATGTCATGTATTGGGCCGTGCGCGACGACGACACCTTCGAGATCATCGACGGACAGCAACGCACCATCAGCATCTGCCAATACGTCAACGGCGACTTCGCCTTCAACTTCCGCTATTTCCACAACCTCCAGCCTGATGAGCAGGAGCAAATCCTCAACTACGAATTGCAAATCTACATCTGTAGCGGCACCGACAGCGAGAAGCTGAAATGGTTTCGCACCATCAACATCGCGGGAGAGGCGCTCACAGAGCAGGAGCTGCGTAACGCGGTGTATGCGGGCAGCTGGGTGAGCGACGCCAAACGCTATTTCAGCAAGAACGGTGCACCTGCCGCAAAAATCGGTAGCGACTACCTCAACGGCTCTGCCATCCGTCAGGACTACCTTGAAACCGCCATCGACTGGATTTCCGGCGGTAACATTGAAGTCTACATGTCGAATCATCAACACGATGCCAGTGCCGCACCGTTGTGGCAGTTCTTCCAGTCGGTCATCACTTGGATTGAGACCTCGTTCCGCCCAACCAAGGAACGCAAGAAAATCATGAAAGGCGTGGAGTGGGGGATGCTTTACAAGCAATACAAGGACCAGGTGTTTGACTACAAAGCCATCGACGAAGAAGTGAAACGCCTCATCCTCGACGACGACGTGACCAAAAATACAGGTATTTATCCTTATATCCTCACACGCAAAGAGAAATATTTGTCAATTCGAGCCTTCACCGATGCGCAAAAGTTGGCAGCTTACGAAAGGCAGATGGGTTTTTGTGCCGACTGCGGACAGCATTTCGAGCTTTCCCAAATGGAAGCCGACCACATCACGCCGTGGCATCTCGGTGGCAAGACCATTGCGGAGAATTGTCAGATGCTCTGCAAGGAATGTAATAGACGGAAGAGTGGGAAATAAGGGGTTATAATCTAGACTTGTTGATAGTCAAAGATTTGCTTTGCGTTTTGCTTTTAGTTCTTGAAGAAAACTCTCTGGGTCGAAATTTTCAACATCAGGGCTGGCAATACCTTCGTCTATGGCCGCTTTAAGGATAGCCAAGCGGGCTTCGTCTTCCTCCAAGCGACGAAGACCTTCCCGGATGACTTCACTGGCATTGTTATACCTCCCACTGAGGATGCTTTCCCGAATGAATTCCTCATAATGAGGGCCAATAGATGCGGTTACTGTTCTGCCCATAGTAGTACGTCTTTATGCTGCAAATGTAAGAATATTTCTTACAATGTCTAGCGTTTTTGTAAAAAAATGCAAAAAAGGTGGTAAGCTTACCACCTTTTTGACAACATTTCTTCTGGATCGCTTCGTGCCTTTGAATCCCCGCCCTTCGGGCACCCCTTTAGAAGGGGGAGGCGCGAAGCGACGACAAGTCAACTAAATCATAAACTCTTCCAAAGAAGAGAACAGAATCTCTTTCAGCTCTTCTTTGTGCTCGGGCGTGGTCTTTGTGAACAGGAAGCCCCAGATGCTCATGGCGGGGTTCATGATGTCGCGGGTCTCAAGCACACCGTGGAAGTGCCGCTTGATGCGCTCGAAGTCGAGCTTACGGTTGGTGTCGTAAGGCTTGTCCAAGACGATGAAGCTGAACACATCGTTCTCGATGCCGTTCCACATGGTGGCATAGTCGGGACGAATGCCCTCGAAATAGCACTGTACAGGCAGCAGATGGCAGGTGTGACGTGTCAAGTCGTTGAGGCACATGCCGGCGAAACGCAGCGGGTTGACCTCAATCGGGATGGCGCGACCCGTGTTTTTGTCGACGCGGAACTCCACGTGCATGGGGAAGTTTTTCAGTCCAAGCACGCCGTTCAGGTCGATGCAGAACTGGTTGAAGGCGGGATAGTTGGCCTCGAAGATCTGCTTGCTCATGCAGTAGAGGCGATCGCTGACATCAGTCTCGTTCTTGAAGATGTGGTGGAAGATGTTGATGATGTTGGGTTTGCCCTCTGCATCATAATAGGCATCCACGGCATATTCCTCGCCTTCGATGAACTGTTCCAACACGAATTTCTCGCTGCGTACCACGGTCTCGGGGAACACGGCGCATTGCTTGGCGAAGTTTTGGTCGATGTCATCCAAAGCAGCTTGCCATTCGGCCTTGTTGCGCACGATATACACGCCCACACTGAGGAAGCCTACTGCCGGTTTCAGCACCAATGGCAGCGGCAACTCATCCGGGTTGAGGCTGCGCAAGGCTTTCATCTCCACCTCTTTGTAATAGAAGTCGGGATAGATCTGCTGGCAGATGCGACGGAAAGCGGCCTTGTCCTTCAGGATTTTGACCTTCTTCACCAGTTCCGACTCGGGCAGCTGGGCATAGAGCCACACCAAAGCATTTTCCGAGACGGCATACAACTGATGGCTTTGATCGTATTTCTCAACGAAAGCCTTGTCGTCCAAAAGGTTAAGGTGATGGCCTTGACTTTTCAGCACCTCGGCCATATCGTTATGTAAAACGGGGATTTGTTTCTCTTCCAAATACGCCACCAACGGGGCGGAAACGTATGGTTTTTCTAAAATGATCATTGTTTAATTGTTGTTATGCGGTTTGTAGAGACGTGGCGCGCCGCGTCTCTACAGGGATGGTTCTATCTGATAATATTCTGCGTCCTATCGGGTCCGTACGAAACGAATTTGATCGGCACGCCGACGTAATTCTCAATGAATTTGATGTAATCTTCTAATTTCTGTGGAATCTTGCCTTCTATCTTCTGTTGCCAGCCAGGGATTTCGGTGTAGACGGGCTCCATGGTCTCAGTACAGGCAGCAAAAGGCAGGTGCTTGGTCTCTTGTCCGTTGTAGCGATAGGCAGTGGCGACTTTCAAGGTGGCGAAGTCGTCCATCACGTCGCTCTTCATCATCATCAGGTCGGTGACGCCGCTGAGCATGACGGCATATTTCAATGCGGGCAGGTCAAGCCAGCCGCAACGGCGCGGACGGCCCGTGGTGGCACCAAACTCGTGTCCGTTCTGGCGGAGCATCTCACCGGTTTCATCGAATAACTCGGTGGGGAAGGGACCTGTTCCCACGCGGGTACAGTAGGCCTTGAAGATGCCATACACCTTGCCCACACGGCTCGGGGCAACGCCCAATCCAGAACAGACGCCAGCGGCGATGACATTCGATGAAGTCACGAAAGGATAGCTGCCGAAGTCCACGTCAAGCATAGAGCCTTGGGCACCTTCGGCCAGCACTTTTTTGCCGTTGTCAAGGGCGTCGTTGATGAAATACTCGCCATCGACGAACTGATATTGTTTCAGGTATTCGATGCCTTCGAACCACAGCTTCTCGTACTCGGCAAAGTCGAGGCCGTCGAGTTGGAAGCCCTGCATCTCAAAACCGAGGCCAGCGATTTGCTGCAGGTGGGCCTTTTTCAGGTTCTCGTATTTCTCGAGGAAGTCAGCCGAGTTGATGTCACCGATGCGCAAGCCTCTACGGGCGGTCTTGTCGGTATAGGTCGGGCCGATGCCTTTCAGCGTGGTGCCGACTTTCATCTTGCCCAAAGCCTTCTCGTTGGCGGCATCCATGGCGCGGTGAGTGGGCAGGATGAGATGGGCGCGGTTGGCGATCATCAAAGTCTGACGCAGGTCGAAGCCAGCCTCGCGCAGGCCTTCGATCTCACCTTTTAATATATGTGGCTCGATGATGACGCCGTTGCCGATGAGGTTGATGCAACCCGGGGTGAGCACACCCGATGGGATGTTGTGCAACACAAATTTTCTACCTTCAAACTCAATGGTATGACCAGCGTTGGGACCACCTTGAAAACGGCAGACGATGTCATAATTCGGGGTGAGGGCATCGACCACCTTGCCTTTGCCTTCATCGCCCCATTGTAAACCTAAAAGAATGTCTATTTTGTTCATTATAAATATTTTATCTATTATTCTCTAAACTCTAAACTCTAAACTCTCAACTTTTCTTATGTCCGTAAAAAATAAGTGAATGATGCGTAATCTCAACACCCAATTGCTCCTCAATCGATCTTTGGATCTCAAGCAAACGCGGGTCACAAAACTCCATGACGGTCTCCGTTTCCAAATCGATGAAATGGTCGTGTTGGCGGAACTTGTAGGAGCGCTCGTATTGTGCGCAGTTGTGCCCAAACTGGTGTTTGATGACAAGCCCACAGTCTAGGAGGAGGTCGATGGTGTTGTATAGTGTAGCCCTACTGACGCGGTACTTGTTGTCTTTCATCTGATTATACAGCGAGTCAATGTCGAAGTGCCCGTTGGTCGAGTAAATCTCCTTCAGGATGGCAAAGCGCTCGGGGGTCTTGCGCAACTTCCTCCGCTGTAGGTAATCGATGAATAACTTCTTGACGGCCAAATAGGTATTGTCAAATGAGTCTTTCATTTTTCTAGTCGTGATGTTGGCGCAAAGATAAGTATTTTTTCAGAACAATTCTAAATAATAAGCATTATTTTTAATTGTTCTTGCGCACCACTTTCTGTATCTCCTTCAGCTGGTTCAGTTTGGCCATCAGGTCATCAAGTTCCTTGGTGTTATGCACATAGATGGAGATGGTGGCTTCCACCACGTCTTGTTTGGCTTCCATGTGGAGCATGTGCAGGTTGAGTTTCATCTCGTTGGAGAGCAGGTTGGTCATGCGGTGGAGCAGTCCAGCCGAGTCTAAAGCGGTGATTTTCAAATCGGCGAGGAAGGCGATCTCGCTCTTAGGCTGCCATTTGGCTTTCACGATGTTGTTACCGTAGCGGGACGATAGCTGTATGGCCTTGGGGCAGTTGCTGCGGTGGATTTGTAGTGGCTCGCCTGGGAAGTTGAAGGCGATGACATCGTCGCCGGGGATGGGGTTGCAGCAGGTCGACACGTTGAAGTCGAATTCGCCCGAGGTGGTGATGGACGGTGTCGTGTCTTTGTCTTTGCTGCTGTTGCCCAAGAGGCCGAAGGTGAGGTAACGCACGAAGCTGCCGTTCGACTGAGGTTTCAGCACGCTGCGGATGAGGCGCTCGTCGATTTTGTCGGTGGCAACGTTATAATAGAAGTCGATGGAGCTAGTGAGGTTCTCGGCCGTCATCACTTGGTTGCGATTGGCTTTCGAAGGCTCCATGTCGAGTTTTTTCATGATGGCCTCAAACTTTTGCTCGCCTTCTTCACGGAAGCCGCGGCGGTATTCCTTGATACCGCTCTTAAGCCTTGATTTGGCTGTGGCTGTAGCTAGGAACTCGAACCATTTTTCTTGTGGGTGTTGCGACTCGGAGGTGATGATCTCCACTTGGTCGCCCTTGACAAGCTTGCGGTCGAGTTGCGCCAGTTGGTTGTTGACGTTGGCTGCAATGCTGTGGTCGCCAATCTCACTGTGGATGTTGTAGGCGAAATCGAGCACGGTGGAGCCCTTCGGCAGTGTGATCATCTTGCCTTGCGGGGTGAAGACGTAGATCTCGTCGGAGAAGAGGTCGAGCTTGAAGTTGTCGACAAACTCGATGGCGCTGTCGGAGTCGCCTCCGATGAGGTCCTGGGCCTTCTTCAGCCATTCGTCGAAGCCGCTCTCGGTGGTATCGTTGTCGGTCTTGTATTTCCAATAGGCGGAGAAACCCTTCTCGGCGATCTCCTCCATGCGTTGGCTGCGGATTTGCACCTCTACCCAGTTGCCTGTCTGACCCATCACCACGGCGTGAAGGCTTTCATAGCCATTGGCTTTCGGGAACGAGATCCAGTCCTTCAGCTTCTTGGTGTAAGGGCGGTAGCAGTTGGTCAGCACGGCGTAGATCTTCCAGCACTCCATGCGTTCCTGCTCTTTCGGGCAGTCGGTGATGAGGCGGACGATGAAGGAACCATAGAGGTCCTCAAAGGCCAACTCCTTGTCCATCATACGTTTCCAAACCGAGTTGACCGAGCGTTCCTTGATTTCCGCTCTTGCCTTGATGCCGTTTTTCGCCAATTCAGCCTCGATGGGGGCGATGAAGTCGCGCAGCTCACCCATGCGTTTGCCACGCACGTCGTCCATGCGCTTGCGGATGTTGTTGTAAATAGTGGGGTTGGTGTATTTGAAGGACAAATCTTCCAACTCGATTTCGATGGCATGAAGCCCAAGACGATAGGCGAGGGGAGCATAGATATAGGTGGTCTCCGAAGCGATCTTCAGCTGTTTGTGCTTGGGCATCGAGTCCAAAGTGCGCATGTTGTGCAGACGGTCGGAGAGTTTGATGAGCACCACGCGGATGTCGTACGACAGCGAGGAGATGACTTTCTTGAAGTTTTCGGCCTGGGCGCTCTCGGCACCTTCGAGGTTGGCAAATTTGGTGAGCCCGTCCACCACGCGCGATACCTTCTCGCCAAACATCTCACGGATGTCGTCGAGGGTGTATTTCGTGTCTTCCACCACGTCGTGTAGCAGGGCGCATATGATGGATGTGCGGCCCAATCCGATATCGTGGGCAGCGATGGTGGCCACTTCGATGGGATGGTAGATGTAAGGCTCGCCCGAGCGTCGACGTTGGTCTTTGTGGGCCTCCACAGCGAAATAAAACGCCTTGTCGACTTCGGCCAAGTCCTGGGCTTCCTTTCGCGTCTGCCAAGCGTCAATCAGGCGCTGGTGTCGTCGCTCGATTTCTTCTTTCTCTTCTTTGGAATAGGTGTCGGGTAAAATGGGCGTCATAGGCAATCTTCTTTTTCAGACTGCAAAATTATGCATAATCCTTTTTTATGCGTCAAGGAACGAGGATTTTTTTTGTATTTTTGCGCCCATAATGAAAAACATCCGAAATTTTTGCATCATTGCCCATATCGACCACGGCAAATCGACCTTGGCCGATAGGCTTTTGGAACTAACACATACACTCAACTCCAAGGAATTGGTCGACCAAGTGCTCGACGATATGGACCTCGAGCGTGAGCGCGGCATCACCATCAAGAGCCACGCCATCCAGATGAAATACAACTACAAGGGCGAGGAATATACCCTCAACCTCATCGATACTCCTGGCCACGTCGACTTCTCCTACGAGGTGTCGCGCAGCATCGCGGCCTGCGAAGGCGCCTTGCTGGTGGTGGATGCTACACAAGGCATTCAGGCCCAGACCATTGCCAACCTCTATTCGGCCCTTGAACACGATCTCGAGATCATCCCTGTGATGAACAAGATCGACATGGACAGTGCCATGGTAGACATTGTGGAAGACCAGATGGTGGACCTCTTGGGTTGCGACCCGAGCGAGATCCTGAAGGTCAGCGCCCGAACAGGCGAAGGCGTGCCTGCCGTGCTCGATGCCATTGTGGAACGCATTCCCTGCCCGAAAGGCGATCCTGAAGCACCACTGCAAGCCCTCATCTTCGACTCGGTGTTCAATTCGTTCCGTGGCATCATCGCCTATTTCCGCATCATGAACGGCACCATGCACACCAACGATTTGGTGAAGTTTTTCGCAACGGGTAAGGAATACAACGCCGATGAGATTGGTGTGCTGCAGCTGAAACAAGTGCCTAAGCAGGAACTCTCTGCAGGCGACGTGGGCTACATCATCTCGGGCATCAAGACCTCAAAGGAGGTCAAGGTGGGCGACACCATCACGCATGTCGAACGCCCCTGTGCCGAACCGGTGGCGGGCTTTGAGAACGTGAAACCCATGCTGTTTGCGGGTATCTATCCCGTAGACGCGGACGATTATGAGGAGTTGCGCGCTTCGTTGGAGAAGCTGCAACTCAACGACGCTTCCTTGGTTTGGGAGCCAGAGTCGTCGGCCGCACTGGGCTTCGGCTTCCGTTGCGGCTTCTTGGGCCTGTTGCACATGGAGATTGTGCAGGAACGCCTCGACCGCGAGTTCGACATGGATGTCATCACCACAGTGCCCAATGTCTCGTTCAAGTGCTTCAAGACCGATGGCGAGATGATCGAGGTGCACAACCCCAGCGGCTTGCCCGAGGTGACCAAGATCGACCATATCGAAGAACCTTATATCCTCGCGCAAATCATCTCGAAGAACGAGTTCACCGGACCCATCATGACGCTCTGCATCGACCGTCGTGGCGTGCTGAAAAACCAGGTCTACCTCTCCACCGACCGTGTGGAGCTGACCTTCCAGATGCCGTTGAGCGAAATCGTCTTCGACTTCTACGACAAACTGAAATCCATCTCGAAGGGCTATGCTTCCTTCGACTATCATATCGCTGGCTATCAAGATGCCGACTTGGTGAAGCTCGACATCATGCTCAACGGCGAGTCTGTCGACGCTTTGTCGACCTTGATCCACCGTGGTCATGCCTACGACTTCGGCCGTCGTATGTGCGAGAAGCTGAAGGAATTGATTCCTCGTCACCAGTTTGACATCGCCATTCAAGCGGCCATCGGCGCGAAGATCATCGCCCGCGAGACGGTGCGCCAGGTGCGCAAGGATGTGACGGCAAAGTGCTATGGTGGCGACGTCTCCCGTAAGCGCAAGCTGCTCGAGAAACAGAAGGCTGGTAAGAAACGCATGCGTCAAATCGGCAACGTCGAAGTTCCACAGTCGGCGTTCCTTGCCGTCCTGAAACTGGATTGATCCTTCTCTAAACTCTAAACTCTAAACTCTAAACTAAATGACCGCCCTCCAATATCAAATTGCATTGACATTACTCCCTGGTATCGGTGATATCAGCGGGAAGAAATTCGTGCAGTATTGCGGCAACGCCGAGGCCATCTTCAAGGAGAAGCGCAAGTCGTTGGAGAAGATCACGGGCATGCGTGAGGCCTCCATCGACGCTATCTGCAAGCCCAAGGAATACTTGAAAAGGGCAGAGGAGGAGATTGAGTTCATAGAGAAAAATGACATTCAACCCTTGTTTTTCCTTGATTCGGACTATCCGCGCCGTCTGTCGCAGTGCGACGACGCCCCGATGATGCTGTATTACAAGGGCAAGGCCAACCTCAACGCCAACCGTGTGGTGGCCATCGTCGGCACACGCAACATCACGGAATACGGCAAAGAGAACTGCAATCAGTTGGTGGAGGATTTGAAAGATGACAATGTGCTGATCGTAAGTGGATTGGCATACGGTGTCGATACCTGTGCTCATAAGGCTTCGGTGAAAAACGGCATCCCAACAGTTGGTGTGATGGGTAGCGGCATGCAGCAGGTCTATCCTGCACCCAACAAGAAATTGGCTACCGACATGGTGGAGCAAGGCGGCGGCATTTTGACGGAGTGCATGAGCGGCACCTTGCCCGACCGAGAAAATTTCCCGCGTCGCAACCGCATCATTGCAGGCATGGCCGACGCCGTGGTGGTCATCGAGTCGGCGATGAAAGGCGGCTCTTTGATTACGGCCGACTTGGCCAATTCCTATAGCCGCGATGTGTTTGCCTATCCCGGCCGCGTGATGGACATCTACAGCCAAGGCTGCAACTACCTCATCCGAACCAACCGTGCCCACCTTATGGAGAGTGTGCTCAACCTACGTTATATCATGCGCTGGGACTCAGAGACGAAGGCCGAGAAACAAACCGCTTTGTTCCGCGAGTTCAGCGAGGAAGAAAAGCTAATCATGGACTGCTTCGGCACGAATGCCGTCGTCAGTCTTGACGACATCATCGTGAAGTCGGAGCTGCCGACCACGAAGATTGCCTCGTTATTATTGAATTTGGAATTCGACGGCGTGCTGATGGCACTGCCTGGAAAGCGATATCAGAAATGCTAGGCAAGGTCATCAAATCGACGGGCAGTTGGTACATTGTCCTTGACGAACAGGGACGACAGTGGGAGTGTCGCCTGCGCGGAAAGATCCGCCTGGACGGCATACGCTCCACCAATCCCGTGGCGGTGGGCGACAACGTGCAGTTTGAGCAGGAGCCTGGCAAGGACACCGGCGTGATCAAAAAGATCGAGCCACGCGATAATGTAATTGTCCGTCAGTCGGTCAACCTGAGCAAGGCCTCGCATATCATCGCTGCCAATGTCGACTTGGCCATCGTGGTGGCCACCATCGCCCAGCCACGCACCTCCACAGGCTTCATCGACCGCTTTTTGGTGACCGCCGAAGCCTATCATATCCCGGCCGCCTTGGTGTTCAACAAGTGCGACCTCTACACTGACGAGCAGATAGGGGAGATGTGCGTGTTGATGGAATACTATCAGAGCCTAGGCTACACCTCTTTCGGTGTTTCGGCCAAGACAGGCTTCCAAATTGACCAACTGAAAGCCTTGATGCAAGGCAAGATATGCTTGTTCTCAGGCCATTCAGGCGTGGGCAAGTCAGCCCTCGTGAATGCCCTTGACCCCTCGCTGAATGTCCGCATCGGAGCCATCTCTGACTACCACGAAAAAGGCAAGCATACCACTACTTTTGCCGAGATGCATCATCTCGACTTCGGTGCATGGATTGTGGATACGCCTGGCATCAAGGAGTTTGTGTTGTACGACCTCGAGAAAGAGACCTTGGCACAGCGTTTCCCCGAGATGCGCAACTTGATGAGCGAGTGCCGTTTCGCCAACTGCACCCATACCCACGAGCCTGGCTGTGCGGTGAAGGAAGCCGTCGAAAACGGCGACATCGCCGACTGGCGTTATGTGAATTACATCCGCATGATGACGGGTGAGAGCCATGATTCAGTTAAAGAAGAAGGATCGTAGGGACGCATCGCATGCGTCCGGTAATAATGACGCATCGCATGCGTCCGAGAAAAACGAACGAATATGAAAACCATCGCCCTATTTGGAAAGACCATCGCCCCTGAGAATGGGGAGTATATGCGACAACTGTTCAAGGAACTGGCTGACAATCATATTGAAATTGCTGTTTACCAGCCTTTTGCCTCCATTGTCGCCGCCTATGTCCCCGATGACGTGCAATACATAGTCTTTCACTCGCATGAAGACCTGAAGGCCGACCTGTTGTTCTCCATCGGTGGCGACGGCACCATCCTCGACACGGTGCCCTTCGTCCTCGACTCGGGCATTCCCGTGGCGGGCATCAACATGGGTCGCTTGGGCTTTCTCTCCAGCACCTCCAAAAACGAAATCGCCATGGCGGTGCGCAGTGTGGTCTCTGGTGACTATACCGTCGAGCAGCGTACCCTCTTGGAGCTGGTCTCACCAGAGAAGGTCTTCGACAATGTGAAATATGCCCTCAACGAGTTGAATGTCATCCGTAACCCAGAACATAGTTTGCTGGCTATCAAGGTGTTTGTCGATGATGTCTATCTCAATACCTATTGGGGCGACGGCATCCTTTTGGCCACCCCGACGGGCTCCACAGCTTACTCGCTGAGCGCTGGCGGCCCCATCATCGCACCCAATGCAAAGAACTTCGTCATCACGCCTATCGCCACACACAATCTGACGGTGCGTCCTGTGGTCATCCCCGACGACAGCACCATCCGCATCCAAGTGGAGGGACGCGAGAAGAAATTTGTCTTCAGCATGGACTCAAGAAGCTGTACGTTAGATACTTCCGTGCAACTTGAGGTGCGTAAGGCAGGCTTTTGCCTCAACTTGGTCAGAATGCGCGGCGAGGACTTTTTCGGCACCATCCGCAACAAGTTGATGTGGGGAAAAGACAATAGAAATTGATTTCTGACGTTTTCATTAGAAAATTTCATACCTTTGCACGATAAAATTATGTGGAGAAAACTTCGTTTATTATTGATAGTCAGCGGTTTGGCTATTGTTTTTAATGCCAATGCCCAGTTTGACGACCCCAAAACGCTGGAAATCGGTCCCCATGGTGGCGTGAGTTATTATATGGGCGACCTCAATCCTTTGTTGCCTTTTGCCATGGCTGACTTGCAGTATGGCGGTATAGTGCGTTTCAATGAGAACAGCCGTTGGACCTATCGTCTGGACTACACCCACGCTACTGTCAAGGCATCGGATGAGCAGATCAAATGGCGTCCTGAGCGTGGCTTGTATTTCCTGTCCAAGATCAACGACGTCAGTTTGGTTGTTGAGTTCAACTTCCTGGAGTATTATACGGGTAACCCCAAACGTAACGTGTCGCCTTATATCTTTGGCGGCATCTCCGTGTTCCAATACACACCGTTCATGCAGGTGGGCGACACCTTGGTGAATCTGCGTGATATTGCCACCGAGGGTCCTGAGGGCGAGGTCAAATGGTATGACAAACTCTCTGTGAAGTCGAGCCCAGTGGGGCTTTCCATCCCCTTCGGCTTTGGTGTCAAGTTGGCCTTGTCGCGTCACATCGCAGCCACGATGGAGTGGAGGATGCAGAAGACCTTCACCGACTATCTCGACGATGTGGCCACGGTTTATCCTGAAGAGCATGCCACCGTTGAAATCGGTGAGACGACATACGACTTAAGCGACCCCTCGGGTAATTATATCGCTGGACAACAGCGCGGCAACTCTGCCTTCAACGATTGGTTTGGCATGGCACGCGTGTCGTTGACCTGGAAAATCAACCTCCCCGATGGAAGGGGCTGCAATCTTAGCAAATTCTGAACATGGAACTCAAGGAACAGTTGAAGCAACAAATCGATATGGCGCGCCTGCCGCAGCACATTGCCATCATTATGGACGGCAACGGACGTTGGGCCAAGGAACGCGGCAAGCAGCGTATCTTCGGCCATCAGAGCGCCATCCAGTCGGTGCGCGAGGTCTCCGAAGCCTGCGCCGAACTCGGTGTGTCGTACCTGACTTTGTATGCTTTCTCCACCGAGAACTGGAACCGACCACTCGCCGAAGTCACGGGGCTGATGACGCTGTTGGCCCAGACCATCAAGGCTGAGACTGCCACCTTGAACAAGAACAACATACGCCTCAACGCCATCGGCGACTTGGGGAGTCTGCCCAAAGCCAACTATGAACAGCTGATGCAAGCCATCGATGGCACCAGCCATAACACCCGAATGACCTTGACCTTGGCGTTGAGCTATTCGGGCCGCTGGGACCTCACCCAAGCCTCGCGCCGTATGGCACAGGAAGTGGCCGCAGGCCGTCTCGCCCCCGAGGCCATCACGGATGCCACCTTGGCGTCCTACCTCTCCACGGCAGGCATGCCCGACCCCGAGCTACTGGTACGCACCAGCGGTGAAGAGCGCATCAGCAATTTCCTGTTGTGGCAGCTGGCTTACTCCGAACTCTATTTCACCCCTAAATACTGGCCTGACTTCCGTAAGGCGGACCTTTACGAGGCCATCCTCAACTACCAACACCGTGAACGCCGGTTTGGCAAGACTAGCGAACAAGTAACCAAACAATGATTGAAAGATAGAACTATGCGATTGAGATATATTCCTTTACTACTGCTTATGACACTGCTGGGCTTCGGGAGTGCCGCCTTCGCCCAGATCCAAATAGGCGACGACCTATCGGAGATCGATTATTCCAGCCCCCGCGAATATGAGATTGGCGGTATCGTCGTTGATGGCGCCAAATATGTCGATGGCTCCATGTTGAGCATGATTGCCGACTTGAGGGTGGGCAATACCATCAAGATTCCGGGCGACGACATCAGCCGTGCCATCCGCAAGATCTGGGAGCAGGGCCTGTTTGAGGATGTGGCCATCAATGCCACTAATTTTGTGGGCAACAAGGTGTTTTTGCAGATTTGTATCAAAGAGCGCCCCCGCGTCTCTAAGTTCTCTTTCAAGGGCATCAAAAAGAGCGAGGCCGATGACATCCGCAACAAGATCAACCTGTCGCGTGGCGACATTGCCACCGACCACCTCCTGACGAAGACCACCCGCATCATCGAAGGCTATTATTACGAGAAAGGCTATAACAACGTTGATATTGATATCCAGCAAGTGGCCGACACTGCCCGCGAGAATTATATCGATATGCAGATCTATATCAACAAAGGACCGAAAGTGAAGATTGGGAGGATCAACGTGATAGGCAACGAACATCTCGCAGATGGGCAGATCCTTGCAGCCATGAAAGACACCAAGCAACGCGGTCATTTCGATCCGCTGTCGCCCCTGGGTCCCCTCGTGGTGAATACGGTGGCTGATGTGATTACGCTGAAGCCGCTGAGGGCCATCACGGGTGTGGAGGAATACTTCTACGACAACTATCGTCCGCGTATCTTCAAGGCGTCGAAGTTCCTCGAGAGCAATTACGTTGACGACAAGAAGCATATCATTGAGAAATACAATGCGAAAGGCTATCGTGATGCTCGCATCGTCAGGGATTCAGTCTACCGCATTGACGACAAGAACTTGGGTATCGACCTTGTTATCGACGAGGGCAACCGCTACCATTACCGCAACATCAACTGGACGGGCAACACCAAATACTCCGACGAGACCCTCAATTCCATCTTGGGTATCAAGCCGGGCGATGTATATAATAAGGAGCTGCTCGACAAGAACCTGAACTATAGCGAGACCAACCTCGACATCAGTTCGCTGTATATGGACGACGGTTACCTCTTCTTCCGTGTCGACCCGGTTGAAGTGGCTGTGGATAACGACTCCATCGATTTGGAGATACGCCTTACTGAAGGCAAGCAGGCCCGTATCAACAATGTGACGCTCACGGGCAATACCAAGACCTACGACCATGTGGTGCTGCGCGAACTGTACACCCGTCCGGGACAGCTCTACAGCCGTAGCGACGTTGTTCGTTCCATCCGCGAGCTGGCCACGTTGGGCTTCTTCAACCAGGAGAGCATCAATCCCGACGTGCAGCCCAACTTCTCTGACAATACTGTCGACATCAACTATTCCGTCGAGGAAGCCGCTGCCGACCAGATCCGTTTTTCTGCGGGTTATGGCGCCGGTTTCCTAATGTTGGAGGCAGGATTGCAATTCTCCAACTTCTCGATGCGCAACATCTTCAACAAGAAGGCCTGGAGGCCTCTGCCCATGGGCGACGGCCAGAAGCTCTCGCTCAACGTCACCACTTATGGCACGCATTATATCTCCTATGGCCTCTCGTTCACGGAGCCTTGGCTGGGCGGACGTAAGCCCAATGCGTTGACGGTTTCGCTCTACCAGTCCTATTACTCAAAATTTGTTGAAAGAACCTCCCCTGACTGGGGTTGGTTCAAGATGACGGGTGGTACCATCGGCTTGGGTCGTCGTTTGACCTGGCCTGACGACTACTTCAGCCTGTATCAGGGCATCAATCTGAAACGTTATAATCTGAACAACTACCAAACCGGTTATCTGAATGTCGGCGACGGCAATGGCCAGTTCAACCTTATCAGCTACAACTTCGTCCTGTCACGTAACTCGGTGAGCCAGCCCATCTATCCGCGCAACGGCTCCGAGTTCCAGCTGGGACTTGAGATCACACCGCCTTATTCCCTCCTTTCCAGTAAGGATTACAGCAGCCTCGAAGAGAACGAGAAATACAAGTGGATCGAGATGCACCGCTGGAGCTTCAAGGCAGCATGGTATACCGAACTCTACGACAAGCTCGTGATGATGACCCGTGTGCGCTTTGGCTATCTGGGCCACTTCAACAGTCAGATCGGTCCCACGCCGTTCCACCGTTACTATCTCGGTGGTGATGGCTTGAACAACATCTCCATGGACAGCCGTGAGTTGGTGGGTATGCGTGGCTACGGCAACAACGCCCTCACGCCGGGCTATTATAACAACTCCAGCTCGGGAGGCACGGGTGGTAACCTCATGACTAAGTACACCTTGGAGATGCGTTATCCGCTCTCGTTGAATCCGCAGGCCACCATCTATGCCTTGACCTTCCTCGAGGCTGGTAACTGTTGGCTCGGCTTCGAGAACTTCAACCCCTTCGAGGTGAAACGCTCCGCGGGTCTCGGTGTGCGCATCTTCCTGCCCATGTTTGGCTTGTTGGGTCTCGACTGGGGCTATGGCTTCGACGACGTCTATGGTACCACAGGTGAGAACCACAGCCAGTTCCACTTCTCCATCGGTGGATCTATCGACTAAAGGCGAAGGTCCCTGAGCCCGTCGAAGGGCCGACTTATTATAGGGCCGTTCTTTTTTTGGAACGATTATTGTTATAGCAAACAAGAAAGCAATTAGAAATACTATAAGACAATGAAAACATTTAAAGCTTTGATTTTGACCGCTGCCTTGGTGTGTGGCGGTATCATGACTGCCAACGCACAGCTTGGCGGTGGACAGAAGATCGTCTATGTGGATTCGGAATACATCATGGAAAACATTCCGGAATACGGCGACGCTCAGGAAGAGTTGAATTCCCTCTCGACGAAATGGCAGAACGAGGTGAAGGCCTTGTATGACAAGGTGTCGGAGATGTACAGCAAGTATCAGACCGAGATGCTCCTGCTTTCTGAGGACCAGAAGCGCGCCCGCGAGCAGGCCATCATTGACAAGGAACAAGAAGCCAAGAACCTGCAGATGCAGTATTTCGGCGCCGAAGGTCAGCTCTATCAAAAACGTACTGAGTTGATCCAGCCCATCCAAGAGAAGATCTACACTGCTATGAAGGAAGTGGCTCAGTCAAAGAATTACGCCTTCGTCCTCGACCTGGCCTCTGGCACCTCGGTGCTCTATGCCAACGACAAGAACGACATCAGCGATGACGTGCTCGACCAGCTGGGCAACGTGATGCAGACCGTGCGCCGTGAAGACCGCCGCAAGGCCACCAATGCTATGGGTGGCTCAACGGGTGGCACCACCGGTGGCAAATCCGGCAGCGTGAAACCTAGGAAATAATGCCGCTTAAGGCAATGGAATGCAAAAAAACTGTATCTTTGCAGCTTGATTCGCATAAAAAAGAGAGTTAAATTATTAAAATTCAATAAAATGAACAAATTATTCAAAGTTATGTTCTTGGGTGTGGCCCTCTTCGTGATGAGTGGTATTGCCAATGCTCAAGTGAAGATTGCACACGTCAACACGGCTGAAATCCTCGATGCCATGCCTGACAAAGCCAAGGCTGAGAAGAGCTTGGAGAAGTACTATGGTGAGTTGCAGAGCCAACTCGAGACCATGGCCAAGGAATATCAGACCAAGATGCAAGACTACGAGGCCAACCAAGCCACTATGTCGAACCTGGTGAAGCAGTCGAAGGAAAAGGAAATCGTCGACCTGCAGACCCGTATCACCCAGTTCCAAGCCAACGCTGAGAACGAATTCGAAAACAAGCGCGCCGAGCTTCTGAAGCCTATCCTCGATAAGATCCAGAACGCCATCAACGCCGTGGGTAAGGAGAAGGGTTACACCTATATGCTTGACCTCGCAACGGGCGCTGCCGTTTATGTTGGCGACAATGCCGTTGATGCCACCAAGGATGTGAAGTCCAAACTCGGTATCAAATAATAACGGTTGACCAATCAAGAAAAAAGCCGACTCATTTGAGCCGGCTTTTTTTGTTATTTGATGCTCTCGCGCTTGACTTTGGCGAAGCGTAGCAGCTTCAGTATGCCCAAAGGCTTGTAGTCGTCTTTGTTGGCCAGGTTGAGATAGAGCCCGAACTTCTTCGCGATCGGGATTTTGAAGGTCTCAACGAACTCGATGAGGGTGCCGTCGGGGTCTTCCACATAGGTGAAATGGCCGTTGGCATCGCCCATGTCGAAATCGACGCCGCTGTCGCAAACGAAAGGATGGCCCATAAGCTCGGCTTCTTCTTGGACGGCGCTCATGTTGCGCACGTCGAAGCAGAGGTGGATGAAGCCGGGGTCGCCCCAATAACGGCCTTCATAGAGCTTTTTGCCATGACCGTCGACGCTTTGGATGAGCTCGAGATGCGACGTGCCCATGATGCGGCTCAAAGGCCCTTCGATGGGCTTGCTGCGTTGGAGGATGACACGGCGCAACGTGCCTTCACCGCCCGGGAGACATTTCAGGTCGTCGAAGACACCCGTCTGGTCGAAGACCACTTTGTCGTATTCCAACAGCTGCTTGTAGAAGGGTAGGGAACGCTCAATGTCGCTTACGCCGATGACGGCACCGTTGGCGCCGCCCGTGGTCTTCTTCTCGTCGATGAAGACGTAGTCGTCTTGCTCCAACTGGAAGAGGTTGCCATAGGGGTCTTTCATGAAGAACTCCTTCTGTCCCGCCGGTGAGGTCGTGACAGGGCTGATGACGTCGAGTCCTTTATTAATGAAGGTGTTGTAGGCCGTCTCGATGTCGGGGGTCTTCACCTTGGCGATGAGGATGCCGAGGTCGCCTAAACGCACAGGTTCTTTCAGGTAGTTGAGTTCACGGCCTTTGGGTTGCCATATCTCGAAGCCGCCGCCGCCGCGGATGTTGACGGCGATGCCCGAACGACGCGGCTGGGGTTTGCCGCCCGTGTAGGGCAGCATGCGCTCCGCCACGCCTTCGTCGTCGACGATCTTGACCTCGAAGCCGAAGTTGTCGTAATACCATTTCCAGGCTTCCACGAAGTCGTTGACTCCGATGCCCACTTGCTGTATGCCGCAGATGACTTTCTCTTTCATTATGTTGCTGATATTTTTCTGGATAGTTTATAATACAAAGGTAAGCAATACTTATGGATGTACGCCATCAGTAGCTCGGTGCGACCGATGAGTTTACGGTGCTTCTGCCGCTTGATGGCACGTACGGCGATGGCACCACATTTGTCGACATCTAGGCCGTTGGCTTGTCCCGCGTCCATCTTGGCGTGGGCCGTGCCGTCGCCCATCAGCGCGCTCTTGCTGATTTGCGTGTTGATGCGGCCGGGGATGAGGAAGGTGACGTTGATGTTGTCGTATTCCAGCTCCAACGACTCGTAGAAGCCAAACAGGGCGTGTTTGGCGGCGCAATAGGCCGAACGCAACGGGAAACCGAACAGTCCCGATAGGGAAGTGGTCACGCTGAACTGCACGTGCTCCTTGGCCTTGATCATCTCCTTGAATTTCTTCACGAGATAGACGCCGCTCATGAAGTCGATCTTCAGGATTTTCTCGTCGACGCTGAAGTCGGTGTCCAAGGCCTTCTCGCGCTGCGAGATACCGGCATTGAGCACGAAGAGGTCGATGCTCAGGCCTTGCCCGACCACGTAGTCGTAGAGGCGGTCGATGGAGGTGTAGTCGTCCAACTGCGTCTCGATGGCGTAGGCGCTCACGCCCAGCTGCTCGCAGAGACCCTTGGTCTTGTTGAGGTCGTCAATGCCCAAGCCTGTCAGCACGAGGTGGCAGCCTTCCTGCGCCAGATGAAGTGCGATGCTCTGCCCGATGCCCGTGCCTCCGCCAGTGACGAGGGCGGTTTTGTTTTTTAGGTCTAACATGCCTTATAGGTTTATACAATCCTTTAGTTTCCCCTTCGGGGAATGGAGAGCCCGTTGTTGTTTCCCTGCGGCGGTTTGTGATGCTTGCGAATAGGCGGCTTGTTCTTGCCGCCGCTGGATGATTACTGATTCAACTCCATTCCCGAAGGGAATCTCTTTTCTACGCTGCAAAGATAAAAATAATTCCTTCATGTTGGGATAATCAATATATTTACTAATTTTGTGGCATCAATCATTGTGGTTGAAAGGGCAGACACGTAGGTCTGCCCCTACTCTAAACTCTGAACTCTAAACTCTAAACTAAATATGGATATATTTGAAAGAATATCAAAGGATTCCGGTGGCCCGATTGGGCAATACCGCGAACGCGCCGACGGTTATTTCGCATTCCCTCGTCTGGAAGGCGAACTGGGACCTCGCATGACCTTCAACGGCAGGGAGGTGCTCTGCTGGAGCTTGAACAACTATCTGGGTTTGGCCAACCACCCCGAGATTCGTCGCGTGGATGCCGAAGCCGCTGCCAAATACGGCCTCGCCGCCCCCATGGGCGCTCGTATGATGACGGGTCACACCCGCATGCATGAGCATTTCGAACATGAGCTGGCCGACTTCGAGAAGAAAGAAGCCGCCTACCTCTTCAACTTCGGCTACCAGGGCATCGTGTCGACCATCGACACGCTGACCAGCCCTCACGATGTCATCGTCTACGACAACGAGGCTCACGCCTGCCTGCTCGACGGTATCCGCCTGCACATCGGCAACAAATACAAATATCGTCACAACGATATGACCGACCTCGAGAAGAAGCTGAAGGTCGCCACTGAGGTGGTGGCCAAGACGGGTGGCGGCATCCTCGTCATCACCGAGGGCGTGTATGGCATGACGGGCGCCTTGGGCGACCTCGCCGGCATCGTGGCCCTGAAGAAGAAATACAGCTTCCGTATCCTCATCGACGACGCCCACGGTTTCGGCGTGATGGGTCCCAACGGTCGTGGTACCTCCGAGCACTTCGGCGTGATGGACGACATCGACATCTACATCGGCGCCTATGCCAAGGCCATGGCCATCATCGGCGGCTTCGTGGCTGGCCCGAAGTATGTGATTGAGTATTTGCGTTACAACATGCGTTCGCAGATGTATGCCAAGAGTTTGCCGCTGGCCATCGTAGAAGGCTGCGAGAAACGTTTGGAGATCATCCGCAGCGCCGAGGGCGACGCCCTTCGTGCCCAGCTGTGGAAGGTGACCCGCGCTTTGCAGAAGGGCTTCCGCGACCTGGGCTTCGACATCGGTCCTGCCGAGGCTTGCGTGACGCCGGTGCACGTGCAGGGCGACGTGGTTCAAGCCACCAATATTGCCATGGACCTGCGCGAGAACTACAAGATCTTCTGCTCGGTCATCACCTATCCCGTCATTCCCAAGGGCATGATCATCTTCCGCATCATCCCGACGGCTGCCCACACCATGGACGACGTCAACTACACGTTGAACGCCTTTGCCGAAGTGCGGCAGAAGCTCGACAAGGGCTACTACGACGGAACAGAAGTGCCGAATATGAGAATCGAGTAATCAACCAATAGCAAGTAAAAGAGCGGCTATGCCGCTCTTTTTTTGCATTATACAAATATTATCCCTATCTTTGCATTTCCATAAATGAATATAATCCCAAAACTAGGATAATATGATACTCGTAAAACAAGCTGGCGTTTACGTCAACATTTTGAATTGCAAGCTTAAGAAGTACCTTTCCGAAGTCTTCAAGAAGAACAATGTCAACCTGACGGCGGAGCAATACCTCGTCATGGATACCCTATGGAACGAAGGCACGCTCACGCAGCAGGAGATCGCTTTCATCATCCAAAAGGACAAGAACTCGGTGACCCAGTTTATTGACAACCTGGAGAAGAAAGGCCTCGTCGCCCGCTCCGTGTCGAGAGAAGACCGCCGTGTGAACAACATTGTCGTGACCCAAGAAGGCATGGCACTCAAGGACTCCACCAAGCAGTTGGCCATCGAAACGATGAACAAGGCGCTTGAGGGCATACCTGAAAAGGATGTGCTGGTCTTTGTGGACGTGCTGAAGAAAGTCTGCGCCAATATTTGACAGTTTTCAAGGTTCTTATGGCATTTGGTATGATAATTGCGTGAAACACTTCGTATTAAGGATTGGATTATATACTTTTGTACCTCTAATATTTCAAAGAAATGAATAGAATGACAAGATTTTTGATGGCTTTGCTCGCGATAGCCTTGCTCATGCCTTCGTGCAACAAAGGTCCGGGTGAGGGCGGCACGGGAACGGTGCAAGGCGTGGTGAAGCTTGTGCATCATCCCGACGATGACTATACCTTGACCCCTGATACCATGGTGGCGGCCAAGACCGATGTCTTCATCATCTACGGTGATGAGGCCTATTTCGGCAACGATGTGGAGACCAATGCCGATGGCTTGTATAGGTTCGAGTATCTGCTGCCTGGCAGCTATACCGTGTTTTCCTATTCCACGCTGCCTTCGGGCGAGAAGGTGGCGGTGAGCGAGACGGTCGAGCTGCAGCGCGGCGCGGTGGCCCAAGTGCCAACGCTCTATATCCACGACGGCAAGGCCTATGGCACTTCCGTGGTGAAAGGCCGTGTGCATGCGTCCTACTACCATAACGGCAGTTGGCGTGGCGAAGGCTGGGCCTGCGAGCACCGTGTCTACATCCGCAGAGCAGGCGACGACATCCCCTTCGACGACACCCGCGTGGGTCCCGATGGCTACTTTGCCTTCCAGAAGCTTCAACCTGGCGAATACGAGGTCTTTACGGCATCCGACGACATCGCAACGGAGATTCCCGACTTTGTCTTCCAATCCATCGTAGTGGATGAAGCAGGACAGGTCTATGAGCTTCTTGAACAATTTGAAGTGATTATAAATGTGTAAACAAATGAATATGAAAAAGTTAGTTTTGGCTTTGACGTTTCTTGCCATAAGCGTTGCAAGCTTCGCTCAATCGGTTTCCGACGCCACTATTGCCAAGCGTGAGAACCGCAAGGGCATGGTGCTGAAGGAATGGAACACTGCGGCGGGCGACAAGCGTGCCTTCCTCGACCGCGTGACGACCTACGATGCGTTGGGGCGTAAGATTGAGGAGATCGAATATGCCAGCTATGGTCAGAAGTGGCGTGTGGTGTTTGAGTATCCCGAGAACAGCGACATCACGGCCAAGGTGTTGCGTGAGATCGAGTATAACGACCGCGATAGGGTGACCAGAATCAAGAAGTACGAGTACAACGAAGACGGCTCCAAGAAATGCCAGAAGAACTATTATCCCAATGGCAAGCTGGAGTCGGTGAAGACCTACGAGTACGTCCCCAAATAAGGCCAGCGTGGAAGAGATCCTCGGCATAGTGCAAGGCATGAAGCCTATCACGCTCGACAAGATGAGCGGCGTGAAGCTGATGAACCGCATCGACACCAAATATGTCGTGACGGAGACGCAGCTCAAGGCCATTTTGTCGGCGATTTGCGACCATTACTATGCCCAGGAGGTGGAAGGCCATCGCTTCTCGCCTTACAGCACGGTGTATTACGACACGCCCGAGCTGACGATGTATCTCATCCATCACGACCGTCATCTGGTGCGCGACAAGGTGCGGGTGCGTACCTATGTCGACTCCAACCTGACTTTCTGCGAGGTCAAGCATAAGAACAACAAGGGCCGGACCAAGAAGAAGCGCATCGCCGTGGAACCCATCCCCAACATCATCGACAACCCCGAGGCAGCGGCGTTTTTGGCTGAGAAGCAACCCTACGAGGTAAGCACTTTGAGCCCGCATCTCGTCACCGCTTTCGATAGGATCACCTTGGTGAACTACGACAAGACGGAACGCCTCACCATCGACTGCAACCTGCGCTTCGAGAACCTGCGCAGCGGCAACAAGGCCGCGATGACGCCCCTCGTCGTGATGGAGTTGAAGCAGGACGGACGTGCCCATTCGTTGCTGAAGGATGTGCTCTTTGAAATGCGGATCAGACCCTTCAAGGTCAGCAAATACTGCATCGGCACCTGTCTGACCCGCCCCGAGGTGAAGCAGAACCGGTTTAAGAAAAAGTTGAGAAGAATTGAAAAGCTTAAAACTATGGCCTATGGCTAATGGCCTATGGCTGCCTCGACGTGAGGGCAAGCCATTGGCCATTGACTATTGGCCATAAGCCTAGTAAACAACAATTAAACAATCAAACAATCAATAAAACGACAATATGAACCTATTACAAATCAACATGCAGGACTTTGATCCTGACATCGCGCGCGAGTTTGGTGGCGACGTCTCAGCGATGGACTTCCTCGGTGTGCCGCTTTTCGACGCCCATAGCCTGTGGACGACGCTGATCCGCTTTGTGTTCAACTTCCTCGTCTGCTGGGTTATCATCCATTGCTTCTATTACAAGAAGGCCAACCGCAAGGACTATTACTTCACTTTCCTCATGTTTGCCGTGGTCATCTTCCTCATCATCTCGCTGATGGAGAACATGAAGATGAACATTGCCTACGCCTTGGGCCTCTTCGCCATCTTCGGCATGATACGTTACCGGACGGAGACCATCAAGATACGTGAGATGACTTACCTCTTTGTGGTGATGGGTCTGAGCATCGTCAACGGCATGGCGCTCTCGACGAGTTATGCGGAGCTCGTCTTGGTCAACCTGCTGACCATACTGATTGTGTGGCTGCTTGACGGCACGAAGCTGCTGAAACACACTGCCACGAAGATCATCCTCTACGACCGCATCGAGAACACCAAGCACGGCAGGGAAGAGGAGCTGAAGGCCGACCTCGTGGAACGCACGGGTCTCGACATTTCGAAGGTGGAGGTGGGGCATATCGACTACCTGCGCGACGTGGCTTTTGTGAAGGTGTACTACAAGCCCATCGACGGCGAGGTGAATACGATCGATACGGTGACCAAACTGAAAGATTTTGATAGTTAGCCTATAGCCCATGGCTAATGGCCTATGGCTGCCTCTACGTAAAGGCAAGCCATAGGCCATAGGCAATGGGCCATAGGCGAGAAACGCAAATGAGAAGGCTAATAACCATATTACTATTGCTCTTGTCGGCAAGTGCCTACGCGCAGAGCGAACGGACGACAGACTTCGGAGGCATTGTGTCGGCTGAAGCGGAGGCAGGTCTGGGCGGGCCATGGGGCCTGTCGGCAGAGGAGGAGCTGCGCTTCGACCACGACTTCACGCAGTTCGACCGATGGCTCAACTCGGTGGGGGTGAACTACAACTGCCTGCACAATAGGATGAACATCGGGCTCACGGCCGACTACATCCGTCGCCACAACGACAGAGGTTACTATGAAAACCGTGGTCGTTTGGGCTTGCAGGTCACCTATGTTGAGGAGTGGCGGCGATTCAAGTTCCAGGTGCGGAGCAAGGCCATCGGCACCTTCTACGATGAGCGCACGGGCGAGCATCGTGTCAACCCCAAGTTGTATTGGCGCAACCGCGTGAAGGTGACCTACCAGCCGATGAACAGCCGCTTCAAGTATGCGCTCTCCACCGAATTGTTCTTGCTCACCAACGACCCCAAGAAAGGCGGCCTCGAAAACCTGCGCACCGTGCTCTCGGTGGATTACCGTCTTTCGAGACGCTATTACCTCTCTGCCTTTGCCCGCATGGACAACGACTTGTGGGTGAACGAGCCCGTAGACAGATTCTATTTTGGCTTGACGTTTAAGGCGAAGTATTGATTTTATTCGTACCTTTGCAGGTATGAAGCGCATTGTCCTGATAGTATGGGTTCTTGTAGCCTTGTTGGCTGCATGCACCTCCAAAAAGCAGGTCCCTGAGCCTGTCGAATGGTCGTCCAAAGAATTGACGGCCATCGACAGCCTGATGTGGCAGCAGCCGGATAGTGCATTGATGCGGTTGTTGCCTTGGTTCGACACCTGTTGTAGAGATGCGGCGCGCCACGTCTCTACCGCCACGGCCTACGACCGCCATTACGCCAACTTGTTGCTGTCCGAATTGCTATACAAAAACGACAATCCCCAGTTCAACCGCTCCGACCTGCTGCTGGCGGTGGCCTATTTCGACAGCCTATCCCTCACCCTAAGCGACACCCCTCACGCCTTTTGGAGTCATTGCGGACCCTTATTCCGCGAATGCGGAACGCAATCTCCGACACGAAACGACAACCTCCCCTTCCTTGCCGCCCGTGCCCATTATATGAATGGTGTGGGCTATTACGAAAACGACAGCGCAGTGCCTGCCTGCAAGGAATACATGAAAGCCTTGGAAATCATGGAGGACCATTTCAAGGAAAAGGATCTGGTGGGGGATAAAGCGAAGTTTATGGCATTGGCATATACCAGGTTGACCATGTTGTTCTCCGATTTGTATCTTCATGAACAGGCTGTGTATTTTGGGGAGCTTGCGTTGAATTACTACGATTGTTATGATACTTATGCATGGCATAAAGCATGGATATTAGATGAGATTGGCTCTCATTTCGAGATGATAGAACAGTTGGATAGTGCATGTTATTATTACCAGAAAGCTGCTACCTCTTTAAATGATACTAACGTTTTGATGTATCGGGACATCAAAACTCATCAGGCACATCTTAAATACAAAACGGGTGGGAGACCTGAGGTTTCAATACAACAATTACATGGACTCCTTTCAAAAGCAGAAAATGATAGGGATAGTTTGGCTCGTTTATTAGCATTAGGCGAAATATATTATTATGAGAAGCAATATGATTCGGCATGGTTTTTTTTGAATATAGTTTATAGAAAATCTTCAAGTATTGGTTCCAAAAAACAAGCTGCCGAATGGTTGATTGAAATTTGCAAAGCGCAAACAAGCTTGGAAGATGTTGATGAGTATACCAACTTTCTAGTGCCGTATGCCAATTTGGAACAAAATGAAAGTTCTCTAAAGTCACAATACACGGAACTATATAAAACATATAATGAACGTAAGCAAGAGCAGCATCATTGGGAAGAGAGAAAAGAGAATCTGCGATGGACTGCGGCCTTGTTTTTGGGGTTTCTTGCCTTGTTTATTGTAATAGTTGTTCTTTATCGTAAGAACAAAAGCGAGAGGCGGTATCTTGAAAAGCAAGTGAAAGAAAAACAGTTTTCCTACGAAATACAACAAAAATCTTTGTCGGGAAGGCTGAAAAAGAGTAACGAATCACTTCGCGAAGCACTTTTGCGGATTGAAGGGTATGAAGCGGAGAGAAGTATTGTTGACATTGGCAATGTTGTCCCAGCCAACGGGAAAGAACGATACGATACTTTCAAACAAACGCCTATTTGTATTGAAATACTTGATAGGACAAAACAATTGTGTTCTGATAAAAGAAAAGTGTTGAAAACTGATACAAATATATCAGACTATAAGGCTTTTGCTTTATCAGATGCACAGTTGGTTGCACTTTTGAAAGCAGTGGAATCATGTTTTCCCGAAATAATTGATGTTTGGAAATCATATTATCCTGCTCTCAATAGAAAAGATATGCACTATTTGTCACTTTATCTATTACAAATAGATAAGATGTGCATTTGCATTTTTTTGCAGGATTCTTATCACACTTGCAGAAGATATACCATGAAATTTGAAAGAGTCTTTAACTGCCAGTATGGTTTGGCGGCTTTTCTTTTGGATCAAATCAACGCTCTTTAAGAACTGATATTCAGGTTCTTGTTGAAAACTCTGCAAAAACTGCAAAAACGATTTTTGTATTTGTTTCGCAAAAATGCAATATTATTGCAGCGATTTCAAAACAAAAGAGTCATGCAACACTTAAAAACAAAACAATTTATTTTACTTTTTGGGCTTATAATTCCTACCATTTGTTGCCGTGCAAATGGCTCTATTCTATATGATGGATATAGCCATATCACAGTAAAGGAGATGAAAGCCCAAGGAGCCCCCAAAGGCTCCACCATCCAAGCCTCCATTTACGGCCACACGCTTACTGTGGTTTTCACTGAAAACTTGGGCCAAGTGGATGTTGAAATCAATACGACTACGGGTGAATCGGTGCAATTCACGTCGGTGGTAACGCCCAATGGCCTGCAGTGTTACATCCCTAACACGGGAGATTATGTCGTCACCTTTACCTTGTCTAACGGTGATGAGTATTATGGTGAATTTACAGTAACTGATTAATTTGTCATTCATCTATTAAACAATATTACAAACAATTAAAAACACAATCATCATGACGAAAAAAAGATTTACCCTGTTTGCCATCGTTATGGCAGCATTTGTCCTTTTTGTAGGATGCAAGAAAGAAAAGACGGAAGAAAAGAATCCTTCGGCTTCAGAAGCCTGTGTTGGAATGCTACACTTCAACTCGGCAGAAGAGTTTAGGGAAACACAAGAAAAAGTACTTGCCATGAGCGAAACCGAGCGCCGCGAATGGGAACGTCAACAAGGATTTAAATCGTATGCAACAAAGTGTTATGAATTACTTGAGGAATTAGAAAAACAAGGTATCACAACTGATGAAGATGTATTCAGTTTTGCTAAGACTAACTCTAAATATTTCTATATTCAGGAAGAAAATGGAGAAAAGTCTCTAAAATGCTATCTTTTTTATACTCCATACTTTTATTTAGCAAACGAAGATAGATTGTTGTCTCTAACAGAAAACCTATGTATGAAAATTTTTGAAGAAGGTGTCGTGTTTTGTTCAATCGACTATCTTGAACAACTTAAGAATATTGATTCTTTCTCTGAACGTTTAATCTCTGACAACATGGCTTTTGTTCAACTTAATCGTAATTATCACCCTCTAATCGAAAACCTTTCGAGGACAGATGAATTCAATATTCTGGGGAACGGCCAATACTATAAAGGGTTACGAGCTACAAGGAAGAATTGGAAAGAAGGTAATAGAAACAATATTGAATTATTAGAAACTGAGGTGTATTATCCACCAACAGATGCAACTCCTGGACAATATATTACAAATATTTATATATATAATTATCCAGAACATAGAGTGGCAGGATTATGGTATCCTTGCCAAAGGAGAAAAAATTTTGATGTAACTGTAACATGGAAAACAAAGATAAATGGTGTAGAATATTCGCATACAGGGAATTATACTGCGGTAGATGATGGAGGATATAATACAACAAGAGGGCTTGAATTAATACCTTTGCGAATAGATGATTATTCATTTGAATTATTCCAAGGAACTGCTTATACTTATGATACACCATATATGGTAAACTTTGATTCAAGTCAAAGCGACTTTGGCTTATAATAGTGCATAAGGTGTGCAAAAATGGCATTTAGCATTTTGGCACACCTTATTATTGCTGCAATTAGAGTGCCAGGCAATAATAAAGCAGCACGCTTTTCGTTAATATCCTAACCCAAAACAAATGTAATAATGAAACCGTTTCTAAAAATATTAATTGTTTCGTGTTTTGTTTCGATATATGGTTTAGGGTGTGCACAACCATCTTCATCGGAATCAGTTCGCCCATACATTCGCAACCAGTTTAGTGTCAACTTTGCGGTTCTGAGAACTGCTGAAAACAAGACGTCGCATCACATGATGAATCCGACGCTTTGCCCTTCTTTAGGGATACACTACGGTTTGAATGATTGGTTAGAACTAGGCGCAAGTTCGGCTATCAGAAAAATGGATTTCAGTTCTGACAAGAGCGTTTTCTTCCAATGCTATACGGCCGAGGCCAAAGCCCATCTTTTACCTGCCATCATCAAGTCTTCGTTTTATATAGTTGATGTTTACGCGACTGCGCAGATTGGATTGAGCCACTACCCCAATGGAGACATAGAGACAATACAATCGGTTACAAAACTCTGTTGTGGGGGCAATGTAGGACTGACATTAAATCCTTCACGACATTTCGGTTTTTTCGGTGAATATGGATATATCAATGCAGATTATTTCAAAAACTACTTACGTTTTGGCTTCAACATCCGCTTCGGCGGGCCGAAGAAATGGCAAAAACAATAAATCATGAATAACCCCCTTTTTGCTTTCTTTTTGGCGGCGATAGCCTTCAGCGGCTGCCGCAAACAGGTCGGCGGCTACGTCCGCCCCGATTTTGACCCTCAACCTACCCAGTTCCCAGTTCTGGCGGATTTGCAATCTGCCAGCCTTGAATATCAGCATTTGTAATGCGAAAAAAATGCATGCGTAATTGAATGAAAATCATTATCTTAGTAACTAAATAATAATAAAGGAGTTAATTATGAAGAAAGTTTGTTTTGCAATCTTATTGGTGGCTTCTTTGTCTGGTTGCAAGAAGAGCGACTGGCGTGAGCCTTACACGGGAAGTTTTGACTTCATGTGCCGGAAAAGCACGATGGTGTCAACCGAAAATGGATGGGAGGAACGTTGGATCGACACGTCTTACCTCACTTCAAACGTGGTGAAAGAGAACACCGACAGAGTCAAAATCCAATTTGGGACAGGCACTATTGGCGTTAACCTTGAATCAGGCGACTCACTCACCATGACCGTGAAACCCATCATCAAGGAAAGCGGTGAATTGGAATTCCCTTCGGCCGAATACCCACAAGGTGGCCACAACCACATTGACGGGAAGTACGTAACAACCGACACAATCAAATTGAATATTAAATACGGATACCAGAATGGCGGTTATGACAAATACTATGTTGTGGGAATAAGAAGCCACTAAAATCAAAATGTATTTTCCCTCAACAAAAACTGTTTTTCCTTGAAAAATGGCTTTTGTTGTTTCAATAAGTTTGCTTGACCAGTTCTGGCGGATTTGCAATCCGCCAGCCTTGAATATCAGCATTTGTAATGCGAGAAAAAATGCAAGCGTGATTGGATGAAAACCATTATCTTTGCCACCGAAACAAGAAAAAGCCTTGAGAGCCAGAGGTAACATAGGGGATTGCAAATCCCCAACTCGAAGCCAGCGGATTACAAATCCGCTGGAACGGGGAATGCTTATTCTCGAAGTTTATCAAACAATAAAAGCTTCTTTTCATCGTTACATATCAAAATCATTCAAATCTAAGAGCTATGAAGAACACACGATTATTGTTTTGTTTTATGAGCCTTTTATTGGTTAGTCTGCTTGGCTGCAGGGAAAAACCTGAGATGTGTACACACGAAGGTTACCATCTTCCTAAATACATATGGAATGACTATTATCCCTATGTGGAAGGACAGAAAGTAGTGTTTAAAAACGACCAAGATGAAACCTTGGTGTTTGAAGCAAGACTTGTCAATGCTCCCGAGTATGACGATGAGTATTACACGTATGAATACATTTGCGGACAAATTGGTAATCCAATGACTTATACAGTTGGGTTAAAAGCAATGGATGCCGATTGTAAATATGAAATTAGTTTATCCGAGTTCGGTGAAGGTAAGGAAGATGCATTGGCAAAGTTTTATGTGAACATCAACAATACATCCATGTTTAAGTACACGTTCGAGGGTAATGTTGCCAATCTTGAATCGTCTTTAGGGGACACCATACCATATCAAATTACGATGGGTGATGGTTGCAATCAGAATAGTGTATGCCATGTCAAAGGGGAAGGCCTGGTGAGTTTCTATGATTCAGAGAAACAATGCATATGGCATTTGGCTGAATAAGAAACCCGCCTCTGCGGGCCGAAGAAATGGCGACGATAAGCGCTGTAGGGCTGCCGTGGTACGACAGCCCTACAGCATTGATGCAATAAAAACTATTTGGCTTTCGTTATGCCTTCAGTTCTACAAACATCACCATTAACAATCGTCATGAGGAAAAGACGTTTTCTTTTTGTTTTACTACTATTGCCCTGCATGATTTTTGCGCAGGGCCAAGCAAAGCCTTTCAACAAAGGCAAAATTGTCCTGAATTTTGGATATGAGAAGCAGCCAGGAAGCGGCTTGAGAGGTGAAGCACCTAAAATTTGCTTCAGCGCTGGATATGGGTTCACGGACTGGTGTGTGGCAGGCCTCTATGCCAATTATGGGAGTGACTTTATGGGTTATCATGCATATTCAATCAGTGGAAAAGATGAAAACGGGGCACCCATAAGCTTATATTGGCTAGAATTCAATAGCAACTATCTTGAATATGGAACCCATGCCGAATTTCATCCTGTCAATCTGATGTTGCCGCAGTTTTATTTCGTGGATGTCTATGCTATTGTCCGTGTTGGGATGCATCATTTTATTTGCGATATCATAAGCGAGACAGGCTATGATGAAGTTCATGAAACTGAGTCTGGCTCATTGAAAAACTCCGCCACGCCCTACCTTGTCGGGGGATGGGGTGTGGCAATCAACCCGTCCAGATATTTTGGCTTTTTCTATGAAAGGACACATAACACACTCACTGACTTTTATGAAGTGTCGACTCCCTCTCTTAAACATCATTTGTACCACCGCTTCGGCTTCAACATCCGCTTCGGCGGGCCGAAGAAATGGCAAAAACAATAAATCATGAATAAACCCCTTTTTGTTTTCTTTTTGGCGGCGATAGCCTTCAGCGGCTGCCGCAAACAGGTCGGCGGCTACGTCCGACCCGATTTCGATCCCCAACCCACTTTGAACGCCGTGCTGCAGCAAGGCCAACCCGTGTGGGCACAGGTCTCCTTTGCCCGGTGCCTTGACTCGGTGCACCCTGCACCTTGCACCGATGCCGAAGTGCTGCTTTATGTGGACGGACAGCTTGCCGAAAGGCTGCAACACGAAGGCGAAGGCATCTACATGGGCGAAACCCACGCCGAAGCCTTGCACGAATACGCCTGCAAGGTCGTCATCCCTGGCTACGACACGCTCTTTGCCCAAACCGAGATGCCTGGAACGCCCGTGGTGACGGGCGTTGAAATCATGGAAAACGCCACCGTCGACGATGAAGGCCGCCCTTGTCCCGCCTTCATGATTACCTTCAAGACCGACCCGCGTCAGGACTTGTATTATTGCTCCAATATATACGCGACTTTCCTCAATGAGTACTATGATACTGAGACCCATGCCTACCTTGGTCACTCCATCGAATCAGGCACTATGAGTGGGTCCATCAACACCGACGACCCCGTGCTGCTCAACGAAGGCTCCGACCGCTTGCTGTTCAGCAACGAGATCATCAACGATACGACCTACACCATGAAGGTGAACGCCTGGTTCAGCAGCCACGGATGGGGAGGACAACACACGGGCGGCGTCATAGTGCGTACAGGTGAGGTGGTGGTCCGTTTGCATGGCCTCTCCGAGTCGGCCTACCGTTACCTGAAGAGCAAAAAAGAAGCCTACGAAGAGCTGGATGCCTACACCAACCTTTTTCTCGGCGTCATCACCCCCGTCAACCTATACAGCAATGTGGAGAACGGCAAGGGTGTTTTTGCCGCCATCGCCCCCATGACTTGCGACACCATTTTCATCAACCCCGAAGACTAAGCGTCATGAAAAAGATCGTTTTACTAATCTGCCTCTTCACTTCTCTCTTTGCCCAAGCTCAACAAACCCGTATCACGGGCTTCGTCAGCGATGCCAACGACGGCGAACGCATCATCGGGGCCAACGTCTTCTTGCACGACCGCTCGAAAGGCGTGGCCACCGACCAAAAGGGCTATTTCAACCTCGCTTTCGAGTTGCCTGCCACACTTTGTGTTTCGTGTATAGGCTACGAAGAAACCTGCCTCAAGGTGGACCATGCCGACCAACCGCTGCAAATCCGTTTACAACCTTTGACCGAGACCCTTCAATCCGTCGATGTCAGTGCCAGCCGCATTGAACGAAAGACCAACTTCAACACCTTGACCCTCAATGCCAAGAGCATCGACCAACTGCCCACCCTAGGCAGTCGGCCCGACATCATCAAGGCAGCACAGCAACTGCCCGGCATCGAGGCTGCAACCGAGGCCTCCAGCCTGATGATTGTGCGCGGCGGCAACCCAGGTGAAAACCTCTATTTGCTCGACAACGTTCCGCTCATCTATGTCAACCATCTCGGCGGCTTCATGTCGGTGTTCAACTCCGAGATGATCAACACGATGGACGTCTACAAAGGCGGCTTCCCTGCCCGCTTTGGCGGCAAGTTGTCGTCAATCGTCGACCTCACCACAAAGAAAGGCGACCCCTCACGACTGAAAGGCTCGCTCAGTGCAGGGCTCACCGACTTGGCCTTTGCCGTGGAAGGCCCAGGCGGACTGAAAAACTCCAGCTTTATCGTCACCGGTCGCAAGACCCTTACCGAGGCATTGCTCTTTGCTGCAAGTAAAGTCAGCCAGGAAATGGGAGGACAAGACTACAATATGGCCTACGGCTTCCACGACATCAACGCCAAATACACATGGGCTCCCGATGCCAAAAACAGCTTCGCTTTCAATGTGTATGAGGGTGACGACTACATGCGCATCTGGAAAAACAATGAGGAAAACGGCGACATCGAGCGCAACAGCATCGGCAACATCTGGGGCAACCTGCTCGTCTCGGGGCAATGGAACAGCGCGGTTAGCTCACGATTGTTTATGGCTAATACGCTGTCGTTCACCCAATACCGCTTGAAGAACAACATGAAGTCTTACCTAAGAAACAGCATTGACACGACCGATTTCTTCGTCAAGACATCGTCGCGCGTCAGCGACCTCTCGCTTCGCTCCGACTGGAAGCTCTTTGTCGGTAATGCCTACACCTTGGAATACGGCCTGCAAGGCTCCTACCTCACGTATCGCCCCAACCACTTCACCAGCAGCTTCTCGGAGGCCAGCCTGCCTGACATTTCGAGCGTGCTCGACAACTCGTTTTATTTGGACAACAAGCTGAAGTTAGGCAGTTGGTTCATTGGTTCCATTGGACTAAGGCTGAATAGCTTCGTGAACAGCGGTTACCATCATTTTGCTTGGGAGCCGAGGATGAATCTCAGTTTCGGGATTGGTGGTAGTACCCTCAATCTGACCGCCATGCGTGTCACGCAGAACGCTCACCTGATGATGACGCCAGGCTCCATCATGAACAACGAGGTTTGGATTCCTGCCGATGCCCGCATCAAGCCCGCCACCTCCGACCAAGCCTCGGTGGGCTGGCAGCGCAGTTTTTGGCAAGGCCATGTCGACGTTGAAATCGATGCCTACTACAAGCTGCTCCGCGACTTGGCCACCTACCGCGAGGGTTACAGCACCCTCCTCGGCGACTCCGACTGGCGCAGCAAGGTTGAAACAGGTGGCAAAGGCAAGTCGTATGGCATCGAGATGATGACCCGTTTCAACTTCAACCGCTTGGACGGCTATGTGGGCTACACTTGGTCGCATACCACGCGGCAGTTTGACCAAATCAACAACGGCAAGGAATACGTTTACGAATACGACCGCCCCCATTCCGTCAACATCAACGTGAATTATCAGCTAACGGAGCGCTGGTCGCTGAGCGCTTTGTGGACCTATCAGGCGGGACTGCCTTATACGCCCGTCATCGGGGTGCAGACTACACCTGTCATCACGCCCGAAGGCGATGTGGATTTTGAGCAAACCAACATCTACGGTGAGCGCAACAGTGCCAGGATGCGCGACTACCACCGCCTCGACTTGGCCGCCAAGTTCAAGACCAAGACCGAAAAAGGCCGCAAAGCCGAGTGGACCTTCTCTATCTACAATGTGTATTGCCGACAGAATCCGTTCTATTACTACTACGGCGACCCGAAAGGCGACCCGTTGTATTGGAACCAGTTCCCCGACGAACCGCAACAGCTCTGGCAGCGTTGTTTCTTCCCAATCATACCCTCGTTCTCTTATAAGGTGTGGTTCTAATTCCAAATTAGCCCTTTTTCCATAGAATATTTGGGGAAGGGCTTTTTTGTTTCAAGTAGGTTTTCTATTTTTGCTTTTTGAAAATAACTCAAAAAGCTATGATATGAAAACCATGCATTATTTGAAAAGAATCAGCGGCATCAGCCTGGTTATGGGCTTGTTGCTGCTTGCCTTGTTGCCCTCATGCGGCAAGAAGGGGAAGGACAGCAATGTGTTTGTGGAACGCATCAGCCAGTTGGATGAGTCCATGCTGGCCATGCTTGACAGCTACACCTCGGGCGTCATCGCCGCCGGCGAGCCCGTCGTGGTGCGCTTCAGCAACCCCGAAGAACTGAAGGTGAAATTCGGCGAGCCCATCCCCGCCAAGGCCTTCGAGTTCGCCCCAGTCCTGAAGGGTAAGGCCATGTGGATCGACGAAAACACCGTCGGCTTCCAGTACGACAACATCGACAAGGACCAGAACTATGTCTGTAGGTTCAAGATGGCCGACTTCGTTGACGTCGCTCCCGACAAAGTGCTGGAGTTCGGCTTCGGCGTACGCCGCCAAAACTTCAGCCTCGTCACCATGCAGCCCATCTGCACCTCCAACGAGGAAATGAACTACAACATCCGTCTGGCGTTTGCCACGCCCATCGATCAGGCCGAGGCCGTCAAACTGTTCGACGAGTCCTTCCGCAAGGACCATCCCGTGGAGGTGAGTTACGTCGGAAACAATGTCTTCGATTTCCTCGTGCAAGGCCTGAAACGCGAGGCCTCCGACTATCAGTTGCCCCTGACGCTCGACGGCAAACCCATCGACTGCAAAGCCAAGATGCAACGCGAGCTGACGGTATATGCCAAGGACGGCTTCAAGCCCCTGCTGTTCGATGTCGACAAGGCCGCCAACAAAGCCTCTTTATTCTTCTCACAACCGCTGAAAGAAGACCAGAACCTCGACGGCTTCGTCACCTTCAACAAAGCGCTGGGCTATAAGGCCGATATCAAAGGCAACCAGATCGATTTCTATTTCGACAAGAGCTCACTCAACAACTATGAATTGTCGGAGCTGAACATGACCGTGGGCAGCGGCATCCGCGCCGCCAACGGCATGCTCATGCAAAGCGACTATCCCTTCGACTTCGACCTTACCGACAACCTGCCTAAGGTGCGTTGGACCGACGACGGCGTCATCATCCCTAAGGTGGAGGAGACCACGGTGTATTTTGACGCCATCTGCCTCAACGCGGTGACGCTGAGGATCGTGCGTGTCTTCGACGACAATATCCTCTCTTTCATGCAGGACAACGAGTTGAGCGAGACCTACGGCATACGTAAGGCAGGCCGTCTCGAGAAGAAGGTGAGGCTGGCCATCGACAACCCCTACGCCAACCAGTGGAAGACGTTCCCCATCGTCCTTTCCGACTACGTCAAGGTGGAGCCAGGCGCCATGTACCAGCTCAGCCTCAACTTCGGTCCCGCCGACTACACCTTCGCCTCTGAAGAGATGAAACAAGCCGTCGTTGAGAACGAGAAACGTGAGGCCGAGTATTGGGACGGCAACCGCTACGACTACAAGGAATACCGCTACGACGGCGAATGGAACGACCCCAACGGCTACTACTATTATAACTATGTGGAGCAGAAGAAGAACATCGTCGTCAGCGACCTCGCCGTGACGGCCAAGATGGGCCGCGACGACCTCGTCGACGTGTATGTCTACCGCATCTCCGATGCCAAGCCCGCCACAGGCGCTCAGGTGACGGCCTACAACTACCAGAAGCAGGAGCTCGCCAAAGGCAACGTCGACGGCATGGGCCACGTGCAGCTGCAATGTGCCAACCGCCCCGCTTTCGTGGTGGCCTACAATAAGAAAGACGGCAAGTCGGTCATCAAGTTGAACGACGGCAATGCCTTGTCGTACAGCCGCTTCGATATCGCTGGCGAGCCCGTCGAAAAGGGCGTCTCCGCCTTCGCCTACAGCAACCGCGGCGTGTGGCGTCCGGGCGATGAGTTGCAACTCAACCTCATGCTCAACGATTTGGATGCGGCCATCCCCGCCGACTACCCCGTCGTCCTCGAGGTGATGGACGCCACAGGTCGCCTCTATGCCAAGCAGGTGAACAGCAAGCCTGTGAACGACATCTACTGCTTCACCGTGCCGACCAATGTGGCCGATGAGACCGGCGTGTGGCAAGCCCGTTTCAAGGTGGGCACAAGCACCATCACACAATACCTGCGTGTGGAGACGGTGAAACCCAACCGCTTGGAAATCAAGATGGACCTGCCTGAGGTGGTCAGCCTGAAACATAACGACCGCATCAACCTGACTTCAAGATGGCTCAACGGCATGAAAGCCAACGGCTTGAAGACCGAAGTGGATGTGAAGCTCCGTGGCGGTGAGACCACTTTCAAGGCGTATCCCAACTACACCTTCGTGAACGAGACCCAGAGCTTTGTCCCGCAAGAGTTGGCCCTTTATAGCGGCAACCTCAACGCGGAAGGCGTGGCCAATGTGGGCTTCGGTCCGCTGAAGGATATCTATGCCGCGCAGATGATGAACGGCACCTTCACGGTGAAGGTCTTCGAACAGGGTGGCGACTTCAGCATCGCTTCCTTCAAGTCGAAGCTCTCGCCATACGAGCGTTATGTGGGCGTCGACCTGCCTGAGACCGCCTCGAAATATGGCAGCTACTACGACACCGAGAAAGACTGGACCTTCAATATCGCCATGGTCAACGAGGACGGCACGGCCTGCAAGGCTTCCGTTGCCCTCGACTATGCCCTCTATAAGCTGGATTCCTACTGGTGGTGGTCGAGCGAGGACCAATACTCGCTGCAACGCTATGCCTCGGGTACCTATAAGGCGCCTGTGCAAAACGGCACTTTGACCTGCAATGGCACCACCTCGGTGACCTTCAACATCCCGAACGACAAATGGGGCTGCTACCTCTTCGTCGTCGACGACAAGCAGGGTGGCAACACCTTCGCCAAGGTCATCAGCTTTGACTGGGGCTATGGCCATGCCTCGTCGGCCGCGGGCGCTCCTGCCCAACTCTCCATGAAGACTACGGCCGAAAGCTATCAGGTGGGCGAGAAGATCGTCGTTACCTTCCCGGCCAACGAAAAAGCCAAGGCACTGGTGACCGTGGAAGCCAACGACAAGGTGTTGCAAAACATGCTGGTGGAGAACCTCGGCCAGGAGGGTAAGGTGGAGATCACCGCTACCGAAGAAATGATTCCGAATGTCTACGTCTATGTGGCCTTGATACAGCCGCACGATGTCGCCAACGATATGCCTATCCGCCTCTATGGCGTGGTGCCCGTGAAGGTGGAAGACAAGAAGCTGCAGCTGCAGCCTGTTATCCAAGTGCCCGAAACGGCCAACACAAAGAAAAAGGTGGAAGTGAAGGTGGCCGAAGCCAACAAGCAAGGCATGACCTACACCTTGGCCGTTGTCGACGAAGGCATCCTCGGCCTGACCAACTACAAGACGCCCAATCCTTACGGTTACTTCAACAGCAAGCAGGCATTGAGCGTGCGCACTTGGGACAACTACGCCAACATCGTTGACGCCTTCAGTGGCGAGCTGGGCTCTGTCTACGCCATCGGCGGTGACGGTATCCTCAACCAGGAGATCACCCTCGACAAGCGCTTCAAGGCCTTCGCGGTGACCTATGGTCCCTTTGAGTTGAAGCCCGGCGCTTCCAACACCCATACGATAGAAGTGCCGCAATGTTCTGGTGCCCTTCGCTTCATGGTGGTGGCCAAAGGCAATGGCAAGGCCTTCGGCTCGGCTGAGAAACCGATGAAGGTCTTCGACCCCATCAACCTCTATGCCTCGGCGCCTCGTGTGGTGGCTCCCGGCGACGAGCTCAACCTCAAGGTGCAGGTGCAGGCACCCACGATGAAGAACAAGACGCTGGAGGTGAAGTTCGACAATAAGAACCTTGATGTCGTCGGCGCTTTGCCCACCTCGGTGCAGATTGACGGCAACGGCGAGGGCCTGATCGTCGTCAAGACGAACATCCCCAAGACCATGGGCAACGCCGAAATGAACGTCAAGGTGACGGGCGAGGGCTATACCGCTGAATCGTCGACGGCCATGCCCATCCGTATGCCATACGCCGAACGTCGCAACACCATCACCAAGGAAATCGAAGCCGGACAGACTGTCAGCGTGCCGTTCGACCTGGCAGGCATGACGGGCACACAACAGGGCAACGTCACCATCTCTAACCTGCTTCCTGTCGATCTCTTCGGCCGCATCGACTATCTGACCGAGTATCCGCACGGCTGCCTCGAACAGGTGACCTCGAAGGCCTTCCCGCAGCTCTATCTGAACTACTTCGTCCAACTCGACGACAAGGCCAAGGAAGAGATGAGAGGTAACATCAATATGGCCATCAACAACCTGAAGGCCTACCGCAAGTCCGACAACTCGATGACCAACTGGATCGGTGGCCGTTACACCGACCCGTGGACCGAGATCTATGCCTTACATTTCCTGGTTGAAGCCCGCAAGCAAGGCTACAACGTGCCTCAATACTTCATCGACGGCCTGCTGAAATACCAAAGCGACCGGGCCAAGCAATGGCGCAACAACCCCGACTACAAGCAGGGTGAGACCATCCAGGCCTACCGTCTCTTCGTGTTGGCTTTGGCCGACAAGGCTGAGATGGGCGCCATGAACCGCTTCAAGGAGATAGAGATGAAGTATGACCTCACCAAAGCCTTGGCAGCCGCTGCCTTTGCCCAAACGGGTAAGACCAGCATCGCTCAGAGCCTGCTACCTACTTTGGAAGAAGGTAAGATGATGTCGGACTATTACACCTCCTTCGGCTCCCGCACCCGCGACCTCGCCTTCCTGACCTACGTGCAGATGCTCTGCGACGTGGACAAGCAGACGGTGCAAAACAACATCAACTCGGTGTGCGGCGTGCTGAGCGGCGACGATTGGCTCGACACCCAGACTACAGCCTTCTCGCTCTTCGTGCTTGGCAAGTATGCCGAGAAGATGGACCTCAACAACAGCAACCTCTCGGCCACCGTCAAGGTGAACGGCGAGGAACGTACCCTGAATACCAACATGGCCTCCGTAGGATTCGGGTTCACGCCTAAACTGGGCGGCAACACCATCGAAATCAAGAACAACACCAACCAGAAGATGGTGGCCCATGTCTTCACCAAGACTGCTGTGGCCGAATACGACATGAACGAGAGCGGCAACTTCATCAACATGACGGTGAGCTATGCCGACAAGAATGGCAACCCGGTCAACTTGACCAACCTGACCGCTGGCACCGACCTCAAGGTGGAGATGACGGTGACCAACCCGAGCGAGTATCAAGTCACGGAGCTGGCCTTGTCGTACTACCTGCCTTCGGGTTGGGAGCTCGTCAACGACCGCTTGAATGGCGGTATGGCCGAGAACGAAGGCGCCAAGCACATCGACTTGCGCGATGACCGTGCCTACTTCTACTTCGACCTGATGCCGCGCTCGAAGAAGACCTTCACACTGAAGGCCAACGCCACCTACGAAGGCAACTACATGATCCCTGCCGTACGCTGCGAGGACATGTACAACAACGAGATTTTCTACCAGGTGCCGGCCCGTGGGTGCGTGGTGAAGTAAGATATTGAATACAATGAAAGAGCCCGTAAGACATAGAAAAGCGAAAATCGCCCTCCTTGTCCTTGCGGGCCTTTTCATTGCCTTTTTGTGCATCCCTGTGCCAAGGTTCAATAAGCCCTATTCCACGGTGTTGACAGCCGAGAATGGCGAGTTGCTTGGCGCTAAGATCGCCGACGACGGGCAGTGGCGTTTCCCGGCCACGAACGACTATTCGCCGAAATATGTCGCCTGCCTCTTGGAATACGAAGACCGTTGGTTTTTCTTCCATCCAGGCTTCAACCCTGTGGCTTTCGTGAAGTCGTTCATCGACAACATGAAGGCAGGCGAGGTGGTGCGTGGCGGTAGCACGCTTTCGATGCAGGTGGTGCGTCTGTCGCGTGACAACCCGCCGCGAACCTATGCCGAGAAGCTCTGGGAGGTGATCCTGGCCATGCGGTTGGAGCTTCGCTATTCCAAGCGTTCCATCCTCAATATGTATGCTGCCAACGCGCCTTTCGGAGGCAACGTGGTCGGCATCGATGCGGCGGCGTGGCGCTATTTTCACACCACACCCAACGAGCTCTCGTGGGCTGAGGCTGCAACGCTTGCCGTGTTGCCCAATTCGCCTGCTTTGATTCATCCAGGCCGTTCTCGCGACCGTTTGCAGCGGAAACGCGACGGCTTGCTCCAACGTCTGCCCGATTCCAAAACCTTTATCCCGAGGCGTTTCGCTGTACCTGAATTGTCGGCTGAGGACTGCGAGCTGGCCATGATGGAAAGCATCCCGGAACGGCCCTTCGACATGCCTATGTTGGCCTACCACTACCTCAGCGACCAGGACAAGCAGCATCATGGAGAACAAATTGCATCCCATATCGACTATGATTTGCAACGTTCCGTGTCGGACATCATGCATCGGCACCATGAGAACAATGTGATGAATAGCATCGATAACGCGGCAGTCTATGTGGTGGACTACCTGAAGGATGAGATTGTGGCTTATGTGGGCAACAACAGCAATGCCAGCGATGCCGCCATGGTCGACATGGTGAAGGCACAACGTTCCACGGGCAGCATCTTGAAGCCTTTCCTCTTTGCTGCCATGCTCGACGAAGGCACGCTGTTGCCCGAGATGATCCTGCCCGATGTCCCGATGAGCCTCTCAGGCTTTACGCCTAAGAATTACAGTGGAGAATACTGGGGCGCGGTGCCTGCCGACAAGGCCTTGCAGAATTCGTTGAATGCGCCTTTTGTGCATCTGCTGCGCGAATATGGGCAGCAGCGTTTCCATGGCTTGTTGAAGCAGTTGCCTTTGAGAGGTGTCGTCTTCGATGCGGAGCATTACGGTCTGTCGCTCATCGTGGGTGGAGCCGAGGCCTCGCTTTACGACATCACGAATGCCTATGTCAAGATGGGAAGGAAGCTCGCTTCCTATGTCAATGAGCATTTTGATGAGAAAGTAGGCGCAAAAGAGACGCCATTCTCTGCCGAGGCCATCGCCGAGACCTTTCATGTGATGAAGGGCTTGACGCGACCGGTGAACCAGATAGGGTGGGGAGGCTTCTCCTCGTCGGCGCAGGTGGCTTGGAAGACGGGCACCAGCCACGGTTTCAAGGACGCCTGGGCGGTGGGCTTGACCGACCGTTATGCCGTAGGCGTATGGGTGGGCAACGCCGATGGTGAGGGCCGTCCCGGACTGACAGGCGTGGCCGTGGCGGCACCGATCCTCTTCGATGTGGTGGGTAAGTTGAACGACAGCTACCGCTATCCTGCCAATACCATGGAGAGTCTTGAGATAGAGGTCTGTGCCGAGTCGGGTTATCCCAAGTCGGAGTATTGCCCCCATACTAAGAAGATACGAGTGCCGCGAGTGGAGAACAAGACGGGTGTGTGCCCTTACCACAAGAAGGTGTTTTTGGACTCGACACGGCAATATCAGGTGCGTCCCGACTGTTATCCCGTCGACCAAAAGTGTTATGAGGTGTATTATGTGTTGCCGCCTGTGATGGAGTGGTTCTACAAGAAACACTCGCCCATGTTCCGCCCGTTGCCCGCCTTCTATCCAGGCTGTGGCACTGCCCATCCCGACGATGTGATGGCCTTCGTCTATCCCAAGAGCGACGCCAAGGTCAGCATCCCCATCGGCATCCGTGGCGACCGTCAGCAGGTCATCTTCGAGATTGCGCATCGCAACCCGCAGAAGACCATCTACTGGTCCCTGAACGATGAGTTCTTAGGCCAGACACGTCTCAACCACCAGATGCCCATCGACGTGGAGAAAGGCACCTATCGCTTACGTTGTGTGGACGAAGACGGGGTGGAGTTGAATAGGAGGATTGTGGTACAATAATGAGATTCCCTGCGGGAATGGAGTGCGAATAACAAAGTAAACTGCGGCGGTAGACCCCGTTTACAAAGCGTAAACGTTTCATACCGCCGCTTGTTGATTGATGATTACGCTCCATTCCCCGAAGGGGAATCTTCTTCATCTTTTACCAAGCATACGCCTCAGCCGTCATCCATTTCCCATGCACTTTAAGGGTCTGCTCGATGAGGTCGCGCACAGCGCCCTTGCCGCCGTTTCGCTCGCTGATGAACTTGCTGATGGCCTTGACTTCGGGCACGGCATCGGCAGGGCAGGCGGGGATGCCTACGCATTGCATCACGCGCAGGTCGGGGATGTCGTCGCCCATGAAGACAATCTCTTCAGGCTTCAGTCCCTTCTCCTGCATGTATTCCTTGAGCTTCAGCACCTTGTCGGGGATGCCGGTGAAGACATCAGTCACCCCAAGGCTGTTCATCCTGACCTCCATGGAGGGACAGATGGCACCCGAGATGACCGCCACATGGTAGCCGAGCTTGGAGGCCAGCTGCAAGGCATAGCCGTCCTTGACGTTGGTGGCCCGCCATGGGTGTCCGTCATGGTCGCTGAATACGGTGCCGTCGGTCATCACGCCGTCGTAGTCGAAGATGAAGGTCGTGACAGGTTTGAGTAAGTCGTTGGGATGCTGCATGTCTTTAAAACGTTTGTTGGGGCAAAAATAGCGTTTTTTTGGCAAATGCCACTTTGTTACCCAAAAATGCTTAAATTTGCACGCTATTTATATTCAATTATGAGAGTAAGACATCAAACGGATAATGTAGAAGCGATTGTGGCCACCGCAATAGAGGCCATGGAAGCCGTCAAAGGCAAGGATATCGTCACCCTCGACCTGCGCGAGATCAACACTGCCGTGACGGATTATTTTGTCATTTGCCACGCACCTTCCAAGACCCAAGTCGACGCCATCGCCGACAAGGTGGAGGAAATGGTCCTTGAAAAGACGCAAAACAGACCCTACCATGTGGAAGGCCGCGAAAATACGGAATGGATTTTGATAGACTTCGTGGATGTTGTCGTTCACGTGTTCCTGGAGTCGAAACGCGAGTTCTACAAACTCGAGGAGCTTTGGGCCGATGCCGAGAGAATTGTGAATGCATCGGAAGAATAATTATTTTTAAATCAGTATTTTACATGGATAATAAGGAGACTAAAGGGGCTGGAAACCAAAATCAGCCTACTCAGCCTAACCAACCCAATCAGAAACCGAACGGCAAACGTAGGTTTAATCTGTATTGGGTCTATGCCATTTTGTTCGCTGTGCTCATCGGCGTCAACTTCTTTGGCAGGGGCTCTGTGACCCCTCAGGAGGATATCGACCAAGGCAAACTGGTGGAGATGCTCCAAAAGGAGGAGATAGCCAAAATCGAGCTCATCAACAAGGAGGATGCCGAGATCTTTCTTAACCAGAAAGGCCTCACGCATTATTTCCCCGACGTGAAAGCAGGGTCGGAAGGCACTACCACAACCCCTAACTATACCTATAAGATTGGTTCTCTTGACCGTTTCGAAGAGTTGGTGGAGACGGCCCAAGAAGGCATAGCCAAACCCGTATATATCAGTAATGTGCGGCGCAGCAACTGGATGTCTGACATTTTGGCATGGGTGATACCTTTCGGTTTACTTCTCGTGTTCTACATCATCTTGATGCGCGGCATGGGTCGTAACATGGGTGGAGGCGGCGGCGCTGGCTCCATCTTCAACATCGGCAAGTCGCGTGCCCAGCTCTACGACAAGGACAGCAACAATGTCAACGTCACGTTTAAGGATGTGGCAGGATTGGAAGAGGCCAAGGTGGAGATCATGGAGGTCGTTGACTTCCTGAAAAACCCCGAGAAATATACGAAACTGGGTGGCAAGATTCCGAAGGGCGTGCTTCTGGTAGGCCCTCCTGGAACGGGTAAGACCCTGCTGGCCAAATCGGTGGCGGGCGAAGCCAATGTGCCTTTCTTCAGCCTCTCTGGCTCCGACTTCGTGGAGATGTTTGTCGGCGTGGGTGCCTCGCGCGTCCGCGACCTGTTCAACAACGCCAAGTCGAAGGCCCCGTGTATCATCTTCATCGACGAGATCGACGCCATCGGCCGTGCCCGTGGCAAGAATGCCCTCACCGGCGGCAACGATGAGCGTGAGAGCACGCTCAACCAGCTGCTCACCGAGATGGATGGCTTCGGCACCAACTCGGGCGTCATCGTGTTGGCCGCCACCAACCGCGCCGACATCCTCGACAAGGCCCTGCTCCGTGCGGGTCGTTTCGACCGTCAGATCTACGTTGAGCTTCCCGACATCGTTGGCCGTAAGGAGATCTTCGAGGTGCATATGCGTGGCTTGAAGCTCGGTCCCGATGTCGACAAAGACTTCTTGGCCAAGCAGACCCCTGGTTTCTCGGGTGCCGATATTGCTAACGTGTGCAACGAGGCAGCGCTGATGGCCGCACGTAAGGGCAAGAAGGAAATCGACAAGCAAGACTTCCTCGATGCCGTCGACCGCATCATCGGAGGTCTGGAGAAGAAGAACAAGATCATCACCGCTGAAGAGAAGAAGGTCATCGCCTTCCACGAGGCAGGTCATGCCACCACGAGTTGGCTGCTGCAATATGCCCACCCGCTGGTCAAGGTGACCATCGTGCCGCGTGGCAAGTCACTCGGCGCCGCATGGTATCTGCCTGAGGAGCGTCAGATCACCACTAAGGAGCAGATGTACCACGAGATGATTGCCACCCTGGGCGGCCGCGCCGCCGAGCAGGTCGTGTTCGGCCAGATCTCTACTGGAGCCCTGTCCGACCTCGAGAAGGTGACCAAACAGGCCTTCGCCATGGTGACCTATTACGGCCTCGATGAAGAGATCGGTAACATCAGTTATTACGACTCGACGGGCCAGCAGGACTACAGCCTGACGAAGCCCTACAGTGAGAAGACGGCCGAGACCATCGACCGTGAGGTGAGCCGTTTGGTGGAGAAGGCCTATCAGGAAGCCCTCGCCATCTTGACCGACCATCGCGATGGCCTGACGCAGCTCGCCAACAAACTCATCGAAAAGGAAGTCATCTTCGGTGAGGACTTGGAGAACATCTTCGGCAAGCGCCCGTGGGGCCATGCCGAAGACGAGAAGCTGAAAGACGCCGCTGAAAAAGCATCGGAAAACGAACCACAGGAAACTAACGCATAATCACCATGGCTTGGGACAACAAAGGAGAAAACACGGATGCCACCTTCAAGGAGCAGATGCTTGCCAGGGTGCGCAACGCCCTCATCGAACGTCAGGAGGCATTGTTTAAGGACATCGACCAACGCACTGAGACCTGGATTCCCATCAAGGAAGAAGACGGCACAGCCATCACCTTTGTGCAGAACTTCAAGGAACAGGGTGGTGTCTTCATCTACTTGGAGAGCGAGGCCGAATTTGTGGAGTGCATCAAGCAGCTGGCACCCGAGAATGGTTGGGAGCCGTTGTGGTGTACGAGTCCCGATATGCAGCGCCTGTTGGAGAAATACAACATCCCTTATACTGAGAGCAAGGAGCGCGAGCCCAAGCAGAAACTCGTCAGCCTGACAGGTTGCGAGTGCTTAGTGGCACAAACGGGTAGCATCATCCTCTCCGACGCGATGACTCGTACGCGCGAGGCCTACGCCTTGCCCGACATCCTCTTGGTGTATGCCACTACGGAACAGATCGTTCCCGGCATGCGTACCGCTTTCCAGACCGTGAAACGCAAATACGCCAAAAGCAAGCCCTCGCAGCTAACGGTCATTACAGGGCCGAGCCGCAGTACCGACATCGAGCAGACCCTGGTCATCGGTGCCAGTGGGATTCGCCAAGTGGCGGTGTTTCTTGTGGACGAAGAATGATAAAGCTAGGTCCCTGAGCCTGTCGAAGGGCCGGTTAATACATATTTTGCTACTTCTTTGGCCTCGACAACTCGGGTAATAGCTCAGGTTGATTGTTAATCAAAGCCTCTTTTTTCAGTCGGTTCCATCTTTTAACTTGGTGTTCTCTGTTAAAAGCCTCATCAATTCGTTGAAACTCTTCGTAATAAACAAGCTTTACTGGAAGATATTTTTTTGTGAAATTAGAACCTTCTCCTGCTTGATGCTGCTTTAAGCGTAAGTCAAGGTCTTGAGTGCTACCTACATAATATTGTCCATTGGAGCATTCTAATATGTACATGTAACACATGATAACTCTTGTTATTGGTCGGCCCTTCGACGGGCTCAGGGACCTTAACTATTACTTTAGCTGGTCAATTATAGCCTCGATCGAAACCCCTTCGGCCTCCGCCGTGTAGTTTCTAATTATGCGGTGTCGCAGGATCGGGACAGCCACACGTTGCACGTCCTCGATGTCGGGCGAGAATTTGCCCGTCAGCAGGGCGTTGGCCTTGGCGCCTATGATGAGGTATTGCGAGGCACGCGGACCAGCACCCCAGCTGAGGTAACGGTTGGCCCATTCGTGTGCCTTCTCGGTGTGGGGACGGGTCTTGGCCACCAGGTTCACTGCATATTCGTATACGTTGTCGGGCACGGGTACACGGCGCACCAGTTGCTGGAAATACAGGATCTCCTCGGGCGACAACACGGCATTCACCTCGGCGACATGGCCCACCGTAGTGCTCTTCACGATGTCGATTTCCTCGTCGTAGCTGGGATAGTCGAGCATGAGGTTGAACATGAAACGGTCCAGCTGGGCCTCGGGCAGGGGATAGGTGCCTTCCTGCTCGATGGGGTTCTGCGTGGCCAACACGAAGAAAGGCTCTTGCAGCTTATAGGTCTTGCCCGACACGGTGATGCTTTTCTCCTGCATGGCCTCGAGCAGGGCAGCCTGCGTCTTGGGCGGGGTGCGGTTGATCTCGTCGGCCAAAACGATGTTGGCGAAGACGGGACCTTTGATGAACTTGAATTGTCGCGACTCATCCAAGATCTCTGTGCCTACGATGTCGGAGGGCATGAGGTCGGGGGTGAACTGGATACGGCTGAAACTCAAGCCCAAGGCCTTGCCGATGGTGTTGACCAAAAGGGTCTTGGCCAAGCCGGGCACGCCGACGAGCAGCACGTGGCCTTGGCAGAAAATGGAAAGGATGGTGTTGTGGATGATGTCATGTTGTCCAACGATGACTTTGCCGATCTCCTTGCGGAGGGTCTCATATTTCTCGACCAATGCCTTGGCACCGTCGACATCAGATGCATATGTGTTTGTCATTGAAATTTCCAATCGTAATAAAAGTCGTAGTCTTTAAAGGTGTCGTCGAGTCGGATATAGGCTTTGGCGGCTTTCTCGCTCACCCATTTGCCTAAGGCCTCCTGACGTTTTTGGCTCATCGCCCAATTCTGGATGAGGTTGTAGTCGTCTTTGAGGTTGGCTTGGTGGGGCTCGGTCTTGCGCTTGATCATGATAAGGCGGAAGGCGTCCTTGTTGTCGTTGGTCGTCATAGGCAAGGGGTCGCTGATTTCACCCACCTCGAGACGGTTGATGACGAAGGCCAAGTTCTTGTATTCCGGATAACTCTGTTCCAGCTCTTGCAGGTCTTTCATGCTGAGCCAGTTGCCTCCCGTGCCCATGTTGGTGAGATAACCTCCGTTGTTCTTGGAGTCGTCGTCACTGTATTTCTTGCAGGCCTCTTCGAAGGTCATGTCGCCGTTGCGCACCAGTTGTGCGACGGAGTCGAGTTCGTTTTGGGCCTTCTCCAAGGCTTCGACGGGCACCTTGGCGGTAAGCAGGATGTGGCGGCAGTTGATGGTCTCGCCACGACGCTCGATGAGTTGGATGATATGGAATCCGAATTCGGTCTCCACCACATCCGAGATCTCGCCGTCACGGAGGTTGAAGGCCACGTTCTCAAACTCGGTGGCATACACGCCCTTGCCGGCAAAGCCGAGCTCACCGCCTTGTCGCGACGAGCCTGGGTCCTCGGAATAGAGCACCGCCATGGTGGCGAAGCTGCTCTCGCCGTCAAGGATGCGCTTGCGTATCTGATAGAGGCGGTCTTTCACCATCAGCTTCTCGTCGATGCTGACGGGCGGGCGCTTCACGATTTGCACGAGTTCGTAGTCGGAATCGATCATCGGGAGGCTGTCGCGTGGGATGTCGCGGTAGAACTCCTTGACTTCTTTGGGCGTCACCACCACGTTTTCCATAATCTTGGCCTGCACTTGCTCCTGCAGCATGTTGTCTTTGGAAGCCTGACGCACCTCGTCTTTGATTTCCGACATGCTCTTGCCGAACTGGGCCTCCATCTTCTCCTGTGAGCCGATGCGGGCGATAAACCATTGTATCCTCCTGTTCAGCTCGGCTTCCACCTGCTCGTCGGTGACGGTGATGCTGTCCATCTCGGCCTGGTTGAGCATGAGTTTCTGAAGCAGCAGGTCTTCCAAGATACGGCCGCGCACTTCTTTTCCCGTGCCTTCCGCCATGCCTTGCATGCGGTATTGGATGTATTGGTTCTCAATGTCCGACTGAAGGATGATGTTCTTTCCGACCACAGCCACCACCTTGTCAATCACTTGTGACTGGCGGTTCTGTGCCATCATCGGCAGGGCTAAAAGCATGAGTGCTATGATAATCAGGTTTCTTTTCATCGTTGTAAACATTAATCGTTGTTATATAACACGGGTGACCCGACATATATTTCAAAGGCATGGTCTTTTTTTGCCTTTTCGTAGAGGTCGGTCTTCATTTTCTCCGTCAAGGCTTGCTTGCGGCGGGCCAGTATGATGCTCTTGATGTTGTCGTGTTCCATCTCCAACGGCGAGGTGCTTTCCTCCAAGAGGTAGTCGACGAAACGCACCATATAGGTGTATTCGTTCATGTCGAAGCAGACGAACTTGTTCTTCTTCAAGAAGCTCTCAGCGTTGAAGATCTCGATAGGGATGATTTTGGTAAGTTCGTCGAGACGCATCCATTGGTCGACGTCGAGATAGCTCTTGACGGCATAGTAATTGGCCTGTACGTCTATGTTTTGCAGAAGCAGCGTGTCGGGGTCGCTCAGCAGTTTCTGGAACGTGGCTTTTTGTTTGCTGTCTTCGCCGATGATGACGTAGGCTGCACGTACCATGGTATTGCGGAGCTGGAAGTCTTCCTTGTGTTGCTCGTAGTATTCGGCAATCTCGTCGTCACTGACTATGGTGTCGAGCTTCTGGTTGATGAGATGGCTCTCGTAGGCGTAGATGACGAGTGAGTTGCGGTATTCCTCAAGTTGTTTCTTGAGGTCGAGCTCTTCCTTGTCGAGGTTGTTCTCGGCTTGGTGCAGCAGCACCTGTCTCTTGACCCATGAGTCGATGAAGGTGCTGACGCGTTGGATGCTGTCCATGATGGAGGCGCCTTTTGGGACGATGCCTTCGAGGTCCGACTCGTAGAGGTATTTGCCGTAACACTCGGCTACGACGACTTCCTTTGAGCTTTTCTCAAAGAAATCGCAACCTGCCAGCATCATGAGGATGCTGACGCCGATGACGAGGCTCAATCGCTTCATTTATACAGCTTTCTGACTTTGTCCAATACCTTCTCGTTGATCTTGACGGGATAGCGTTCCTTCAGCGACTGCACCCATTTCTGTTCAAGTTCCACCTGATAGTCGGAGGTGACGAGGCCACGGGCTTCCCTGAGGGTCTTGGGCTCGGGCTTGCGCACCTCTCTGATGCAGACGATGGTGGTCGACTGGTCGACGGTTGAGGCGATCTCGTTTCTCACGCCCACCTTCCATTCGGTCTGGTCGACAAACTGGTTGTCGCCCCTCTGGTAATAGCCTTTTCTGACGAAGGTATGGGTGATGGAGTCGCGTTGCAAGGCGGTTCTCAAGCTGTCGAGTTCGACACCGCTGTCGAGGAGTGCTTTCACCTTGGGCAGCGACTCGGGCTTCGACACGGTGATGATGCTGGCCAGCACACGGTCTTCCCACATGTACTTGGAGGCATTGCGCTCGTGGAACGCTGCCAGACCAATGGTGTCTTTCACAGCCTTGTCCCACACTTCCTTGTCCATGAGGTCGAACAGCAGGATGCCGTCCTTGTATTCTTGGACCAAGGCCTTAAACTCGGGATACTTCTCCTCGAGATGGGCATCGGCATAATCCATCGTCGTCTCATTGGAGAAGGCCTCATAGAGTTGTGAGGCATAGGTGGCTGGGGTGACGTATTTCTGAGGCGTCATGTTCTTCTTGATGTAGCTGACGAAGTCGCTCACCTTGGTGGGCTTGCCTTCCAGCGTGAAGAGGGTGGCGTTCATGTCGACCTTGTCAGAAGGCTCGTAGGCCTTGCGCAGGATGGTGCTGTCGATGGTGGCCATGAAAGCCTCCAGGTTCTTGTCGTTCTGCTTGAACTTGTATTCGCTTCTGACTTGCTTGAGCACCACTTCTTCCGACTTCTTCGAGCGCATGTCTTTCTCGATGCGTTCGCTCAAGCCCTTGGACTCCTTCTCGAAGGTGCCGACACCCGACTTGCCCAACAGCTTGATGATGTGATAGCCGTACATGGTGCGCACGGGCTTGGCGATCTCGCCGATTTCGAGCGACTTGCAAGCTTCGATGAACTCGGGGACGATGCGGCTGACCGTGAACGACGACAGGGCGCCGTCGCGACCTACAGTGCCGCGGTCGTCGGAGTGTTGTTTGACCATCTCACTCCAGTTCTTACCGTCTTTAGCCTTCAGCTCGTTGTAGATGTTGTTGGCCTTTTGTTGCATGGCGGCTTCATCTTCTTCAGAGGCACCGTAAGGCAGCTGAAGGAAGATGTGGGCGGCTTGGATGTTGCCCATGGCGTCGGTCTTGCTCTGCACCTTGATGAGGTGATAGCCGAAGTCGCTGCGCACCGGCATGGAGATTTCGCCTTCCTTCGTGTTGTAGGCACCCGTCTCAAAGGGATACACCATGTCGAAGACGGTGAAATAGCCGAGGTCGCCTTTGTTGCCCGGACGGGCAGGGGCTTGCTCAGTGGCTGGCGTGTCCTTGGCCGAGGGGTCGTCGGAGTATCTCACGGCGAGGTCGCCGAAGTCTTCACCTTTCAAGGCGCGCTTGCGGAGATCCATGGCTTTGTTGTAGGCTCTCAACGTATCCGAAGGCAAGGCGTTCTTGTCGCAACGGATGAGGATGTGCGAGGCGCGGATGTCCTTCAGCTTGCGCTGGTAGGCCTCCTCGACGAGCTCATCGGTGATGTCGTCACTGCTCATGAAAGGTTTGGCCAGTTGTTTGCGATATCCGGCCAGTTCCTTCTGGAATTTGGCGCTGGTGTCGAGTTTCAGACGCTCAGCCTCCATGACCTTCATGCGGAAGGTGGTGAAGAGGTCGAGGTATTCGTCGACGGTCTTCTTCTCGATGACATCACTCTTGAGGTTGTTCTTGTAATACACGTCGCAGAACTCCTTCACGGTGATATCCTGGTCGCCGATGGTCATCATCACCTGTTTGTCGAGTTTCGACTGGGCGCAGACCATGATGGCAGGCATCATAATGGATGCCAAAACAAACATTTTCAGAAAATTAAACTTCTTCATTTTTTTTATTCCTCTATTATTATTCTTGCTTTTTCAGTGTTCCTTCCACTTCCAGTCCGTCGCTGAGCACACGCAGGTCGGAGACGTCGATAGTGTCGAACACGCTTTTCACTTGCTCGATCTCACCGAGGTGCAGCATGAGGTGGCTATCGGGACGTTTCTCTATCATCCCTGCCGGAATCTTGTCCTTCAGCAGGCTGAGGACGGTGGTGAGCAGGGTGTCGGTGCCCATGCCAGCCGAGAGCTGCACCAATAGGTCGCTCCCAATCACCTCTTTGATGATAAGGTTGGCGGAGATATCTTTTTTGATGAAGCCCAGGTTGAGCGGGTAGGTCACGCGGACCGTCCTGCCGTCGACATGGGAAAACGATATGTGCTGCTTGGCTTTCTCAGTGATGAGGTCCTGCAGTTCGGGGAAGGATATGGAGGCTTTCATTAGCTTCTCTTGCTGTAGTTGGGGGCTTCCTGCGTGATGGTCACGTCGTGCGGATGGCTCTCGAGGATGCCCGAGTTGGTGATGCGGATGAACTTGGCCTTCTTGAGGTCCTCGATGGTGTGCGAGCCTGTGTAGCCCATGCCTGAGCGGAGACCGCCGACCATTTGGTAGACCACTTCGGAGAGGGTGCCTTTGTAGGGCACACGACCTGCGATGCCTTCGGGGACGAGTTTCTTCACGTCTTCGACGTTGTCTTGGAAGTAACGGTCCTTGGAGCCCTGTTGCATGGCTTCGAGCGAGCCCATGCCGCGGTAGGTCTTGAACTTACGGCCTTCGTAGATGATGGTGTCGCCAGGTGATTCGTCGACGCCAGCGAAGAGCGAGCCTGCCATGATGGAGGAGGCGCCAGCGGCCAGGGCCTTCACGATGTCGCCCGTGTAGCGGATGCCGCCGTCGGCGATGATCGGGATGCCCGTGCCTTCCAATGCCTTTGCCACGTCCATGACAGCAGTGAGCTGCGGCACGCCGATGCCAGCCACCACACGTGTGGTGCAGATGGAGCCGGGACCGATGCCCACCTTGATGGCGTCGGCGCCAGCCTCGGCCAAAGCCTTGGCGGCTTCGGCGGTGGCGATGTTGCCGGCCACGATGTCGATGTCGGGGTAGTTCAACTTCAGGTTGCGCACCATGTCGATGACGCCTTGCGAGTGGCCATGGGCGGTGTCGACCACGAGGGCGTCGACGCCCGCGTCGACCAAGGCGGCGGCGCGCTCGAGGGTGTTGGCGGCGATGCCGACGGCAGCGGCCACGCGCAGACGACCGCGCGAGTCCTTGCAAGCGTTGGGACGCGCCTTCACCTTGATGATGTCCTTATAGGTGATGAGGCCAACGAGGTGGTTGTCCTTGTCGACCACAGGCAGTTTCTCGATTTTATGCTCTTGAAGGATGTCGGCGGCTTTTTCGAAAGAGACCTCGGTGGTGGTGATGAGGTCCTTGCTCGTCATCACCTCGGCGATAGGACGGTCGAGGCCACGCTCGAAGCGCAGGTCGCGGTTGGTGACGATGCCGACCAGCACGTTGTTGCTGTCGACGACGGGGATGCCGCCGATGTGGTATTCGCCCATCAGGTCGAGGGCGTCTTTCACCGTGGCGTCGACGTGGATGGTCACCGGGTCGCTGATCATGCCGTTTTCGGCACGTTTCACCTTGCGCACCTCGGCGGCCTGCTTGCCGATGGTCATGTTCTTATGCAGCACGCCGATGCCGCCTTCTTGGGCGATGGCGATGGCCATGCGGCTCTCCGTGACGGTGTCCATGCCGGCAGAGACGACGGGAATGTTGAGGTCGATATTGCGTGAGAACTTGGTCTTCAGGCTCGTCTCACGGGGGAGTACATTACTATAGGAAGGGACCAACAGTACGTCGTCGTAGGTCAGGCCTTCACCAACAAATTTTTCATTATCAAGTGCCATGGCTTTTATGGGTTTAATTAATCTGCAAAGATACGAAAAATTTCGGTTGGATAGGGTGGAAGGGGCAGAAAAAATGAAAAAAGCCGCCAAGTTTCGGCGGCTTTTTCCTTTTCCGTGGAGATGGAGGGAGTCGAACCCTCGTCCAAACAAGGAACCCCCATGGTTTCTACATGCTTATTCCGCTATTGGTTTTCGTGCCGTGCAAGGGAGCGAACGCCCTAAACGCGACCTTATCTCCTAAGTTTCGCCTCGCCGTCGGAGCGCCGACAAGACTATCCCGAAATTGATTAGCACCCCGGGCTCAGGCCGGAATCAGGAATCTCCACCTGCGGGATGTTTCGTCCACCCACCTTGTGAGCGGATTAAGCCAGTAATCTACTGTACTTCGATTAGGCAGCGAAAGCGTAGTTATTCTCGCCAATTATTCTTTTGCAGTCAAGATTAACGAGCGTCACTGCGAGGCTCGGCATGCTTACATGACAATTCATCTTGCTGTCAAAACCATACATCCCCATTTTTATAATTGAGAATTGAAAATTGACAATTGATAGTTTTGAGTTGTCATCTTCAAAGAACGGGCGGCAAAAATACAGCAAATTTCGTTCCACCGCAAGGGGAGAGGTGCTATTTTTTTTAGTTTAGCGGGTTGCCGAAACGTACCACGTCGTCTTTGGTGATGCTGTTTCCGCAGAGGATGACGAGGCGTTCCACGATGTTGTGCAGCTCGCGGATGTTGCCTGTCCATTGGTATTGCTGCAAAGCCTCGATGGCCTCCTGTTCGAAGGTGGGAGCGGCCTTGCCCATGTCTTGCGAGAGCGACTCAACGAAACTTTGTACCAGGAGCGGGATGTCGTCTTTGCGCTCGCGCAAGGGCGGCACTTGTATGACGATCACGCTCAAGCGGTGGTAGAGGTCTTCGCGGAAGTTGCCCTTCTCGATCTCGGCCTTCAGGTTCTTGTTGGTGGCGGCCACAATCCTCACGTTCACAGGGATTTCCTTCTCGCCGCCAACGCGCACGATCTTGTTTTCCTGCAAGGCACGCAGCACCTTGGCTTGGGCCGAGAGGCTCATGTCGCCAATCTCGTCCAAGAAGAGGGTGCCGCCATCGGCCAACTCGAAGTCGCCCTTTTTCTGTTTGATGGCTGAGGTGAACGAGCCTTTTTCGTGGCCAAACAGTTCGCTTTCTATCAATTCGGAAGGTATGGCGGCGCAGTTCACTTCGATGAAGGGACCGCTGCCGCGGGTGCTGAGTTCGTGCAATTGTCGGGCGACGAGTTCCTTGCCTGTGCCGTTTTCGCCTGTGATGAGCACCCTCGCGTTGGTGGGTGCCACCTTGGCGATCATGTCCTTGACCTCCAGCATGGGTGCCGACTCGCCAATCATCTGGTTTTGGATCTTGACGGCTTTCTTCAGGACCTTGTTTTCGGTGGTCAGGTTCTTCTTGTCGAGGGCGTTGCGCAGGGTGATGAGCAGGCGGTTCAGGTCGGGCGGCTTGGGGATGAAGTCGAAGGCGCCTTTCTTGATGGCTTCCACGGCGGTCTCGATGGTGCCGTGGCCCGAGAGCATGATGACGGGCACGTCCGACTCCTTTCGGATGGCTTCAAGGGTCTCTATGCCGTCCATCTCCGGCATCTTGATGTCGCAGAAAATGGCGTCAAAGTCTTGCTCTTTAATATGTTGTAAGGCCTCCATGCCTGTTGAGGCATCGGCCACCTGATAGCTTTCGTTCTCGAGGATATCGCGCAGCACCCTACGGATGGGAGCCTCGTCGTCGATGATGAGTATCTTGGTCATCTTTTTCATTTAATTTTGCGCAAAAATAGGCAAAAGAAATGAACTATTGCAATTTTGTTGTTTTTGTATGGCGTTTTGGTTGACTTGTTTTTGTTAACCGCTAGCGGCAGAAGCGGTTGCTCGATGGTAACGCTTGCCACCGCCGCTTTAAACGATTAGGGCATCTCTATTCCTTCACCACCTTGTCGGTGAATGTCTTTCCGTCCTCCAACACGGCTTTTATCAGATACATGCCTTTTGGGAGGTCGCCCAAAAGGATTTCGTTGGTGTTGTAGAAGGACTTTACCCATTGGCCGAGGGCATCGAAGACTTGCACTTCGACGGGTTCAATGCCTTGGAGGGTCACTCTACCATAGGTGGGGTTGGGATACATCTGAATGCCTGTCGGTGACAGCGGCTCAGGAATACCGGTGCTGTTGATTGTATCCGTAACATGCAGCACCCAGTAGTTTTGCCCAGAATTGGGAATCTCGGCGCTGTTGGAGCAGTTGACGTCGCCCGAGGGTGTCTCTTCCCAACACATAGTCCCAGCCATGGCATATTTGTATTCGCCAGTCCTTTTGACGCTGGGATATTTGTTTTCTATCCATTCGTGATTCGTTGGCGAACCAATGCTGCGTTCCCACATCAATTCTCCAGAAGCATCGATATGAAACACCCAAATATCATAGTCGTTTCCCGCTCTATTATGCAGGTCGCCATCGTTTGAATTGGTGTATCCGAATACTGTGAATCCTCCGTTAGCATTGGCGAAAACATTGCTAAGCAAATCGATTGACGACCCCCCACAGCTGCGCTGCCATAGGATATTGCCAGCCTCATCGATGCGAGAAAGCAATATGTCGAATTCCCCATGGGCATTTGGTCCGTCAGGACCAACATTTCCAGCCAACAAGAATCCGTCTTCAAGCTCCAATAAAACACGAGGATAGGTATTACCTAGTGCTATACTTTCTACTATTTCCCCGTTTTGGTTTACTTTCAAAATATAATAATCGTTCAAGACTTCATTGTCGCTACCGCCAACCAGAAATCCACCATCCTTGGCTCGTATTATTTTTACTACCGCCATGCCTGCAGAGATCTTCCATTCGGTGTTGCCCTCGCCATCCAGTTTTAGAATGGTGTCCGTCCCCTGACTTTTATTAAGATAGCCGTATGAACCACCCAAAAGCACACCGCCGTCATCGGTTGGCAGGATTTGTGTGCCGTAATACCCTGGCGTACGCCTCCATAATTCATTTAGGTTTTCGTCCAGTTTTAGAATAGTAACCTTGCCGTTAGTATGAGCATTCATATAAAACTCATTGTTATCCGTTTTGGCACTTTCAAGGGATATGAATTCCTTAAGGTAGAAATCTTCATCCCAATTCCAACACTGTTGGTTTTGCAAAATGCCTTGGCCGTCAATCCGAATCAGCCATGTATTGTCATACTCGCTCACTATGCCACATGAAACCATGCCTGTGTTTTGTGGGGCAGCAACCACACCACAAACGAGATATCCTCCATTTATTGGAAGGATGCATTGCCCGTGATCATGGCCTTCTCCTCCATAGCATTGTTGCCAATCTATGCGCATTTGTGCCGAGGAGAATAAAGGAAGGACCAAGACCAAAACAGCCAAGACGACTTTTCGATGTAATCCAAAGGGTTTGATTTGTGTTTTCATTGGTTTATTGTTTTTTGATTGTTAAACACTTTGCTGTGCGGCTAGCCGCACAGCAAAGATACTATCTTTTTTTATCTTACAATGATAAGTTTGCCGTTTTTTGAATACTTTCCGCATGACACCGTATAGGTATATAAGCCAGGAGACATGTCACGCAGGTCAAGCACTTTTTGTGTTTCTTTGCCACGAAGGTCGTATGTGGCGACTGTCACGCCAAGAGTGTTGAAGACTGTCATTTTCGCCTTGTTCACACCAACAGGCAGCGTGTAGTCAACGGCAACCCATGTACTTGCTGGATTGGGTGATACATTGACGGAGAATCCCATGGCTCTGCTGAGGTCTTCGTTTGAGAGGGATGAACCCGAATTACCAAATCCCCTATCTGTGATGACAAGATCGAGACCGTTTGGGCAATCATTATACCTATACCCATAGGCTCCCATCATGATGGACCATGCCATAGCTTGAGGTAACCCCGTTCCATAATCCGCAATATATTTCACGGTTGCCCTTTCTGTGCTGTCAAGTTGCATGGTGTTGCGTTGTTCGGCGTCCAAAACCCGATAAAGATTCAACAAGGTCAAATAGTCGTCATACTCATCCAAATCATCGCCCGTCAGGCCATACAAAGATGGCAACAGATTTGCCAAAGCCAAAGCATCGGCATAACGGCCGTCCTCAAGATAAATGCTAACGATTTCAAGGTCAGATTCCAAGTTGTCCATGTTCCCAAGCCATCCCACCAAAGCAGTTTTGTCTATGATGGTATCACAAAGAATGCTGCGAACCATATCGCCAGCGGCCTGACGATACACTTGGCTGTATCTTGCCATTTCCGACTCCATTACGGTTCTTGCAGTAATCCCGTCTGCTATCTGACGTAGCAAATCAATCATGTATCCAGGCAATGGATGATCTGTACTTTGCAGATAGTTGATTAACGTGTCATTTTTCAGTTCGTCTGGATTGGCGGCCAAAATCTCGAAAATGACAGATTGTGGGAAAACGTCGCATTGATCAGCAACTACAGTCAAAACACCATTGCTAAGGTAAGGTGAATGCCCGAGAAGCTGGGCTCTCAAAGTCCACATGTCAGAAGGAGATGCAGACTGGACATCTTCAATTTCTGAATCTGTATCACCGCCGTCTATCATGCCATCGTAAACGGTTTTTAAGTTGTTGTAGGCTGTAAATGCCTTATAGTAGTCAATCTCCCTTTGCATTTTCTGTGCGTCTGAAAGGACGGGGGTTAATGTGTCATTGTAACTGCTGCCGCCATAATCATAATGAGAAGGGCAACCAATAGTGTCTATTGTGGGTACAATAGTCACTCCACATATGCTATTATTATCTGGCATGGTAAACGGCACGTTGGAGTCGTAAAAGTAATTAATTGAATTGTTACCATGGTTCATGAATTGAAAACTACTGTTCTGACTGAATGTATTATTGGCAGGAACACTCACAGAACCTTGGTTGGTTTGAATCCCCAGCCTGTAATAACTGCTTCCGCCAAGTACGTAAAAATCACACCAATTGTTTGTGTTCTCGTTGCATCTGTACACCAGTCCCAATATGTCAGCTTTGGCATTGTCCACAAACCTTGGCATTGTCCAAGTGTTGTTTCGCCCTACAGACAAGTTTGCACAATAAAGGCCTTCAAAAACATTCTTGTAAATCAAGTTTTGGGATTTGGAATTTTTGATGACAATACCATAGTTCTCGTAGGGGTGCTGTTGAGCTACACCAAAAGTGTTTTCCTCGATGGTAAAATTAGGAGTTTGTTCTGCAAAGATGCCCGAAGCGCAAGAGGTAGTGTTCTGTCCAACGCTAAAACTGGAGTTGAAAATTGTAGCAAAACCCGACCTGACTGCGAAAACGCCAAAACTATTGTTGATGAAGTCGGTGTTCTTGACTGTAATGGGACGCAGGCCCACGGAACCGTCGTTGACCGAGACTACGGCTTTGTAGAAACCATCAAAGGTCGAGTTGTCATACGCCTGGCAAGGGGAGACATGAGCCCCCGAAATGCAGACACCGCCCAACTTGAATCCGGCATCCCAGGCGTGGATTCCCATTGGCCACGATGACGAATGCATATTGTCGTCGTATTTGAAATCGCACCCGTAAAAACTGACGCCACGCACTCCGTAAAGATTGGCGTGCATTTCGAATTCTTCAGGACCGACGTAATTCTCATTTATAATAAATTTGCAGTGCTTGAATATGGAGACATTGTCTTTTACCACAATAGTTCCCAGTTGGGTAGGGTGCACAAACTGGTTTTCATATGGGTGGAAAAATACGGCTGTTGCATTGTTGATGAAGAAAGCATCTTCCGCTTTAACAACACCTCCAGTTGTGGAATAGTCTTCGGGCTTCCAAACATCTATTCCAACTATGGCATTTTCAATTCTCGCGCCATCGAGGAGTTCAACAAAGCCCTGAAAACGTTCGCCATTTTCTATATATTGGTGTTTGGATGAATTGCCCCAAATCTGAATGCCATTCCATTGCTCATCATCACAAACCGCCTTAAGACGCCCTCCTATTATTCTTAAGCAACCGTTTGGTTTGACTATAATGCTGGTATTTGCAGCACAAATCACGGTTCCTGTAATTGTCAATGTTGCATTGGATTCAACTACAGCATTGTAAGGCAACAAGAGGTTGGTTGAAGACCAAGTTGTGTTTGAATTAATGCTGATAGGCGCCGTTCCTAAAACGGTATAATCGGACGTTATGCTAACGTCTTTGGTATATTGCGCAAACAACAACCCTTGATAGAACACATTAACGTAAATGGTTCCATTGCCAATCCCAATAGGCCTGATGTAGGATGTATTTGACGAGGATGTTACGACTCTAAGATTTGGTGTACAGCTCCATTCGTAAGTGAATAATTGGGAATTAGGAGTCTGAAGAGCAAATGTATAGTTATCACAGTTGGGGATTTCTAGTTCGGAAGGCCCCGTGATGTATGATTCGTAATTTGAAATTTGATTTTCGTATCGAAGGTAATTCTGTTTGGTAACTACGATGTCAATTACTGTGGCGGGAGATTGAGAGCCGAATTCAAGGATTTGTGGCTCACCTGTCGCGGTGGCGACTTTTAGGATGGTGTTGCCAACAGTTAACGCAACCGTTGCCCCAGAAGGAGCTGTTACATAACATCTTCCCTGTGCCATGTCAATTTGTGAAGGGTGTGCTACAGTCATGGCTTGAGGGACTTCCGAAAACAACCGTAAAAACGCATCGCAATGCGAAGTGTATGCATCATAGGTAATTAGCTTTTCGTTAGCGCCATTCGACCATTCACATCGTTGAAGAAAATACTTTCCAGCAACATTGCCGAAAGCCGGGAGCCAGTTTTCTTCGTTACTTGTGGATGAGCCTTGGTCGGGCATGAAATCTGGGATGAAATAATCAAATAAGCCCCATGCGTAGACATCGTTTATAAAAGAGTATGTAAAATAGGTTGGGGCAATACAGCCAACAGCACCCGCATTTAGTCCGTTAATTGTATAACGCATGAATTCCTCAATCAAGCAATTTTCTTCAACGAGGTTGAAGAAACCTGTTAGACAATCAACGCTAATGACGAAAGATAGTTTCCCATCATTTGTTAAATAATCTATTTGGTTTTGGCCCAAATAAGGTACAATCCAATGGTCTATATCACCATGGTCCCTATGAAACAGCAACATACTACCGCTATTCATTGCCTGAACTATTTGGTCTCCCATTCCTCCAGACCAACCTCCAAGAACACTAGGGTCCGCAGGAATATAATCAAATCCATTAGGCCCAAAATAATCAATGATACAATCGGTACTTGCATATGTTGACCATATATTACCAGGGATGTCGTGATCATCATAGAGAGCATTGATACGGACGGGGTGCTTTCCTTGCTTTCTCCAATATCCACCTATAGTTTCCGTACAAATTTGAAACCATTCTGGAGTATGCCAACAAGTCGAGGTAATGGGGTGGTCGTAATAATCAGGGGACATGTTAGGCTCGATTTTTTCATACTCTATTTGTTTACTAACCATCATTTGTGCCTCATTGGCATCGGCTGCAACAAGACGCGAAAAAGTTATTTCAGGCAGGCCGTCACCTGAAATGTCAGCATAACCATTGTCAGTTATATAAATAGGAGGTACCGGCGGCGGCGGCGTTGGCGGATTATCCTGTCTTATATGATATATAGGTACACTAGGTATTCCTAAGCTGGTATTGTCATTGTGATCACCTAAAAGACAAACGGCAACGGGTTTGATTTCCCAGTCACTGTATGCAGTATTGAAATACTCTTGTAAGTCTAAATAATCAGAACATCCCATTTCAGATATACTTTTCACTTCTGTAAGAATACCTTGCTTGATGCGATAATCCTTCAATTGGGTGGCATAAGGACGAAAAGCTTCGTTGTTCGGTATTACAATAAGGTATTCGCATCCAGTAGCATTTGTGTTTATCCAATTATCCATTCGGGCTTCGTAATCTATGATAGGTAGTTGGTCGTAATTTGCAAGATTCTGCATCAATATGGGATCCCAATAGGGCGAACGCAGTCGTGAATCACCAAATTGACCATCTCCTCCTACAAAGCGAACGTCAACCTCTAAGTCATGATAAACAATGAGTTCTTTTTTTACTGGGTTATATTGATAAGGAGAAATGGAAAGGGCAACGGTATTAATACCTCTTAAACTAAATGTATCGGAAACAGATACTATTTGCGAAGGATATGATGCATTCGTGAAATATATTGAGCTATCTCTCTCGTATGTTGTTGGCATGGTATCGGATTCTAAACGTATAGAAGGCGCCGCCATTAAGTCAATGTTTTGAATCCGTTGAGAGTAAGTGTTGTTTAACTCAACTATGACTGTTGCTCCATTTGGGATGGCAATGAATCGACTAACAACTGGGATATTAGGAGCGCCTGCCTGAGATGGAAGAAATATTCCACGACATTTTATCTGATGACCAGAATATCCATTGACAACAATGGAATCAAGTATTAAACTTTTTATAGCATGTCTAAATTTGATGCTAACACTGTCACTTTGTGTTACCGATAATCCTTCATTTGTGGCATTATTGGAGAATTGATACTCCCTAGATTGTGCATTTGCTATTTCTAATAATGACAATAATAATACTAGGATTGTGCTTTTTAGTACTATGGTTTTATTCATGATGCTTCATATTAGTTGTAATTGTGTGATTAATTATGTTCAAAATCCCCATCAACATAGCCGTTGGCGCTGTTGAGCTCGACGGTGTAGGTGCCGCTGGCCGCAGAAGAGAAAGGAATGATGACTACCTGCTGCACGGAGGTGTTCACCACGGTGCTGTACACCACAAGGCCTGCTTCGTTGTATATGGAGATGCTCACATTGCCGAAGTCCTGGTTGAAGGCGATATAGACGGAGTTCTCGCTGGCGCCGGCTACGACGGCGTTGGGGCCTGCATTGCGATCTAACTTGCCTCGCAAATCAATTTTTGAATAACCCGCAGGGAGATTGTCCACCTCATTATAATAAATGGGGTTTGTTTCGTGGTTGATTGCCTGAACTTGTAAAGCACACAAAGTAAACGTGCATAGTCCAGCAAAAATAAGTGCTTTGTTTTTCATAATGGAATCGGTTTTGTTAGACATAGAATTTTCTGAATTCAACGTTGCAAAAATAGGCTATGGTTTAAGGATTCCGAACCTTATTCCTAATTAAATCCGAAAATTATTTTTTTATATCGTTGTTTTTCAATGGAATAAACATTCGCCAATCCGAATGCCATTCCGAACTATCAGGATTTTTCAAGGAAAAATGATAGGAGAAAAGAGCTAAAAACTCACGACATTTATGGCAATTTGATGCCTGTCGAAATGGATTTTATCTTTTTCCTGCTTCGATTGCGTATCTTGTCCACCATGTCGGTGCTTTTGTGAAGCAACAGGGATTCGTCGTGCCGAGAGACACCGATGTACGACAAGATGACATCCTTCTGTTCCAATTCATCCAAGCCAAGTTCCTCTTGACTTACAACTTCCCTCAAATTGGGATATAGCTGGTCGACAGCCTCCATGATAGCCTCCCAGTGCTCTTGTTTGCCAAATACGGTTTTCTCTAACATGGCCAACAATTCCTCATCGCCTTTGTTCTCCATAAATAGATGTAGGCGTAGCATGACGGTTTGTTCCTTCTTAAGTGATTGTGAGAACGCCTCTCCGTATTCATCAGCCAATTTTGCCTGCATGTTTAGTTTTTCGAGCAAATCTCGATAAGCCAGTTCGTTTTCTTGAAATTTTTGCGACAGATTGATTTGGTTTTGCTTTTGTATCTCGTTCTTTTGTGCCAACTCCTTGTTCTGTTGCATGAAGTGGAACAGGTTGGCCTTGGCCTTTGCTTCTTCCCTCCGTGTTTGTGCCAATTTAATTCTCGATATGGCGAAAGCAATCAATCCCAGAATGGCCACCATGCTTATGACGAGAATGATGCGATGCCTCAAAATTATCTTTTGATTCATGGCATTTC
>JAEEGH010001357.1_pt1 | contig 71213 bp, 49 predicted proteins | sample 9134181 | NCBI WGS metagenome assembly JAEEGH01 (sample SAMN16246544, study PRJNA631951) | gut metagenome | biome: gut microbiome; feature: rumen; material: DP-attached | host: Bos | place: Iran: Karaj | collected 2018-10 | reverse complement strand
ATAGCGCCGTAAGCATCATGCGCCTGATGTGGATTATCGGCATACTGGTCGTAGGCACCTTCGTCTACGTGGGATATACCATGCTGAGCAGACGCTCGGAGCGCCGCATGGCCGCGATGAGGGCTGCACAGGAACGCATAGAAAACGAACTGAAGATTGCCCGCGACATCCAAATGTCGATGGTGCCACAGACCTTCCCACAGCACGAAGGCCTCGACATGTATGCCTCGATGACACCCGCCCGTGAGGTCGGCGGCGACCTGTATGGCTATGTCGTTCATGGTTCACGGCTGTATTTCGCCGTCGGCGACGTCAGCGGCAAGGGTGTGCCCGCCTCGCTCTTCATGGCCCAGGCCACGCGACTCTTCATGACGCTGGCCAAGCAGGGCATGATGCCTGCCGAGATATGTACCCGCATGAACGACGCCCTCAGCGGCGACGACAACCAGAACGGCATGTTCGTCACCTTCTTCCTTGGCCTCGTTGACCTGCAGACCGGCCATCTCGACTTCTGCAATGCAGGTCATAATCCGCCTGTCATCGGAGGTGGAGGGAGTCACGGCGACTTCCTCCAGATGGAGGCTAACGCGCCCATCGGCCTCTGGCCCGGACTGGAATACGAGGGCGAAGAGATAGATAGCATCAAGGACCGTCTGCTCTTTATCTATACCGACGGACTGAACGAGGCCGAGAACCGTCAGCAGGAGCAGTTCGGTGACGACCATCTGCTCGACATCCTGAGCAACACCCGCTTCGACTCTGCCCAGCAGGTCATCGACACGCTCAAGGCAGAGGTTGAGCAGCACCGCGACGGCGCCGAGCCCAACGACGACCTGACGATGATGTGCATCCGCGTTGACTAAAAGAAAGGCTATGATTTGAAGATTGCAAGGTAATATCTAAACTGTTGCGAGGCTCTGCCTAAAAGGTCATAAGGTGCCGGATAAAAGGTCGGGAGGTGCTTTGCAAAGTTAAAACTGTGTCGATGGATGATAAAACTGCGTCGATGGATGATAAAACTGCGTCAATGGATGATAAAACTGCGTCAATGGATGATAAAACTGCGACAATGATTTTAGTTTTTCAGGGGGAAACCATATAAAAGGAGGTCTGAGCGCTGGGCTCGGACCTCCTTTGTGAATTCGTATTGAGTGAAGTAGGGGATTAATCCTCTTCCTTCATCTCCTCCTCGTGCTGCTTGATCAGAGCCTGCTGGATATCGTTCGGCACGAGCTCGTAAGAGCTGAACGATGTAGTGAACGATGCACGGCCACCCGTCAGAGAGGAGAGGGCGATAGAATAGCTGGACAGCTCCTTCAAAGGAATCTTGGCAGAGAGCTTCTGATAACCAGCCTCGCTGTCCATACCCATAATGATGGCGCGGCGACCCTGCAGGTCACTCATTACGTCACCCATGTAGTCAGCAGGAACGAGCACTTCGAGGTCGTAGATAGGCTCGAGCACCTTAGGACCGGCCTCCTTGAAGGCTGCGCTGAAGGCGTTACGGGCTGCCAGCATGAACGAAAGTTCGTTAGAGTCAACGGGGTGCATCTTACCATCATATACAATCACGCGAACGTCGCGGGCATAAGAACCAGTCAACGGGCCCTGCTCCATGCGCTCCATCACACCCTTCAGGATAGCGGGCATGAAACGCATATCGATAGCACCACCGACAACTGAGTTGATGAAGACGAGCTTGCCGCCCCATTCCAGATCCTTCTCTTCCTTCGACTTGATGTTCATCTTGAACTCCTGACCATTGATGGTGAACGAAGTAGGATCGGGCATACCATCAGTGTAAGGCTCGACAATCAGGTGTACCTCACCGAACTGTCCGGCACCACCCGACTGCTTCTTGTGACGATAGTCGGCACGGGCCATCTTGGTGATGGTCTCACGATAAGGAATCTTGGGCTCAACGTACTCAATCTGAATCTTCTCGTTGTTCTCCATACGCCACTTCAAGGTACGCAGGTGGAACTCACCCTGACCATGAACGATAATCTGGCGCAACTCCTTAGACTGCTCGACAACCCATGTGGGGTCTTCCTGGCGCATCTTCTGCAAAGCAGCCATCATCTTCTCGGTCTCAGCCTCGTTGACAGCCTTGATGGCACGAGAGAACTTCGAATTAGGATATTTGATGAAGTCGAACTTGTTTTCGGTATCTTTGCCATTCAGCGTGTTGCCAGTCTTCACGTCCTTCAGCTTCACGGTACAGCCGATATCACCTGCACGCAGCTCGTCGACCTGGATACGGTTGGCACCAGCGCAAGCATACAGCGTACCGATGCGCTCCTTAGAACCGCGGTCAGCGTTGGTCAGGTCGTCACCGCTCTTCACGATACCGCTCATCACTTTGAAGTACTGAACCTCACCGATGTGGGGCTCAACACCAGTCTTGAAGAAATAGAGTGATGTGGGAGCGCTGGCATCAGCAGGAACCTCCTTGCCGGCAGCATTCTTGATGACAGGCATTTCGCTGACGAAGGGAACCACGTTGCCGAGGAATTCCATCAGACGGCGAACGCCCATGTCACGACCAGCGCAAACGCAGAATACGGGGAAGATGCTGCGTGTTACCAGACCCTTGCGGATACCCTCGCGCATCTCGTCCTCGCTGAGGTCCTCGTTCTCGAAGAACTTCTCCATCAGCGTGTCGTCACCAGCGGCAGCAGCCTCAACAAGAGCAGCCTTCCATTCCTTAGCCTTCTCCAACTGATCAGCAGGAATATCCTCGATGATGGGAGCACCACCCTCAGGCTTCCAAGAGTACTTCTTCATCAGCAGTACGTCAATAACGCTGTTGAAACCGGCACCAGTAGCAATAGGATACTGCACGGGAACGCAGTTGGGACCATAGACTTCCTTCAGCTGGTTCAGGATAGCATCAAAGTCGCAGTTGTCACGATCCAGCTGGTTTACCAGGAAGATGACGGGCTTCTTCAGTTTCTCCGTGTTGCGGAAAGCATTCATCGTGCCCACCTCAGGACCATACTGGCCATTGATGAGGATAACAGCCTGGTCGGTGACGTTCATAGCGGTGATAGAACCACCCACGAAGTCGTCAGAACCCGGACAGTCGATGATGTTCAGCTTCTTGTTGTTCCACTCCACATGGAAAACAGTTGAGAACACCGAGTAGCCATATTCCTGCTCAACAGGGAAGTAGTCGCTCATGGTGTTCTTACCCTCTACTGTACCGCGGCGCTTGATGATGCCAGCTTCGTAGACCATTGACTCGGCAAGAGTAGTCTTGCCGCTACCCGCACTGCCAATGAGTGCGATGTTTTTGATTTCGTTAGTTTGATAAACTTTCATATTTACTATTATTTTTAGGTTTGATATTTCAAAAGCGAAGCCAAAAGTACACATTTTCGCTTAAAAAACCAACGAAAGCTTGGAAATATTAAACTTTATTAGTAAATTCGCGACCGTTATGGCTGGTTTGTATATACATATTCCGTTTTGTAAGAGTCGTTGCATCTATTGTGGGTTCTACTCCACAACGGACAGCAAATGGCGCCAAAATTACGTAGATGCCGTTTGCCGGGAAATGGAAATGCGCCCCTCGGCTGAGCCGATTAAGACCATCTATCTGGGGGGAGGAACACCCAGTCAGTTGACGGGTGAACAATTGCAGCAAATCTTTATATATATTAATAAGGTGTATTCACTCCCCTCCATACAGGGAGGGGCTGGGGGAGGGCCTGAGATTACCATTGAGGTCAATCCGGATGATGTCAGTTTAGAGTATGTTGCGATTTTGTCGCAACTACCCATCAATCGTGTCTCGATGGGTGCCCAGACCTTCGACAACGACCGGCTTCGTTTTCTGCACCGTCGCCATACGGCCGAACAGGTGCCTCTGGCTGTTCAGCGACTACGTGATGTCGGCATCCGCAATATCAGTGTTGACCTGATGTATGGTTTTCCCAATGAGACCCTCGCAGACTGGCAACTTGATATTGATGCAGTCTTGTCATTAGACGTGGAGCACCTTTCCGCCTATTGTCTGATGATAGAGGAAGGAACCCCATTGGCGCGGATGTTACATAAAGGGAATGGTTCCCCAATATGCGACGAAGAGCTAGAACGGCAGATGTACGAAGTGCTGATAGACCGTCTGACTGCTGCTGGCTATGAGCACTACGAAATCAGCAATTTTGCCAAACCCGGTTTCCGTTCCCGCCATAACAGCAGCTATTGGAACGACACGCCCTATATTGGATTAGGTGCTGCAGCCCACTCCTATGCTGTTCTCGACGGTTTTGCCGACGAGCCCCATGCTGTCCGTTCTTGGAATATTGCCGACATCCGACAGTACATAGATGCGATCCATCGTGGGGAAATACCCTGTGAACGGGAACTCATCGATGCTGACACCCATTACAACGACCGCATTACGGTGGCTCTGCGTACCAGCGATGGCCTTGACCTTGATACGCTGTCGGATAAGTATCGCAACTACTGTCTGCGCGAAGCCCAACGCTTTATTACAGACGGGCTGTTACGCTGTGATGGTCACCGCCTTGTGTTGACTCGAAAGGGACTCTTCGTCAGCGACTATATCATGGGCTCATTGGTTTATGCCTGATGACATTTGAACAATCTTTACGTCTTTTAATAAAGTAATAGTAATATGAAGCAAATACTAACCATTCTTTTCCTCTTTGTGAGTTGCCAGGTGTTCGCTGGAGAAATTGTTGTCCGCGAAGGCGAAAGTCTGCATGATGCCTTGCGAGAGGCCAGAGAATGGCGGCGCACCAACGACCCGCGTTGTCAGGGTGGCATCACCATTATTATTGAGGCAGGGCGCTACTATATGAACGAACCGCTATTCCTGCGTCCAGAGGACAGCGGTACCAAGGAGTCACCGCTCACGATCCGTGGCATTGGAGAGAAGCACACGAGCGTCATCTGTGGCGATGCTCGACAGCAACACACCCAAGTATGGCCAAAGGAGGGCATGGAGCGCATGATATCCTTCGACAAGGAGAACAGAACTATCACCATTCCTACCCCTGATTCACTTTGGATACCACCCTCGCATCTCGAAATGGTTATCCATCAGCGATGGGCTATTGCCATTCTGCGCGTTAAGGAAATGAAATCAGAGAAAGGGCGTACAGTCGTCACATTCAAGGAACCCGAGAGTCGCCTGGAGTTCGAACACCCCTGGCCTCAGCCCGTCATCGGAGGCGAAAAGGGCAATAGCTCTTTCCTGCTACGCACCACCGAACAGCGCGACGGCATCGAACAATTGGTTATCGTTGATGGTGCCAACTATGTGCGTTTCGAAGGCTTAGCTTTCGACAAGACTTGCTGGAACCGTCCTCTGCACAAAGGGCACGTTACCCTGCAGGGCGGCATGCCACTCATCGATGCCTATAAGCTCGCGGTCCCAGGTTTGCCCTGGGACGAAAATCTCGAGAACCAAGCATGGATAGAACGCCCTGTGAGCGCCGTCACCGTCCGCAATGCCCATCACGTAGACTTCCACGATGTGCTGTTCCAGAATCTGGCTTCCACGGCCTTGGACTTTGTCGATGACGTCAGCGACTGTGTGGTGCAGAAATGTACCTTCGGTAACATTGGCGGCACGGCCATCATGGGCGGTTCCTTTGCAGAGAGTCCTCGCGAGGTACATCGTCCCTATACCGACCTGGCCGAGCGCTGTCAGCGGCTGACCATCAATGAAAACGCCATCGTCGATGTCGCCAACGAGGACTGGGGAGCCGTAGCCATTGCGTTGGGTTATGTACGCCACTGCACCGTCAGCAGCAACTTCGTGAACCGCGTCAGCTACTCCGGCATCTGCATCGGCTGGGGCTGGACACCACACGATACGGGCATGCAGAACAACCGCATCGTTGGCAACAAAGTCAGCCACTACGCCCGAGAGCTCTACGACGCAGGTGGCATCTACACGCTGTCTAACCAGCCCGGGTCGGTTATCAGCGGCAACATGATCGGTGCACCTTATCCTGCTCCTTATGCCACCAACGACCGCGGGTTCCGCATCTATCTCGATGCACGCACGGACGGCTTTACCATAGAGAACAACCGCACCAGTGACGATGACCTCAATAGGGTTGGTGGTCCCAGAAACCTCCGCCCCATTCGCAGGGATGAGATAGGCGACAATCATCCAGGTCCAAACCTCATATTCAAACAATGAAACAGACGAACTATCATCTTTTCGACTTTATGGATTTTGATCCTTCGTTGCAGAAGGACGAGTTCCTTTGGAAGGCATACGCCCCATCGAAGATAGAAGAACGCGATGGCGACATCGTCGTCACCATACCATATCAGAAGCAGTTGCATCAGGAAGACATGGCGCCTGACACGTCAACGCCCCAGCAGTCTTTCGATCTCATCATCCGGGCTTATAGTCCCAACATCATCCGTTTGTTTACCACCATGACTGGTGACGAGATGGTGGAGCAGGACGATATGCTTCAATTTTCGCCAGAGGTAAAGCGCGTGACCCTTCGTTATTTGTGTGGCGATATCATCGCCACTAACGGCAAGAAGGTGGCGCATATCGACCTTAGTGCTCCACGCCTTGACCATTGGAGCGACCTGTTGCCAGCCCCTCAGCCTGCACCCTTCATCACTTTCTACCCTGATGGCGATGAAGCGAAGGGCATTGCCCTGAGCGACGACCACTTCTCGCCTCCTCGCTACGATGCTCTGCCTATTGGTTTCGTATGTTGCGACTCAGTCGCAACAAACACTACAGAGCGTGCCACCATCAGTTTTAAGTGCACCCCCGACGAGTGCTTCGTGGGCACAGGAGAGCGTTTCCGCAAAATGGACCTCAGCGGCCAGACTTTCCAATTGAAGAACCAGGACGGTCAGGGTGTCAACAACCGCCGTTGCTATAAGAACATCCCATTCTATATGAGCAGTCGCATGTATGGTTGCTTCTACCATACCAGTGACTATTGCAAGCTCTCGCTGGCTGACCATAGCACACGTAGCGTACAATTTATGTGTGACCGCGCCACCCTTGATGTTTTCCTGATTGGTGGACAGTCTCCTGAAGAGATTCTGCGTGGCTACCGCATGTTGACAGGCTTCCCCTCGATGCCTCCGCTGTGGTCGTTTGGCATCTGGATGAGTCGCATGACCTATTTCTCTGCTGACGAGGTGGATGACATTTGCGACCGGTTGCGTCGCGAGCACTATCCCTGCGACGTGATACACCTCGATACCGGTTGGTTCCGCACCGACTGGCTTTGCGAATGGAAATTCAATCCTGAGCGATTCCCTGACCCGAAGGGCTTTATTAAACGTCTGAAGGACAACGGCTTCCGCGTCTCATTATGGCAACTGCCCTATGTGGCAGCTGGCGCCGAACAACTGAAAGAAGCGAAGGAGAACCACTACATCAGCCAGCCTGCCACCGTTCCCGATGGTTTTCCATCGAGTGAATCCTCGTCTTCCTCCAACTTCTCTGCCCTTGACTATGCAGGCACTATCGACTTTACCTACGACAAAGCCGTCGACTGGTATAAGAACCAACTGCTGAAGCCTCTGCTCGACATGGGTGTGACGTGCATCAAGACCGACTTTGGCGAGAATATCCATATGGACCATCACTATCATGCGATGACGCCAGAACGATTGAACAATATCTATTCTTTGCTGTACCAACGCGCTGCTTACGAGGTGACGAAAGAAGTGACTGGCGATGGCATTGTTTGGGCTCGCTCGGCTTGGGCGGGGTGTCAGCGTTATCCCTTGCATTGGGGTGGCGACTCAGTATCTTCTTGGGACGGACTGGCAGGAAGTCTGAAGGGTGGTCTTCATTTCGGACTCTCTGGCTTTGCCTTTTGGAGTCACGACGTGCCGGGGTTCCACTCCATACCTGACTTCATGAATTCTCCGCTCGACGAGGATGTCTATGTGCGTTGGACGCAGTTTGGTGTGTTCTCCAGTCACATGCGCTATCACGGCACCTGCAAGCGTGAGCCATGGCACTATCCTGCTATTGCCCCCATTGTTAAGAAATGGTGGAAGCTACGCTATCAGTTGCTGCCCTATATTGTGGAACAAGGCGAGCAATGCACCAAGACGGGTTATCCCATGGTGCGTGCCCTCATTTTCCATCATCCGCACGATCGCCAATGCTGGCACATCGACGACGAATACTACTTCGGATCGGAGTTTCTCGTTTGCCCTGTTATAAACAGTGAGAACAAACGGGACATCTATCTGCCCGAGGGTTTGTGGGTCAATTTCTTTACGGGTAAGCGTTTAGAAGGTGGGCGTTGGTACTATGGCGTGGATGTTCCCTTGGATCAGATGCTTGTCTTTGTGCGTCCCGGTTCACTCATCAAGATGTATCCCGACGAGGTCGACTGTACTGATCAGATGGATATGGAGAAAGCCGTCACGATAGAAATAACCAAAGACTATAAAGGAATATAATGGAAAGTCATTACATGCAAGGCCTCGACTGGCTGATATTGGGAATCTATTTTGCTGTGCTCATTGCCATTGGTATATGGGCTAGTACGAAACGTAAGAAGGGTGGGGCGCTGTTCTTGGCAGAGCACTCGTTACGCTGGCACCATATCGGTTTCTCCATGTGGGGAACGAACGTGGGACCATCGATGCTCATCGCTTCAGCCTCGGCAGGATTCACCACGGGTATTGTGTCAGGCAATTATGCCTGGTATGCCTTTGTGTTCATTGCCCTGTTAGCCTTTGTCTTTGCCCCCCGTTATTTAGGAGCCAAGGTCCACACGTTGCCTGAATTCATGGGTCTGCGCTTCGGACAGTCCACGCGAAACATCCTGGCGTGGTACACCATTGTCACCATTGTCATTTCGTGGCTGGCGCTGACACTCTTTGCCGGCGGCATACTGATTCGTCAGGTGTTCGACATTCCCATGTGGACATCAGCCTTGGTACTGCTGTTCATCTCGGCATTCTTTAGCATGCTGGGCGGACTGAAAGCCGTGGCCTACACCAATGTCTATCAGATGATATTACTCATTGTTGTCAGTCTGGTGCTGGTCATTGTGGGCTTAGACCGCGTGGGGGGCATCAGCGCTTTGATCGACAAGGTGCCGTCAGACTACTGGGTGATGTTCAAACCTAACAGCGACGAAGCCTTCCCTTGGCTACCCATTATTCTGGGTTATCCTGTCATGGGAGTGTGGTTCTGGTGTACGGATCAAAGCATGGTACAGCCCGTGCTGGCAGCCAAGGACTTGCGCGAGGGACAGCTTGGTACCAACTTTACCGGTTGGCTGAAGATTCTCGATGTCGCATTGTACATCGTGCCGGGTGTCATCTGCTTTGCCCTGTTTGGCGACACCTTGAATAATCCTGATGAGGCTTATCTGACCATGGTCGAAAACCTCTTCCCAGTGGGTATGGTCGGACTGGTGTTCGCTGTGTTGACAGCCTGTCTGGTCAGTACCATTGGCTCTGCGCTGAATGCCCTGAGTACTGTCTTCACAATGGATATTTATGTCAAGCGCTTCAACCCCAATGCCTCACAGCGCCGCATCAACTATGTGGGCCGCATCGTGACGGTTATTGGTGCCGCTATTGCCATTGTGCTCACCGTGGCCATCGACAGCATCAAGGGTCTTAACCTCTTCAACGTCTTCCAGTCAGTACTGGGTTTCATCGCTCCACCCATGGCTGCCGTTTTTGTGTTGGGCATCTTCTGGAGGAAAACCACTATGCGTGCTGCCAACTTCGCCTTGACCATTGGTACGGCGTTCTGTCTGATCGTTGGCGTGCTTTACCTGTGGCCACCAGAATGGCTACAGTTCCCTTGGCCGCACTTTATGTTGCTCAGCTTCGAGCTCTTCGTTATCCTGGCTGTTGCGATGGTGATAATCTCGCTCACCGATAAGGATAAGACTCAGTACGAGATTCCTGCTCCCATCCACGAAGGTTGGTCGAAGTTGGCAGTCGGTTTATGGACGGCACTTGCCATTGTTATGATTTCACTCTACGTCTATTTTAATTGATATTGCGATATGAAAAAGTTCCTCTTAATATGTTTAGTCTGTTGCTATGGTATAGCAACCAACGTGACCGCCCAAGGTCTCACCGACATGAGCCGCAGCAAACAAGCCAAGATGCAGAACCTGCCCATGGGAGCTACCCAATGGACGGGCGGTTTCTGGGGCGATGTTTTTGGTGTGATGCACGGTACTGCCGTTTGGGAGATGTGGAACACGTGGAACACCCCTTGGGAGACACTTGATGCTGATGGCAAGCATGGCTCGCATGGCTTTGCCAATTTCCAGGTTGCTGCCGGAACCATTCAGGGCAAGCACCACGGCCCTCCCTTCCACGATGGCGATATGTACAAATGGCTGGAGGCTTGTGCTGCAGTCTATGCTATCACAAAGGACGGCGAGTTGGACGAACTGATGGACCGCTTCATCGAGCAGGTGGCTCTGGCCCAGCGTGCCGACGGTTATATCCACACTCCTGTGGTTATTGCCGAGCGCCTGGCTGGGGTTGACTCTCACAGCGCTACGGAAAATGCTGCCGGCATCGAGATTGGTAAAGACCAGAAACATGCCTTTGCCTCGCGCCTGAATTTCGAGACCTACAACCTTGGCCACCTCATGACCGCTGGTATCATCCACAAACGTGCCACGGGCAAGACCACGTTGTTTGAGTGTGGCAAGAAGGCAGCTGATTTCCTCTATAACTTCCTGACCAACGATGCTGCCGAACTCTCGCGTAATGCCATCTGTCCGTCGCACTACATGGGTGCTGCTGAGATGTATCGTGAGACTGGTGATCCTAAATATCTGGAGTTAGCTAAGGGACTTATTGCCATCCGTGACTCGGTGACGAATGGAGAAGACCACAACCAGGACCGCCATAAGTTCCGCGACCAGTATGAGGCTATGGGACATGCTGTGCGTGCCAACTACCTCTATGCCGGTGTGGCTGACCTCTATGCCGAGACAGGCGAGGCACAACTGATGAAGAACCTCGAAGCTATCTGGGACGATATCGTGAACCACAAGATCTACATTATGGGTGGTTGTGGAGCACTCTACGATGGTGTATCGCCTGATGGTACTACTTATGACCAACCCTCTATCCAGCAGATTCACCAGGCCTATGGACGCCAGTTCCAGTTGCCTCAGGAGGCTGCCCACAACGAGATTTGTGCCCAGATAGGCATGCTGCTCTATTCGTGGCGCATGTTCCAGACTACCGTCGATCCTAAATATGTCGATAACATCGAGAATGAACTCTACAATGGTATCCTCAGCGGTATCTCGCTCGACGGCAAGGACTTCTTCTATACCGAGGCCCTGCGCCGTACGAAGGAGTTCCCATACACCATGCGCTGGCCCAAGCACCGCCAGCGTTACATCTCCTGCTTCTGCTGTCCGCCTAACACCCTGCGCACGCTCTGTGAGGCTCAGGAGTATGCGTATAGCATGAAGGGCGATACGCTGTGGGTGAACCTCTACGGACAGAACAAATTGACCACAAAGGACCTCGAAGTGGAACAGCAGACCAACTATCCTTGGGACGGTCACATCACGCTGACCATCAAGAAGGCCAAGCGACTGGCCAGCATTCGCATGCATATTCCCGGTTGGGCTACCGACATGACACTGAAGCTGAATGGTGAGCCTATCCTGGCAGAAGACCTGCGCCAGCCTCGTAAATGGAAGAAGGGTGACACCATTGAACTCGACCTGCCCATGAAGGCCCGCTTAGTGGAGGCTAATCCACTGGTCGAGGAGGCCAAGAACCAGATTGCCGTCATGCGCGGTCCTATCGTTTATTGTCTGGAAGGACAGGACATCGAGGGCGGCTATCGCATCAACGACATAGCCATTCCTGCTGACATCCAGTTCGCGGAAAAGAAGATAACCATCAGCAATAGTGACATGATTGCTCTCGAGGGCGAGGCCCTGTTGGCTAACAACGGCCGTTGGGGCAAGGACGAGCTCTATCGCGACCTGCGCCCGGTGAAACAGAAGAAGGTGAAGATTCGCCTCATTCCTTACTATGCCTGGGACAACCGAGGTATTGACGACATGTCGCTTTGGCTGCCCTTGACAAGATAACCCTATTCATTACTATAATTAATTAACTTATTCAAAATGAAACGAACAAACAAAACATGCCTTGCGAGGCAAACAGTAACGCTGCTGATGCTGCTCTTTGTGATGGGAATACAGGCACAGACAGCCCGTACATTTACGCTTAACCTGACGGACGACGGCAAGGCACAGATGGTGTGCTTCCTGCCACAGAACCCCTCGGGCAAAGCCATTGTGGGTGTACCTGGTGGCGGCTACTCCATGCTGTCGAATACCCATGAGGGAACACAGGCCTCCGGTTGGCTGAACCAGCAGGGAATCGCTTATTTTGTGGTCAACTACCGATTGCCTGAGGGCGATCGCACCAAGCCCATCAGCGACGTAGAGCAGGGCTTCCGCATCGTGCGCGACTCAGCTCAGCTGTGGGGCATCAATCCTCACGATGTGGGTATCATGGGCTTTTCTGCCGGTGGCCATCTGTCGTCGGTCATCTCTACCCATGCTGCTTTCGATGTGCGTCCTGACTTTACCATCCTTTTCTATCCGGTTATCTCGATGGATGAACGCGTGTCGCACATCTGGTCGTGCCGTAATTTCCTAGGTGAAGATCAGAAGAACCCGGACATCGTGCGCGACTTCTCGACGATGAATGCCGTGCGTCGCCACTTAACGCCCCCGGCCCTGATTGTATCGGCCAGCGACGACCGTCTCGTGCCTTTCGTCACCAATGGGTTGGAATATTATAAGGCCATGCGCAATGCCGGCAACGACTGTGCCATGTATGTCTATCCCACGGGTGACCACGGCTTTGGTTTCGGACCTTGGTTCAAATATCACGACCAGATGCTCACCGATTTGGGCAACTGGCTGAAGGCTCGTCAGACTCCCAAGCCTGATGCCATTCGTGTGGCATGTATCGGCAACAGCATCACCGAAGGCTTTGGCATCGATATGTGCGGTGCTTACGGCTATCCCGCTGAGCTGCAGAAGATATTGGGTAAGGATTATTGGGTGAAGAATTTCGGTGTCAGCTCTCGCACGATGTTGAACAAGGGCGACTATCCCTATATGAACGAATTGGCCTGGCAGGATGCACAGGCATTCAAGCCCGATGTGGTTCTCATCAAGTTAGGCACCAACGACTCGAAACCCGAGAACTGGCAGTATGGCGCTGAGTTCCGCCAGGATTTGGAACAGATGATTCTGACGCTGCGTCCAGATTTGGCACAGCCTGTCGGCAAGAAAGCCAAGAAGGTGAAAAAGGCTAAGAATGCCGTGCCGCAGCCTGTCAAGCCGAAGATTTATCTGTGTACGCCCATTCCTGCCTTCAAACCGACGTGGAACATCAGCGATGCTGTCATCACCAGCGAGATTATCCCCATTCAGCAGGAGGTGGCTAAGAAATATGGCTTGGAGGTTATCGACCTGCACACACTCTATGCTCAGGATGGCGACAAGATGCTTGACGACGGTATCCATCCCGATGGCAAGGGGGCTCATCGTTTGGCTGAGATTATTGCCAACGAGTTGAAGAAGTAGAGAAGTAAAAGAAGTTAGAGAAGTTAAGCCAAATGCGTATTAAACTGCTGTTTTTGAGTTTGTTCTGTGGCTTGTGTTTGCAGGCTGCCGACATCTATATCACCCCAGACTCGTCGCTGGCTGATGCTGTGCGCAAGGCTCGCGAGATGCGACGCCTGGGACAGGCTCAGCAGGTGACCATCCACCTCGCTGCCGGAGTCTATCAGTTGTACGAACCCCTGCGCCTGCGCCCTGAGGACAGCGGCCTGCGCATGCTGGGCAACGGTGCCATCATCAGCGGCGGCATTCCCATTACCGGTTGGAAACACCAGGGCAAACTCCTCGTGGCTGATGTGCCTGATTTCAATGGCCGTCCTTTTGACTTCCGCCAACTGTGGGTGAATGGCAGGAAGGCTGTCCGTGCTCGCGATGTGAGTGACTTTGAGCAGATGCACCGCATTCTGACTTACGACAAGAAAAACCGCATCCTCTGGATTCCCAAGAAGGCGGCAGAGAAAATCGTAAATAGTAAATGGTCAAATAGTAAATGTCTGGAGATGGTTCTCCACGAAATGTGGTGCACCTCTAACCTGCGCATTAAAGGCCTCTCTGTACAAGGTGATTCTGTTGCCGTGACCTTCCACGACCCCGAGGCCAAGCTGCAGTTCGAACACCCCTGGCCATCGCCAATGACACCCAATACGGGCCATCCCTCGCCGTTCTATCTGGCCAATGCCAAGGAACTTCTCGACGAGCCAGGTGAGTGGTATCATGACATTCGGGAGCGTAAACTCTATTATATGCCGCGTGCTGGTGAAACAATCCAAGAAGCAATAGTTCCTGTGATTGAAACGTTGGTGGAGTTTATTGGAAGTGCTGAACGTCCTGTTCGCAACATCACCATCGAGGGCATTACGTTCAGTCATACCACCTGGATGCGACCATCGGAAAAAGGCCATGTTCCTTTGCAGGCGGGCATGTATCTCGTGGAGGCTTATAAGTTGCGCCCTCAGATTGATCGCCCCAACAACCACAAGCTCGACAATCAAGGCTGGCTGGGCCGTGCTGATGCTGCCGTGGAACTGCGCCATACGGAGAACATCAATTTCAAGGGTTGTCGCTTTGAACACCTGGGCGGTTCTGGGCTGGATTATGTCGTGGGCTGTCACGGCGGAAGTGTGACACACAGCACCTTTACCGACATTGCCATGAATGGTTTTGTCTGTGGCTCGTTCTCACCCGAGGGCTTGGAGACCCATTTGCCTTATCAGCCTACAGACTTCCGTGAGGTGTGCACTCGCCAGGAGGTCAGCGACTGCCATTTCTACGACGTTACCAACGAGGACTGGGGCTGTGTGGCCATCTGTGCGGGTTATGTGTCGGACATCAACATCGAGCACAACACCATCCACAACGTCTCCTATACCGGCATCTCGCTGGGGTGGGGATGGAACCGCGACCTGGTGTGCATGAAGAACAATCGCGTGCATGCCAATCTCATCTACAACTATGCCCAGCACATGTATGACTGTGCAGGCATCTATACCCTGGGCAATCAGCCGGGTACGCTCATCAGCGAGAATGTGGTGCGCGACATTGCGAAGCCCTCCTATGTGCACGACCCGAACCATTGGTTCTACCTTTATACCGACGAGGGGTCTAGCAACATCACGATGAAGGACAACTGGACCCCCGAGGAGAAATTCCTGAAGAATGCCAACGGTCCTGGCAACGTGTGGGAAAACAACGGCCCGCAAGTCAGCGAGCAGATAAAGAATCATGCTGGCAAAAGATAATGTTCAATGTTCAATCTTCAATGTTCAATGAATAAAGCAACATGGATTTGGTATCCCGGTGACTTCGAGGTCTGGCTGGGCAACATCTTTAACAACCGCAGGACGGAGCGTGGGGCGATGTTCCCTCCGTTCTGGAAACAGGACTCCCACTGGGTGACGGTAGAGTTTTCGAAGGCTTTCGTGCTCGATGAGGACGAGGAGATTACCATTGCCTGCGAGGGGCAATTCAACCTGGCGCTGGACGGTAAGCTGCAGTTTGGCCAACCCAAGACTTTCCTTGTTCCCAAAGGCGCACACAAGTTGAATCTGAAGGTGTGGAACCAGGCTACGCCGCCAGCCCTCTTCATCGATGGCAGGACCATCCATACCGACTCCACATGGCTGGCCACCTACGAGGACAAGCTGTGGATTGACGAGAATGGTGTGGCGCATGGCTCAGGCATCTATGTGCCTGCTGCCTCGTGGTGCTTCAACAGCCCGGACAACCCGCTGTCCGCTTATCATTTGAAGCGCGAAGAACGCCGCCCTGTGTCTGCCATTGTTCCCGATGGTTCTTTGACCGATGGTCAAAGTGTGGCGTTGCAATCTCCGTCGGGCCTCCTCTACGACTTCGGGCAGGAAACCTTCGGCTATCTGAAGGTAAAAGGATTAAAAGGCACCATTCGCATCTACTATGGAGAGAGCCGCGAGGAAGCCCTCGACAAGGAGCATTGCGAAACGCTGGACGTCTATACTGTCTGTTGCGACTCAGTCGCAACAAACGAGACCGTTTGTGGCAGCAAGGCCTTCCGCTATGTCTACATCGAGAAAGACGAAGGTGCCAGTTACGACGACGTGCTGATGGACTACGAGTTTGCAGCGTTCGATGAGAGCCACAGCGGTTCCTTCCGTTGCTCTGACGACGACATCAACCGTATCTGGGACGTGGCAGCCTACACGATGGACCTGACCACCCGTGAGTTCTTCATGGACGGCATCAAGCGCGACCGATGGACATGGTCGGGCGATGCCATTCAGTCGTATCTGATGAACTACTATCTGCGCTTCGACACGGAGTGTGTGAAGCGTACTATCCGACAGCTGCGCGGCAAGGACCCCGTCACAGCCCACATCAACACCATTATGGACTACACGTTCTACTGGTTCAAGTCCATACTCGACTACTACCAGTACACCGGTGACAAGGCCTTTGTGCGCGAGATGTGGCCCCGCATGGAGACTATGATGGACTACGTGTTGAGTCGTACCAACAGCGAAGGCATGGCCGAGGGACAGCCGGACGACTGGATTTTTGTCGACTGGGTGGACTTCCCCATGCACAAGCGCGGCACGCTGTGTTTTGAGCAGATTCTGTTCTGTAAGGCCTTGGAAACAATGGCCATTTGTGCCGATGTCCTCTTCACGGCTTGTTGCGACTCAGTCGCAACAGACGATGTAGAAAGGACGGTTTATGCTCTTAGTCATAAGAAGTACCGCATTCTGGCCGAGAACCTGCGCAACAAGATCAAGCAGACTTTCTGGAGCTACGAGCAGAAACTGTACTATCACGCCATCGAGGACGGTCAGATGAACCGTCAGGTCACTAAGTTCCCCAACATGTTTGCCATTCTCTACGGTCTGTCGTACAAGGAGGAACAGAAGGAGATTATGCAGAGCGTGATGCTGAATCCTGCCATTCCGCCCATCACTACGCCCTATATGCGTTTCTACGAACTGGAGACGCTGTGCATGATGGGTTATCACCGCGAGGTGCTCAAGGAGATGCGCGACTACTGGGGTGGCATGATTCGTGAGGGAGCCACGTCGTTCTGGGAGAAATACAATCCCGGTGAGACCGGCGTGCAGCATCTGGCCATGTATGGCCGTCCCTATGGCAAGTCACTGTGCCACGCCTGGGGAGCCTCACCGGTCTATCTGTTGGGCAAGTATTACCTGGGTGTCAGTCCCACCAAGCCGGGCTACGAGGAATATGTCGTGGAACCCCATTTGGGCGACTTAGAGTGGATGCAGGGCGATGTGCCTACACCCTTCGGTCTGATTCATGTTGAGATGGATGCCAAGCAAATAAAGATACGTGCCACGGGAGGCCGCGGCACGCTCGTTTATGGAGACCGTCAGGTTAGCATCGAGGCTAACCGTGACGTCATCATGCAAATTTAACCAGAATACGGAACACCTTTGCCGGAGCCTGCATCCATTGTTGCATGGCTTCTTCGGCGTGCTCGGGCGTTACCTCATTGCTAATCAGGATATCGTACGGCGGGTTGTTTTTTTCCAGATAACGGATGACACCCTCGAAGTCCTCGGGCTGGGCATTGCGCGAGCCGCGAATGTCGAGTTCTTTCTGTACGAAAAGCTTGGTAGTGAAGCTGACGTCCTGCTTGGCATAGCCGATGCATACCACGCGACCTGTGAAGGCCACTTCGTTGACAGCCATTTGGTAAGTAACGGGAGCACCAACAGCCTCGATAACCACGTCGGGACCGGCACCGTTGGTGATTTCCTGCAAGCGCTCGTGGACATTTTCCTTGGCCGAGTTGATGGTGTATTCTGCGCCTAGGCCACGGACAATCTCCAGCTTCTCGTCATCCATATCGCAGGCAATGACCTTGGCACCGCGCATGATAGCACGAACCACAGCACCGACACCCACCATACCACAGCCAATGACCATGACGGTGTCGGTGTCCACAACCTGTGCACGACTCACGGCATGGAATCCCACGCTCATGGGCTCAATCAGGGCAGCGTGCTCAACGGTGATGTTGCCGATGGGGATGACTTTCTGCCAGGGAATGGCAATGTATTCGCGCATGGCACCGTTGCGCTGCACGCCCAGCGTCTCGTTGTGCTGGCAGGCATTGTAGCGGCGGTTCTTGCACGACGGACAGTGGCCGCAGTTGGTATAGGGATTCACGGTGACGGCCATTCCCGGACATAAATGCCCGGGCACAGCGGCTCCCACCTCTGCAATCTCGGCACCAATCTCGTGACCGGGAATGACGGGCATCTTCACCATCGGGTTCAGTCCGCGATAGGTGTTCAGGTCGCTTCCGCAGAAGCCAACATAATGAATCTTCAGCAGCACCTCGTCGGCGCCGCATTGGGGTTTCTCCATCTCTACCACCTTCATCACCGAAGGCTCTGTAATTTGTATTGCTTTCATCGAAGTAATTTACTATTTTACGATTTACAATTTACTATTTATTTACTAATTTGACAATTTTACTATTTGCCGACAATTCTATTCACTCATGTTTTTAATGTAGGGCAGGTCGACGAGTTCGCCGAAGCCGAAGAACTGCTTGGCGTTATCGCTTAGGAATAGGCGCTTCTGCTCGTCGGTCAGTTCCTGGCTCTTGGTTACGAAGTCGTACGACATCTTGTACGTGATGGCGGTGATGGTGCGCGGATAGTCCGAGCCCCACATCAACTTCTGCCAGCCCACCTCATCGGCAGCCTCGCGGATGGCACGAATAGCCGAGGGGAATGGGTAGAACTCGTCGTTGAACAGCCACGTGATGCCACCGCTCTCGATGTAGACATTCTCGTGGCGGGCCAGTCGGATTTGACTCATCCAGTTCGGGCGCGTCACCATGCCGAAATGGCCGATGGCTATCTTCAGGCGGGGGCACTCCTGGATGATATCTTCCATCTGTGCTACCTGCGCGTCGCCGTCCTGCAACTCGATGCCGAGGATGACGCCCTTCTGTTCCATCATGCGCAGCATTTGAAGCATCTCGTCGCTGAGGAACTGCTGCGGCAGACGGGCGGCAGGAACCTTAATGCCGCGGAATCCCTTGTCGATGAGGCTTTTGGCCTCCTCACAGAATCCCTTCTTCCGCAATTCGGGCATACCGAAACAGAAGAATCGGGTAGGGTAGCGCTGCTGGACTTGGAGGAGGTAGGCGTTCTGCACGCCGTCGATGAATTCCTGTGTGATGACAGCTGCCGATACCTGCGCATAGTCCATGTTCGACAGGAACCGCTCGGCGGTGTTCTGCCCGTCAGTCATATAGGGCGGCAGCATCTGGCGCTCCTCGCCAAAGAACAGCGAGCGGCTGCGGTTTGGCTCCAAGGGGTGAATGGGGGAACCATTCACCAGCGTGTCCACGTTCAGCCACAAATGGGCGTGCGCATCAATAATGGATATCATAATTCTCAATTCTCAATTGTCAATTCTCAATTGTTACGTGTTCGCCCAACTGACTCGCTGTTGGTCACCAATAATGTCGCGAACCTCGCGAACCAGCTGCTCGTCCATCGGTTCCTCGATGTAGCTGATGTTCGTCTTGATGGCCTCGGGGCGCGTGGTGCTAAACACCGTGCTGGCAATGCGGGGATACGAGCACGAGAACTGCATGGCAAGTTTCTCGATGGGGTAGCCCTTCTGCTTGCAATGCTCGGCAGCACGCTTGCAGGCCTCTACCAAAGGCTTGGGGGCAGGGTGCCAGTCGGGTACGCCACGCTCGGTCAGCAAACCCATGCTAAATGGTGATGCCGACAGCACACCAATGCCGCGCTCGTCGAAGAATTCCATGAAGTCGACCAGCTTGTCGTCGCACAGGCAGTAGTGGCAGAAGTTCATCACCGACTCCACCATGCCCGGCTCCGAGTGCTCAATGACCCAGCGCAGGTTCTCCAGCTGCAGGTCGGTAATACCTACATGCCGTACCACACCCTCACGTTTCAGTTCGTGCAGGGCGGGTAGCGTCTCGTCGACCACTTTTTGCAGTCCACCCTCCATACGGCCCTGGAACTCAATGTCGTGCACGTTGATGATGTCGATATAGTCGATGTTCAGACGCTCCAGGCTCTCGTACACGCTCTCCTTGGCGCGGCGGGCCGAATAGTCCCACGTGTTGACACCGTCCTTGCCATAGCGGCCCACCTTGGTCGACAGATAGTACTTGTCGCGGGGAATATCCTTCAAGGCCTTACCGAGCACGGTTTCTGCTTTGTAGTGGCCGTAGTAGGGCGACACGTCGATGATGTTGATACCGGCATCCACGGCGGCAAACACCGCGTCGATGCCCCTGTTCTCGTTGAAAGAGTGGAACACCCCACCCAAAGAAGAGGCGCCGAAGCCCAGCTCCGACACCTCAATTCCTGTATTTCCTAATTTTCTATACTGCATAGAAAACCAATCCGTTAAATCCGTGTAATCCGTTGTTTACCACGGCATCATGTCACGTTCGTCGGGACGGTGAGCCTTGTTGTCCTCCCCCAGCACATACACCTGCAGGTCCTGGAAATAACCCGTCTCGTCCTGCAGCGCCTTCAGCTCAGCCTTCGTGTCCTCGAAGCCCTTCAGAAACTCCTTGGCCGATGCCAGATGGTTAGTAAACTCCAGCTTCTTGTTCGCTCTGTCCAATACGGAGATGTACTCATCCTTCGTGCGATCTCCAATCACAAATTTCTTACTCATAGTTTTCTCGATGTTTTAATTGTTTCGTGCTGCAAAGATACGAAGAAATTCCGCATTTCGGTTCAAGAATTAAGAATTATTTAACGTAATCGTTATTTTATGCCTTTTCACCCTACTCTTCGAATCCTATCGGGCCGTTGTTATCGCCGCCGCCGCCATTGTCGCCACCGCCGTTGTCGCCGCCGCCAGGAGTGATGGTGCCCGTGCCACCGCCGTTGTTGTCACCGCCGCCGCCGCTGCCCGTGCCGCTGCCGCCGTCCGTAATGTCCTCGTCCTCGACGGCTGCGCCCGATGCGTCGACGCGCTGCCACGACACCTCGGCGGCAAACTGTGCGCTATACTTCGGGCTGACCGATGCGCCCAGCCGGCTCTTTGCCCCGGCAATCGAGAACTTTGACGCCGACGCCACTTCTATAATATTCCCATGGTCGTCCTTCTTGTCCTTTATAGAGGCCATAATGTTAGGATAGACAAACAGGAACTGCTCGCCCACGGCACAGCGGAATCCCTTCAGCACGTTGCGCTTCACCGCCTTCATGTACTCCGTCACCGCCGCGCGCATCAGCGACGGCTCGATGCTGGTGTTCTCGCAAGCCTCCTCGCAGACCTCCAGGAAGTCAAGCGATCCGTTCACTACGGGTACTGCATAGAAGCTATGCGTCCCCACCTTCGTGTTCTCTTTGATAGTGTACTTTACCTTTGCCATAATTGATAGAAATTTTAGTTGTTATTAATAGGAAAAATAGTTTCAGTACTAACTCCGCGGAGTTTCAGTACTAACTCGCCGGAGTTTCAGTACTAACTCCAAAATGCCTCCCAAGGCTTCCGTCTGCAAATTAACGAAAAAACTTCCACAAGAAAAAAGGCTTAGCTTTTTTTTACTCCCGTTTTCTCCTCGGACGCCCCCCTTTCTTACCCTTCTCGCTGTTGATGCGCGACAGCGTCGCAGCGTCCTTCCGCGCCCATAGCTCCGGATTCTCGCGATACACATAGTTCTTGATCTGCTTCACCGTCAGCCCCATCCGCTCGGCCAGTTCCGCTGTCGGCATCACCGCGTACCACTCCATGACCGTCGGCCCGTCCTCCTTCTCGTGGAACCGCCGTCCTTTCCGCGGCTCCTCACTCTGTCCGTTCTTCATGTCCGTCTTATCATTTAGTCCAACAAAAAAGGGAGCCCGAAGGCTCCCCGATTATTCTTTTCTCTTGTATCAGAGGGTCTGTAACCGTGATATACAGGGGGAACAGTGCCCCCCCGTGTGTTCATTACTCTAATGTGAAGACAATCGACGTTACATGATCGCCATCACTATGATTATCGATGGTGACGCTCGATGCGTCGCCAGTCCAAGTGGAGGTCCAATTACCGGGTTCTCCACCGTTCGTCCAGCCAGTTCCACGGAAATCAGCATTACCTGTTGCAGTAATGACAATCTTCTTGAAATGCTTGCCTAACGTGTTGGTAAAGGTAAGATTGCCCATTGCCGTAAGACTGCCATTGTCAAAGTTCAGGTCGCCCATGCCGGAGAGCGTCACATCTTTATATGTGTATGAACCCATTAACAGATCAGCATGTTCACTCGTCATTTCCGAGAAGATCCACTCGACGGTAGAAGCGGTCTGCTCCGCCATCTTCACCGTAATCTCATAATACTTGCCGTTCTGGAAGGTCGCGCCACTCTTAGAGAAAGCGTACTTTTTCCCGCCGACATTGGCTGAGACCGTATAGGTGTCGGGGCTGCCGTTCTCGTTGCGCAGGGCTACGAAGATTTCGCTGGTAGCGCTGGCGGGTGTGACGGTCAGGTCGCCGTAAGCCGTGCCATAGTTAGACTCGAAGAGTTCCAATTCCTCAATCTGCATAACGTCAGCACCTCGTGTTGCACTCACCTCGAAGCGGAAGTACTGGTACATGCCAGGAACGTCAACATTGAAGTCAAACGGAAGAACATTATCATCTTTCAATGTAGCATCATTAGTCACGGTGGCAATGGTGGTCCAAGAGTCGCCTGCGTCTGCCTTGGCTTTCAGCACCCAGTCCTTGGGGTTACGATTATTCCATGAGGAGTTGTCATCACCTGTTGTAATCGTATAGCCGTTTACCTGAACAGCACTTTCAGTATGGAATTCGCAGTACCAGATGCCATCGACCTTGTCACCCGTGTTGGTACACCACTTAGTGTATTGATTCTGATACGGATAGTTCTTTTTGCCATCTACAAGATTAGAAGGGCTATCATTCGAAGACGCAGTACCACCATCGAATGTGTAGCCCGAATGAGTGGTGTTTTTGGTGTAGAAGCCCTTGCCCGTAACCAGCTTGTTGCTGGCGGCCGAGACGGTCAGGCTGGAGGCATTGAGCGAGCTGTTGTCGCTTTTGTTCTTCAGAATGAACTTCACGATGGCCTGCTGGCTGGCGAAGTCGGCATCGGTGGTGTTAATCGTGTTGCCGTCAACAGAAGCCACTTCGACGTTGGCCAGGGCGTAGTCGTACTTCTTCTCGATGGAGTTGGCATCGCTGAGCAGCACGCCCGTCTGTCCCGTATAGTCCCACTTGGCGCGGGGGAACAGCAGGTTCAGCTGGTCGCCTGCAGAGGGGGCGCTGGTCAGGTCGCCCGTCAGCGAGGTCGAGCCAGTCTCGCTGGCAGCTGCGGTCAGCGTGCCCAATGGCGTGAGCCATGATGATGTGGGGAATACGCTCACCTCGTCGGTGTTGGCCCACTTCACGTTGAGCGTCTTGCCGTCCAGCGAGAGTGCGCGGGTCGTTGCGTCGTCGCCCTTCGAGGCGTTGATGGTCATGGTGTACTTGCCAATTACGGGCTGTTGATTCTCATTTGCAATGATGTTGTCATCGCTTGAGCAAGCTACAAATGCGGCCGATGCGATGAGCAGGGCGGCCAGAGTGCGAATTTCTTTCTTCATAGTCGTGTCCTCCTTATTATTAAAATAAAACATCATCGTTATGTAATGGAGCACTCGAATCACCCCATGTATCTTCTATGGCATCACCATAATTATCGCGACCAGCGCCTACGCTACCAGCCAGCAATGTCTGCTGTTGCTTCAACTCGACGACTTCCATCGCCGGCACTTCATACTTTTTTCTTTTCATGTTTGTTAATCATTAAATTAATTAGTAATATTGTTATTAAACACACATTTCATGTAGTCCATTTATCATGTCTCCGAATTGTTCGTAGACAAAAACATCGGCAAAGGTAATCAATCCAGCGTTAATTTCAAAAAAAAAAAAATAAAGAAAAGTTAACGCCGTAACTTTTCTTCATCCCCGTCCCGTTTCTGCGGATGCCCGTCCCGTTTCCGCGGGTTCCCCGTCCCGTTTCTGCGGGTTCCCCGTCCCGTTTCCGCGGGTCCCGCCTGAAACTTTTTCCATTTCCGCTCACAAACTTCGAAAAATGTTCGTATCTTTGCAGGCGAAATGAAACAAGTGATTCCTCATCCGTTGGTGGCGCTGGTGCCGGTGGTGGTGCTGATAGGCTTTCTGGCCGTGGTCATCGCGTTGTTTGGCAGCGACTCGCTGAGCGGGGGCAGCCAGGTGGCGCTGTTGATGGGCATGGCGGTGTGTGTCAGCATCTCGATGACGTTCTACAGGGTTTCCTGGCGGGTGTTCGAGGCGCAGATCAAGAAGACGCTGGGCGAGGTGTCGATCACGCTGCTGATACTGCTGTGTGTGGGCATGCTGGCCGGTTCGTGGATGATCAGCGGCATCGTGCCCACGCTGATATATTATGGTGTGCAGGTCATGTCGCCGCAGTTTTTCCTGGTGTCGTCGTGTGTCATCTGTGCGCTGGTGTCGCTGCTGTCGGGCTCGTCGTGGACCACGATAGCCACCATCGGAGTGGCGCTGCTGGGCATTGGCCATGCGCTGGGAGCCAGTGAGGCATGGACAGCGGGAGCCATCATCTCGGGAGCTTATTTCGGCGATAAAATGTCGCCGCTAAGCGATACCACCATCCTGGCTTCGTCGGCCACAGGGACGGACCTCTTTACACACATCCGCTACATGATGCTAACCACGGTGCCAACGTTCCTGATTACCATCACCATCTTCTTCATTACGGGACTGGGCAATGGCACGAGTGCAGAACTGCACGTGGCGGAGTATACCGAGGGACTGTCGGGGACGTTCCGTATCTCGCTGTGGACGCTGCTGGTGCCATTGCTGACGGGCGTGCTGATTGCCCGGCGCGTGCCCTCGCTGATCGTGCTGTTTGCATCGAGCGTGATGGCGGGCATCGTAGCCTTGCTGTTGCAGCCCCACATCCTGACGGAGATTGCCACTGGCGTCAGACAAACTGTCATTGCAACGCCACACTCTCTAGGAGAGAACTGTCAACTATCACCTGTCAACTTAGTTCGCGGTTTGGCCATGACCTACTATGGTGCCACCGGCGTTGACACGGGCAATGACTCGCTGAACGAACTGGTGTCGACAGGCGGTATGGCGGGCATGCTGAACACCATCTGGCTCATTCTGTGTGCCATGTGCTTCGGTGCGGCCATGGTGGCCAGCGGCATGATTGAGAGTTTGACGCAGGTGCTGTTGCGATGGGTAAAGAGTCGTGTCAGTCTGGTGGGTTCCACCGTAGGCACAGGCATATTCCTGAATATCACCACGGGCGACCAGTTCATCTCGATAGTGCTGGCAGCCGATATGTATAAGGAGGTGTATCGCGAGCAGGGCTATGAGTCGCGGCTGTTGAGCCGAACGTGCGAGGATGCAGCCACCGTGACCTCTGTGCTGGTGCCTTGGAACACGTGCGGTATGACGCAGTCGACGGTGCTGGGTGTGCCCACGCTGACCTATCTGCCTTACTGTTTCTTCAACCTGTTGTCACCGCTGATGAGCATCGCGGTGGCTGCCATCGGGTGGCGTATCTACAGAAAAGAAAAAATGAATCATGATGGAACAAATAACGAGTTTACAGAATCCGAAGATTAAGCAGTTGCTGTTGTTGCAGCAGAAGTCGCAGGAGCGCCGGAAGACAGGGCTCTTCGTGGTGGAAGGCCAACAGGAACTGCAGCATTGCCTGGAGGCAGGCTACGAGGTGGACACGGTGTTCTATTGTCCGGCATTGAGTGCGGGACAGAATCAAGGGGACAGGTTGTTTGATGTGAATTGCAAATTCAATCAAAAACCTGTCCCCATGATTCCCCGGTGCTTCGAGGTGTCGCGCGAGGTGTACGAGAAGGTGGCCTATCGTGGCACAACCGAGGGCGTAATAGCCGAAGTGCGCACGCGGTCGTTGCAATTGGCCGACCTCAAGTTGGGCGAGCATCCGCTAATCGTTGTGTTGGAAAGTGTCGAGAAGCCCGGCAACCTGGGAGCCATCCTGCGTTCGGCGGATGCCTCGGGAGTGGATGCCGTGGTGGTGTGCGACCCGCTGACGGACCTTTACAACCCCAACCTCATTCGTTCTTCAGTAGGTGCAGCCTTTACGGTGCCCTGCGTGGCTTGTCCTTCGGAGGAGTGCATCGCATTCCTGAAGCAGCGCGGCATCAGGATTCTGACTGCCCAGCTGCAGGATTCGCATCTGTATTATGACACCGACATGACCTGTGGCACCGCTATTGTCATGGGAACAGAACACGACGGATTGACTGACCTGTGGCGAAAGGCTGCCGATGCCCATATCCGTATTCCCATGCTGGGACAAATTGACTCGCTGAATGTCAGCGTCTCGGCTGCCATCTTGATGTTCGAAGCCGTCCGGCAGCGTCTTACTCGCCCTTGATAGCTGCTACACCAGGAAGCATCTTACCTTCGATGGCCTCGAGCAGAGCACCACCACCGGTAGAGATGTAAGATACCTGATCAGCCAGACCGAACTTGTTGACACAAGCTACAGAGTCGCCACCACCAATCAGCGAGAAGGCACCCTCGGCAGTAGCCTTAGCGATAGCCTCGCCAATGGCGCGTGAACCAGCGGTGAAGTTGTCGCACTCGAAGACACCGGCAGGACCGTTCCACAGAATGGTCTTAGCACCCTTGATAGCCTCGGCAAATGCCTTCTGGCTCTCAGGACCAGCGTCAACACCCTCGAAACCTGCAGGAACCTGGTTAGCTGGGCAGTTGATGATCTGAGCACCCTCCTTAACAGTCATTGTACCGAAGTCCAGTCCGTTAGTAGCTGTGCAGTCGCTGCCCAGAACGAGCTCTACGCCGTTCTTCTTAGCCAGCTCCTCTACACCCAGAGCTACATCCAGCTTGTCGAGCTCAACGATTGAGTCGCCAATCTCGCCGTTGTGAGCCTTAGCAAATGTGTAAGTCATACCACCGCAGAGGATGAGCTTATCAACCTTACCGAGCAGGTTCTCGATGATACCAATCTTAGAAGAAACCTTAGAACCACCCATGATGGCTACGAAGGGGCGCTTGATGTTAGAAAGCACGGCGTCAACAGCCTGAACTTCCTTCTCCATCAGCAGGCCCAGCATCTTGTTGTTAGCGTCGAAGTAGTCGGCGATAACAGCAGTAGAAGCGTGCTTGCGGTGAGCTGTACCAAAGGCATCCATCACGTAGCAGTCAGCGTAAGAAGCCAGCGTCTTAGCAAACTCCTTCTGGCTGGCCTTCATAGCCTTCTTAGCCTCGTCGTATGCAGGATCAGCCTTGTCGATACCAACGGGCTTACCCTCTTCCTCAGGATAGAAACGCAGGTTCTCCAGGAGCAGAGCCTCGCCCATCTTCAGAGCCTTAGCAGCATCTGCAGCCTTAGCGCAATCAGGAGCAAAAGCAACGGGAACACCCAGGGCCTTCTCTACAGCCTCGCGGATCTGACCCAGAGACTTCTTAGCATCTACCTTACCTTTGGGCTTACCCATGTGGCTCATGATGATGACAGCACCGCCGTCAGCCAGAATCTTCTTCAGGGTAGGCAGGGCACCGCGGATACGGGTGTCGTCAGTAATCTTACCATTCTCGTCCAGGGGCACGTTGAAGTCTACGCGCACGATTGCCTTCTTACCGGCAAAGTTGAATTCGTTGATTGTCATAATTGTATTATTATTAATAATGTGAAAAACTTCGTTTTATGCGCCGCAGCCATATCGCGGCGTTTGCGCCGCAAAGGTACTACTTTTCAGCGAAAAGCGATGGGCGGAAAGAGAAAATTTAAGTCTTTTTTACGAACTGCGTCCCATAATGTAACGTCCACTTAGCAAAACGCCAGCGGAATTAGAACAGAACGTTCGTTGAGACGACCAGCAGGGTGGTGAGTTCGATGATGAGACAGAGTGCTCCGCAACAGTCGCCAGTATAACCTCTAAGGCGGTTCCAGATGAGCATGTAGAGGAAATACATGACGATGGCAGGTGCGAACAGCAACCATTGCCAGTCGATTCTCGTGTACATTATATATATGTAAATTGCCACAGGCAGCAAGCCCTGAACGGCCAGACTGATGCCGGCAGCGATGTTGAACTGACGATAGACTACCCGGTTCTTGGCCGTTTCCTCGTTGCGGGCATAGGGCATCATCTGGATAAGTTGTGCCGAGAGCATCTTGGCATATGGGTCGGCCATGGCGATGGTGAGGGCAGCATCGAAGGGTGACAGGGTGTGGAGTGCAAAGAACAGCAGCAGGAAGTACATGATAAGTCCGATGACACCATAAGTGCCAATGTGGGAGTCCTTCATGATGTCGAGGATGCGCTGACGGTCCTTGCCCCCACCACCAAAGCCGTCCATGAAGTCGGCCAGCCCGTCTTCGTGCAGGGCTCCTGTCATAAGCAGGCGGGTCAATATGGCCAGCAGGATGGCAATCTCATAGGAGAAGAACATGCTGCCGAAATAGATGACAGCACCCATCACAGAGCCTGTGAGCCAGCCTACCAGTGGCCAATGTTCGACAACCGTCTGGTAAGCCTCCTTCGCTGGCTGGTGCAGTCGCCAGAAGGGCAGTCGGGTAAAGAAGATGAAGGATGCCCAGATGCGGTCATACCATTTGGTAGTGTCGATAGATACTTGCATGGCTTATTTGATTTTTACGGGTATTCCGCTGACCATCAGGAAGACCTCGTCAGCGTGGGAGGCCACATATTGGTTTGTCCAACCCATGAGGTCGGTGAACCGGCGCTGTATGGCATCGGCACTCACACCGCCAAGGCCTATCTCGTTGGTAACAAAGATAAAGGTGGCATCCTGTGACGTGAAGCGGTCGAACTCCTGTTTTACAGCCTCTAAGGCCTCTTCAACAGTGGGCTGGTCATGCTCTGACTTGGTGTTGTCGAAAAAGAAATTGGTACACCACAGTGTGAGACAGTCGATAAGAACCACGCGACCAGTGAGTTGATGACGGCTCAGCAGGCACTCCTCCTCGATGTTGGTCCATTGCGGGCCACGTCGTTCCTGATGACGAAGCACACGCTGACGGAACTCCTCGTCCCACACATGAGCCGTAGCCAGATAAACGGGGTGGTCGCTGAGAGTCAATGCCATACGCTCAGCATACTCACTCTTGCCAGAGCGCTGGCCGCCTGTTATCAATACGATTTTTTTCATTTTATGATGCAAATTTAGCGTTTTTTTACTTTAAATCACTGATTTTGGTCAAAAAATAATCGTTTTTTTGCACTTTTTGGCGTTTTTGCTTGGAACCTATTGTTTTTTTTACTTACTTTGCAGCCGAAATTTGAGAATAAAAAGGATATATTTATACAAACAACTAATTAAGAGAACAATGAAAAAGTTATTTATGATGTTTGCTGCCGCTATGATGGCAGCTTCAGTGAGTGCACAGGATAACACCGCAATCACTGCAAACAAGGCTGGTGACAACTGGTACTTCGGCGTTAACGCTGGAGTAACTACTCGTGTAAAAGAGAGCTTCAACGGCGCTGGTGACGGCATGTTCAAGTCTTTGGCTCCTACTTTCGGTGTTCGCATCGGTAAGAACCTGACCACCGTATTCGGTCTGGCTGCTGACGCCGATATGTATTTCAAGAACAATGAAAAGTTCTATGATGGTCCTAAGACTTTCGTCAATGGTATTGATGTAAATCTGCTGGGTACTTTCAACCTGAGCAACCTGTTTGCCGGTTATCCTGGTGAGCCTCGTGCTTTCGAGGTAATCGCTCTCGGTGGTTTCGGTTGGGGACATATTTTCAACCACATTTCAAAAGCAAATACCCTGAATTCAAAGGTTGCTCTTGACTTCGCATTCAACCTGGGTGCAAACAAGGCTTGGCAGCTCTACATTGAGCCCGCTTTGACCTATGGTCTCCATGCATGGATTGGTGGTTCTGACGTGCAGGTTCCTTTCCAGTATGATCTTAACAGTTCTACTTTCTCTATCAAGGCTGGTCTGAACTACAAGTTCGGTAACAGCAACGGTACTCACAACTTTGCTAAGGCTCAGCTTCGCGACCAGAGCGAGATTGACCAGCTGAACGCCAAGATCAACGAGCTCCGTGCTGATGTGAACACTAAGGATGGACAGATTGCCGCTGATGCTCAGACCATCGCTGACCTGAAGGCTAAGCTTGCTGCTTGCGAGGCTCGTCCTATGCAGACTATCATCGAAGAGAAGAAGGAGACTATCCTGCAGCCGATGGTTATCTTCCGTCAGGGCAAGAGCGTCATCGAACCTGCACAGTATGCAAGTGTTGAGATGGTTGCTAAGTACATGCGCAACCACAAGGACGCTAAGGTCATTGTTCGCGGTTTCGCTTCTCCCGAGGGTAACGCAGAACTGAACCAGAAACTGTCTGAGGCTCGTGCCGAGGCTGTGAAGACCGCTCTTATCAAGAAGTACAAGATTGCTGCTGACCGTATCACTACTGAGGGTCTGGGCGCAACTGACAAGATTTCTGAGGAGAACGACTTCAACCGCGTTGCAATGTTCATTGATACTACCAAGTAATCATTGATACATCAGATAAAGAAGTTCCCGTAGATTGAGTTCTACGGGATTTTTTTTGTGTTATTGTTTGGCATTGTGCTGACAATTTTGTAATTTTGTCACCAAATTGCTAACGATATGACTATGATAAGGCTAAGAGTTTTGACGGTAATGCTGGTTTTGTGCCAGATGTTGACAGCACAGACACGTCGTGAGATAAACCTGAAAACGTGGGAATTCTCTCGTAATCAGACTTCGTGGACGCAGGTGAACATTCCCCACGACTGGGCCATTGCGGGACCATTCGACAAAAAGTGGGACCTGCAGCGGGTGGCTATTGAGCAGAATGGTGAGACAGAAGCCACCGAGAAGAGTGGCCGTAGCGGTGCGCTGCCTTGGATAGGCGAAGGCTGGTATAAGACAACAGTCAAGATACCTCAGGGCTATGAAGCAGCCGAACTGGTTTTTGATGGTGCAATGGCCGAGCCTCGTGTCAGCATCAATGGTCAGGAGGCTGGCTATTGGGCTTATGGCTACAATGCCTTCCGTGTGGATGCCACACCCTATATCAAGAGTGGTAAGCTCGACATCAGCGTACACTTGCAGAACATAGAAGAGAGCTCACGCTGGTATCCTGGCGCAGGATTATATCGTCCTGTCACATTGATATTGAAGCAAAAGGCGCATTTTGACGATTGGAGTCTGTTTGCCCGTACGATAAGTATCGAAAAGGATAAAACCATCGTCGAGGTGGAGGGTAGGACGGTGAACGCTCGTGGCATGCACGTATTCTTGCAGCTTGCGGGTCCCGATGGACGAAAGGCAAACAACGAGGTGCGTATTGAGCACGATGGAAAGTTCTATGCAAAGTTTGTGTTAAGGAATCCGCAGCTTTGGACGCCAGAAACGCCCAATCTTTATGATTTGAAGGTTTGGCTGGGCGATATGAAGAACACGCGAAGGATGGACAGCAAGACGATGAAGATAGGTGTCCGTACCGTTCGCATAGATCGTGAGCATGGTTTCCAATTGAATGGCGTTACCCGAAAAATAAAAGGTGTCTGTCTGCACCATGACTTAGGACCGCTTGGCGCTGCTATTAACAAATCTGCCCTGATTCGTCAGATTAAGATGCTGAAACAGATGGGTTGCGATGCCATTCGCACTTCTCACAACATGCCCTCCACCTGGCAGATGGATGTTTGTGACTCGCTAGGTATGATGGTGATGGCCGAGTCGTTTGATATGTGGATCTATCCGAAGTGTAAGAACGGCTATGCGCGCTTCTTTAAGGAGTGGGCGGTGAAGGATTTGACAAACCTCATTCTGAATCAACGTAACCATCCCAGCATTGTGATGTGGTCGATAGGCAACGAGATTCCTGAGCAGAATTCTGAGGCAGGGCGCCAGATCAGTATTCAGTTGCAGGGACTCTGCCATTCGCTTGATCCCACGCGCCCAGTCACACAGGGAATGGATCGTGCAGATGAGGCCCTGAAGAGTGGTTTTGCTCAGGTTATGGAGCTGCCGGGCTTTAACTATCGTGTACATAGATATGCCAACAATATCAAGCAGTTGTCGCAGGGCTTCCTGCTGGGTTCCGAGACGGCCTCGACGGTGAGCAGTCGTGGCGTGTATAAGTTTCCCGTTGAGATTACCGACAATTCGCAGTATGCCTCGTGGTCTCCCAACTATGATCCTACAGCTATTCTGAAGGCTGACGGGCAGTGCTCGAGCTATGATACGGAGTATTGCTCGTGGAGTAATCTGCCTGACGATGACTGGGTCTGGCAGGATGACTACGACTGGGTCATCGGTGAGTTTGTGTGGACGGGCTATGACTATTTGGGCGAGCCTACGCCCTATGATGAATACTGGCCTTCGCGCAGCAGCTATTTCGGTATTTGCGATCTGGCAGGATTGCCTAAGGACCGCTACTATCTCTATAAGAGCAGGTGGAACAAGCAGGAGCATACCGTTCATCTGTTGCCACATTGGACGTGGCCAGACCGTAAAGGAAAGGTAACGCCAGTCTACTGCTATACCGATGGGGTCGAGGGAGAACTCTTCGTCAATGGTAAAAGTCAGGGACGTATTCGTAAGAATCCTAAGGAACGTCTGGATCGCTATCGTCTGCGTTGGAATGATGTGAAGTACGAGCCAGGGGAAATCCGTGTGGTGGCTTACGACGAGCAAGGTAACGTGGTTGGTGAGGATGTGCGTCAGACGGCAGGTAAGGCTGTACAACTGGTGGCTCAGGCTGAAACCGCCGAACATCAGGCCGACGGTGAGGACTTAATCTATGTCCGTGTGTCGGTGGAGGATAAGAACGGTGTACCTGTGCCCACATGTCAGGAACAGCTGACATTCAGTGTTTCGGGAGAGGCTAACTTTGAGGCGGCATGCAATGGTGATGCGACATCGCTGGAATCCTTCAAGCAACCACGAATGAAACTGTTTAATGGCGAACTGGTGATTATCCTGCGTCCTACGACGAAGGCAGGAAAAGCCACACTAACGGTTAAGGATCAAAAGGGCAGGCTGAAACCCGCCGTGCTGACGATTGAAACTCAAAAGCCGGAAACATCGACTTTCTGGTTAGGTGCAGACATTAGCGGTACTACTGATTTGGAGGCTCGAAAGGTGCAGTTATTCAATGCCAAAGGTGAACCTCGTGAGTGTACGGAGCTGATGCACGAACTGGGACTCAATGCCGTCCGCCTGCGTGTTTGGGTAAATCCCAAGGACGGACTATGCAATAAGGAGGATGTGGTGAAGATGGCTTTGCGAGCTAAGAAGTGGGGAATGGCTGTCATGATAGACTTCCACTATAGTGACTGGTGGGCTGACCCCGGGCAGCAGAATATCCCTGCTGCGTGGACGGAGATGAATTATGAGCAGATGAAGCAGGCATTGGCTGACCATACGCGCGACGTGTTGCGAGCTATTAACCAGGCTGGGGTAGACGTGCGCTGGGTGCAGGTGGGTAACGAGACTACCAACGGATTCCTTTGGCCCATGGGACGTGCGCAGGAACATATGGATCAGTATGCCGGCCTGACCGATGCTGGCTATGGGGCAGTCAAGGAGGTCTTTCCCCGTGCAGAGGTTATCGTTCATTTAGATGGAGCTTTCGACCCCAAGCGGTATGACTTTATTTTCGATGGTTTGGAGAAGTACAAGGCGCGCTATGACATAATAGGGCTGAGTGTCTATCCCTATTGGGATATTCGTGGTAAGCACACCCAATCGTGGCAGGAAACGGTGGAGAAGGCCACTGCCAACATCAATCGCCTGTGGGAGAAATACCATAAGCCCATGTTGGTAGTCGAGACGGGTGCTGAGGCCAGCAAACCCATTGAAGGCAAGCAGATTATTGCTGCTATCATTGATATGGCAAAAAACAAAGTGGGTGGACATTGCCAGGGAGTGTTCTATTGGGCACCGGAGACAGATGGACCTTATCGGCTTGGGGCTTTCCAAAACAATCAGCCCACGGCTATTATGGATGCCTTTACGGAGGCTGCACAGCAGACAACAACAAGATAATATCGTATTAAAGCATATAGAGATTTTTATGAAACAAACAAAAATAGTAGCTTCAATTAGTGATCGCAGATGTGATGTTGATTTCATCCGTTCTTTGTTTAACGCAGGTATGAATGTGGTGCGTATGAACACCGCCCATGCCTCGGAGGATGGTATCAAAACGATTATCAAGAATGTGCGTGAGGTGAGTCGTCATATTGGTATACTGATTGACACAAAGGGACCTGAGGTGCGAACCACAGGCTGTGAGGCTCCCATTGAATATAAAACAGGTGATGTGGTGAAGATTTTTGGTCGTCCGGAAATGGATTCCACGCATGATATCGTCAATTTGTCGTATAACAATTTTGCGGCAGATATTCATGAGGGCGTTCATGTGCTGTTCGACGATGGAGCGCTCGATATGAAGGTAATTGGTATCAACGGGCCGGCTGTTATCGCACAGGTAATGAATGATGGCGTGCTGGGCTCGCACAAAAGTGTCAATGTGCCTGGTGTCCACATTGCATTACCCACATTAACTGAGCGTGACCGCAAGAACATCATGCTGGCCATCGATCAGGACATTGACTTCATTGCCCATAGTTTTGTGCGCTCTGCAGCTGATGTCCGTGCCGTGCAGGCCATTTTGGATGCTTTTAATAGCGATATCAAGATTATATCGAAGATTGAGAATCAGGAGGGTGTCGACAATATTGATGAGATCATCGATGCCTCGTATGGTATTATGATTGCACGTGGCGACCTTGGTATCGAGGTGCCTATCGAACGCATACCTGGCATCCAACGTCAGATTATCCGTAAGTGTGTAGAGAAGAAAAAGCCCGTCATCGTGGCCACGCAGATGCTGCACACGATGATCAATAATCCTCGTCCTACACGCGCTGAGGTTACTGATATCGCCAATGCCATCTATTCGAGTACCGATGCCTTGATGCTCTCTGGCGAAACAGCCAGTGGTAAGTATCCTGTGGAGGCCGTACAAACGATGGCAGCTATTGCTGAACAGGCTGAACGCGACAGAGCTAAGAGTCATATCGACATCAACCTCTCCGAAAATTGTGATATCCGCGAGTTTATGGCTCATTCTGCCATCGAAGCTACAGAGCGTCTTGGGGTAAAGGGCATTATTACCGATTCTACAACGGGTACTACAGCACGTTCGCTGGCAGCCTTTCGCGGGCCCCATCCGGTACTGGCTATCTGTTATAATGACAAGCTTCAGCGACTGCTTAACCTGTCTTATGGTGTTATTCCCGTCTATCAGAAGGAACACATCGGTAGCGAAAAACTCTTCCTGGCTGCCGTTCGCATGCTGCGTCAGAAGGGTTATGTGGAACTCGACGACAAGATTGCCTATCTGAGTGGTAATATCGGAGCCGGTGGTGCTACGAAGTTTTTGGAAATCAATACGGTAAAGGAAGTATTTGAACATAACTATCAGTTTCATCTGCCCAACCTTTAGTTCTATGAAGCAGTTCTTTGTATACTGAAAGGCAAGAAAAACGGGCAAAATGGTGATTATCGGCTTCAAAATTTGGCAATTAGGCAGAAAAAGCGTAATTTTGCAAGCTAAAACGTATAGTTAGACTAAACAAATATGAAGGAATACAAACATCCACTGCGTAGTGCGGTATGCACAGAGGGAAGACGTATGGCTGGAGCCCGTGCTCTTTGGGTGGCCACGGGTATGAAACATGAGCAGTTTGGCAAACCGATTATTGCCATTGTGAATTCGTTCACCCAGTTTGTGCCGGGTCATACCCATCTTCATGAAATCGGACAGATTGTGCGTGAAGAGATCGAGAAGATGGGCTGCTATGCAGCAGAGTTCAATACCATCGCTATTGATGACGGTATTGCTATGGGCCACGATGGTATGCTGTACTCGTTACCCTCGCGTGATATTATTGCCGACAGCGTAGAGTATATGGTGAATGCCCATAAGGCTGATGCTATGATTTGCATCTCGAACTGCGACAAGGTCACTCCAGGTATGCTGATGGCATCGATGCGACTGAACATCCCGACCGTATTCTGTTCAGGTGGTCCGATGGAGGCTGGTCGTTGGCGTGGCGAGAATGCAGACTTGATTACAGCTATGGTGAAGGGTGCTGACCCTTCGGTTTCTGATGAAGAAATCAAAGAACTGGAAGGCTGTGCTTGTCCTGGATGCGGTTCGTGCTCAGGCATGTTTACCGCCAACTCGATGAATTCGCTGACGGAGGCTATCGGTCTTTCGTTGCCTGGAAATGGCACGATATTGGCTACCCATACCAATCGTATAGAGTTGTTTAAGGCTGCTGCACGCCAGGTGGTGAAGAACGCCTTTGCTTACTATGAGGACGGCGATGAAAATGTGTTGCCTCGTAACATCGCAACCCGCAAGGCCTTTATGAATGCCATGTCACTGGATATCGCGATGGGTGGAAGTACGAATACCGTGCTCCATCTGTTGGCTGTGGCACAGGAGGCAGGAGCAGACTTTACAATGAAGGATATTGATGCCCTGAGCCGTAAAGTGCCCTGTTTGTGTAAATTGGCTCCCAATACGCAGAAGTATTCTGTCCAGGAATGTGGTCGTGCCGGTGGTATCTTGGGCATTCTCAACGAACTGAACAAAGGCGGGCTGATTGACGGTTCTGCCATTCGTGTGGATGGCATGACATTGGCAGACGCCATGAAGGAATACGATATTACTAGTTCTACTAGTTGTACTAGTCAAACTAGTATTTATTACACGGCTCCGGGCAATCGTTTCTCTACGAAGATGGGTTCTCAAAGCGAGCAATGGCCTTCACTCGATACCGATCGTGCTGAGGGTTGTATCCGCGACCTTGAACATGCTTATACAAAGGATGGTGGACTCGCAGTCCTCTTCGGTAATATTGCTCTGGACGGTTGTGTGGTAAAGACAGCCGGTGTCGACGAGAGTCTATGGCACTTCGAAGGGCCTGCTGTGGTGTTCGACTCTCAGGAAGATGCATGTGAGGGTATTCTGGGTGGCAAGGTGAAGAAGGGTGACTGTGTGGTGATTACCCATGAGGGTCCGAAGGGTGGTCCTGGTATGCAGGAGATGCTTTATCCCACGAGCTATATCAAGTCGATGCATATGGGTAAGGAATGTGCGCTGATTACCGATGGCCGCTTCTCTGGCGGTACTTCAGGTTTAAGCATCGGCCATATCTCCCCCGAGGCTGCCAATGGCGGCAATATCGGTAAGATCATGGATGGCGACATCATCGTTATTGATATTCCTTCACGTTCTATCAACGTAAAACTGAGCGATGAAGAGTTGGCTGCACGTCCCCAGCAACCGCTGAAACGTAATCGTTTTGTATCGAAGGCTCTGCGTGCCTATGCCCAGAGCGTGTCGTCAGCCGACAAGGGAGGAATAAGAATTATTGACTAGGTAACCATAGGTTATCCTAGGATTACCTAGGACTTCCTAGAAAAATAAGGAACAATATGAGAGACAGAATAACAGGTGCAAAAGCGCTGATGCGAGCATTACAGGCAGAGGGGGTGAAGACCATCTTCGGATACCCTGGCGGAGCCATTATGCCCGTCTATGATGCGTTGTTTGACTATACACGAGGAGAGAAGAAGTGTTTCGACCATATTCTTGTGCGTCATGAACAGGGTGCTACCCATGCCGCCGAGGGCTATGCTCGTGTGAGCGGGGAGGTAGGCGTGGCCTTGGTTACCAGTGGTCCTGGTGCCACGAATACGCTGACTGGCGTGGCTGATGCCATGATGGACTCGACACCGATGGTGGTGATAGCCGGTCAGGTGGCTATTGGTGCTTTGGGTACCGATGCTTTCCAGGAGGTCGACCTCGTGGGTGTGGCACAGCCTATCTCGAAGTGGTCGTACCAGATTCGCCATGCTGAGGATATTGCCTGGGCGGTGAGCCGTGCATTCTATATTGCCCGTAGTGGCCGTCCTGGTCCTGTGGTGCTCGACTTCCCTCGTAATGCCCAAGTTGAAGAAATTGACTGGGAACCCAAGAAGGTCGATTTCGTGCGCTCTTATGTGCCTTACCCGAAACTGGATCATGAAGCTGTCCGTAAAGCAGCTGAACTCATTAATGATGCCAGACGCCCGCTGGCCTTGGTCGGACAAGGCGTTGAACTGGGTAATGCCCAAGAGGAATTGAAGGCCTTCCTGGAGAAGGCAGATATTCCTGCAGGACGCACCATGCTGGGACTCTCGGCTCTGCCCTCAGACCATCCTTTGAACGTTGGTATGTTGGGTATGCACGGCAACTATGCTGTCAATCTGAAAGAACAGGAGTGTGACGTATTGATTGCCATTGGTATGCGTTTCAGCGACCGTGTGACGGGTAATCTGAAGACCTATGCCAAGCAGGCAAAGATTATTCATTTGGACATTGACCGTAGTGAGATAGACAAGAATGTCAAGACTGATGTGGCTTTGATTGCTGATTGTAAGGAATCGCTTCCTGCATTGACTGCTTTGGTGAATGCGACGAAACACAGCGAATGGCGTGAGTCGTTCAAGGTGCTTGACCAGAAGGAACGTGAGAAGGTGATCGAACCAGCCATCCATCCCAAGGAAGGTTCGTTGCTGATGGGCGAAGTGGTGAATGCTGTTGCCGAGCAGGCTCCCCGTGGTACTGTTCTCGTGACCGATGTGGGTCAGAACCAGTTGTTTGCTACCCGTTATTTCAAGTATCCCGAGAAGCGTAGTATCTGCACCAGCGGCGGTCTTGGAACGATGGGTTATGGCATGCCTGCTGCTATTGGTGCTACGTTTGCTACCGACCGCACCGTTTGTTGCTTTATGGGCGATGGCGGTTTCCAAATGTGCATCGAGGAGTTGGGCACTATCATGGAACAGCAGGCTCCGGTAAAGATGATTCTGTTGAATAACCACTATCTGGGCAATGTGCGCCAGTGGCAGGATATGTTCTGGATGCGTCGTAAGTCGTTTACCAAGATGATGAATCCCAACTACGAATTGATAGCTAAGGGTTATGGTATAGCTTACGAGGCTGTGACCAAGCGCGAGATGCTGCAAACAGCTATTGAGAAGATGCTGTCGACCAAGGGCCCGTACATTCTGGAATGTGCCATCTTGGAAGAAGATAACGTATTACCGATGACGCCTCCGGGTATGAATGTCAACGATATGATGCTGGAGGTATAATGATGTAAGAAGTAAGATGTAAGAAGTAAGATGTAAGATGAAGGAAGAGAATAAGAAACTATATACCTTGTTGGTTTATTCAGAGAACATTGCCGGTATTCTGAATCAGATTACCGCTGTGTTTACCCGTCGTCAGGTGAATATCGAGAGTCTGAACGTATCGGCATCCAGTATTGAGGGAGTGCATAAGTATACTATCACCGCTTGGAGCGATCCTGACCAGATTGAGAAGATAACGCGTCAGATTGAGAAAAAGATTGATGTGGTGAAAGCCAATTACTTTACTGATGATCAGTTGTTTATCCGTGAGTCTGGACTCTATAAGCTGTCAACGGAAAAGGTGCTCCAGAATCCCGATATCTCACGTACCATCCGCCGACACGATGCAGCTATCATGGAGGTCAATCCGACGTATACTGTTGTGATGAAGAATGGCAAGACGGAGGATATCCTGAACCTGTATTATGCGCTCAACGAGTTTGACTGTGTGCTCCAGTATACTCGCTCCGGTCGTATTGCTGTGACTCGTGCCAAGCAGGAACAGGTGAGTGAATTCCTCGAAGAAAGGGAGCAGAATCATTAATAACAATAAAGCCTCGCTTTTCAGCGGGGCTTTATTATTTATGTTTACTATTGGTTTTTATACCAATACTTTTGTTTTTTACCTTTTGAAACAGACCATTCAAGGAAACCGGAATACAAATCGTTGATTCGTATGCTCTCATTTTCCCTGGCTAAGAGTGTGCTCTTAAATGAGTCAATCGTTACACCACTGAGGAAGAACGCAAATGGATAGTCACCCTCTCTGACATAATATATGCCTTTGGCGGGATCGGACAGGTCATCACTTCCCGGAGCGCTAAAATAGGACGTAATCATCTTGCTGGTTGGTGCCTCATACGGAAGATGAACCTCCCAACGGCCACCGCCTTCATTCCTGTAGATGAATGGCTTAACTATGCTTTTTTGTTTATTTGTAATACCATCTTTGTATTCAAACTCAATGATGTACTGCGTGCCGAGATTTGCTTTAATATCCTCAGTCAGCAGATAGACCTTGCCATTTGCTTCCTCTTCTGTCTCAAAGGCCACTTCTCTCACATCAGCACCCTTGATAGTCTTCATCTTGATGCTCGTGGGAGTTACTTTATTGTCAATAAGCACTGCCAGGCCGCTCTTTAATGTCACGTAGTTCTGATAAGTAGTCAGGTTCACAGACTCCTTAAATATTTTTGAATCCACATTTTCAACGTCTGGCGTATTCCAAGTCCAGATTTGTGAGAAGTCCACTACGGCATCGTTCAAATCATAGTCACCCCTTGCAGGCCAAAGATCCTCGAAAGCATATACTCCAGTCGTCTTAGTTACCTTCTCTTCGGGTGTGGGAAGTTTCTCAAAGACTCCCACGGGCTTTAGGGCAAGGATGATGTCGTCGTAATCATCGTCGTTGCAGGCATCCTCAAACGATACGATGGCGTATTGCTGGCCATCTGCGTTCTCATAGGCAAATTTTGCCGTGCGTGCATGACCCTCTGAGTTGGGGAAAATATAAGTTCCTTTGTCGGCAGCGTTTTGCTCCTCATCGTCACTGCTATATGACAGACCCTCTGTGCTGGAAGCCCATGCATTGTACTGTCGCGACACATCAGAGCCCTTCAAATCGCCTTTGTAGATATTGTAGTACTTCTTGTCGCCTACGCTCTTCTGCATACCCCAGCCGTTTGATTTCAGGATGAATCCGATTCTCATACCTTTGGGGAATTCTGTGGTAGCGCCCGAGAGGTCGCCATTGGCGATGTTGGGATAGTACATCAACTGAACGACGTCACCTGATTGTAAAGCAATGTTGCCGTTGTATTTGTCGCCAGTACCGGATTTCTTGGCGATAAAGTCCGACTGGCCGTCCTGTGTGTTAGGAAACAACATGATGATGTTCAGGTCCTCACGTCTTGTTGGTACCTGACCTTCTGGATAATAGTAGTAACCCATAGTGCTGTTCCAGCAGGTGTTACCTCCCACCACGGTAACGGCTACTTCACTATTCTTGTCCAAAACAAGGTCGAACGGCTGTCTGTATCTTGTATCACATGACTTCTTGTTCGTCAGCGCATTGCCAATAGTCTGCTTAATACCGGCCATCTCGTCCGGAGTGAATGCCAACTTACTATACTTCTCGTTACTGCTGTCCATCAGGTATGAGGGTCTTCCAGTGTTGGCGTCCCAAGATCCAAGCGGAGTTACCCAGTCTTTGTAGATTCTTTCGTTAAGTTTATCGCCAGTTCTCCAGTCCACGAGGAAGCTCAGCTGATAAAGTGTCTCCAGACTGGTTGTCTGGTTCCCCTCGTTACTGCGAGTCGTGGCAAATGCACTACGCGTCATTGCATGTGAATTCGTAGCGGTCACTTTCGCTGAACCGTTTATTACATTGCACTCTATCAGCTGTTCTTTCACAAAGAAGTTACCTGTATAAATATAAAGGTGTTCTGCGTATGCAGGAAGTGTGACGACATCATTGAATATACCAGATTTGTTCGTATAAGCCTCGAACACTGGTTGAATGTCATCTCTCAACAGAGGGTCGGTATCATCTGTCATAGGATACTCGTCATAGATACTGAAAAACACAGCACCAGCTCCACTGTTAGAATAGTCAACAGCGAGATTGATATATTGAGTTGTCGAAAAATCGAACGTGTTTGCTTCTGGCTTAACTTCATTGTCTGTTTTGCCAAAATTAGGGTCATACAAGTCACGTGAATGACAACTCCAGAGCGTAATTGTTGCTAAAAGCAAAAACAAATAAGTCTCAATTTTTTTCATGCTTAAAAAGTTTTTTGTTGAGGTTTAATATCAATTTAGTATCTTTCGGGGTGCAAAATTAATAATTTATTCTTGATTGTGTCGGTTTTTCCCCATTTTTCCGTATCTTTGCATCATTAATTGATAAAAATCAATAATTAATGGAAAAGATTGGATGTTATTCGTTTATGGCTGAGCCGTTCCACTGTGATTTCAGCGGACGACTTTTTATGGGTCATTTGGGTAACCACATGCTCAATGCTGCCGACTTTCATTCTACGGACCGTGGCTTTGGCATGAAGTATCTGATGACCATTCATCGTTCGTGGGTGCTTTCGCGTCTGGCTATCGAGATGAACGAAATGCCCCAGCAGTACACCAGGTTCAATGTCGAGACATGGGTGGAGTCAGCTATGCGGTATTTCACTTCGCGTAACTTTGCCGTTATTGGAGAAGACGGCCACACATATGGCTATGGACGCAGCATTTGGGCAATGATTGATACGGAAAGCCGACAGCCAACGGATCTTTTTGCCATCGACAATGGTGCCATCAACAACTGGATAGTGAAGGACAAGGAATGTCCTATTGACAAGGGTGGGCGTGTAAAGATGTCTGACGATGCCCAGCTTGTGCACACCATTGATACCTATTATAATGATGTAGATATCAACGGCCACATCAACAGCGTCAAGTATATCGAGCATGTACTTGACCTTTGGCCACTCGATTGGTATCGTGACCACCAGATTCGCCGCTTCGAGATAGCTTACGTCGCTGAGGCCCATGGTGGCGACCAACTCAGTTTCTATCGTGAGCAGACGGGTGACAATGAATACTGCGTGCGCATCGTCCGCTCTGATGGAACAGAGTGCTCACGAAGCAAGGTCGTCTTTAAGTGAGAGAAGAGCCAAGCTTGCTTGGGCTCTTCCGAACGGGAACGAGTTCGAGCGAAGCTCAAGGTGACCTTTTACTGATAGTTCTGCGTAAACCAGTCGAAGTGGGCCTTGCCGCTGTTTCCATAACAGAATAATCCCACTCGGATGCCTTTCCAATAGCCTGAGCGCATAGGGAAGGCATCTGCTATTTTGATAAAGTGCTTTCCGTCAGTACTATATGAGAACTGGTGTCTGTTGGTGATGCAGTCGTTATTGACGCGCAACCAGAGCCGGTCATATTTTCCTTTGGCTACTACTTGGCGTTTGCCGTGCGATTCAGTAAAGACTCCTTCTTTGCAGAGCCCGATGCCTCGAAATTCCTTTCCAGAACAGAAAGCTCCCGCATAACAGTTGCCTTGGGCAGTCAATAGGGTAGTGCTCTCGCTCTGATAGCCAATCACTTTTTGGGTAAGCATGTTCCGGCTTGCCTTCAGACTGTCGGCAGGAAGTGCTTTCAGGGTCAGCCAGCCTTTGCGTTCTTTCAGCGTCCAATGGCTATTCTCTGGATTGTGGTTCCATTGCCATTGCAATCCCAAAGCAGGTCCTGCGAAGTCGTCGTCCGTCTGCAACTGATAGTCGCCGGATGACTGCATAATGGGCTTTTGCCATGAGTGGACAGGTTCTCCGATACCGTTATGGTCGTAGTCTATGCCCATCACAGGCCAGTCTGCCTCCCATCGGGCTGGTTGCAGGTGTACCACACGACCCAGCACCGGTGTCTCTTGGAAATGATAGAACCACCAACTGCCGTCAGGTGCATCGACCAACGCTCCTTGATGGGGGCCGTTTATCTTCGTAGAACCTTTCTCCAGCACGATCTTCCGTTCGTAGGGACCATAGATGTTCTTGGCGCGCAATACCGTCTGCCACCCTCTTCCTACGCCACCTTCAGGGATAATCAGATAGTACCAGCCATTTCGTTTCATGAATTTCGTACCTTCTGCTACAGGGCCTTCATAGACCGTGACACCCTCATCGAGCAACTGCTTGCCATCGGGCGACATTTTGTGCACGATGATGGGTCCTGCTCCATGACGGCTACGCCCCAGATAGGCCTGACCATCCTCGTCCCAGAAAGGGCAGGGGTCTTCCCATTTCTGCACGCGTTTTACCAGATGTAGTGGAGCCCAGGGACCATGTGGATCTTGGGCAGTACTCATATACAACCCTTCGTCAGGAGTACAGAAAAATACATAGAACAATCCGTTGTGGTATCGGATGGCTGGTGCCCACGAGCCTCCGGCATAGTGCTGGTTCTGGTCCCACCCGGGCTCGTCTATCTTGTTGTAAATCTGACTGATATAGTGCCAGTTGACCATATCTTCCGATTCCAGTACTTGCATGCCCATAAAGTGGAAATCTGAAGCCACCATATAATATTTCTGCCCTACGCGGATGACGTCAGGATCAGAGAAGTCGGCATTGATGACAGGGTTTGTGTAGGTGCCGTCGCCTTGGTCGCCCCAGCCTTCGGTGTCGATATTTACAAAGTCTGGTCGCACGTCAGGGGTCTCGGTCCTGATGTCGATATTGCTGAAATGGATGTTGCGTGCATGGCGTACAAAGAATCCCTTGGCAGGCAGATTGCCCCACATGGTAGCCTCGGGATATTCCTTTTCTTTCTCGTCGGCTATCGTGTCGTTGATGAGGCTCAGGTCCTCCGTCTTGACACCGCCTTTGTGGTGAATCGAGATGTCCGACAGCCACACATTACGCACAGGATGGCCGGGAAGGCCCGTAATCGAGCAGCCTGTTGCCCCTGCATTGCGCACTTGAATGTTGTCTATCCGAATGCCATCGATGCTTCCTATGTGATCTATGGGAATCAGTTCGCTTATGGTGTCATCATTACCATTCCCACTCAGCATTTTCTGCTCACTCCTAAGTTTATAGCCCCGACCGCGATTGCCCAGCCGGATAAAGATGGGCGACTCTGTACCCTCGATGGTGAAGTCCGATACGCTGACATTCTCCAGCGTGCCGCCATCGACGATTTCAAGCGAGATGGCCGATGTGCCTATCCATTGTCCGAAGAACTTCTCCTGCTGGTCGCTGCTCGGCTTTACGACGATGCCCGAGATGTTGATGTTGCGGAATCCCCCGTTCGTCTCTGTACCCAGCTTGACGGCATTGCAATGACTCGACACCACACAATCCGTGATGCGGATATTTTCACATAGTCTGGGTGAGGTCGACTTCAGCGTGATGCCGTCATCATCGGAGTCGGCTATGATGCCTTGCACCACCACGTCGTGACAACCGTCCAGGTCCAGCGCATCGTTGTTATAGTTGTTGCGGTTCACCACTTTGATACCCTCTATTTGCAGTCGGTCGCAGGCCAGATAGTGTTGCATCCAGCACCCTGAGTTCTTCAGCGTCACATTCCTGACGGTGATGTCCTCGCTCTGGATGAAACGAATCAGATGGGGACGGGTTATTCCCTCGTCGTTCCATGAAAGCTTCTTAAATGCCCGGCCACGCCCGTCGATGGTGCCATAGCCGTCAATCACCACGTTCTTCACCCCGTCGGCATAGATCAGCTGGATGGTCGTTGTCTGGGTGCGCAACGACACGTAGTTCGACTTCATGGGCGTATAGTCTTTCAGGTCGGTACTGCCGTAAAGCGTTGCCCCATGCTCCAAATAGAGGTGCACGTTCGACTTCAGCCTGATGCTGCCCGTCTTGTAGCTGCCCGTAGGCACTATCACCCTGCCGCCTCCTGCTGCAGCGCATTCATCGATGGCCCTTTGCAGTGCCGTCGTCGAAAGTGCCGTCGTATCGTTTTTCGCACCATAATCCACAATATTATAGTCCCGCCCCAGAGCGGTACAGAAAACGCTTGTCAGCAGCAATACGGCTATCGTTAATCGTTGTCCCATCATCATTCTTTGTTTAATACAACTGCAAAAATAACGATTTTTCTGCCACTTTTGATAGTTGCGGGGCATGATTATGGCGTTAGTTAAGTTTTTTTAAGAGGCTCTTTTGCGAAAGTATGCAAGTTTATCAAAATAGTATCGTAGTATTTCAAAAAATAGTGCTAACTTTGCAACGAATTAAGAAAACGAACGACTAAAGACCATCAAACATGAAGAAAACAGGTTTTATCATCCTGCTGTTAGTGCTGTTCGGTGTATTACCGACGGTTGCCCAGATTCGCGGCAACAGCATTCGTATTGATGTGGTTCCCGACCATCAGGACTGGCGCTATGAGGTAGGGCAGACTGCTCAGTTTACAATAAGGATCTCGCGCGAGCAAACCTTATTGAATAATGTGACAATAGATTACGAGGCCGGTCCCGAGATGTATCCTGACGTGAAGAAGCAGGGCGTGGTGCTGAAAGACGGTACGCTGACGCTGAAAGGCAAGATGACGAAGCCGGGATTCTATCGTGTCGACGTGAAGACGACGATTGACGGGAAGGAGTACAAAGGAGCCTGCTCTGCTGCTTTCTCGCCGGAACAGCTGCAACCCACCACCGTGATGCCTAAGGACTTCAGCGACTATTGGCAGCAGGCCATCAGCGAGGCTCGTCAGGTGCCCTTGAATCCCACTATGCGGTTGTTACCCGAGCGTTGCACCAATGAGGTTAATGTTTACGAGGTTTCTTTCCAGAACATGAAATGGAACTACCGCACCTACGGCATTCTCTGTGTACCGGTCAAGGAGGGGAAGTATCCTGCTTTGTTGCGTGTCCCTGGAGCTGGCGTTCGTCCCTATGGCGGCGACATCTATACCGCTTCGCAAGGTGCCGTAACCTTAGAGATTGGCATTCATGGCATCTCCGTGACGATGGAACAGAAGGTCTACGACGACGTGTTCAACGGGGCCCTGATGAACTATTGGAACTGGGGCATGGACAATCGTGACGACAGCTATTACAAGCGCATTGTCCTCGGTTGCATTCGTGCACTCGACTATATCGAACAGTATACCCCTTGGAATGGTCAGCAGCTGGCCGTTTCGGGTTCCAGCCAAGGAGGATTCCTGTCGCTGGCAACAGCAGGCCTCGACAAGCGTATTACCTGCTATGCCCCTGTCCATGCAGCACTCTGCGACCATACTGCCTCGCTGAAAGGCGTTGCCTGCGGCTGGCCGCACTATTTCTATTGGAATAAGGGCAAGGGCCAGGAACGCCAGATTGAGACCTCGCGCTACTACGATGGCGTCAATTTTGCCCGTCTAATTACGGACAAGCAGAAGGGTTGGTTCTCGTTTGGCTATAACGACGATGTGGTGCCTCCCACCACCGCTTGGGCTACTTACAATATTGTAACTGGTCCCAAGGAGATTTCGCCCTATCAGGCTACCTGGCACTATTGGCACCAGGAGCAGTGGGATGAATGGGAAAACTGGCTACTCAAGGAGCTTGGATGTAAGAAGTAAGAGGTATGATGTAAGAGGTAAGAAGTATGAAAAAGGTAATATATATAATGATAGGTGTAGCCATGATCATGGCAGCCTGCGGAAAAAAGGAAGTGAAGGAGAAAACCGTTGCCGAGCAGTTGGCCGAGCGCTTGCAGACCTTGCAGCAACGAGGTTATATGATGGGCCATCAGGACGATCCGTTCTATGGCCTGACGTGGGAGTACCAGTCCGATAGCAGCGACGTGAAGAATGTCTGCGGCGACTATCCCGCCGTCATGGGTTTCGACCTGGGCGGCATCGAGATGGGTGACGCCAAGAATCTGGACAGCGTGCCCTTCACGCGTATTCACGACGAGATTATTGCCCATCATGAGCGTGGCGGCATCATCACCATTTCGTGGCATCCCCGTAACCCGCTGACGGGCGGCACAGCCTGGGATGTAGCCGACACGACCGTTGTGGCGAGCGTGTTGCCTGGTGGCAGCGAGTTCGAGAAGTTCCAGACTTGGATGAAGCGAGTGGGCGACTTCCTGCTGACGCTGAAGACGAAGGACGGCCAACCCGTTCCCGTCATCTTCCGTCCCTGGCACGAAAACAACGGCTCGTGGTTCTGGTGGGGACAGAAACTCTGCACGGACAACGAGTTTCATGGACTCTGGGCGCTGTTGCAGGACGAGTTGAGCAGTCGTGGACTGACAAACCTGCTGTGGAGCTATTCGCCCAACCTCGATGGTGGCTGGAACGAGGAGCGTTTCCTGGCCCGCTATCCCGGTAACGAACGCGTGACGCTGATTGGTGAGGATGCCTACCAGTGGGGCACAGAGGAGGAGTTCAAGACGGCATTGACTTCCGACCTGAAGTTCCTCAGCGACTTCGCCCAAAAGAATGGCAAGCTGTTGGCCATGACGGAGTGTGGCTTGAAGAATATGCCCGACTCGACGTGGTGGACGCGCGTGCTGAAACCCATTATGGACCAGTATCCCATCTGTTATTTCCACTTGTGGCGTAACTACAAGGAGGAGTACTTCGGTCCTGCACCCAGTCTGCCCTGTGCCGCTGATTTCAAGAAACTCTATGAGGCAAAGAACACGCTGTTCCTGAAGGACATTACGGAATAACGGAATGTCGGAACAACGGAACAACGTAATAACGGTATAACGTAATAACGAAAAAAAACAATAAAAAAACAATGAGCAATTTTGAAGAAAGAGTGAAGGCGTTGCGTGCTCACCACGAGCAGTTGCTGACGCGTAAGAATGAACCCATGGAGTGGGGGAATGGCATTTACGACAAGTGGAAATACCCCATTTTGACGGCAGAGCATACTCCGCTGGAGTGGAAGTACGACTTCTGTGAGCAGGACAATCCCTATCTCATGCAGCGCATCATGATGAATGCCACGCTGAACAGCGGTGCCATCAAGTGGCAGGGCAAATACTGCCTCGTGGTGCGTGTCGAGGGCGCCGACCGCAAGTCGTTCTTTGCGGTGGCTGAGTCGCCCAATGGCGTCGACAATTTCCGCTTCTGGGACGAGCCTATCACCATGCCCGACGATGTGATTCCCGCCACGAACATCTACGACATGCGCATCACCCAGCACGAGGACGGCTGGATCTACGGTGTGTTCTGTGCCGAGCGTCACGACGACTCGCAGCCCGGCAACCTCTCTGCTGCTACCGCTACGGCAGGTATCGCGCGTACCAAGGATCTGAAGACCTGGGAACGTCTGCCCGACCTGAAGACGCGTTCACAGCAGCGTAACGTCGTGCTGCATCCCGAGTTTGTCGACGGCAAGTATGCCTTCTATACCCGTCCGCAGGATGGCTTCATCGATACCGGTTCTGGCGGTGGCATCGGCTGGGCATTGGTGGACGACATCACCCACGCCGAGGTGAAGGACGAGAAGATCATCAACGCCCGCCACTATCACACCATCACCGAGGTGAAGAATGGCGAGGGTCCGCACCCCATCAAGACTCCGAAGGGCTGGCTGCATCTGGCTCACGGCGTTCGCGCTACAGCCGACGGACTGCGCTATGTGCTCTATATGTATATGACCGCTTTGGACGCCCCCACGCGAGTCATTGCCCAGCCTGGCGGATACTTCCTTGTGCCCGAGGGCGACGAATATCTGGGCGACGTCATGAATGTGGCCTTCGCCAATGGCTGGATAGCCGACGAGGACGGTAAGGTGTTCATCTACTACGCCTCTGCTGATACGCGCATGCATGTGGCGACGTCAACCATCGACAAGCTCATCGACTACTGCATGAATACTCCTGAGGACGGCCTCTTTACCGCTGCCAGCGTGGAAACCATCAAGCGTCTGGTGGCCAAGAACCGTGCCCTAAGATAAACCTCAAATCTCAATAATATGAGTAGCTTCAAAGAGAAAATCGCCTATGGCTTTGGTGATATGTCGTCCAGCATGTTCTGGAAGATTTTCTCCTATTACCTGCCATTCTTCTACAGCAACATCTTCGGCCTGTCGCTCATCGACGCCGGTGTGCTGGTGCTGGTAACCCGTATCTGGGATGCCGTCAGCGACCCCATGATGGGTATCATTGCCGACCGAACCAATACGCGTTGGGGCAAATACCGGCCCTACCTGCTCTGGGTGGCTCCGTTCTTTTCCATTGCGGGCATCCTGCTGTTCACCACGCCCGACCTTAACTATGGCGGCAAACTCGTCTGGGCCTACGTCACCTATATCTTGATGATGACGGTCTATACGGCCATCAACGTGCCTTATGGTGCCATGCTGGGTGTGATGACCGACGACACGAACGAGAAGACCGTCTTCTCCTCCTTCCGCATGTTCTTCGCCTATGGTGGCTCGTTCATCTCGCTGTTTCTCTGGGAACCGCTGACCAACATGCTGGGTGGCTATAACAATCCTGCGGGATGGTTCTGGGCCATGGTGTTCATTGCTGTGGCCTGCTTCGTCATGTTCCTCATCTGTTTCTCGATGACTCGCGAACACCTGAAGACCATTTCTACCGTCTCCGTGGGTAGCGACTTCAAGGCCCTGCTCAGCAACAAACCCTGGTGGCTGCTCATCGGTGCTGCCTTGTGCTTCAATCTGTTCAATACCGTCCGCGGTGCCACGGTGGCCTACTTCTTCCAGGACATCATCGGACTCAATGTCAGCCTGGTATTCTTCGAACTCGTCTTTGCCTTCTATGCCGGACTCTTCCTGGGTGTCGGCGAGGTCAGCAACATGCTGGGTGTGGCATCGTGCGTGCCCATCTCGAATAAGCTGGGCAAGAAGACGACCTTCATCCTGGTCAACGCCTCGCTGGTGGTGCTCAGCATTGCGTTCTACTTCATTCCCTTAACGCCCTCTGGCTATTGGGTCATGTTGGTCTTCCAGGTGCTTATCTCTATCCTGACGGGTATCATGTCGCCCCTCGTCTGGTCGATGTATGCCGACGTCAGCGACTATGCCGAGCTCGAATTCCACACGGCCTCCACGGGTCTTATCTTCTCGTCGTCGTCGATGGCGCAGAAGTTTGGCGGTGCCATCGGTGGTGCTGCCGTCCTGTGGCTGCTCGACTCGTTCGGCTATATTACCGATCCCCAACTGCTGGCTGCTGGTGCCGTACAGCCCGACGACGCGCTCAGTTGTCTGCGCTGGCTCATGAGTTTCATTCCTGCCTTGGTGGCTGCCGTAGCCGTTTTTGTGGTCTGGTTCTATCCGCTTACTACTGAGCGTGTTAACCAAATTAATGCTGAACTGAAGATAATCCGTAACTTTTCGTTCGACGATGATGAATCAGATGCTTAATACTACTGTCAAGGAAATGCAGGATGTTGTCGAGAACAATATCCTGCGCTTCTGGCTCGACCGCATGCAGGACCACGAGAATGGTGGCTTCTATGGTCGTATCGATGCCAACGAGGTGCTCCACAAGGATGCCGAGAAGGGTGCCATCCTCAATGCCCGCATCCTCTGGTCGTTCTCAGCAGCCTATCGCGTGCTGGGTAATCAAGAATATCTGGACGCCGCCAAACGGGCCTACGAATATTTCATCGAACATTTCATCGATCCTGAGTACGGCGGCGTCTATTGGAGCGTCGACTACCTGGGGCGTCCCCTCGATACCAAGAAACAGTTCTATGCCATTGGCTTTGCCATCTACGGACTGTCGGAATATGCGCGGGCCACAGGCGACCGCGAGGCTCTCGACTATGCCATCTCGCTTTACGAGTGCATCGAGCAGCATGCCTTCGACCCCGAGCACAACGGCTATATCGAGGCCTGCACGCGCGAGTGGGGCCAGATGGCCGACATGCGCCTGTCCGACCTCGACGCCAACTATCCCAAGTCGCAGAACACCCACCTGCACATCATTGAGCCCTACACGAACCTCTATCGTTGCATCCGCGAGATGCAGGCGGCAACGACCTGCAACTATGTTTCCGTGCTGGGTTCCGTGCTGCCTGTCGATGTGGTGGTGCCGACGGAGACGCTCATCCGCATCGAAGGCTCGCTGCGCAACCTCATCCATATCTTCACGGATTACATTCTGAATCCCGAGACGCATCATCTCGACCTTTTCTTCGAGATGGACTGGACGCGCGGTGCGGGCCAGCTCGAGAGCTACGGACACGACATCGAGTGCTCGTGGCTCATGCACGAGGCGGCACTCGTTCTGGGCGACCAGCAGGTGCTCCGCAAGGTGGAACCCATTGTCCGCGAGGTGGCCAAGGCCAGCGAAAAGGGACTGCGTCCTGACGGCTCGATGATTCACGAGGCCAATCTCGATACCGGCCATGTCGACGACGACCTGCACTGGTGGGTTCAGGCCGAGAACGTGGTGGGCTGGCTTAACCTCTACCAGCATTTCGGCGATGAGGATGCCCTGCAGAAAGGACTGCGCTGCTGGGACTACGTCAAGACGCAAATCATTGACTATGAGCATGGTGAGTGGCATTGGAGCCGCCATCCCGACGGCACGCTGAATACCGTCGACGACAAGGCGGGATTCTGGAAGTGTCCCTATCACAACAGCCGCATGTGCCTGGAAGTGATAGAAAGATTTGGTGGTGTGAAAGAAAATTCGTAACTTTGCACCCCAAACGAATTAAACACTATCTTTTAATATGCAACAGAAGATTATTATCCTCGATTTCGGTTCGCAGACCACCCAGCTCATTGGCCGTCGTGTGCGCGAGCTGGATACCTTCTGCGAGATTTTGCCCTACAACAAGTTCCCCAAGGACGACCCATCGGTCATTGGCGTCATCCTGAGTGGCTCGCCATTCTCGGTGCACGATCCTGAGGCATTCAAGGTCGACCTCTCGCAGTTTGTAGGCCGTCTGCCCGTTTTGGGCATCTGCTATGGCGCACAGTTCATCTCGCACACCCTTGGAGGTCGTGTCGAGAAGGCCGACTCTCGCGAGTATGGCCGTGCCAACCTCCAGACGGTAGACACCACGAATCCCCTCTTCCGCGGCTTCGAACAGCACTCGCAGGTGTGGATGTCGCATGGCGATACCATTACCGCCATCCCCGACAATTTCAAGGTCATCGGCAGCACCAAGGACGTCACCAACGCCGCCTTCTGGTGCCCCTCCCTCGGGAGGGACGGGGAGGGGTCACCCATTTGGGCCGTCCAGTTCCACCCCGAGGTGTTCCATACTTCGCAAGGCAAAACCTTGCTACACAATTTTGTCGTCGACATCTGCGGTTCGCGCCAGGAGTGGAGTGCTGCATCGTTCGTCGACAGCACCGTGGCCGAACTGAAGGCACAGCTGGGACAGGACCGCGTCATTCTGGGACTTTCCGGCGGTGTCGACTCTTCTGTCGCTGCCGTCTTGCTGAACAAGGCCATCGGCAACCGCCTCACCTGCATCTTCGTCGATCACGGCATGCTGCGCAAGAACGAGTTCCAGCAGGTCATGAAGGACTACGAGGTGCTGGGCCTGAACGTCATTGGCGTCGATGCCAGCGAGAAGTTCTTCGCTGACTTGGCCGGTGTCACCGACCCTGAGCAGAAGCGCAAAATCATTGGCCGCGATTTCGTCGAGGTGTTCAACGAGGAGGCCAAGAAAATAGTAAATAGTACATCGTCAAATAGTAAATGTCGTTGGTTGGCTCAGGGCACCATCTATCCCGACCGCATCGAGTCGCTCAACATCACGGGCAAGGTCATCAAGAGCCACCACAATGTGGGCGGACTGCCCAAGGAGATGAACCTGCAGCTCTGCGAGCCCCTGAAGTGGTTGTTCAAGGACGAGGTGCGTCGTGTGGGCCGTCAGCTGGGCATGCCCGAGCATCTCATCACCCGTCATCCCTTCCCCGGTCCCGGACTCGCTGTGCGCATCCTGGGCGACATCACCCCCGAGAAGGTTCGCATTCTGCAGGATGCCGACGATATCTACATCCGCGGACTGCGCGACTATAAGGTGAAGCTCTCTGGCGAAGAAGCCCGCAAAGTCCTCGCTGCCGGCATCCCTGCCGAGATGCAGGACGGCGAAATCGAGGTGTCACTCTACGACCAGATCTGGCAGGCTGGTGCCATACTCTTGAGTACCGTCCGCTCGGTCGGTGTCATGGGCGACGAGCGCACCTACGAGCACCCTGTGGCCCTGCGTGCCGTCACCTCTACCGATGCCATGACGGCCGACTGGGCTCATCTGCCCTACGACTTCATGGCCCGCGTCTCCAACGAGATTATCAACAAGGTCCGTGGCGTCAACCGCGTCTGCTACGACATCTCCTCCAAGCCACCCGCAACCATCGAGTGGGAGTAAATTCATAACAATCACAATCACGGGGACAGGTTGTTTGATGTGAATACTAAAATTCAATCAAACCTGTCCCCGTGATTTATGCGAGGGAGCGTATGTTTAAAAGGTTAGCGCCCCGAAAAGGGCGCTTTCCTTTTATAGGCTAAAGAGGTCGCCGGATTGCAGGGACATGATGTCGTCGAAGTCGTCAAACTCCGGAGCCATCGTGGGGTTCGTCTGGTCACCGGCATTCATGCTGCCTGCCAGGACCGTGGATGGAGCCACAAGGTAAATGTCCATCACGGGTTTCATATATTCTTTTTTCATAGTTCTTTCCTTTATTTACTTAATTACGACCACTTTGCCATTCACGATGTAGAGACCCTTTGTGGGCTGTACCACGCGCTGGCCAGCAAGGTTAAAGTAACTGTCAACTGTCAATTGTCCACTGTCAACCGACTGAATGCCGGTAGTTTCACCACCATTATTTATACTGAGGCTTGAGACACCTGAATCGAAGATGCCAGGCTTGAAGTAGGCACGGAATGGTGCACAGCCTGAAGCCAATTCGAACTTGTTGCCCGCGGCATTGATGCGGTAGATGTTGGACGTAGCGTCCTGTGTGGTGGTGCCGATGAAGCGGTAGTTGGTGCCGGTGACCGACGTGAAGTCACCCTTCTTGTGGACGGTGGCGTTCTCGCCCACGAACTTGATGGTCTTGCCGCTCAGGTCGTTGGCTGCTCCCCAGTGGTTGCCGGGCAGGGCGATGATGTATGGCGTGTTGGCCTGCATCGGGCCCGAAACATAGTCGAAGTAGACTTTGGGGGCTGTCGTGTCGTCACCGGTGAACTCCTTCAGCCAGAACTGCTTGCCGGTGTCGCTGCCGCTGTGGAACCAGTCGATGGCGGTGCCATCGGCCGTCACGCTGGTTACGTCGAAGGGCAGCATGATGGTGTTCCAGCCATTGGTGCCGTCGGCCCAGCGGTCGTTGTCGTAGGTGAATTCGACGTTGGTGGCCGTGAAGTCAACGGGCGTGAAGAAGTCGCTGCCGTCGGTGATGGTGATGTTCGCCGCGGTGTAGGTGCCGCTGGTGTACTTGACGAAGTTGGCTGCACCGGCGATTGAACTCTTATTGCTGATGAACAGACAGTTGGTGGCACCGCCGGAGACTGTCTCTACTGTCGTGCCCGTCAGGTCGACTGCAAGGGCAGTGGCAGGAGCGTCGTAGCTGGTGCTGGTAGTCTTGGTTACTGTGAAAGTACCATCGGCCGCGTAAGTGATGACAGCGGGCTGGGGAGCAAAATAGGCAAGTTCTTCATAAGCAGTCCAACCGGTTTCTTTCTGGTAAACCACGTCGACTTCGAACACTGTTCCGTAAACTAAACCATCGTATTCAATAGGGATATTGACACTTCCATTTGCAGGAACTCTGATATGCGTAGCTGTATTAGCCAGATTATGGTATTTGCCATCATACTGATAGAGACTATATTGGTAATAACCGTCATAGTCGTGAGTGGCATCGGGATTAGTTACCGTCAGCTGGCCTTTGAAGGTTTTACCGTAAACATAATAATTCTTACCAGAAACCAATTCAGCCGTCTCAACTGTTAGGGTAGCACCTAAATCAATGTCCTTGGTCACAGGATTTCCGCCACCGCTTGGTGTGACGGTAATGGTCTTTAATACAACGCCGTCCGTAGAATAGCTGCCATATTCGTTTGGCCAGAAGATGACCAGCTGATAGGTTTCTGCACTGGTGAAAGTCAGCTTAATGGTGCAGTCTTTGGCGGTTTTTGCCGGAATCTCGAAGAGGTCTCCTACAAGGAGTGAAAAGTCATCCGCACCCATTTTATTTCCCAAATAGATGTCACCGGAATAGTCAAGCTCACTATTGTTGGTGACGTTGAGGGTGACGCTGACTTCTTCGCCGACCTCAACAACATCAGGACAAGTGATGCTGTTTACCGTCAGGTTGGGAGCATGCATCGTGATATCCAAGACAGTACCGCTGTCGGTGGGTTTCTGAACGCCGACGACAGCCATTTGGCCGTAGTGGTAGCCATCTTTAGAACTGCTGCCGCCAATGCCTTGTTCGTCAGAATTCAATACAGACAACTTGAAGTAGTTGTCGCTCAAGCCACCCCATCCCCAATTGATGTGGAAGTAGTCCTCGCCCTGATAGCCGTCGCACACGAATGAGTGACCACCGCCGGAAGACTGTCCGCCATAGGCAACGGGGCGACTCTCGCTCAGTTCATGATACATCATTTCCAACCATTCGTTATAGGTATAAAGACTGCGCATAGCAGTTCGGGCTGTCGAGTTGTAGCCGAAGTAATTCTTAAGCGCATCAGGAATCATATTGGCGTTAGAGGACGACTGATCGCCATAGCTCATCTTGATGGAAGAGCCACAATACTGCATCAGTTTGGCAACGGCAGCACCTTGTGCGGCAGTATAGCCACCGGAGTAGACGTCGAGCATGTTGCCCCAGTCGAAGGTGGTTTGCGGCAGGGCAGCCACAGGGATGCATGGTCTGTCGTTGAAATCCTCATCATAAGCAGGCAGACCACCAGTCATCTCGGCATAATTGTGATACTTCATGACCTGAGCCATAGCGGTAGCCACACAACCCGTAGCGGATTTTTCGCCTGGCGTGTATTCAGGACACAGGTCGTTAAAGGGCGTGTTCTGATTCCACCTGGTTGCCATCAGCGGGGCAATGGGCTGCTTGACAGCTGATGCTGCGCGGCGGGCTACCACGGGCGAGGGCTGGTAGTTGTGGGCATCGAGCCACGCAATCTCGTCGGCATAGCCCTGCAGCCATGCGCGCATGTTCTCAGGCATGTTGTCCAGGTCGAGCTGTCCGCTGTCGCTGTAGCCGAGCACAGCTGCCGTGCGGTCGTCGTTCGACACAATGACATAGCCGTTGTCGCCGTCGCTGTTGAACACATAGAGTCCGCTGACACGTCCGGCCATCTTCAGCTCGGAGGCCAATGCCTGACTCCTCTTGGGGTTGATACCTGCTGCGGCACGCTGCTGCATGAACGACTTCGCCTGTTGCAGTGCCTGTTCGGGTGTCACGTCGCCTGCCTGGATGACCAAAGCCATCATCAGCGAAAATACTAAAAGAATTGGTTTCTTCATATAGTTTATTGGTTATTTTAAAAATATATTAACTAAACTTTATTCGCTACCGAGCTGGCGGGAACCGAGGCGCTCGAGGGGCTTCTTCGACAGGCGCGTCCACTTTTCGGTGGGTGGCGTGTCGTCGGAGAAGTTCGACTTTTTCACTTGTCGCTTCCAGGTCAGGTAGTTCTCGCTGACGACTTCCACGTCGCCGGTATTGCGCTGGATGTCCTCGGACTCCTGGCCAATGAGGTAGAAGTCGCCATTCTGCAGACGGTAGGTGTAGCGGTCGATGTGGGTGAAGTAGCTGCCTGCGCTGCACTCGGGCTGGACGGTGATGTTCAGCGCTCCACGCTCGGTGATGTCGAAGGTGAAGTTCCACGAGCAGAACTCGTTGTCAATGTCGTCGGCGGGTAGCAGCTCGCCATATTGCTGCCACAGCTTCAGATGGCCGTCAGCCGTAGCCAGATAGATGGCGAAGACGGGCTGGTTACAGTTGCGCTCATAGCCGTCGTCGCGCTTGACGATGTGCTCTTTGAAGTTGGGCGTGGCCATAAGGACAAGGTCGGCCAGACCGTCCTTGTTGAGGTCGCCGGTCGTTTCGTAGTGACTCCAGCCCTGAGGGACGATGTCGTCGGCACTCGTGCCCTGCTGTTTCAGACTTTGTGCCTGCAGACCGATGGCAATGCAGGCGGAAAGAAGTAAGGTGGTTGTAATTCGCTTCATAGTGAACGTTGTTTTATAGTGTGATGGGAATGACCAGTTTGAACGTGACGTTTCGGCCCATGTTGTAGACGCCCTGACGACCGGTCACGCGATTGATGTCGCTGTATTTCAGTCGGCTCAGGTGGTTCTGGTAGGCGCGGTTCAGCAGGTTGTCGGCGGTGACATACAGCTCGGCAAACTTGCGGCCGTTCCAGGTCAGGTCGGTGCCTGCCGAGAGGTTCACCAGCGTATAGCTGGGCGTGGGTGTCTCGGTGTCGTCGGCGCTGTAGATGTGGTGCTGTGCCAGGTAACACTCCAGTCCGGCAGCGACATAGAGGTTGTCGGCCGAGAGTCCCTTGGAGTGGTGGGTGTGGTGCGAATGGTAGCCCATGGTGGGGTGCGAGTGGTGGGCCAGCTCCCACTTCACCTCCGATGTCCAGCGCGGTGCGGGGGTGTAGGGCAGATACTTGATGTGCTCGTCAGACTGGTGCAGCTGGCGGGCGTCGACATAGGAGAAGGTGTTTTCAAAGTGCAGCGAGTGGATGGGGTGCACGTCGATGCCGGCCTCGAAGCCCAGCAGACGGGCGTCGCCCTGCGTGTAGGCATAGGTCAGATAGCCCTCTTCGACCTCCTCGGGCAGGCGGTGCATGAAGATATAGTTGTCGATGCGGTTGGCAAACAGGGCCAGCTGTGCCGAAACGTATTGCGATGTGAAGTCGAGCCCCAGGTCGGCCTGCAGACTGTATTCTGCCTTCAGTCCTCCGTTGCCGATCTCGTAGCGCTGAGAACCCTCATGGACACCGTTCGAGGCCAGTTCGCTGAGGTTGGGCGTACGGAATCCGCGGGCCACATTCAATCGCAGGTCCAGGTGGTCGCTGACGTTCCACACGGCCCCGATGCTGCCCGTCACACCGTTGAAGTGGCGTTGCAGGTCGCTGAATCGCAACTCGCCCTCGTCGATGAATTCGTCGCTGTGCACGCGGCGGTGGTCGTAGCGCACACCGGCATTCAGCGTCCAGCGGTCAAGCCGTTGGCTGGCGGTGGCGAAGATGCCGAAGTCGAACAGTCGGTACTCGGGAATGAGCGCCTCCTCGCCCTTGTTCAGCGACTGCTGGTACATGCCGCCAACGCCTGCCGACAGTTTCCAGCCGTTCCATTCGTGCGTCAGGTAGCGCAGGTCGTAGGTCAGCGTGTGCAGCTTGAAGAAGGCTTCGTATTCGTCCATGTCTTCCTCGTATTCCTTGCGACGGTTCTGCTGGTAGCCCACAATGGCCTTCAGCATGCCCGACGACAGGTTCACGCTGTTGTCCCACACCAGTTTGTAGTGCTTCACCTGCTGGAAGGGGAGGGATTCGGAGTAGCTCTTCGGAGAAGGCGAAGAGCACAGCAACTCGCCGGTTTCTTCGTCGCGCTCGCCCTCAATGATGCTGGGCGTCAGGTGGTAGGTCGTCCACGTCAGCCACGAGTGGCCCCAGCTCTTTTGCAGTCCCAGTCGCAGACGGCCAGCACGCTCCTGGAACTGCGAACCGGGCACGTAGCCGTCGTATTTGTTCTTATAGGCGTGGGCCATCTTATGACTGAACCGCGCGTCCCACACGAAGCCCTTCTGGTTGCCGGCAAACGACAGCGAATAGCCGAAGAGGCCGTTGTTCGTCTGGTACTCCGTGCTGGCATTGGCGCGCATGGTGCCTTCGGCCGGTGCGGGCTGGCTGTGCAGGATGACGACGCCCGCCATGGCGTCAGAGCCGTACATGAGCGACGCCGGACCCTTCAGGATCTCGACAGAGTTCACGCTGCCGCCATCGACCTCCACGCCGTGTTCGTCGCCCCATTGCTGGCCTTCCTGCCGGACACCCTCGCTCATGACCACTACGCGGTTGTAGCCCAGTCCGCGGATGATGGGTTTCGAGATGCCGCTGCCTGTGGTCAGCTGGGCCATGCCCGGCAGGTGGGTGATGGCGTCGATGATGTTCGTCGAGGCCGTCGCGCGCAGTTCCTGCGGACGGACGATGCTGATGGGTGCCGTGGCGTTCTTCAGCTTCGTGTCGCCCGTGACGCCAGTTACTACGAGTTCGTTGAGTTTCAAATGGCGGAAGAACACGTCGGTCGAGTCTTCCTGATGTTGGTGTTGGTCTGTATTTGTTTGCGCTGTCATCGCCGTGCATACACACAACAATAGCAGCATAATATAATGCTTTTTCATTTTGTATCTAATTACGTTTATCTTTTTTTACCTTTTTACTCTTTTACTTTTTAAAAGAGATAAGCGGGAGGTCCGCGGGTGACGACAGCTCCCAAAGCCTGCATGCAGATACGGTTACGGCCTTGGGCATACGCCAGTCTAAACGCATGATAAAAAAAGGTAGCAGCAACGATACTGGTAGCTGCTGTCATCAACAGCGTCAGAAACTGACACAGCAGACAGTTGTCCAACGACAGCGTCTGCTGACCGATATGACCGCCACAATGGTGGTGTACACACTCTGTACACTGGTCATCGCCAGTCTGATCGTAACTGTGAATGTGAAGCGACGACAAGAGTAGCATTGGCACAAACACTGCCAATAGCATCCATGAAACAATCTTTCTCTTCTTGTTCGCGTTCACGGCTGCAAAGGTACGATAAAAAATCGGACTGGCCATCATTTCCAGTCCGATTTTTACCTTTTTTACCTTTTAGGCTATTTTATCTCACGAATGATGACGTCGGGTGGACAGTCGTACATGACGCGGGCGTGATTGGTACGAATCAGCTGGCTCTTGAGGACTTGGCCTGTGGTGCGGTCGATGATGTCGCGATAGACCTGGCCGTTGCGATAGACTACTCCCTGCTCGCGGGAAAAGAATTCGTTCTCGGCATGGATGTGGAAGGTATGGGGCAGGACCTCGGCGGCATGCAGTTCGCCGCACAGATATTCACCGTCCACATGGAGACGGAGCTGATAGGTGTTGGCGGTGTTGTTCTTGACGCGGTAGTCGATGTAGTTGTACGAGATGCTGGTGCCGGTGCCGAAGGGTATCTGCCGGCCGAAGTCGGGGAAGAGGTCGAGACCGTCGTGATGGTGGTGCTCGGTAATGGTGAGGTCGCTGTGTAATACGAGCCAATGGATGAGGTTCGACAGCTGGCACAGACCGCCTCCGATGCCCTGCGAGGGCTGGCCCTTGGCGATGGTCAGACCCTCTTTGTAGCCCTTCCGTCTGGTGGTGCGCCCCACCTGTTTCCACACGGAGAAGGTCTCGCCGGGACGGATGAGCAGACCGTCGATGTGCTTCACGGCCAAAGCCAGATTGGTGGCTTTGTTCTCCTGCAGCTGCATGTTGACATTACCCAAGCGGCGACGGATGAGCGAGTTGTGACGATAGACTACCACGGGCAACGACGTCTCGGTGCGCACATGGGCAAAATGTGTCTTGTGAAGCGTGTCCTGCAGGTGACGCTTCAGAATTTCCTTCTCTGTCGACAGGCGATAGGCAAAAGGACATATTTCGCAAAACAGTATTCGTTTCATTGGTAAATGTTATATTTTTTTTGACTTTTCTTTCTCGGGATATAGCAGTTTACCCGAAGTCCCAATCCTCGACGTAGTGGTCGAAGCGGATGCCGTCGGTGCTGCCGTACTGGGCGATAATCTTCATGATGGCGTCCTGCTGCTCTGGCGAGAGCATGTTCTCGCCATGATGGTAGCGGTAGTAAGGGCCACAGCCAGCACTAAAGAACCAGCGAACACTTCGGCGGGCCTCAGCCTTGTCTCGCTGTGGTACGTTATCATAGAGGTGTTTGAAGCCCCATGCTTTCCGAATGAACCTCTTCTCTCGGAAATACTTGCAATCTCCGTTCTGCCAGGCCGTCGGATAGATAGCTGATCCACGGTGACGGTCTTCAGGCAACAACAGCCTGGCCTGATAGTGCATGCAACACGCTTTCTTTGTGCATTCATCGTTGAAGCACATGGGATATCCCGTCGGAACATCTTGGTATGTCAATTTCTTCTCGTCCATATTCTGTGTGGCAAAGTTTCTTGCAAAAATACGAATTTTTCTTCAAAACGCCAAGAAATTGAAGAAAAAACAATTATTATGCTACTTGGATAACGATAAGTTACTTTTAGATTCTAATAATTCTCCATAACCTTCTACTAAATTATATAACTATCATATAATAAGCATCTTATATGAATATCTACATCTACAGATATTCTATTTTACCTCTATATTGCCTCTACTTTCCATCTGCTCTGCATCTATGTCTGCTTGAGAGGAGGATGTTGGCAGCGAAGTAGGGGGCATCCTTTTTGTTCCCGCCTTGGGAATAAAACGTTCCCACACTGGGAATCATACATTCCCACGCTGGGAATCAATTGTTCCCGCGTCGGGAATATTTGATAAGCTACGGGTAATTCTCGATAAGGGACCCTTATTGAAGAATAAGCTGCCAGTATCAGAGAATAAGGAAGCATTAAACGGACAAGATTAAAGTAGAATGTTTGTAGAGGATATGTAGATGTAAAATAGATGAAAATATTTATGGAAATATTTGCAAAAACCAAATAAAATCAGTATATTTGCAGCCATATTACTGAAATTTAGTAGAGGTAGAATAATATTAGTTTAGATTTTAGAGTTAATAATTTAGAATTAGAGGTTAAGAACATGAAGATTAGTTTATTGAAAATAGCACGGAAGAAAGAGGTCATCAAGCGTCTGGAGTTGGAAGAACTCGCTGAGATGATCCGTAAGAATCCGGAAGACAATAAGGTGTTCAACCTGCGACTGAACTATCAGTTCCTGAAGCCGCAGCGGTTGGATGACGGACAGATTGCCATCGATGATCAGCAGCATTCGGTAAATCTGCCACGTATTTTGTTTGCAGCGGAATGCATGAATTATAAGGAGATGCAAAAGGGACTCCGATACAACGGTCTGGTGGTCGTAGAAGTGAACGGACTTAAGACGTATGAGGAGGCAGTGGCTGTGAGAAATCAGGCTGCAAGGATGGACGAGACGGTGATGGCTTTCCTGGGAGCTTCCGGAAAGTCGGTGAAGATAGTGTGCAGAGGGGAGTTGTTTGGAGAGACCACACCCCTGGCTGAAGATTTTGTCCGCTTAAGGACTAAATCGCCCCTAAGAAGGGAGGGGAATGAATACCAACCGCTGCCCACAAAGGAGGATGACATCAGGCAATTTCATAAGAATCTGTATGAGACGGCACGCAGGGCGTATCAGAATCAGTTTGGCTTCGACATTGAGTATCTGGAACCAAAGCTGGAGCGGACGGTCTATATGAGTGCCGATCCCGAGATGTACTTCAATCCGCAGGCCCGTGCTTTCAAGGCTGACGTGGAGAAGCACGACCAGCCGGAGAAAGCCGAAATATCGTGGGAGAGCGACCTGCTGATGCCTGGGCGCACCATCAAGCGCACCTATCACTTCAACTGGGTGTTTATTCTGCGCGAGGTGCTGGGAGGCTATTACGACCTGCCCGACGAGGACCGCCAGATGCAAATGCTGCAGCAGATTGCCCGCAAGTCGCTGGAACAGGGCATCCCGCTTTCTCATGCACAGGGTATGACGCTGGAGCACCCGCTGTTCCATAACGACCCTGAGTTAGTGAAGAGCGTCTTTGCCACGACTTATGAGGTAACGCTGATGGAGGACTATCGTAAGAAGCACAAAATGAAGCCATTGAAGAGTATTCCTCAAGAGACGCTTCAGACCATGCGGACGGAGATTTTCCTGACTGCCAACTACGATATGCGCAAGAATCTGATGACGGGTGTGGCCGAATATCGCATGAAATATGCTGAAGACCAGACGTTCAGGCCGCTGACCACCGAGGTGCGCAACGATATGACCATCGAGGCTCGCGAACAGGGACTGAAGTCGTGGGATCAGGATGTGAACCGATTCATCGACTCCACCCGCATCGAGCAGTACGACCCTGTGAACGCTTGGCTCGACCAGTTGCCCCAGTGGGACGGACACGACAGAATTACAGAACTCGCAAAACGAGTTCCCACTGATCAGCCGCATTGGGAGAAATACCTGAAGTACTGGCTCGTGGGTATGATTGCTCAGTGGCGTGAGAGCGATAAACAGTTGACAGGCAATGCGTTGACACCGCTGCTGATAGGTCGTCAGGGCTGTGGAAAGACGCGATTCTGCAAGATTCTGCTGCCGCCGGAATTGCGCGACTACTATAATGACAAGCTGAACTTCAAGAACGAGTTCGACCTGAACATCGCGCTGACGTCGTTTGCGCTGATCAATATCGACGAGTTCGACAAGACCACTAATTCGCAGCAGATCGTGCTGAAATACCTGCTGTCGTCGGCCGATGTGAAGTTCCGCCCGCCTTACGGCAAGACCATCAAACAGTACAGGCGCTACACGTCGTTCATCGGCACCACGAACCAGATGCAGCCGCTGGTGGACCCAACAGGCTCGCGCCGCTTTGTCTGCGTGGGCATTCCCAACGGCAAGAACATCGACTTTACCGACAATCTCGACCATCGACAGCTCTATGCTCAGGCCTTATACCTCTTTAATAAGAGTGAACGCTTCTGGCTGGAGGACGACGAGATTCAGACACTGATTGAGGAGAATGTGCCCTATCAGCGCACCGTCGACCTGGTAGAGATGATCAACGAGACATTCCGCAAGCCTCAGGATGGCGAGGGCCGCTGGTGGGGAACCACAGAGATACTGTCAACCTTCGCCAGCCGCTATGCCTACTTCGATGCCAAGCGGGCCACACCAGCCGTGCTGGGCAAGGCGATGAACAACTTCCGCTTCAGCTTCAGGCACCGAATGGTGAACGGCTTGTCGGAATACTGGCTCTGCGAGAAATAATTATTTCCACTCTTCGGGAATCCTGCTTCCTCTTTGGATTGTTTTTCCAATCCAAAAGATACTTGTCTATCTTTCTTTTAAGCAGTTCCATACCTCAATATTCACATTTCGTGTCACTGAGCAGAACTCGACTGTCGGGAGCGTTCTTCCATGTTTGCAGTCCCATGTGGTCAACTTATCTATTGACCAGCTCAAAGCTATGATGGAGAAATACTTTTTCTTTTGACAGAAGAATAAAAAACCAAAAAAACTGAAATATGAAGAAGTTATCAAAAATATGTGTACCTTTGCATTCGTAAAGCAGAGTGTGAATATGCTCACACATTATCACTAGTGTCTATTAATATATGTTAATCGTATATAAATTCAATTTCAAGTTGCCTTTTTGCCATAGGTGCAGCCCTTTGTCAGGGAATCGGTTTGGTGTTGAGTAAGATAGGCATGGATCATTACGATACAGCGTCAATGCCCGATTGGCTCGTTCCCTTCAGCGCCAACTTCCTGCGGTGCATTGCTGGAATCATTGGTTTCGGCATCTTACTCTATTTCCGTGAAGGATTCAAACCATTGCGAGAAGCCCTGTACGACGGCAAAGGAATGATCGTCGCTACGGCCACCACCATCTTTGGTCCATTTGTAGGTGTCGGATTCTCGCTAATGGCTGTTCAACACACCAGTGCCGGCATTGCTTCAACGCTGATGGCACTGACGCCCATCATTATCATCTTGCCTTCATATTGGTTGTTCCATCAGAGGATTACCTGGCGTTCCGTACTCGGTGCCGTTATCTCTGTGCTCGGGGGCAGCCTGTTTTTTTAGGGTGATTTACTGATGGCCACAGAGGTCAAAAAAAAGAAATAGGGACCCGAGGCTATCACAGCGTCGAGTCCCCTGCAAACTTCAAACAACCAAAAGAATTGTTTGATGTTTTACTATCTTATGAATAACAGCTCACGATATTTCGGCAGCGGCCAGAGGGCATCATCGACGATGAGCTCCAGCTTGTCGATCTCATAGCGGATGGTGTCGAGTTTCGGCTCAACCTTGTCATGGTAGGCGATGGCCTTCTCGTGCTCATCCTCAATCTTATTGGCCTTTTTACGGGCTTCGACGAGTTCCTCAACGCCTTTCTCGATGGCAGAAGTGCGCTCGGCAATCTCCTGAATGATCTTCTTGTTACGGGCAGAGAGCTTGTCGGCAGTATCGATAGGGAACACCACTGACATGTGGTTGACATTGCTCAGCAGGTCGCTCTGATAACGGGTAGCGACGGGGATGATATGGTTCATCGAGAGGTCGCCCAATACGCGGGCCTCAATCTGAATCTTCTTCGTATAGGTTTCCCACTTCACCTCGTTGCGGGCCTCAAGCTCCTTCTTGGTCATTACACCCAGGCTTTCGAACATATCGATGCTCTCCTTGTCGAGGTAACGCTCGAAGATCTTCGGACAAGATTTCTCCACGTCCAAACCGCGCTTCTCAGCCTCGGCAACCCACTCGTCAGAATATCCGTTGCCATCGAAGCGGATGGGCTTACAGGTCTTGATATCCTCGCGCAGCACGTCGATGATGGCGTGGAACTTAGCGCTGTGCTCAGTACCAGCGAGCTTCTTCTCGAACTCGGGAATCTTAGCATCCACACGTTTTTTGAAACTAACGAGGGCCTCTGCCACAGCACTGTTCAGGGCAATCATGGCACTGGCGCAGTTGGCTTCGCTACCTACAGCACGGAACTCGAAACGGTTACCTGTGAAGGCAAAGGGCGACGTGCGGTTGCGGTCGGTATTGTCGATGAGCAACTCAGGAATCTCAGGGATATCCATCTTCAGACCCTGCTTGCCGCTCATGGCGAGGAAGTCCTTATCAGCCTTCTCGATATGGTCGAGTAGCTCGCTAACCTGTTTGCCGAGGAAACTTGATACGATAGCAGGGGGAGCCTCGTTGGCACCCAGACGATGGGCATTGGTGGCACTCATGATAGAGGCTTTCAACAGACCATTATGCTTATAGACACCCATCAGCGTCTCGACAATAAATGTGGCGAAACGCAGGTTGGCTTCTGGCGTCTTGCCAGGAGCATGCAGCAGAATACCGTTGTCTGTACTCAAAGACCAGTTGTTATGCTTACCGCTACCATTGATGCCTGCGAAAGGCTTTTCGTGGAGCAGCACACGGAAACCGTGCTTGCGGGCCACCTTCTTCATCAGCGACATCAGCATCATGTTATGGTCAACGGCTAGGTTCGTCTCCTCGAAGATAGGAGCCAGTTCAAACTGGTTGGGAGCCACCTCGTTATGGCGCGTCTTACAAGGCACACCGAGTTCCAGCGCCTGGATTTCCAAGTCGCGCATGAAGGCAGCGACACGCTCGGGGATAGCACCGAAGTAGTGGTCGTCCATCTGCTGGTTCTTGGCAGAGTCGTGTCCCATCAGCGTGCGACCCGTCAGCAGCAGGTCAGGACGGGCGGCATAGAGTCCTTCGTCAACGAGGAAATACTCCTGCTCCCAACCGAGGTTCGAAGTTACCTTCTTCACCGTGGGGTCGAAATAGTGGCACACCTCCGTAGCAGCCACGTTGACGGCATGCAGGGCACGCAGCAATGGAGCCTTATAGTCGAGTGCCTCACCACTATAACTGATAAATACGGTAGGAATACACAGCGTGTCGTCAATAATAAAGACAGGGCTTGTGGGGTCCCATGCAGAGTAGCCGCGAGCCTCGAAGGTGCTTCTGATACCGCCGCTGGGGAATGAGCTGGCGTCTGGCTCCTGCTGAACGAGCAGTTTGCCAGAGAACTCTTCCACCATACCACCCTTGCCGTCGTGCTCGATGAACGAGTCGTGCTTCTCGGCCGTTCCTTCGGTCAGAGGCTGGAACCAGTGTGTATAGTGTGTGACACCACACTCTATGGCCCACTGCTTCATGCCTGCAGCCACAGCGTCGGCAATGTCACGATCCAGACGGGCACCATTGTCCATCACGTCAATCATCTTCTCATAAACCTGCTTCGGCAGATACTTGTACATCTTCTCGCGATTGAAGACCTTCTTACCAAAATACTCGTAAGGTCTTGCACTGGGTGTTTTTACGTCGAGGGGCTTCTTCTTGAATGCCTCGCCGACAACCTGAAATCTTAATGCTTCCATAATTTTACCTTGTTAAATATAAAAATTACTATTTGATTGTTTGCGAGTGCAAAGGTACTGCATTTTGTAGGGAAAAGATGGTTTTTGCTTACTTTTTGTTTATAGAAAACGTAACAAACTAACACTTTGTAAAGTTTTGAGGTATATTCTCTTTCTATTTGTTATCACTTTGTATCCAAAACCTGCCATTTCGTTACAATCTGTAATCTGACGCAGAATTTAAAAATCTCCCCCTGCCATCAAGACAAGGGGAGAAATTCACCTGGAAAGATCAGGGCTGCAGCGTAAACCCGAAAACCAGGTATGCTTTTTGTGAACAAGGGTTGGCAGCAATCTGTCCGAAGACAGGTATTGAGAATGAATCCGTAACCTTGATGTCCTTCGTGGCTTTCAGTGACAGGTTGGTCACCGCAAAGCCGCTTGTGCCGTACAGGGGGGACTCAAAGGGGACGGCGCCGGCTGTAGCAGTCCAATCGATGGCAGAAAGTTTGAATGGGACAACTACTTCCACATAACTGCTGTAGGCCCGGTCGCCATCCTCCTTATAGTCATTGCCGGAAAAATTCGTAAACCACTGGAGTGATGCGAAACCGAAGTCGTAGCCGATGTTACCCTCGAAGACGTGGTTCGTGCCATGGGCGTCGTACTTGAAATAGCGTGCGTCCGGATCGAGACCGGCGTCGAACCAATAGTCGGTTACGCCTATGTTCAGTCCGCCAGTGGTGTAAGCCAGCGTTAGGTCGAACTCCTTTGTGTCAGCGGTGTTTATCAGTCCGTAGCTGCCCCAGGCGGTCAACGACAGTCCCTTATATCCCACGCCTAATGTTGGCTGAATAGCGGCACTTCCCAAGTCCTGGCCACGCCAGATATAACTACTTACGATATCTCCACAAATCGTTGTTTCCACTTTATCCTGTGCAATGGCGGTTGCACTGGCAACCAGCATCATTGCTAAAACAAATCTTTTTTTCATAATCTTTTTTCTATTTCTTTACTATTTACTCCCCTCCATTTAGGGAGGGGCAGGGGGTGGGTCTCTTAGTTATAACACAATTCTCCATGCTCATAAACATCGAGGCCTTCCTCTTCGATGCGCTTGTCAACGCGCAGACCGTGCAGTTTCTTGATGCCGTAGAACAAGGCAAAGCCACAGGCAGCAGCCCAGAGGTCGATGACCAGGATGCCAAACAGCTCAGCTCCGAAGAATCCCCAGCCGTGACCGTAGAAGGCACCGTTAGAAGTGGACAGCAGACCTGTTATCAGCGTACCCAGAATACCGCAGACGCCATGTACGGAAGAGGCACCAACGGGATCGTCGATATGCAGTTTGTGGTCGATAAACTCGATGGCATATACCAGTACGATACCACAGACGAGACCAATGATGATGGCTCCGAAGGGCGATACGAGATCACAACCAGCCGTGATGCCTACGAGACCTGCCAGCACACCGTTCAGCGTAAGAGAAAGTGACGGTTTGCCGTATTTAATATAAGTGAGGAACATCGTTGCCACACCACCTGCTGCAGCAGCGAGGTTTGTGGTCAGGAAGACGTGGCTGATGGCGATGCGGTTCACCTCACCACTTGCAGCCAACTGTGAACCGGGGTTAAAACCAAACCATCCCAACCAGAGGATGAATACACCCAGTGCTGCCATTGCCAGATTGTGACCAGGGATAGCGTTGCTCTTCTTGTCAGCACTGTATTTGCCGATACGGGGGCCCAGAGCCAGCGCACCAATCAGCGCCAGCACACCACCTACGCTATGCACGATGGCAGAACCCGCAAAGTCGTGGAACACATCGCCAAATGTCATCATCATAAAGCTGTCGGCAGCATCGTTGCAGAGCCAGCCACCGCCCCACGTCCAGTGTCCCTCGATGGGATAGATCAGCAGCGAGATGACTGCACTATAAATCAGGTACATTGAGAACTTCGTGCGCTCAGCCATAGCACCGCTGACGATGGTGGCAGAGGTGGCACAGAACACCGTCTCGAAAATCAAGAAGCCCTCCGTCGGCAGGTCGCCCTTATAGAAACTCAGGTCGCCCCAGTTGGGCATACCGATAAAGCCTCCCAGCGCATCGCTGCCGAACATAAAGCCGAAGCCGAGGAAGAAGAACAACAACGAGCCGAACATAAAGTCCACAAAGTTCTTCATCAGGATGTTCGCCGTGTTCTTACTACGCGTAAAACCTGCTTCACACAGCGCAAAGCCCGGCTGCATCCAGAAAACCAACATGGCTGCTAATAGCATCCATACAGTATCGAGTGATAATCCAATTTCGTTCATAATTGTGTTGTTTTGAGTTGTTATCCTATTTATTTCTTGTCTCTCAATACGGTATCACCATTCTCGCCCGTACGTATAGAATAGGTGTCGATCACATCGCTCACGAAGATACGACCATCGCCGACCTCACCCGTGTGGGCCACCTTCAGAATGACTTTTACCGTTGGGTCGAGAAAGATGTCTCGGCAAACAATGGTGATGGCCACACGCTCGATGACGTCGGTAGAATACTGGACACCACGATATATTCGCTCCTGACGGCTCTGTCCAATACCATGGACATCGTGGTACTCAAACCAGTCGATATCGGATGACAGCAAGGCTGCTTTCACCTCTTCGAACTTGGTCTTGCGGATAATTGCTTCAATCTTTTTCATACCTTAAAACCTAATTAATTAATAACTAATATGTGACACTTTGTCGATTTCTTGGTGCAAAGTTACGACATTTTGAAAGTAAAATGCAGAAATTATACACATTTTGACAAGCAAACATTCTTGAAATTATCCTTTTGTAAATCATACCCATATTTTACTTACGAATTAAAAGAAAAATCATCAAATATCTTACGATTTGTTACTTTTTATGAAAATGAAGGTGATTCTGACACTTTTTCCTTGTTTTTTCTATCAAATCGCAGTACCTTTGTCGTCGAAAATAAAGAAGAGCATGAAAAAGAAAGTACAGTTCACCAAGATGCACGGAGCAGGCAACGACTACATCTATGTCGACACCACCCGTTATCCCATCGAGGACCCCGAGCAAGCCGCTATTGCCTGGAGCAATCGCCACAAAGGCATTGGTAGTGATGGACTTGTACTGATTGGTGTGTCGCCCATCCCAGAGGCAGACTTCACGATGCG
>JAEEGH010001356.1_pt1 | contig 71234 bp, 57 predicted proteins | sample 9134181 | NCBI WGS metagenome assembly JAEEGH01 (sample SAMN16246544, study PRJNA631951) | gut metagenome | biome: gut microbiome; feature: rumen; material: DP-attached | host: Bos | place: Iran: Karaj | collected 2018-10 | reverse complement strand
CGGATTTAACACATCTTTGCTCTTTCTTTTACTCCCGGCCAGTAGCACCATGCGATAATGGCGGGAATGAGGGATGAGATACATTGTAGCCAGGTGAAATCATTGATACAGCTAATGCCTCCAGCCAAAGCACGAAGGCTATAGAGCACAACAATGGTGATGATAGCCGTGCGTGTCAGGGGCAAGCGGCGGATGTCGCCTGTGGCAGAGAGAGCATAAAGTCCTGCAAAACAAAAGGCGAGGACAAGGCCGATGGTGAGGGCATATAGCATCCAGACATATCCAGCCACCATCTGATGCATAATTTCACGGATGCCGTAGGCATCGAATGCCTCATCCAGAGCGAACAGGCAGCCGATGTGGCCAATGGCTATAAGGAAGTGGAGCACTGCTCCGAGTCGTAATCTTTTCATTGTTCTAACAGTTGTCTGGCAATATTTGCTATTACTGCCTCAGATGGTGAGTGCGTGGCGAAAACGGCGATAAAGACGTGGCTTCCATCAGGCATGAGAATGATACCTGCATCGTTCATGTCTTGCAATCCTTCTGGTGATGGGAATCCTGTACCAGTCTTATGTACGATACGGGCATCTGCGGGTATTGCAGCAGGGATTCGTTTCAGTCCTGTTGAGCAGTCGGCCATCGCCTTCCAGATGAATGTCAGGTATTGGTTGTCGTCTTTATGATGATAAAACCACTCGAACAAACGAACCATTTCGGCGGGGGTGGAACTGTTTTCGATGGCCTTCGTAGGGCGCTTATGCATCTGTTCCTCTGTCATACGGACATGAATATCGCGGAATCCAAGTTTTCTCATGTACTTCTCTACAGCTTTGGGCTTGCCGCAATGCTTGAAAAGGAGTTCGCTGGCATTGTTGTCGCTCTGTCCGAGAGACAATTCCAGCAGTTCCGCATACGAAAAGGGCTTCTCACCTTCAAACAGCTTTAGCATCGGCGACCATGTGTCTTGCATCAGGTCTGCCTTATCGACAACGATGGTGTCATCAAGAGCCAATCCTTTCCGACTCAGGTAATCGGCAACGTATAAAGCCTGGGGGAACTTCATCACGCTGTGCATGGCAAAACGCTCATTTTCGTTAATGCCAATAATAGAGTCATTGCGCATGATGCACGCACCATATTTGGTAGGCTCTTGCGCCCAGCATGATACGGCAACCAAGGCATAAATTAATGTTACTATCTTTCTCATATTATTTCTTGTTCGCATGAAGTGCCCCTCTTGGGCTGCTGCAAATGTGGCGACAGTTGTTGCGATTGAGATGGGAATGATTGTCCATACTGTCATTGGGACAGCAATGAAGAGCACGAATCCCGTTGCCTTATTCGCTGTGGTGTGAGGGAAACAGCAGTGCCCATACATCACGAGTGCTGATATTTGATTCAGAACTTTAATCGCGACAATTACTCCTGCCCACAGCCATAGCCATTGCGGCAATTCGAGTATTGGCAGGAGTTTCCATACACAACATGCCACGAAGCAGATGTCAGCCACGCTATCCAGCAATGCTCCCGTCTTGGTGACGCACTTTAGTTTCCGAGCCAGCCATCCGTCAACTATATCGCTGATGCCGCAGAGAGCATAGATTATCCAATATACCACACCCGTCACATCACAAACGAGCAGACCTAAAGAGCCTACAATCCTGAGTAGCGTTATGTTGTTCGGCAACTGAGTCATCTTATTTCGATTTTATCGCAATTCCAATCTCAACACTCTGATAGGTCGGTTCTCACCTTGATACTGATTTGCATCGATGCAGGTTTCGCCCGTGGGAACGAAGCCGCATTTCTCCATCACTCTACCTGAAGCAGGATTATCTACAAAGTGGCCGCTGATGAACGATTTGATATCTGTTGTTTCTCTGATGTGGTCTAACATCAGGCGCAGTGCCTCTGTACAGATGCCCTTATTCCAATAGGGCTTGGCCACCCAATAGCCGATGAGCGGTTCACCTTCACGAGCAGGCAAGTTGCAGTCGCACGAAGGACCATAGCCCATAGCACCAATCGGCTCTCCCGTTTCCTTCAACTCGATAGCCCAAGTGTGCAAGGCATCGTTAAAAACGGTGCGGATAATCTCCAGACTCTCCTCAACACTCTGATGCGGTGCCCATCCTGCACGAGGACCCACATCAGGATCTGAAGCCCACTTATACAGCACTTCCGCGTCACTGTCGCGCCAAGGGCGCAATATGATACGATTCGTTTCCATCATATTATTGCTTAGTATTTATGATTAGGATATTCATTTGTACTCTATTAGTTTCTTCACCTCGCAGCCTTTACTTTCGTAATATGCGAACATCTCTGGGAGCTTCTTCAGATCATAACTAGTTTGATAGTTGTAATCTTGTTCATTACTCAATTACAAAACTACGTGGATAGAAATCACTATAGAAACGACCATCGGTGGCGGTAAACTTCAGAACGCAGTAGTTCGGGTCGGTCACACCGCCGGGGTAGTACTGCTCATCGCCAACGCGCCAGATCATCTCTTTAGAGGCAGGGTCGGTTAGTACTTCCATCGTACCACGCAGCATCATACCATTGAAACCTTTGGCATCGCAGAAATAGATGCTGGCCTTGGGGTTAGCCTTGTATTGAGCCACACGTATTGAGAATGTGTTGGTTGTAAAGTAGAAGGTTTTAATACCCTCGCGTTTACGTGGCTTCAACATGGCCTTGGTCCAAGGAAAACCTTCTTGGTCTACTGACGAGATGTAAGCGATGGGCAGTTTGTCGGCCATCTGTGCAATGAGTTCTTTTATGCCGGCTAAAGCGGGATTGACCTTCATCGCTTCATCGTTATTCACATCCAGCGTTTGGCGCCAACGCTTAAGCTGGGGAAAAAACGATTTCATCATGCCGATGTATTCTTCTTTGGTGACAGGTTTTCCTAACCCTTCATTAACAGCATTCACAAACTGAGCACAATGCTCAATCATCTCTTCCATCGTACAATCCTGCAAGAACTTGCCGTCCTTGTAGCAGTACATGCAGTAATCTTCATTCTTCGTGCCGTCGGCATTCGTGCCTAGCACATCATCTGTGAGCGGCATGCCGCAACTCTGACAAAATCTCTGTTCCATACTATTATCTTTTTATACGTTTATAAATCCTCAGATTTAGAAAAAACGCTCAATCGCCTTGCGGCATCTTTGCTTGTCTTTGTCTGTGAGTTCTGGATGCATGGCTGTGCCGCCACGCTCGATGGTTTTCACTATTTTGAAGCCGGCATAGCGGGCAATTTCACGCATAGCACGTATTGCGCCTCGCGACTGCTTGAATAGGATGTTCCAAGGCCAGGGTGTGGTGCAGGTGCTGATGAGGATACATTTCTTGCCTTTCATCAGAGGCTCTGGGAAACGCGCAGTATCGCGCATCATGCCATAAACCTGACGGTCGAACATCAGTTTCATCTGCCCAGGAATATTACCCCAATAGCAGGGCGCGCCCATGATGATAGCATCGGCCTGCTGCATCATCTTCAGCACCCGCTGCGAATCATCCTCAGATAGTACGCATTTCTCTTTCTTTCGACAGGCCATACAACCAGTGCAAGGCTTAACGGTCAGGTCGTTGGTATACACCATCTCCACCGTGTCGCCTCGTTTCTCTGCTTCCTCACGCATGATGCCGAGCATCTGCGATATCAGTCCTTTCTTTCGTGGACTTCCATTTATTATCAGTATATTCATACCTTACGTTTTTTTATTATTTGACGCTGCAAAGATACATATTGTTGCAGATAACGCCAAATTTCTGGGATATTTATTGATACCCTCATCGCTGACCTCGCAATATTGTACGGGATTGTTATCGCCAATCATATCTATATAAATTAGGTATTTACAGTCTGTTCCTTTCTTCGTTACCAGCACCAGTTCCTTTATATTTCGAATTGCTGACGTTGAAGTTGTAACTGAGGGTTAGTCCCACACATTGCGTATAGGAATATATATCCTGAGCAGTCTGGCCGATGGCATAGTAGGTGGTTACCTTTGTCTTGGCGGTGCGGAAGATGTCGTTGGCATAAAGTGTGGCTGACAGTTGTCCCTTTAAGAATGTTTTTTGCAGTCGGGCGTTCACCATGAAACTGCTGCCGCGATACATGAATCCCCAGTGATTGCTGCCTGTATAGTTCACCTGTAGCAGGGCCTTAGCCGTAGGATTGATCTCAAACCAACTGTTCAGAGTGAAACTGAATTCCGGCTTGTTCAGTTTCTTGGGCGCACCGTACTTCTCTGCATCAAACATCTGCTGATAGTAGTGCAGTGTGGCCTGTGGCTGCCAGAATCCGAATTTTGGCGAAGCCACGAATGTGGCATAGACGCGATCCTGGTGGTCGAAGTTGTCGGGCATAAAGATGGCGATCTCATTGGCTTCATCATAAATCTGGCCGACGTGTGTAAAGAAATCGTTCTCGCGCGTAAATCCTGTCATGAAGTTCAGCCACGAATAGGTGAGGTTGAAATCAATGCTCTGACGAATAGAAGGACGTAATAGCGGGTTGCCGCCTTCGTAGAGCATACGACTGTCGTACACAATCATAGAGGTCAACATATTGTAGGGCGGACGGGTGATACGTTTACTATAACTCAATTGTGCACCCCACTTGCCCTTCTGCCACGCCGCTGAGAGGTTGGGAAACCAATCATTATAGGTACGACTGGGTTCCTCCTGCTTAATGCCGAACGAGGTGTATTCTGCCGCCACATGCTCATATCTGAGACCTGCATTCAGATGCCAAGGACCCAGTTGCAGATTGTATTCTGCAAATCCGGCAATATTATTTTCCTTCATTTCTGTGTCCGACTCTGGTATAATGTTCTCCTGATTGTAGTTATGGCCCTGACTTCTTGTACTTGTTGCCTCCGAACCGCCACTCAGTTCTCCTTTCCATACGGGATAGGTCAGCACCAGTTTACCTGCCACCATCCTACGGTCTTCATTGGTCAGGGTGGTGATGGTACGGCTGCCGTATTGTTCGCTCGTCTCCAGTTGGTTGTTATTATTCTCCGATCCCTGTCGCAACACGGTGGTGTTGAGGTCGATTCCCAGTTTGCCTGCCTTGCCTAGATAGTAGCCATTCAGTTCCCATACGGGCTTGTCTTTTTCGCGGATATCTGTTGTAAGACGAACATCACCGTCAAAGGAACCGTTCTTGAGATAGTGCTGCATCATGTCCGACTTGAAGGCTCCGTAAAAGAGCTTCTGCGACGAGAAACTCAGTCCGATGGAATGGTCGGCGTTGAAATCGTAGCTTACACCTGCCTTGTACTGAAGTTCTGTCCAGGTGCTCCTTACTGGCAAATCAGCATGGACATTAAACAGGTCTTTAGTAATATGCAATTCTTGATCGTCATCCTGATCGTTGCTATAGTGGCCGTTGTCGAGGGCTATGGTAGCAAAAGCCTCCAGTCCGCCTGTACGATATTTCAAGGTCAGGTCGTCGTAGTTGTTCCACTTGTTGTTCTTCCACGTCTGAGTGGTCGCCATCAGACTCAGGCCGTCGCCTTGCGACTTCAGCGTCTTGATGCGGATCACAGCATTCACCTCGGCATTATATCTGGCACCAGGGGCAGTAATCACATCCACACTCTTAATATCTACAGACTTCAGTTGCTTCAGTTCGCTGGGATCGCGTACCTTTTTGTTATTGATGTATATCTCAGGCTCGCCCTTGGCCAACACCTCGAACTTGCCGTCCTTGCCTTGCACCATCGGTATCATCGAGAGCAGGTCATCGGCAGTGCCTACATCGTGCAGGATAGAGTGCTGCACATCCACCGTCATACCGCCCTGAGCCATTTTATACTGCGGAATCTCGCCTTTCACCTCCACACCTTTCACCATATAGGTCTCGGGCTGGAGAGTGATGGTGCCGATGTTGCCCACGCTGATGTTTCGAGTCACCGTCTTATAGCCGATATACGACACTTTGACCGTCAATTGCTGCGCCTTGCAGGGGATAACGAAGTCTCCGTTCTCATTGCTCACACCACCATTGATAAAAGTTTCATCATGTAGCAGGGAGATGTTGGCGAACTCGATGGGATCGCCGCTTCCGTCGACCACGCGTCCTATTACTTTTGAGTCCTCCTTCTGGGTACATTCTATAAAGATATCCTGATGGTCAAAACTTAGGTGCATGGGATAGAATCCGCACACCTGACGGACAGCATCTCTCACAGTAACATTCTCCAAACGGGTGGTCACAGTAAAGTCCTCCAGTTCGTCGAAAATAAAGTTCAGCTTATAATGATCCTGGGCATTGTCAATCCAGATCAGTGCCTCGCTGAGCGATGCATTCTGGAAGTCGTGCGATAACTGTTGCGCCTTTACGCTTATAGCAATAATGCACAGTATGAGTATATATATTCTTTTCATGGTGTTGGCTTTATTTAATGGTGATGGTATCCTCGTTTAGTGTCAGATGCACTTTCTCAAAGTGGTTGATCTTGTCGATAATCTCCTGAAGTGTGTCATCGGCCTCCCACTGCAGATAGAATCGGATGGTGCGAGCGGCATTGTTTTTAAACTCCACCTTCACGCCATAGCTATCAGCCACATACTGCATGATCTGCTGAAGTTCCACATTATTAAATACGACAGGCGCTTTCTTTGTGGGAGTCATTTCCGCTCCGTATGTCTTCTCCATCTTTTTGATGTCAGGCTTGCGTTCCGTCAAGGTCACTTGGGGCTTATCCTCTATCTTGATGAAATGGCTGATGGCTGCGTAAGCGATGCCCGACAGCATGAGTATACCAATGAACATAGCTGCAATCTTATACCATGTTGTTGTGGATTTCGCAACAATATGGGCTTTTTGGAACTGCTCCCACGCATCGTTGGCATCAGGCACAGGGATATTGCTCTCATCCAGCTTCTGGTCGAGTTGCTCGTCTGTGTATTTCTCTGGATGCAGCAGCATCCTGATCTGCTCTTCTTTCTTCATGCTTCTCTGTTTTTAAAAGTTGAACGTAGTTTCCTCAATCCTTGCACAATGTGCTTGTTCACTGCCGAGAGACTGATGCCCAGCGAGTTGGAAATCTCCTTGTACGACTGATCCTCATTGAAGTGCATCTTGATGATGCGACTGGTCTGAGGGGTAAGCCTTTCATCGACGTAGCGATTCACGGCTTCAACGATCTCTTCGTCGTACGTCTCGCCGTCGATAGCCTCTGGCGTCTGGAATTTGATGGCTTCCAAATGTGTTTGGCGGTGTGCAATGATGTTGAGGCAGCGATTTCGGACGCAAGTCAAGAGGAACGTTCGCTGAGACTCTTCTTTGATGGTAACGGTACCAGCCCATAGCTTAGCGAAGATGTCTTGTACCACATCCTTCGCCTCGTCTTCGTCGCCCAACAGAATGTAGGCTGCCTTGTACATCCTGCCGTACTCCGAAAGGAAGAGTTCCTTGAATTGTTGCTCTTTTGCTTGCATCTTTTATCGCTTTTACTATATATACAGATGAGCTTGAGAAATCATTACCCCCTTTCCGTGATTGTCACTCCAATCATTGGTTCGCCAGAGGCTACGTCGCATACTTGTCCTCTGACGGTCTGTACGGCCTGGTTGGTCTGAGCTTTTGCCTCCATCGCCATCGTTATGGCAATCACCAAGGCCGTCATCCAAAAAATAATCTTTTTCATGTTCTTATTGTTTATTTTGATTAATTGCGCTGCAAAGGTATTACAATTCCTCTGCAATCGAGTTGCAAACTTTTGACGCTGCAAAATTATAAAAAGTTGCAGAACACACAAAAATTCTGGGATATTCTTTGCATGCAAAACGACCAGAGGGCGAGCGCTGCATAAAAATGTGATGAATGACCTATGGTGATGCTAGGATGTGCGGATTATTGTATGGCAGATAGTGGTCCTCCGTGTCCGAAGTAGCTGTAGTGGGTGTTGTCTGGATTGACTACTATCTGCTCTACAACTACCTCGGGGTCGATCATTATCAGCTTTAGGGTGTGGCGCCTGGCGATGTGCCCCTGTGATTTACGACCTTCAAGGCCGCAAAGTGAAAAATGTTCGCGGTGGATTATACATAATTGGAGGAAAATTAGTATATTCGCACCCAAATAGATAAATATCAGATTCAGGAAATGAGTTTACACAGCAATAAGTTCTTCGCATTGATGCTAGTTTGCCTATTGGCGATAAGTGCTAGCGCCCAAAACACGGGTTCAAAGTCTACGGCTGGGCCGCTGCCCAATGCTAACCAGTTGCGCTGGCAGGATATGGAGATGTATGCGTTTATCCATTACTCGCTCAATACCTATACCGACCAGGAGTGGGGTTTTGGCAATGAGGACCCAAAGCTATTCAATCCTTCGCAGCTCGATTGTCGTCAGTGGGCGCGCGTATGTAAGCAGGCTGGTATGCGTGGCATTATCTTTACAGCCAAGCATCATTGTGGCTTCTGCATGTGGCCGTCAAAGTATACAGAGTATAGCGTAAAGAACTCGCCGTGGAAGGATGGTAAAGGTGATGTGGTACGCGAACTTGCTGATGCATGTCGCGAAGAAGGACTTGAGTTTGCTGTGTATCTGTCGCCCTGGGATCGTAATCATCCGGAGTACGGTCGCCCTGCTTATGTGGAGTATTTCCGCAACCAACTGCGCGAGTTGCTCACTAACTATGGTGACATCTTCGAGGTGTGGTTTGATGGCGCCAATGGTGGCGACGGATGGTATGGTGGCGCCAACGAGACACGCAAGATAGACCGCACCACCTATTATGAGTGGCCTGAGACGTATAATATGATTCGCCAGTTGCAGCCTAAATGTCTGATATGGAACGATGGTAGTGATCGTGGCGACCTGCGCTGGGTGGGTACCGAGGCAGGTAATGTGGGCGAAACCAACTGGAGTCTGCTATACCGCGATGGCGACGTGCCTTATCAGATGCTACACTATGGTGTAGAAGATGGTAATGTGTGGTGTCCTGGCGAGACTAATACCAGTATTCGTCCAGGTTGGTTCTATCATGATGCCGAGAACGAGCACGTAAAGAGTCTGTCGAAGTTGATGGACACCTATTATAAGTCTGTAGGTCGCAATTCTACGCTATTGCTCAACTTCCCGATAGCTCCTAATGGTCGCATCCATCCCAACGACAGTCTGCGTGGCATCGCCTTCAAGCAGATGATCGACGAGGTGTTTAGGGATAACCTTGCTGACAAGGCTAAAACCACGCATAAGGGTGATGTCTATACCATAGACTTTAAGCGCCCTACAGCTTTCAACCGTTTCCTGGCTGAGGAAGACATCGCCAAGGGGCAGCGTGTGCGTAAGTTCTCACTTGAGGCTCTGGTTGATGGTAAATGGCAATCACTTAAGGATGAGCTAGTAGATAATGGCGACGGGCTCACCACCATCGGCCATCGCCGCATCATCTGTTTCCCTACTGTAAAAGCCACAAAACTGCGTTTTACTATCAATAGCTATAAACTGGAACCAATAGTCAAGAAGATAGGTGTTTACCTAGCTCCTGAACTCACAGCCGATATCCCTAATAGCGGAGAAAAGAAATCATCGGGATTGCATATATTCTTTGGCTCGCCAATGCAGATGTTCATTGACTGGGATGCAGAGCAGACCATTTCAACCTTCCGCTATCTACCACCGCAGGACAGCAAGGATGGTATCGTCACCCATTACACCCTATGGGGATCGACTGACTGGAACAACTGGCAGAAGCTTGCCACAGGCGAGTTTTCTAATATCGTAAACAATCCCATCTGGCAAACCATCAAGTTCACTGAAGCAAAAGTGCGTGTCCTTCGCTTCGAAGCTGATCGCCTAAGCAGCGGCACCCGTATGGGCTATGGCGATATTGAGATAAAGTGATATACTAAGGATTAATTACCGATAGCAAATCCTGCTGTATCACCCCGTTGGTGGCTACTACGCAGTTGCCTTGGGTGAAGTCGGGCGAACCGTCATAGTTGGTAACTGTGCCGCCAGCCTCTTTTACTATCAGCGCTCCTGCCATGAAGTCCCACTGGCCTATGTATTGCTCGGCGTAGCCATCCAGTCGACCTGCAGCTACATAGCATAGGGCCATAGCGGCCGAACCACACATGCGGATACTACCTACATTGCCATATAGGTGGTCGATAAGGCGCTTGATGGTGGGCTTGTAGGCGTCACTGTTGTAGGGCAGTTGCAGACAGAGTAGGGCGTCTTGTATCTGTTGACTGCTTACGTACAGTGGGGTGCCATCCATGTAGGCACCGCCGCCCTGCCAGGCATAATAGCACTCATCGGCAGTAATCTCGTAGACCACTCCTATCAGAATATCCTTACCCTGCAGCAGTGCTATGCTGACGGCGTATGGGGCATATTGGTGGATAAAGTTGGTGGTGCCATCAAGCGGGTCGACTACCCAGAGCATCTGTTCTGCATCGTGACCGGCCAGTCCCTCTTCAGTAATAAAACCTGCCTGAGGCAGAAGTTGGCGCAGAGCGGTAACTATCAACTGTTCAGAACCCTTGTCGACATACGACACGTAGTCGTGGGCATGCTTACGCTCTACACTCTCGAGTTTAAACTTGGTTCGCTCTTGTCTGATATACTCTCCAGCGCGCTTTGCTATCTCGCAAACGGCCATTGTGCATTCTCTTAAATCATCAACTTTAACCATCTTATGCAATTTTTGCGGCAAAGGTACGAATATTTCGCGAAGTTTCACTATCTTTGCAAGCAAAACTATAAATTGTTATGAATAAGGAGTTGCTAAAACAATATGCAGAGCAGTATGAAACCATGGAATTCCTGAATGGAGACCCTTCGTGGTTCATGCATCAGGTGAGCGGCGATGAGAACCAAGAGGCTATGGCCTTTATTTCAGCAAGTCTGAGCTTTGGCAGCAGGCAGCAGTTTATGAAGAAGATACAAACGATACTGCTGTGGACACGCGGCGACGTAGACGCCTGGGTGCGTACGGGCCGCTATGTCGAGCACCTGAAGGAGGGCGACGAGAGCTGCTTCTACCGCATGTACACCTGCGATACCATGTACCATTTCTTGCACACATATCAACAGCTATTAAAGGAATACGGCACACTGGGACAATACGTTCGCAGCGAAGCTACCGACGGACTGAGTGCCATAGAGGCGATATGCCGATATTTTGCCCAGCACGATATTAGCGTGATAATACCAAAGGACACTAAGAGCGCATGTAAGCGCGTGTGTATGTTTCTTAGGTGGATGGTGCGTACTGACTCGCCTGTTGATCTGGGACTGTGGGCTGACTTCATCGACCGCCGCACACTAATAATACCGCTCGACACTCATGTGCTGCAGCAGAGCATGAAATTGGGACTGACTACTAGCAAACAGGCATCGATGAGTGCCGCTCGCAAACTTACGAAGTCACTGGCCGCGATATTCCCAGATGACCCGTTGAAGGGCGACTTTGCGCTGTTTGGTCACGGAGTGATAAATGATTAACCTATGATAATTAATAAGTAAAAACGTAAAAGTATGGAATCAATAGTATTTTGGGGATTTAACCTTTATGCTTGGATAACCATAGCCACAGTGCTAACCATGTTCACAGTACTGCTATGTACCAAGTTACGCGCCGATTTGGTGTTTCTAGGTGCAATCTCAGTACTGTTCGTAACCGGAGTGCTCGATGCCAAAGAGGCATTCTCAGGCTTCGCATCTACATCTGTGGTAATCATCGGAGTACTGTTTGTGGTAGTATCCGGACTTACTCACACAGGTGTGCTGCAGTGGATAGTGAAGAATCTGCTAGGACAGCCCAATACATATTCGAAGGCGGTACTTCGCCTGATGCTGCCTGTGGCTGCACTGAGTTCTTTTCTGAGCAATACCACTGTGGTGGCGCTGTTTGTAAACATCGTGAGGATGTGGTCGAAGAAACTAAACATTTCACCATCTAAACTGCTGATACCACTTAGCTATGCATCGGGCATGGGAGGTGTATGTACCCTTATCGGTACGCCCCCGAACCTTATTATATCAGGGCTGTATGCCGACAAGACTGGAGACGCTATGAACGTGCTGGCAACTACAATACCAGGACTATTCTGCCTGTTTGTCGGTGTGCTGTCGATTATCGCTATGAGCAAGTTGTTACCCAATCGTACGGCTCCTGAGAGCGATGGCGATGACACTGTGGACTATACTGTAGAGATGCTTGTGCCATCGAAGAATAGGTTTATCGGTAATACGCTATCTGAGGCAGGACTATTCGAGATAGAGGGCGCCCGACTGATAAAGATTCGTCATTTTGATGATGAACCAGTGCAATTGAATGCTGATGAGTATGTGATGGGTGGCGACCATCTGGTATATGCCGGACAAATAAAGGCCATACAGAAGCTCACCGAAACTCACGGACTGAAGTTGGGCGAAGAGGTGATAAACGTTGGATCTAAGACCTTGATATCGTCGCTCATTATGATTGCGATGGTAGTGCTGTCGGCGCTCAAGATTATACCTCTGTTGCAGTGCGCATTCCTGGCTGCTGCTGCCATGCTGATTTGTCAGTGCTGCAGTCCTAATCAGGCCATGAAGGCCATCAACTGGGACATCCTGATGGTATTTGCTGGATCGGTAGTGCTTGGACTGGCTATACAGAAGACGGGTATAGCCGAGCGAATGGCATTTGGTATACTGGATGTATGTGGAACTAACCCGATAGTGGTTATGACAGCTATCTGCTTTGTGGGTACATTCATCACAGAGTTTATATCAAACACAGCTGCGGGTGCTATGTTCTTCCCGATAATGTATCAGGCTGCTGAGAAACTGGGTTATGATCCGTTCCCATTCCTCATTGCTCTGATGGTTAGCGTTAGTTCTAGCTTTGCCACACCTATCGGTTCGCCTACGCACATGTTGGTATATGGTCCTGGCGGCTATCGCTTCAGCGACTTTATGCGCATAGGACTGCTGATGAACTTGATAATCCTTGCAGCTAACATAGTGATAGTCAACCTGATATATCCGTTGACAGCTTTATAAGGGACAGATATTTTAATGGGTAAGTGACGTATGTATCACTTACCCAGAAATTTTGTGTCGAGATAAGCCTGGAAGGCCTCCTTGTATAGGTCGCCGATTGGAAGGTAAGTCTCGGCATCCATTATTACACGGTTCTTGTTCACTTCTTGAATCTTATCCAGGTTTATGATGTACGAGCGGTGTATGCGCATGAAGTTTGCGGGCAGGCGCTCCTCCATCTTCTTCATCGATAGCAGTGTGATGATGGGTTTGGCTTCGCCTTCCAGCCACACCTTTAGATACTCGCTCATGGCCTCTACATAGCGTATGTCGGGGATGTTGACCTTAAGTATGCGGTAGTCGGTCTTGAGGAATAGTGTGTCATCTTGAGAGGTGAGAGGTGAGGGGGAAGAGGCAAGAGGATTGTCGGCTAAGGAGTTGTGCTCCATGCGTTCTTTCAATCTGTTGGCTGCACGCTGGAAATCCTGTAGACCGAACGGCTTGAGCAGGTAGTCGACAGCATTGACCTTGAATCCCTCTACTGCATATTCTGAATAGGCTGTAGTGAACACTATCAGCGGTGGTGCGGTGAGGGTCTTAACAAAGTCCATACCGTTAAGGTCGGGCATGTTGATGTCGCAGAAGATGGCATCTACCACATTGTCCGACAGGTACTTGCGGGCCTCGAGGGCACTCTGACACTGGGCAGCCAGTTCAAGGAACGGCACCTTATTAATATATGCAACAATCTGTTGCAGAGCCAGAGGCTCATCGTCGATAGCAATACAGCGAATTGTCATAATGGTAACTTTAATACTACTGTGTATATATCTGGCTCGTCCTTTATGTCGAGCTTATATCTCTTGTCGTAAAGCAGATCGAGACGCTTGCGCACGTTGGTCAGTCCCACGCCGCCTTTCTCCTGGTTAGGCTTTTCGGCCTTGGAGTTGATGCATGTAAACAGCAGATAGTCGCCATCGATGCTAGCCTTCATGTCGACAAACGAATCGTGCTGATAGCTGATGCCATGCTTAAATGCATTCTCGATAAACGAGATGAGCATCAGTGGCGGTATAGTCTTGTCGGGAGCCTCATTAGGCACGTCTACAGTTATCTTTACCTTGTCAGTATATCGCAACTCCATCAGTTTGGCGTAGGTGCGGATAAACGAGAACTCCTTGGTAAGTGGCACCCCGCTCTTATCGCCCTCGTAGAGCACAAAGCGCATCATCTTAGATAGTTCGAGGATTGTCTCCTGAGCCTTCGACGGATCGATATCCACCAGTGCATGGATATTGTTGAGGGTGTTCATAAAGAAGTGAGGGTTTATCTGATATCTGAGATACTCCAACTGCTGCTCCAGATTTTGTTTCTCCAACTCCTCAAGCTTACGCTGGTCGCTACGACTGCGATAGTAGTACTTGATGCCAAGGTTGGCGCCAAACATCAGTAATAGTACCACGATGCTAAGTATATCGTGTTCGCCAAAGAATATGGGAGGATTGTGGCGACCTCTCATCATTCGTGGACCATCCTGCTTAAAGTCATTTGGGCGCATACCATCCTGAGGCATATCTTCAGGTCGTGGACCGCGACCGGCTTTGTCGTCGGGCATATCCATAAACATAGGAGGAAGTTCATCGCGTTGCTCCGTATGTTCATCGTGCTGCTTCATCTTTTTCTCACGCAGCTCCATTTGGTGGCGGAATTCCCTCATACGTTTGCCGTTAAACTTGTGAGTGTTGAATTGGTAAACGGCAAACCCTGCTACCAGTGCTGCTGCAATCGAGAAATACAGAGTGCGACGGTGCTGATGGATCAGCAGCGGAGCCAACAGGAAGTTGTGAATCAGAAACAGAGCCAGGAAGATACCGAATTTGCGCCATATAAAGAACACTTCGGTCCAGTTGAAGGTGATGTAGGGATCGTTGATGGCTCGCATGTACAGACTTAATAGTGGGGATGCAAAGAGCAGACTCCACACTATCAAGTATGTCAGATTCTCATGTCGCGACTGATTCTTCATCCAAATCATGATTGTTACTACTATTAATAACGATGAAATGTGTAATTTATTGTGTATGAGGGCTTTTTACCAACCACCATGCCAACCGCCTCCGCCAGGACCACCGCCCATGCTATTGTTGCCGCTGTAGGTAGACAGCGATACACTGGTGCCATCGCTAATAGTTCCACTCATTATGCCGATGCCGCCAAATACGCTGCTGCCATCGCTAACCGATGTGCCTGACTGTAGGGTAGGAGTGGCTGCCGATGAGATGACAAGGCCTGAACCTCCGCTAGATGGAGTCTTAAACGAGAAGGTGTTGCTGTCGTAGGTCATGGTGTACCAAGTGTTACTGCTCCACGACGATGACTGATAGCACGACTGACTAAGGCTGCTGCCGTTCTCAAGTCCACCCACGGCAACTACTGTGCCACCAGTAAGGTATAGTTTCTTGCCACCCTCGGTATTGGCGTCGATGGCAACCTCAGGAGTACCCGAGCAGATGGCATATATCAGTCCGCCTTTGATGTACATGTTGCCATTAGCATCCAGACCGTCGTTGTTTTTGCCTTGTGCATATACGTATCCACCGGTGATAGTCATATCGCTCTTCGAGTTGATGGCATCGTCGTAAGCGTAGCTGGCCACCTCGCCACCGCTGATATTCATGGTGCTCTTGGTCTCTATGCCCTCGCCATTATATCCGTTGGTACGTACCCAGATGGTACCGCCACTGATATTGATGTTTCCATCAGCCTTTATACCCTTAGGCGATGAGGTGTCGTTGTTGCTCTTATACTGTCCGCCCTCGGTAACGATATACACATTGCCACCGCAGAAGTTTGCCTCGGTGTCTACATTGATACCCTTGCCACCGCTACCTGTACTCTTAAGCCACAGCTCACCAGCATTGATGGTAAAGGCAGAGTCGGCCTTGATGCAGGCTGCACCCTTAGCCTCCTTATCAGTGCTATCGTAGGTTCCGCCTCCAGTGGTGATCACTGTGGTTCGTCCACCGTTAACCACGATATTGCTCTCGCAGTTGATGCCCTTTGCAGCTGCGGCTGATACCTCTACATTGATAATGCCGCCATTTATAAAAACTCCGTCGTTGGCTTTGATACCATGGTTGGCGGTAGATTTTACATAGACGTTGGTGCTCTTGTTGAACACGATGTAGTCGGCTGAATGTATTCCATTGTTGGTATTGCCGACGACACTCAGCTGTCCACTGCCGTTAATTAGTAGTTTTCCCTTGCAGTAGAATGCGCCTTTCTGGCTGCCACCCGTACCGTCGGTCAGTGTGTTGCTGGTGCCGTCGGTCAATACGATGAACGCGCGCTTGCCGCTCAGCAGGTTGAGTGCTGCCGAGTCGGGATTGGTGATGTTTGCACCATTGAGTTTTACTTCGTATTTCTTGTCGCCTAACACTGTGAACGAGCCGTTGGTGGTAGTGCCGCTCACTACGTAGCATATATTCTTGGTCGAACCGTGATTGGCAGTTACATGTCCGCCATTTACGGTTACCTCTACTCCGTTCTCGGTTTTAGCCGTGGGGTTGCTCATGTCGATGGCAACTTTGGTAGTAAAGCTGTTGTTCTCCAGAGCATCTTCCTCATCGGGCAGATAGGCGCTGGCTGTGGTTGTTGGTTCGGCTGAGGTGTTGTCGATATCAACTGTAAAAGTGGTTAGTTCGCCTGTAGTAGTAGAATTGCCACCGCTGCTCTGGCCTGGGAATCCAGTACCACTCCCGTTGTTCCAACTGCTGCTATTGCTAAATGGATCTTCGGCTGTGCAACATGTCATCAGTGCTACAGAAATTAAGAGCACTACATAGTTTTTTGTCTTCATTTTGTTTGCTATTTTTTATATTTCTTGCAAAGGTAGATACAATAAGCCGGTTTGCCAAAAATATTCAGCAAACCGGCCTATTCGTTCAATGAATCCGATTAGTATGTTATCTCAACAGTTTTCTTGGTGATGTTCTGTGTTTTGGGCGAGCCTATCACTGTGATGTGGTCGGCTGGCTCATCGCTCTCACTGCCGTTGTCGCAGGCCCAACTCTTGTTTACATAGGCTGAGAATGAACCTCCACTAACAATGATGCCTGTATCACTCTTGATGGCCTTAGGCTTACCATTGTCGTTGCTACCAGTTGTCTTTGCGATAAGTTCTCCACCGCTAAACACTACATCGGCAGCGCAGTTGATACCCTTGCCGCCGTCGCCGCTACTAATAAGCTTGAGTATGCCGGCAGTCATTGTGAACTTATCATCGCACTTGATGCATGCAGCGCTGCTGTAGTCCTGTGCATCAGTATCGTACACGCAGTCGCCCGATGTGCTGATGGTGGTGCTACCGCCGCTTATCACTACTACCGAGTCGCATCTGATGCCGCGAGCTGCATCGGCTGTAACGCTGATACCTATGTTGCCATTGTTTATCCACAATCCGTCGTTCACCTTTATGCCATTGCCAACTGAGGAATTTACGTTCAGTGTAACATTGTCGTCGATAACGATATAGTCGTCGCTGGCAAAGCCGTGTTTGTAGTTGCCTGTGATATTAAGTTTTCCTGTACCTTTCACATATACCTGGCCTTCGCTAAACAGACAAGCCTTCTGGTCAATACTTGTTCCATTAACTACTATGTCGGTATAACTGGCGCCGTCGGTCAGTGTGTTTGTAGTGCCATCGGCAACATCCAGATACAGCCATTTGCCGCACTGGTTGTTGATGGCTGGTCCATCGTTGTTTTTGATGCTTACACCATTGAGTTTGATGCCGTACTTCTGCTGGCGATACACCAGCAGCGAACCATCGGTAGTGCTACCGCTCAGTACCAGCAGTAGTGAGTCGGCGCTGTTTCCTGCATTAACTGTTACATCGGCTCCGTTTGTGGTAACGTATCCCTTCGAGTCGCCAGTCACGTCAACGCTTGTTCCATTATAAGTAATGTATATAGTCGAGATGCCCGACGAGGCGCCATTGGTATACTCGCTGAAGTCGGTATCATCATTCTGGCAGGCAGTCATCAGTGCCACAGCCATCAGTCCAAAAATAATCTTCTTCATTACTGTTAGAATTTGAATTTATAACCTATTCCCAGATAGTGCATATCGGGATCGTAGTCTAGCTCGTCTACACGGCAGGCGTCCTTAAATCTGTAGTAAACCTGCAGTGAGTGTTGCTTGGCCAGTCGGATGTCTGTTCCCAAGGTGTAGCGCACACTCTCGAGCCCTAACGAGTTGAATAACTCCACGTTGGCATATGGGGTGAGCAGGGCTTTCTTCTTGTCGTACTCTATCTGCAGGCGTGAGCGCAACTGGTGCTTGGCCTTGCCAGCTACCACCTTGTCTTCCCAGTACTCATTATCAAAGTCCCATCGCTGGGTAGTCTTCTCTGGACGATAGGTGTACTGCCAACGCTCGCGCAGCGACAGACGGATGTTGTTCTTGAACTTATAAGTACCAGTGGCCGAGGCATACACACGATGGCGAATGCCCCAGTAGCTTGGGCGCCAGTTGTTGTAGGCGCCATTGTCCTTATAACTAATCTTCTCATGGAAGTTGTTGTTCATCAGTATGTAGCCCGCATTGGCCTTCAGGTACTTGTTGAACTTATACTCACCGCCCACTCCCAATGTCCAGCGGTCCATCGTCTTAAAGTCGTTGCGGGTTCGCATGTCGGCTTCAAGACTCATGCTCCAGTGGCTGTCTATCTTCTTCTCGGCTTCGGCGCCTAGTATCAGTCCGCCTTCGCTCTGAGCTGCTACGGGCATAGCTGTAGTCAGCATCAGGGCTGCCATCAGTTGTTTAAATGTGCGCATAATCGCTATCTTTCAGTTTTAGTTTCTTCTCTATATCGCTGCCGCCTTTTCCTTCGTACACCACTCTCAGCACAGCCATGTCGCGCAGGAAGTCTACGGCACCTACATCTACCTTTATTACTTTCACACCCAGGCGCTCTTCCAGGTCGGCCTTAAGTTCGTCGCGCTTCTCGGGTTTAATCAGTTCTATGCGGTCGTACTGCACCAGTTTGGTGGCAGCAACCTTAAGCATCTTCTCGAACACGGTGATTGCGGCGATGGTGATTGCGTCGATAACTAGCAGCTCAAGCAGTGGTGTGCCGGTCATCGCTCCAGAATCGTCAACACCCAGTGCCGACGACATGGCGTGAACTACCGACAGGCATACCACTACAAACAGGTATGTCATCTCGCGAACAGGCATAGTGTCGGTACGGTATCGCATGATCGAGAATATACCAAACAGTCCAAGTCCCACACCCATGGTAGCTTTACCACGGTCCATACCCATCATCAGGTAAACCAGGAAGTAGATGGCCACCGAGATAATCATAAAGGTGAAGTAGAAGTCGCGTCGTTTGCTCTTCTTGTAATACAGGAAATTAACTATGCCCCAGTTTACTACCAAACAGAGCACAAATCTCAGTAGGGTCTCGCCGAAGTCGGCTGAAAAAAGATTTTGTAGATCCATATTTATTATTGATTTTATTGATTTACTAATTTGTTGATTTCGATAAGTTTGCGCTTAAAGCGGTTTACTGGCAGATGGTCGTTGCCTGTAAGTGCCGATCCCATGCAGTACTTGGAGAATCCGTGGGGTTGTATGCGCAGTTGGCGCAGCATGTGCAGCACAGGCGAGTAAACCAGTCCGTCGCGTTTCAGTTCGATAACCACCAGCTGTCCCATATCCTTATCCTTGCCATTAAGCAGATTGTGGAATCGCAGACCAGTGTCGATGGTTAGTCGTTCGGTCATGCCCTTGTTTACCAGAGTTATGCGGCTGAAGTGGTTGCTCAGAGCGGGCTGCAGCGTGTCAACCTCAAATCGCAAGTGCTTCTGCAGGAAGTGACGCTTCTCCTCGTCATTCAGGTCCATATCGCTTACCTCTATGCGCTTCTTTTTGGTTCGGCCGTGGTTGTTTTTGGTCTTCACCTCCATGAATTGCAGGTCGCTTATGCAGTATGTGCGGAAGCGTATCTTCTGCCGGTTAGTGTGTCCGCACTGGTGCATGGTGTACATGTCGAATGCCTTGGTATCGAAGTAGGTGGTGTCGTACTCCAGGTTACGCTCGCCGTCTATCTCCTGCACATAGTAGTCGTGCTGTGCCATCTTTAGCAGTTCGCACAGTTTGCTGGTGTTCGTAACAAACTTGGTGTCTGTGCGATTCATCAGCTTCACGCTCTTCATCTCTTCTAGCGATATGGGGTTGAATGATTCTATTATTTTTTCCACAATAGTTTCTGTATGTTTATGGCGTCTTTATCTCCCTCTTTGGCTTCCTTCTTTATCTTCTCCTTCAGTTTAAGTCCGCCTTTAGGGTTTTTAAAGGCTTTGTTAAGCCAAACTTTAGCTTTTGTCTGGTCGGCAGTAGTGCCCTTTCCTTTCATATAGCATTTGCCCAGTGCAAGTTGACCCTTGGCGTAGTTCTGGGCAGCCGATTTGGTGTACCACTCATAGGCCAATTTGTTGTTCTCGGCTGTTCCGTGCCCTTTATCGTAGCATCGGCCCAGTCGGTATTGTGCCTTTTTGTGGCCTTTCTCGGCGGCAATCTTCAGTTTGGGTAGTGCTGCCTTATAGTTTTTTGCATCATATAGCGCTTTGGCTTCAGCATATATCTCGTCGGTGTTTTGCGCACCTACGGTTGTGCTCATTGCTAGCACTATCAGCATCATTGCTATCTTCTTCAGTATCATTTTTTAGTCGTTATTCATCAAATCGTCGGCAAAGATACAAGTTTTTATTCAAACAATACAAACTTTTTCTGCGAAAAGTGTCTTTTGTTCAACAAAAAGCAATCCCCCGCTCAGCGAGCGAGGGATTTGTCTTGTACTTTATTTGTTCAGTTTCCAGGTTACACCATCCTTGGTGTCCTTCACCTCGAAACCGGCTGCGGCTAGTTCGTCGCGAATCTTGTCGCTGGTGGCCCAGTCCTTATCGGCCTTAGCCTTAGCGCGCAGTTCCAGTACCATATCCATCACCTTGCCGAAAGCAGCTTCACGCTCATCGTTGGTGCCGCTCTTCTCAGCCTTCAGACCTAAGATATCCTCGGCGAAGAGGTGCATTGTGTCCTTCAGTTCCTGCAGACACTCGGCGCAGATGGTAGCCTTGTGGTCGGTCAACTTGTTTACTACGGTGCAAGCCTCGAACAGGGCGCTGATAACCTGTGGGGTTGCCAGGTCGTCGTTCATTGCGTCGTAGCACTTCTGGCGCAGAGCCTTAACCACCTTCTCTGTCTCGGCATCACACTTGTCTGATACCTGAACGCGCTCCAGGTCGGCAATGGCGTTCATCATCTTCTCCAGTCCCTTCTCGGCAGCCTCCAAAGCCTCGTTCGAGAAGTCAACTGTTCCGCGGTAGTGAGCGCTCAGCACAAAGAAACGGATGGTCATTGGGCTGTAAGCCTTCTTCAGCAGTGGATGATTACCGGTGAAGAACTGCTCCAGGGTGATGAAGTTGTTATACGACTTACCCATCTTCTGTCCGTTAATGGTCAGCATATTGTTGTGCATCCAGTATTTCACTGCAGGATGACCCATCGAAGCCTGAGCCTGTGCTATCTCACACTCGTGGTGTGGGAATACCAGGTCCATACCGCCTCCGTGGATATCAAACTCCTCGCCCAGATACTTGCGGCCCATAGCTGTGCACTCACAGTGCCAACCGGGGAATCCGTCGCTCCAAGGACTTGGCCAGCGCATTATGTGCTCGGGTTGAGCCTTCTTCCACAGAGCGAAGTCGGCCTGATTGTGCTTCTCGCCTACACCGTCCAGTTCACGGCTGGCGTCCTTCACGTTCTCCAGGCTGCGACCAGACAGAATTCCATACTGGAACTTCTTATTGTAAGCCTCGATGTCGAAGTAGATCGAACCATTGCTCTCGTAAGCAAAGCCATTGTCGATAATCTGCTGAACCAACTGCTGCTGCTCGATGATGTGACCAGTAGCGTGTGGCTCGATTGATGGGCGCAGCACATTTAGTGCATCCATAGCCGCATGATAGCGGTTGGTATAGTACTGTGCTATCTCCATTGGCTCAAGCTGCTCCAGACGAGCCTTCTTTGCAATCTTGTCCTCGCCCTCGTCGGCATCGTGCTCCAGATGACCTACGTCTGTTATATTACGCACGTACCTTACTTTATAACCCAGATGCTTCAGGTAGCGGAACACCAGGTCGAATGTAATGGCAGGGCGGGCGTGTCCCAGATGGGGATCGCCATACACCGTTGGGCCGCACACATACATGCCCACGTTGGGGGCGTGAAGCGGCTCGAAACGCTCCTTCTGTCGCGTCAGCGTATTGTAAATTACCAGTTTTGACTCCATAATCTCTACATTTTTGGCTGCAAAGGTACAAAGAATCCGCGAAAATCACAAAGATTCTCGCGGAAAAATGTTATTACATGTTTTTTTATCCTCTGGCCATTTTGTAGATTGCCTCCATATCCTCGGCTTTCAGCACCTTCAGGCATCCGCAGGTTCTTGTATAGTCGCGACTGCACTTGCGCACCATCTCCTTTATCTCCTCGTCGGTGATGTCCTTACCAATCAGTTCCTTTATGTTGATAGGCATGCCGATGGCGTGGTAGAATCGCTCCATGGCCTGGATACCCTTCTCGGCAGTACCTTCGGGATCGGTAAAGTCGTTGGGCACATCCATCACGTTTACAGCGAAACGCACAAATCGGCGCAGATTCTCGTGCATGGTGTAGCGGGCCCAACTTGGCCAGACAGCTGCCAGACCGGCACCATGAGTCACATCGAACATTGCGCTGAGCTCGTGCTCCAACTGGTGTGTGGCCCAATCGCCTGTAGCGCCGCAGCCTGTTAGGTCGTTGTGCATCAGACTGCCGCCCCACATTATCTGGGCACGATAGCGATAGTCCTCAGGATTCTTCAGCACAGGGAATACGGCGTTCTTTATACTGCGCAGCGCAGCCTCGGCCAGATCGGTGGTAAAGTCCATATCATCGTCCTTGGTAAAGTAGCGCTCCATGGTGTGCATCATCATATCGGTCACTCCAGCTGCAGTCTGATAAGGAGGCAGCGTCATGGTGCGACGAGGATTCAGAATAGCAAACTTTGGGCGACTCAGATTGTTGCTGTAGCCCACCTTTATATCGCCATCCTCATTGGTGATAACCGAACTCTCGCTCATCTCGCTACCTGCGGCAGGGATAGTAAGTACCGCTGCTACGGGCAACATCGTTTTTGGCTCGGCCTTGCCCATATAGATATCCCACACGTTACCCTCGAAAGGCACACCGTAGGCTATACACTTGGCCGAATCGATCACGCTACCGCCACCTATGGCCAGGATAAAGTCGATACCCTCCTTACGACAGAGGTCGATACCCTGCTGAGCCAGCGAGAGTCGTGGGTTGGGTACCACTCCGCCCAGTGTCATATACTCCACACCGCCATCGCTCAGCAGTCCACATATCTTATCTAGCAGACCAGAACGCTTGGCGCTCTGTCCGCCATAGTGTACCAGCACTTTCGTACCACCATACTTCTTAACCAGAGTAGCCACCTGCTCCTCACTTTGTTCTCCGAATACCACCTCTGTAGGTGCGTAGAAATTAAAATCCTTCATACGTTATACGTTTGTTTTTTGTGATTGTTTTGATGTTGCAAATATAGTAGAATTATCGTAAAACTCCAAATTTTACGGCCGTTTCTTAAGATATTTCAACTTTTTGGAGATTTTTCTCTTCGAAAATTTGTGGGAATCAGAAATTATTAGTACCTTTGCACCCGATTTCAAAACAGGGGTGTTTTCCAGAGTGGCCAAATGGGGCAGACTGTAAATCTGCTGTCTTTCGACTTCGGTGGTTCGAATCCATCAGCACCCACAGGAAAAAAGAGGATGTGTTTGTTATGACACATCCTCTTAATTTTATTCCGCAGCCACGTTATAGTTCTATTGGTACCACCACTTTGAATGTGATGTTGCGGCCCATGTTGTATACACCGCGACGGCCTGTTACTGTGTTCTCGTCGGCGTATTTCAGTCGACTGAGGTGATTCTGGTAAGCCTTGTTCAGCAGGTTGTCGGCTGTAACGTAGAGTTCGGCAATCTTCTTGCCTCTTATCTGCACGTCGGTACCTGCCGACAGACTCAGCAGGGCATATCCAGGTGTGACGGTTTCTGTATCGTCGGCACTGTAAATGTGCGATTGCTTAAGATAACAGTCCAGCCCGGCAGCCACGTAGAGATTGTTGAATGAGAGGCCAGAAACGACATGTGATACGTGGGATGCAATATGTGATAGGGCAGAGCCGTAGTCTGAATGGTGATGTTTGATGGTGCTGTGCGAGTGGTGCAGCAACTCCCATTTGAGTTCCGACGACCAACGAGGTGCCGGGGTGAAAGGCAGATACTTAGTATCGGCCGAGGCATTCATCAGTTGAGCATCAACATACGAGAACGAGTTAGAGAAGTGCAAAGAGTGCACAGGGTGGAAGTCGATACCTGCCTCGAAGCCCAGCAGTCGGGCGTCGCCTTGGGTATAGGCATAGGTAAGATATCCCTCCTCAATCTCTTGGTTCAGTCGGTGAGTGAAGATGTAATTATCTATACGGTTTGCAAACAGCGCCAACTGTGCCGAGATGTAACGCGAGGTGAAATCGAGTCCCAGGTCGGCCTGCAGACTATACTCGGCCTTAAGGCCTTGCTCGCCTAACTCGTAACGTATTGACCCCTCATGCACACCGTTAGAGGCCAACTCACTCATGTTTGGTGTACGGAATCCACGAGCCAGGTTGAGTCGCAGGTTCAGGCGGTCGCTGAGATTGCAAACGGCTCCCACGCTACCTGTAACACCATTAAAGTGGCGACTGAAGTCAGTGAAGCGCCACTCGCCATCCTCCTGCAGAGCATCGCCGTGCAGTCGGCGGTGGTCATAGCGCACACCACCATTAAGTGTCCAACGGTCGCCAAGTGTCTTGGTGGCAGTGGCATATACGCCAAAGTCGAACAGACGGTAGTCAGGTATCAGGTACTCCTCGCCCTCGTTGCCCGACTTCTGGTACATACCTCCGATGCCGGTAGACAGCTTCCATCCGTCAAACTCGTTGGTTACGTATCGCAGGTCGTAGGTAAGGGTATGCAACTTGAAGTACAGTTCGTACTCGTCCATATCCTCCTCGAATTCCTGTCGGCGGTTCTGCTGGTAGCCGATGATGGCCTTGAGGTATCCGTTGTTAAGATTCAGAGAGTTGTCCCATACCAGTTTGTAGTGCTTTACCTGCTGGAATGGGAGCGACTTGCCGTAGGTCTTTATATCGCTTGTGTTACATATCAGTTCGCCAGTAACCTCATCGCGCTCGCCCTCGATAATACCTGGTGTGAGGTGGTATGTAGTCCAAGTAAGTCGTGAGTGGCCCCATGACTTGTTAAGTCCAAGCATCAGTCGACCTGCACGCTCGCGGAACTGCGATCCTGGCACGTATCCGTCATACTTGTTCTTATACGCGTGCGCCATCTTGTCGCTGTAGCGTGCATCCCACACAAATCCCTTTTGATTACCTGCCATCGATAGATTGTAACCGAAGAGGCCGTTGTTGGTCTGATACTCCGAACTTACATTGGCACGCATCTCGCCATCAGCCAGAGTAGGTTGGGCGTGCAGTATCACCACACCTGCCATTGCGTCTGATCCGTACATTAGCGAGGCAGGACCTTTCAGTATCTCTACCGATCCTACGCTGCTGCCGTCTACCTCTACGCCATGCTCATCGCCCCACTGCTGACCTTCCTGTCGCACACCTTCGCTCATCACTACTACGCGGTTATAACCCAGTCCGCGGATGATGGGCTTGGATATGCTTCCGCCTGTGGTAAGCTGACTTACTCCAGGCTGGTGCGCAATGGCATCGATGATGTTGGTTGATGCCGTAGAGCGCAGTACTTGTGGAGTTACTATGCTCACAGGCGCTGTGGCGTGCTTCAGCTTGGTATCGCCGGTTACGCCTGTCACTGTGAGTTCGTTAAGTTGTAGATGGCGGAAGAACACGTCGGTCGAATCCTCCGCATGATTATGTTTCGTATCTTGTGCTGCCACCGCTGTGCATAGGCATAGCAGGGGCAGAATGATGTATCTTGTATTCATTCTGTTTGTATATTGTTCTTTATTGTATTAATCCTGAAATTCTCCTTTTACGATATGTTACTCTGCAGGAGGTCCGCGAGTAACTATGCAGCCCCTGGTAGTACTGTAGATAGCATACTGCTTAGGGGCATAGAGAATCCATAACACATTAAAGACCACTGCAACCGCAGCAACGGCGGCGGCTACAAATGTGAGCGAGATAAACTGGCAGAGCACGCAGTCGTGTGCCCATGATGCGGTAGCAGTAAGGTGTCCGTGACAGCTATGATGCACGCAGTCGGCGCACTCTGTATCGGCACCAGCAGCCACTTCCTCATGCACATGAATACACGAGAAAACCAGCATTGGCACAAACACGGCCAACAGCAACCACGATGCAATATGTCGCCTGTTATCCAGTTTCACGGCTGCAAAAGTACACAAAAATAATCAAAACCCAATGATAATAAAAGAATTTTTGTATTTTTGCAGCGATTAGTCACAGAAACATCAATATTAGGAATATGAAAAAAGTTATTAGCACAACTAAGGCTCCAGCTGCCATCGGTCCGTATAGTCAGGCTATACAAGTAGGTAATCTAGTGTACACATCAGGTCAGATTCCCATCGATCCTACCACAGGCAACTTTGTTGAGGGAGGAATTAAGGAGCAGACCCGTCAGTCGCTTACAAACGTCAAGGCGATACTTGAAGAAGCCGGTCTGTCGATGGCTGATGTAGTGAAGACTACTGTTTTTATGGCCGATATGAACGACTTTGCTGATATGAACTCAGTATATGCCGAATTCTTTGCAGAGCCCTATCCTGCTCGCTCGGCTGTAGCTGTAAAGACACTTCCAAAAGGCGCACTTGTAGAGATAGAAGTAGTGGCTGCGGAATAATATTCTAAAATTAGGGTGCTATTTGTTTGGTAAAAGAATAAATAGTCTAGAAATATTGTATTCTTAGGAATATCTTCTGAATATCTGCTCAAATTTGGGCAGATATTCTAATGTTTGTACCTTTGCACCCAAAAAAGATACAAATATGAAGAAACAAACGATTGCAATTAATACCCCCTATGTCAGACCTGATGTATATGGTTCGCTAGCAGTACCTATATATAATAATGTGTCGTTCGAGTTCGACGATGCACAGGTGATGGCCGATGCGTTCTGTAATCGCATTAAGGCTCCTGACTATGCGCGAGTAGAAAACCCAACGGTAACAAACTTTGAACAGCGTGTAAAGGCGCTTACTGGTGCAGAGCATGTTACTGCATTCAATTCGGGTATGGCGGCTATAGGTAACACGCTGTTGGCAGTGAGCGAGCAGGGCAAGAACATCGTTTCGTCGCACCATCTGTTTGGCAACACGCTGGCCCTTATCACCGCCACACTGCAGCGATTTGGCATCGAGCCACGTTTGCGCGATCTTACTAATCTTGAGGCTGTTGAGGCTGCCGTAGACGAAAACACGGCATGTGTGTTTCTTGAGATAGTGACCAATCCGCAACTGGAAGTTGCCGATCTTAAGGCAATATCTGACATCGCTCATCGTAAGGGCGTTCCGGTTATAGCCGATTCTACCGCTATCCCTTTTACCGAGACCAAGCTTAAGGAACTGGGTGTGGATATAGAGGTGTTGTCCAGCACCAAGTATGTATCAGGTGGTGGTACATCGCTTGGCGGTCTGGTGATTGACTATGGCACCCAGCCAGAGATAAACAAACGAGTGAAGTATGAACTGCTGTTTAATCTTGGTGCGTATATGACCCCTCAGGCTGCCTATATGCAGACGTTGGGCCTTGAGACTCTCGATGTGCGCTACCAGCGACAGGCCGAGAATGCGCTCAAGATAGCTAAGGAACTGAAGTATGTAGATGGTATAAAGCGAGTTAATTACATAGGTCTGGCCGATAATCCGTATCATGCGCTGGCACAGCAGCAGTTCGGTAAGACTGCCGGAGCTATGCTTACCATCGACCTGGAGTCGAAGGACGCGTGTTTCAGATTCCTTAATAGCCTAAAACTGGTACACCGTGCCACCAACCTGTTCGACAACCGCACTCTGGCCATCCACCCTGCATCCACCATCTTTGGTAATTTCACTGAGCAGCAGTTGGCCGAGATGGATGTCAGACAGACCACCATCCGTCTGTCGATAGGACTTGAAGATAAAGAGGATATTTTAGTAGACATAGAACAAGCATTAGCATGACGTATAATTTTGATAAGATAATAGACCGTACAGGCAGTGGCGACCTGAAGCATGGAGTGCTGAAGGAGCGCTATGGTCGCGACGACCTGCTGCCACTCTGGGTGGCTGATATGGACTTTGAGACTCCTGAGTTTATAACCTCAGCGCTGCGCCAGCGACTGGAGCACTCGTTGTTTGGATATACCGTAGTGCCCGATGAACTATGGACCACAATAGTTAAGTGGATAGCCGACCACCATCAGTGGGATGTAAAGCGTGAGTGGCTCACCTATATCCCTGGTATCGTAAAAGGTATAGGCATGGCTATCAATGTATTTGTGAAAGAGGATGAGAAGGTTATCATACAGACTCCTGTGTACCACCCGTTCCGTCTCACCCCCGAGGGCAATGGTCGCAAAGTGGTGTACAATCCGCTTAAGGAAACCGATGGCACCTATGAGATGGACTTTGATCAGTTGGCCGAAGTTGTAGATGATAAGTGTCGACTGCTTATTCTGAGCAATCCTCATAATCCTGCGGGCATCTGTTGGGATGCAGATACTCTGCGACGACTGGCTCACTTCTGCTACGAGCGTGGCATAATAGTGATTAGCGATGAGATACACTCTGATATGGCAATCTTTGGCAATCGCCATATTCCGTTTGCCACCGTCAGCGATGAGGCTGCTCAGATCAGCATCACTTTTGGTGCTCCGTCAAAGACCTTCAACATTGCAGGTATTGTAAGTTCATACGCTATTGTACCAAACCCAACGCTTCGACGCCGGTTCTACACATGGCTTGAGGCCAACGAACTGAATGATCCTCCACTCTTTGCGCCTATAGCTACGATAGCTGCCTATCTGAATGGAGAAGAGTGGCGCCGCCAGATGCTCGGTTACGTTGAGGATAATATCCTGTTTGTAGAAGAGTACTGCCGTGAGAATCTGCCTGGCATAAAGCCATGGCGCCCACAGGCATCTTTCCTAGTATGGTTGGATTGTCGTGGACTGGGACTCAGTCATGATGAACTTGTTGATCTCTTTGTAAACAAGGCCCACCTGGCACTCAACGATGGAGCGATGTTCTTTGGCAAACCAAAGCCAGGAAATTACCTCGGCGGCTTTATGAGATTGAACGTCGGGACCCCAAAAAGTGTGCTTAAAACAGCCTTGGAACAGCTAAAAACGGCGCTAAAATAGCGAAATACCATATATGTGGTATATAGAATGCCATATGGTAGGGATTGTACAGTTCGTGAAATCGCCGTACCTTTGCACCCAGATAAAGTAATTAATCATATAAAAAGAGTTTTAAAGTTATGAAGACAATGAATCGAATGCGAATGCGTGAGTGTTGCTGTTGTTGCGAGATGATGGCAATGACAATGAAAGGAAGTGTATATATAATAGGTAATAAACAAACAAAACGTAAAGAGTATGAAAAAGATAGCATTTACAATAGCATTGATTTTAAGTCTTGGTCTGAACAGCAACGTTTGGGCTGAGGGAAATAATGTAAACGAAGTTAACGGTACTAACAATACCACCAACACAACCGTAAGAACCATTAAAGCTCCACGCTTTGCACGTCCACTGGTTGAGAAGTGGATCAAGGAATATGCCAAGACCCAGCCGGGTGTGGAATTCCAGATTGCAAAGGGACAGGGAAACACAGACTTGAATGTAGTACTCGAAGATAAAGACTTTAGCCAGATTGTTTATTTCGGAGAGACAGCCGTGCTGCCTATCACTGCACGTAGCTCTGAGGCAGCCCGACTGCTCGAAGGCAAGCACCTTAACAACAAGAAGCTAAAGCAGCTGTTCTTCCTCAACGACGATTTCGATGAGGACGTGAAGAAGAACAAGACATTTGAAACCATCACCATTTACAGCGGCAGCAACGCCACATCAGTAGCTTCATCGTTCGCCCACAATTTCGGCGAAGAGAGCAGCAGTTTCCGCGGCAAGCGCATCTCGGGCGACGACCTGTTCCTGAACACTGCTCTTGCAAAGGATCCTCTAGGTGTTTCGTTCAACGCTCTGCCAAACATTTTTGACCTTGAGAGTCGCCATATTAAGGACAATCTGTCGCTGGTAGGGCTCGATGTCAAAAAGGATCTGGCTGAAAGCTTTAGCGACAACGGTACCCTCGACGATCTGCTTACAGCACTCGAGAACAGTAAGGTGTCGGAAGTGGCTATCGAGAAGGTAGGCATCAGTGTGAATAATGCCGACGATGAAGTAAACAAGTTCTTGGATTGGGTACTTGCCCAGGGAACAAAGTACAACCACGAATTTGGATTGTTGAATCTTAAATAAAAAGGAGAGGGAAACTTATGGTAAAGAGATTGTTAATTGCAACGATTGTTGCAATAGGGCCCATAGTGGCCGCTGCGCAAGGCCTGATAACCGGTCATATCACCGATGTCCGCACAGGCGAACCGTTGATTGGAGCTTCGGTTATAGTAAAGAGTGAGAAGGGTAAGGGCGTGGTTACCGATATAGATGGTAACTTCAGTCTGCAGACTAAGGTTGAGGCCCCATTAACCCTGAGAGTAGAGTACGTAGGCTATCGCGCCCTCGATGTAGATGTTTACGATTTCGAGGAGCCAGTAGAGATACAGCTGATAGACAATTCTAATCGTTTGAACGAAGTAGTAGTTTTAGGCTATACTCAGGTAAAACGTCAGAATTTGACAGGTTCGGTTGCTTCTGTTAAGGGCGCAGATATTGCTTCTACAGCAGCATCTGGATTCAATGAACAGTTGCAAGGTCAGGCTGCAGGTGTTATCATTTCGGGCTCATCTGGTACCCCAGGTTCGGGTGTCTTTGTTAGACTGCGTGGAACCACATCTATCAATGCAGGAAATGACCCTCTGTATATTATTGATGGTGTGCCCATCAATAGCCAACCTCTGCAGTCAATATCCAATGGAGGTCAGACTATCAATGCACTTTCCGATCTCAATCCAAATGATATTGAGAAGATAGAGGTGCTGAAGGATGCCAATGCTACAGCCATTTATGGTGCTAGAGGAGCGAATGGAGTTGTACTGGTAACCACTAAACGAGGTAGTAAGGGGCAGAAAACCCGTGTGAGTTTTAATGCAGAATACGGATTCGCCAAAGCTGCTAAATTATGGGATTTGGCCAGTGGACCTGAGACTGCACAGATACTGAATGAGGCATGGATTAACGACGGCAAAGACCCTTCGTTGGTTCCTTACCGCTCGAAGGAGAGTGGTGGTCTAGGATTACCCGAAGAGCAAAATACTTACGACCGTCAGAGTGCAATCTTTCGTACGGCAGCTATCCAAAACTACAATCTGGCCATCTCTGGTGGAAATGAGCGCACCAGATTCTATATCGGTGCAGAATACACCGACCAGGAGGCTATCGTACGCACACAGGATTTCAGTCGTTTGGGACTAAGAGTGAATCTGGATCATGATATTAATAAAAATGTGTCACTTTCTACTGGTACATCTCTTCAGTGGACACGACGATCGTTGAGCAGAATTGCCAATAGCCCCAAAGGTATATTACAGGCTTCAGTACACCATAGTACTCTTCTCAATCCTTACAACGAGGATGGTAGCTATGCACGCTATGGTATCTTCGACAATATTTATGCACTGATAGAGAATAGCAACCACCATACCTATGGTCTGCGTACGGTAGATAATGTTTCGCTACTATGGAAAATAGTCAGTGGGTTGCAGTTCAAATCGACGGTAAGTCTCGACTACAACAACTATCGTGAGAAACGTTATTTTAATACGCAGCTTGCTGATGGTCAACCTAATGGTAGTGCTGAGGACGCAACTACAATTAACTATACCATTACAGCTGAACAATTATTGAACTTCAATAAAGATATTAAGAAAATACATTCTATAGCTGCTTTTCTTGGCAACTCTGTGCAGTACACTGGACTTAGAACTCAGGATATCAAAGGCTCTGGATTCCCCGACAATGCTTTACAGGAACTTGCTTCGGCAGCCATAACCACTGGACAGACAGCATTTTCGTCATATAGTCTTGTATCGTTCTTTGGTGGAGCAAACTATAGCTTGCTCAATAGATATGCCTTAGATGTAAATCTGCGTGCCGATGCTTCTTCGCGTTTTGGCAAGAATAACCGTTGGGGACTTTTCCCATCAATTGGAGCTTCGTGGACAATATCAGAGGAGTCATGGCTTAAAAACGCAAAGTTTATCGACGGATTGAAGATTAAGGCCAGCATCGGTTGGAGTGGTAACCAGAACATCGACGACTTTGCTAGTCTAGGACTTTGGAATGGCGGTGGTGTATATAACGACCAGTCGGGTGTTCTGCATACTCAACTTGCCAACCCTGAGTTGAAGTGGGAAACAACTCGACAATGGAATGTAGGTCTTGAGGGGTCTTTTCTAAATGGTCGTGTCAGTTTCGAAGTCGATGTGTATAACAAGTATACCTATGATTTGCTGCTCTCAACACCTATTCCAGGTAAAACGGGATTCTCGTCTACCTATAGTAATCTTGGAGAAATGAGTAATAAGGGCGTTGAGTTCCAAATTACCACCAAGAATATCCAGAAGAAAGACTTCAACTGGGAGACTTCATTTAATATCGCCCATAATGCAAATCTTATAGAGCGTTTGCCAGTGTCATTCTCGCAGTACGACAGAGATTGGGTGCGATTGGAAGAGGGGAAACCCATGTATTCATTCTGGCTCTATAAGCAGCTTTATGTCGATCCTCAGACAGGTAATGCTGTATACGATGATGTAAATGATGACAGTAAAATCACTGTAGCTGACCGCCAAATAGTTGGCGATGCTTGGCCTGACTTCACTGGTGGATTGAGAAATGCATTCCGATGGAAGAATATTGACCTGTCACTGTTCTTTTACTTCTCGGTTGGTAATGATGTTTTCAATATGAACCGTTTCTTCCAGGAACATGGTGGTATGCGCGGAACAAACTGGGGCTTGCTCAAGAGTCAGATGGATCGTTGGCAAAAACCAGGTGATGTGACCGACATTCCTAAAGCATCAACACTTGCTAATGCCGATGGTAGTTCTAACAATGGTTTTGCAAGCAGCCGATTCCTTGAGGATGGTTCGTTCCTACGCCTACGCAATGTATCGTTGGGCTATAATTTCCCCAAAAAGCTAGTTGCCAAAGCTGGTATTGAGAGGCTTCGCATTTATGTTAATGCAACAAATCTTTTTACAATTACTGGATACTCTGGGGCTGATCCTGAAGGAAATACCGCAGCCGACTATACCCATGGCACTGTTCAGGGACTTGATTTTGCCATCCCTCCACAGCCTAGACAAGTAGTATTCGGTGCTAGTTTGACGCTTTAATCACAAAAGTAACATAAATAAATGAAGAAAATGAAACAGCATATTATTTCGTCAATATTGGTTTCAGGTTTGTTTGTTAGCCTGACGGCCTGCTCAGATTTCCTGTCACAGGAACCTGCCAATTACATCTCTGATGATGCAGTAATCAAGGATGAGTCATCAGCCAAGTCTGCCCTCAATGGAGTATACCATCGTTTGGGTGCCAGTGCCTACTATGGTGGTCGTTATTTCGATGCAGGAGTTAACCTCGCATCCGATAATGTCACTTGGACTGGGTCTCTGAACTTCTACTACGATTTCGATACCCATCAGTATAGTGCAGAGAATCAACTTCTTTCTTATGCGTGGTATGGCATCTATGCTACAGTTAATCAAGCCAATCAGGTGATTGAAAAAACAAATGAACTGACAGCGATTCCTGATAACGAACGTCGTAGAATAATAGCAGAGGCAACTGTTTTACGCTCACTAGCTTTTTTTGACCTGGCACGCACTTGGGGCAATATCCCCATTGTTAAGTCGGCTACACATTCACCTACTCAGTTTGATGGGGTTAAACAGACTGAAGCCAAGGAGGTTTACAAAGACGTGGTAAACGACATAACAGGTGTTTTGGACGACTTGAGTGAAACAAACGACAAGGTACATGTAAGCCGTAGTGTAGCAGAGGCTTTATTAGCTAGAGTATATCTATATCTGTCGGAATGGAATAAAGCAGAGGAATATGCTACTAGGGTTATAAATAATAAGTCATACTCTTTGGGTAGTATCAACGACCTGTTGAGTAGCAAGCAGTCACAAGAGAGCGTGTTTGAACTTGCTTATTCATCATCTTTTACCAACGATCAAAGTGCCTATTGGCGCTCGCCTAACGATGGAGGACGCCATGAGTGGGGACCTTCGAAAGAGATTGTTCAGCTATTAGCTGATCCTTCCATCGGTGGCGATCGTAATGCATTCTTCACTGATCAGTCTTCGGCACAGGTACCCGATTACTATGTGGGAACTCTTTACCATCGTCCTGCGGCTGATGACAATGTTATAATCTTCCGATTGGCAGAGGCTTGGCTGATACGAGCAGAGGCAAGGGCAAAAAAACAAAATCCAGATATAGAGGGGGCTATAGCCGATATTAACACTGTCCGCGTACGTTCACATGTAGTACCATTGGATGCGTCGCTCAGTCAGAAAGCTGCTATCCAAGCTATTGAAGATGAGAATCGTGTAGAGTTTGCCATTGAACCACACCGCTGGTTTGACTTGGTAAGAACAGGACGTGCCGTAGCAGTGCTTGGCATCAAGGAACACCAGCAGTTGTTTCCCATCCCATATAATGATATAGAGGCCGATAAAGACCTTGTACAGAATCCGAATTATTAATAAAAAACATAGAAAGAAATGAAAAAGACTATTGTATTGCTGGCATTTGCCACACTCCTTACCCCTAGTGTATTGGCAGGTGGAAAGGGTAGTAAAAAGACAAAGAATAATGTTGCCATCAAGTATCTAAACGATAACTTTGCTACCTACGACAAACTTCAGAAAACCATATGGGCAAACCCTGAGTTAGGCTTTCTTGAGAATAATAGTAGCGGTTTGCTTAAGCAGCATCTTCGTGAGAATGGTTTTACTATTGAGGAAGGTGTGGCAGGTATGCCCACAGCATATGTAGCTACTTATGGTAGTGGTCAGCCCGTTATCGGATTTTTGTCAGAGTTTGATGCGCTCCCTGGGCTTTCGCAAGACACGGTTCCTTATCGTAAACCTCTCAAGGAAAATGGTGCAGGTCATGGATGCGGCCATAACACCTTAGGTGTAGCGTCAACAGCTGCAGCGGTTGCTCTGAGCAAATGGTTGGCAGCCAACAATCTTAGTGGTACCATTAAGATTTATGGATCGCCTGCAGAAGAAGGTGGAGCTGGTAAGGTTTACCTTGTGCGTGAAGGATTGTTTAAAGGTGTTGATGCCGTACTTGATTGGCATCCGTCATCGGTCAATGCTGTATCAACAAATGGCGGAACAGCCATGGTAATGGTTGATTATAAATTCTACGGCAAGCCAGCCCATGCTGCTGGTAATCCTTGGAAGGGTCGTTCGGCGCTGGATGCGGTAGAAGCACTTGACTATATGGTTAATCTGCTGAGGGAGCATGTACCTACATCTTCACGTATCCATTATGTGATACCTGATGGTGGTTTCGCACCCAATGTTGTACCAGAATATGCTCGTGTAAGCTACTATATCCGCAGTCCTAAGCGTGATATCCTTAATACGCTGACAGAGTGGATTGACTCTGCTGCAGTAGGTGCTGCTAAAGGAACTCAGACGCGTGTGGAGAAAGAGATCGTGGCTGGCACATATGAGCGATTGCATAACAAAACACTATCACGCTTGATTCAGAAGAATCTGGAAACAGTAGGTGGCGTGATATATGACGAACGCGAACGCAAACTGGTTGAAGAACTGATACGTACTACAGGTAATCCTGACTCAATTATTGCCGATGCAGCAAAAGTGCGTCCCTTGGCTGAATTCCCAAAAGAAGGTAGTGGTGGCTCGAGTGATGTTGGTGATGTATCATGGGTAGTGCCCTTGGCTAGTTTTGGAGCTGCCACCTTTGCACCTGGTAGTGCCGGCCATAGTTGGCAGAATGTAGCTGCAGATGGAACAACTATTGGCACAAAGGGACTTCTTAATGCTAGTCGTGTATTTACTCTTTCAGCCATCGAACTATTTACTGATTCGAAGTTGCTTCAAACCGTCAAGGACGAGTTTAATAGAGAGGTAGGTCCAGATTTTAAGTATGTTCCTTTGTTGGGTGATCGTAAGCCTGCACTCGATTATAGAGTAACAAAATAGTTAATTGTGATCTTTGTTTGGTCGGGTGACAAAGTTTTATGAGACTTTGCACCCGACTTTTAAAATATTATTTGTACTTTTGCACACGATATGAAAACAACTCTGATTTGGATAGGTGCACTTGTTATAGGTGCTATACTGGGATTACTCGGGGCCGATTGGCTTGATGCCTCGATGAACTTCGTGGCTACGGTCTACACGCGACTGTTTCAGTTGTTGGCTGTGCCTACGATAGTGCTGGCGGTCATCACAACTTTCGCTACGTTTGGTTCTAAAGGGTCAGGTCGTATCTTCGGCCATACGCTCACTTACACCCTGCTTACCACCTTTGCGGCAGCAGCTGTGGGAGCAGTGTTGTACGTGATTATCGCTCCAGGCAATCTGCCTCTCGAGTCATTGGTAGATGCTTCGCAAGTGTCCGACCTCGGTCCTCAGACCTCATACGTTGATCACATACTGAGCATCATCCCCAATAATATCGTGAAGCCTTTCCTCGATGGCAACGTACTCTCGCTGCTATTGTTGGCTTTCGCTATCGGGTTCGGACTGTCAAAGTTGCCTGAGTCAGAAAACAAAGCGGTGGTTGTAAAGGGCTTGCTGGGACTTCAGGAATTGCTGTTCCTGCTTATTCGCGGACTCATCTGGGCATTGCCTCTTGGTATCGTGGCCTTTGCTGCTCAGTTGTCGGCGCAGGTGTCAGCAGGTGTGGTTGCCGATTCCATCGGTAAGTATGTGCTGGTAGTTCTGGGCGGAAATGTTATCCAGTTCTTTGTAGTGCTGCCATTGTTCCTGTTGGCTCGCGGACTTAACCCTATACATGTGTTGAGCCGCATGACTCCAGCTGTGCTTATGGCGCTCTTCACTAAGAGCAGTGCAGCCACACTGCCTGTAACCATGGAGACGGCCGAGAACCGACTGGGTGTTCGCAAGAACATTGCCCGATTTGTGCTCCCCATCTGTACCACCATCAACATGAATGGTTGCGCAGCATTTATCCTGGTTACATCGCTGTTTGTCATGCAGCAGGGTGGCACGCCCATCACCCTTACCACCATTCTCACGTGGATCATCATCTCGGTGGTGTCGGCAGTGGGTAATGCGGGTGTACCTATGGGCTGCTATTTCCTAACCCTCTCGCTCATGTCTGGTGTTGGTGCACCGGTAGCAGTGCTTGGCATCATCCTGCCCATCTATACTATCATCGACATGGTTGAGACAGCCGAGAACGTATGGTCCGACTCGTGTGTGGCAGCTATAGTAAACAAGAGACTTGGTGATACTATACAATAGGAGCTAAGCGCATAGTTGTCTCCGAAATATTCCTCTTTGCTGTTTCGGGCATTAGGGCTTCTTCTATTGGCAGGGTAGGGGGATTGATACACTCTACCCGTGCGAAGCCGGCGTCTAGCAGTTGTTGGCGATCGCTTATCCGACCGGCTATCAGTGCCACGGGCACGTTGTGCTTTTGGGCACGTTTCAGTATGCCGTATGGCAGTTTGCCCATCAGCGTTTGGCGGTCGGCCCCTCCTTCGCCTGTTATCACCATGCTGGCATTATCCATCACTCTGTCAAAGTGTACAGCGTCAAGCAGCAGGTCGATGCCTGGGCGACAGTCGGCATTCATATATTGCAGGAATGCATAGCCCAGTCCGCCGGCTGCTCCTGCGCCTGGTGCATTCTGGCGGTCGTAGCCGAAGTGCTTGGCCGATGCCTCGGCAAATCGCTTGGCGCGTGCATCCAGTGCAGCCACCATTTCTGGTGTGGCACCCTTTTGTGGCCCAAACACATGGGCAGCACCGTTGTCTCCGCAAAGAGGGTTGGTCACATCGGTAGCGATAGTGAAATTCACATCATCCAGTTCGCGGATGTTGTCAAAGGTCCCGCCTTTAGCAAAACTATTAATGATAGCTTGTAGCATACCTATACCGCAATCGCTCGTGGCGCTTCCGCCCAGACCTACTATTATGTGCTTACATCTCTTTCGCACGGCATCTGCCACCAGTTGACCAGTGCCGTAGCTTGTAGCCACCATTGGGTTACGCTCTTCGGGCGCCACCAGTGTCAGTCCGCTGGCCTTGGCTATCTCTATCACTGCCGTATCGCCATCCACCAGATACTGCGCCTTGATGGTGCGCATCATCGGATCTTTCACGTACACATCTACTATCTGGCCGCCCAAGGCATTCTTGAAAGCCTCAAGCCACCCTTCGCCGCCATCGCTCACGGGTATCTGCACCACGTCAGCATCGGGCACCTTAGTCAATATCCCCTCAGTCGCAGCCTGATTGGCCTCAGTCGAAGTGAGGCACCCCTTGAACGAGTCGATTGCTACAATATACTTCATAACAGGTGCAAATATAGAGTTTTTATTTGATAATTCAAAATTTCTTTGTACTTTTGCAGCCAAAATAAAACAAAGACTAGTAATGAAGAAGTTTTTTATCACATCGATTGCTGCAGCATTGTTTGCTGTTACAGTTAACGCCCAGACGGCGCTTAAGAAGGTATATAATGAGGATATTAACCCATTGGAGCAGATTGACCAAGCTGTGGCTAAGGCCAAGGGCGAGGGTAAGTTGACAATCTGTCAGGTGGGCGGCAACTGGTGTATATGGTGCCTGCGCTTTGCTGATTTTATCACTAAGGATGCCGATATCAGCAATGTGATATCCGAGAACTTTGAGTATATCCACGTAAACTACAATCCGCGCAAGTCGCAGGGACAGGAAAAGCTGGAGCAGGGCAAGGCATTGATGGCCCGACTTAACAATTGCGGCCGATTCGGATTCCCCGTGTTTGTGGTGCTGGATAAAGACGGCAAGGTACTCCACATACAGGACTCCAGTTTTCTGGAAGAAGGCGAGGGATACAGCAAGGAAAAGGTTCTGAGGTTCTTTAAGAACTGGACACCAAAAGCATTATAAAAAACATCCGCCTGTCGATTGATAGGCGGATGCTTTTTTATGTCCTTTTATGTTAGAATGGGAATCCCTGTGGGCGAGGTGCTATCTCTGGCTCGCCGTAGTATGATGCCTCGGCATCCTTGTCGTTAAGCTTAAACACCATAAACTTCTTGTTCTTGCCTGTGCAAGGAGCCCAAACGCCACCCTTAGGTCCGTTAGGATCGCTGTACTTCACAAAGTTGGTCCATGCGGTAAGCATCTTCTCACTCAGATCCCAGTCGCCCTTGGTCCATGGGCGCCAGCAGTGCTTCAGGCTCTTGAACACAAACCATAGGTCGCTAGAGTGGAATGCACCCTTCAGACGCTGGGTTACCTCGGGATGACTACCATCATCGGGCAATGGACGTGCAAACTCGTAAGCCCAAGCCTTACCGCCCTTCTCGCCACGAACCTTACAGAACTCGGCGATGTTAGGAGCCATATTACCCATGTCGTTCAGTGTGAAACCTATCATATATGGCACGTCGGCAAGTGTTCCCTGACGTGTAGCATCGTCGAAACTCTTCTCGCTTACATATCCGTCGATCATTGGCATGAATGGCAATCCTCTGAACATAGCTGCCATTGGGCCGCCACCCTGCTGACCGTCGCTGTTAATCTGGTGATACAGAGTGTTTAGTGCAAAGATGGTTTCGGTGCTGGCCTGGCGCATTTTCTGCAGGTCAGTCAGTCCGGCCCAGTCGAATACCTTCTTGGCCTTGGCCTCGGCCTCCTGGAATGTACCGCCACTGTAGCGGCCACCCATCATATTGCCTTTATCGTCGGGGATAGCAAGTCCCTGTGCACTCATGATTACAGCCTTGTGGAACAGACCGCGAGCCAGAGGACTCTCGCACAGTGTACGTACGCTACCGCCACCGGCGCTCTGACCGAAGATGGTTACGTTATTTGGGTCGCCACCAAACTGGGCGATATTCTTCTTAATCCACTTCAGGGCCTCAATCTGGTCCAGAATACCATAGTTACCCGATACATGGTTAGGACTCTCGGCTGACAGAGCTGGGTGTACCAGGAATCCGAACACGCCCAGACGATAGTTGATTGATACCAGCACTACGTCCTTGGCGCCCCACTCCTGACCGTCGAACTCGGGCTCCGAACCGAATCCCTCGCGATAGCCGCCACCGTGTATCCACAGGGCTACTGGCAGTTTCTTGTTAACTTTGCCAGGAGCCTTGGTCCATACGTTCAGGTACAGACAATCCTCGCTAGAGCCCGACTCTTTGCCATAGCCCCACTCTGTGTAATATCCACCAGGATACTGAATGGCCTGAAAACTCGGACGACCGAATGTGTCGCAAATCTTAACTCCCTTCCAGGGCACTACGGGCTGAGGTGCCTTCCAGCGGTTCTCCTTGATAGGAGGCGCAGCATAAGGTATACCACGATAAACAAACACGTCAGGATGATCATCGGCCAATACGCCCTGTACCTGACCACCTTCGATTGTCAACACTGGATTTTCGGCAGCGTTAGCACATACTGCTACCAACAGCAGAAGAGGTAAGAATAGTTTTCTCATACTTTAATTATTGGTTTTGTTGATAATACGTAATCGTATTATAGACGCAACAATGCGCAAAAAGTTTAATGTTCGATGACAAAAATACACACAAATGGGGAAAAAACTGTCAAATTGTTCTTTTTCTCCGAATAATTGTTTATCTTTGCACCGAATTTATCAACTGTCCTTATGAGAAGTCTAAAACTTATCACTATTTTTATTGCTTCAGTTGCATTGTTTGTCATTGCAGCCTGCAGTGGTGGTAATACTAGTAAAAGCACAGCAAAAATCGACACTGTGATAGAGGCCAACTATAGGAAAGCCCATGACTATGACTTCAAAACGCAGCAGAAGAAACTGGCCGAAGTATATTACAAAAAGGTGTACGACGCCCTGAAAGACGACCCGAATAAGAACAGGAAACTCTATACCAGGGCAGGCTATAGTCTTGCAGCACTAAAAAGCATGCGTTTTGACTTTGATGGCTCGATGGCTATTGCTCTGGATATGTATAGGGTTATGGAAGCAAATGATAGCTTTAAGCCTGCGCAGCGAGAAGTAGTATTATCTCTTATAGCCGGCAACCAGTCACAATTGAATCAGAATGAAGAGGCCGAACGCACATACCTTAAGTGCTATGATATACTGAAGTCGGTATATGGCGGACCTGAGAAAAACGGACTCGATTTCATCGTTAATGGTGTCAATATCATCGACGTGTATTATCAGATGACCCAATATGACAAGATGGCCGACTGGGTAGCACGTACCGAATCAGCAATGAACGTATACGAGCAGTATGGTGACTCGGCACTGATCGAAGAGTACAAGGGACATATAGCCATATGGCGTGCTATACTTCTGCAGAAAACAGGCCACCAGCAAGAGGCAGCCAGTGTGTTTGACGCCATTCCTCGTAGTCGTTTTGTCAATCCAGCCATCATCGGTGCGGCTATAACATACCTGCAGGAGGCTGGGCGTATAGCAGAAATGGCCGATCTGTACGACTTGATGGACAGCACTTATTACTCGAACGACGGGGCGAAGATGAATTTCGACAATATCTGCTTCCGCTTGGCCCCACGCTATATGGCTAACCTGAAGGCCGGACGTACTGACGATGCGCTGAAGATAGGTACCCAAATATGCGAGGCTATCGATTCGGCAGTAATATGGAAGAAAAAAGACGAGGCTGCAGAGCTGGCTGTGATATACCAGACCCACGAGAAGGAAATGGCTCTAGAGGAGTCGAAAGCCGAGACACGTGTACACCGGCTATTACTGGTTGGAGTATCCCTGATATGTATGCTTATAGGCTATCTGCTATGGCGCTCGCATAGGTATAACAGGATTCTCGCCTCGAAAAACCGCAAGCTATTTGCCGAGATAGAGCATAACCGCCAGGAGCAGCAGCATGAGATAGCCCAGCTACAAGCTGCGCCATTAGAGGAACTTAGCACCGAGCAGCAGCTATATCGCAGGATATGCACGCTGATGGACGAACAAAAGCCCTATACAGATGAAATCCTGAACCGCGATGCGCTGGCACAGATGCTGGGCACTAACGCCAAGTATGTGGAGCAGGCCATACGTCAATGCTCAAAGGGCGAGACTGTAAGCGACTTTATCAACCGCTATCGCCTGGAGCATGTGGCCCGACTACTGAAGAACACCACCGATCCAATAGCTATCATCGGCGAACTATCGGGTATCCCTAGTCGCGCCACTTTGGCCCGACTTTTCCGCATTGCCTATGGTATGACACCTAGCGAATATCGTAATACAACCCCTAAAAACTAAGTTTTTCCTAATTTGAGACACACTTTTCCGCCAGTGATACATCAATTATTTGGATAGTGTGTAATTTTGCACCCAAAATCATAAAAGGATATGGAGATATAAGATTATAAAACTAAATTAAAATGAAAAAGATTATGATGACGCTCGCAGCCGTCGTATGCTGCGCAATGATTTCTACAGTGTTCACCTCTTGCAGTAAGGATGATTCTGACAGTAATGATTTCTATTATTATCGTGCCAATGGCAGTATTTCGGGAACAGGCGGTCTGGGTGGACTGTTCGTTATAACCGACTATACCACGGCGATAGAGTCGGTAGTTGGTACAGAACTCACCAAGCAGGAAGACCAGAAGGTAATCCAGGCTTGTGATGCTGTATATGCCAAGCATAAGGCCGAGTATGGCTCAACCATTTCGGGTACAGTTGTGATAAATCGTCATAAGCTGGGCGATGATAATGACGTGAAAGTAATCAAGGAGTATCAATACTAAACCTACAACGACAATGAAAAAGATAATGATGGCTGCAGCTGCTTTATGCTGCATGATGATGAGTTTTTCATCGTGTAATAACATTGATAACCCAGTAGAGACGCAGCCTCAGGAGCCAGAAGCTAATGTAAAGATGGCCGATGCTATCAAACTTCACACTGCCCCACAGTCGTTCTATAAGCTCGACACCAAGGAAGTGTTGCCACTCTATGTAGTTGTATACAATTCATACAAAGACGGGGATGAGACAAAGTTCTACAATCTCGCTGCAATAACAGAAGTTAGTGTTGATGGCAATATGTTTACCGTAGATGCTAGCAAACTGGCAGACTATGGTTATATCAAGCTTGTGCCTAATACCGAGAGCAATGCCTTCCAGGATTTGCTGGAGAATGTAGAGGAGTATGGTGCTTATAATTGGGAAGATACCAGAATCATCACGTTGAAGAATAAGTATGGTGAAACCTTTAAGCAGGAGGTTGATTTGATTTACCTGACACTGAATGAGTTTGAGGTAAAAGAGACTGTAAAGCTGAGTGATCTGGAGAACGACACGTATGTTTCGAAAATAATCCAGCCTTTCAAGCTTTTCGAGTGGTCATTCAAGCGTTTTGCTGACTCAGAAAAGGTTGTGACCGACAACGGCATCTCGATTATTAAGATCAAAGAGGATGGAAATCTCCACATTATCACCGATGGTGGCCCAAGCGATGAGGGTGAGCCAGGCACAGGAGAATACAAATTAGAACGCAACCTCACAAGTAATTCAGAAGAACCACTGCCCGAAGGTGATGGTTTGTTAGTTAACTTCCGAGTTAAGGTGGAGTTGAACGTTACTGAATAATAACACGGTTTTTCCGCCAGTGAGACATCTATTACACGGATAGTTTATAATTTTGCCACCAAAATCAGTAATGCATATGGAAGTATCATTTGTAATTGCAGTAGCATTAGGAGTAGCCGTAGTAGTGGTGCTCTTGGTTTTGGTGGCAGTCATTGTGTATCAGCGATGGCGCATCAGCGATAACAATGCCCACATCAAGGCATTTATAAATGAGAATATGGAGATGCGCGACAGGTTGCAGGACTATAAGCATACCGGTCAGGCACGGGTGTTGCAGCTTGACGACGACGAACTTGACGTCGCTGCTGCCGCTGGAGTAAATAAGAATAGCACTGACCGTGGCCGACTTTAATGAGCGTCAGTCAATAGTAGAAACCTCGCGCCAGGCTCTTACCATAGCCGAAGAAACCTATGCTCAGACATTGCAGCGCTTTATCCGCGCACAGGCTAATGCCTATTTCCACCTGCGCCGCCTTACCCTATACGACTATCAGCATAACAAGTCGATAACGTACAGTTGCAAGAAATAAAACTATATTAAATGAAAAAGGTTACGATGACGCTGGCAGCTGTAATTGGCTGCACAATGACAATAGCATTGCTGACATTCTGTTGCAGCGACAACGCCGTTGTTCCTGACAAGTCGAAAGACTTGGCCGAATACACCGTAATCTACTTTGTTTCTAACGGACTTAGTGAAGATCATGATTTCGACGATCAGATAGCAGCGGTACAGCCGCTGCTTTCTGATAATGAGTCAGTACGTTTCTATTGTTTCAACAAGTATGGCAGAGCCAGTGAGGAATTTTCGGGCCGATATGGTGACCCAGGCATGGTGCTTGAGTTTGAACTTACGTCGAAGACCAACTTAGACAGTCTGCGCTATACCAGCGTGGCAGGAGATTCTACGCTAGTGCTCTGGAATCCCGCAGTTCTGCAGGGCGTGCTTGACCGCGTGGTAGAGAAGGCACCAGCCAAACAATACGTTCTGGTAATCGAGGGCCATGGCATAGGCTTTGCCCCCGATTTGGACTATCCTAAGGACGGTCCGCTATGGAATACCTGGAAGCCCAGGGTGTGGAAAGCTGCGCCTCAGGCATCTGCGCCAAAGCCAAAGATGAGGGGCCTGTTGCGCGATAATTATAATGGTGGGCCCGATATGAATATGTATGACCTGAGCAAAGCCATCAGCACTTCTAAGTTAGGTCACCTTCCACTCATGATGCTCAATGTATGTTCAATGGGCGATTTGGAGTCAGTAACAGAAATCAAGGACTTGGTCGACTATCTGATAGCATCTCCGTTCGCAGTGAGCGAGAATCCTGCTCCTGTTACCGAGTTGGTTCGTGCCCTGCAACAGAAGAAAGAGATAAAGGCACAGGTAGAACAGATGTTCCGCCTGATGCGAGAGGGATGGATAAGAGAATACAAGGAGGACTGTGGTGGATGGACAGCCAATATGGCGCTATATAATCTCTCGCAGCTGGATGATGTGATAGCACAAATGAAACGGTTATGCGACAGACTGTGTGAGATATATCCCAACAACATGGAGGCCATACACAGCGCTACCGACAAGGTGTATCGTTATAATAATGAACCGCACTACGACTCTATGGACTATGCCCGATTGCTGGCCGAACTAACTGGCGACGCAGAGATAAAGGACATTTACGAGAAGATGGCAGCTGCCTACGATAAGGTAATAGTCTATGAGACCCAGTATGTGGAAAACTATCCCACGTTGCCTCGTTTCAGTCTGGGCTTTAGTCTCTTCGACAACGATTACTTTGTATACGCTCCGACCCGTGGTGAGTGGTATTTTGCCGATTGTTATGAGATGTGTACTTTCCACAAGCTCACCAACTGGGGCCGTTGGCTCCGTATGCACGAAAAGACACCAACAGGCAACCCCTGCGGACAAGTAGAGAGGACCCCAACCTCTCCGTTTCTTACTAAAAAGCAAAAAAAAATTAAAATTTCGACAGGTATTCTTTATGCATTAACTATTTCGTTATCTTTGCATCTCGAAAAGTAGACCTATTACTATATGAAACAAAACAGGAACTGCTACCTAATTGACAAGGCTCTAAGACACTTTTTGATAGCTTCCGTGCTGACTTCGGCAGCCACGCAGCTGGCGGTGATGGTGGATGCCATCATCGTAAGCCATATAGTGGGCCCTGACGCTTTGTCGGCGGTCAACGTGTCGTCGCCGGTCATCACCATTGTCGTCGCCCTGAGCCTGTTGCTGGGCTCCGGCGCCAGTGTGCTGGCTGCGAAATATATCGGTAATCAGCAGATGCAGTCCGTCAGCCACGTGTTTACGGTGGCCATCTGTTCGGTGACTGTGGTGTCGTTGGTGCTGGCCGTCATATTAGGTTTCTCTACGGACTGGATAGTTTCGCTGATATGTTCCAACGAGCAGATAGCTCCATACGTAAGCAGCTACCTCAGCTTTTTCCTGGTAGCTGGCCCCGTGCCCTTGTTCCTGTCGTATACGCTGAACGCCTTTGTACAGTCTGACGGCAAGCCGCATCTGGTGACGTATGCCGTGATAGCTGGTGGTGTGACGAACGTGGTGCTCGACCTGTTGCTGGTGGGACCGATGGGCATCAAGGGTGCTGCCATTGCTACGGTGTCCAACTATGTGGTGTCGATAGGCTTTGTGCTGTTCCACTTCATGAGTCCGTCAAGCAGCTACCACTGGCGCTGGCCGAAAGGTATTGTGGGCAAGGTGTTAGGTGAGAACGTGGCTGAAGGTATGCCCATGATGATTGGCAACCTGATGCTGGGTGTCATTGTGATGGTCATCAATATTCTGGTGATGAACGCGCTGGGTGCCGAAGGCATGTACGCCTGGTCGGTATGTCTGCAGGTCCTGCTGCTATCGGTGGTGCTGCTCAACGGGGTGGGTAACGCCCTGCTGTCTATTGGCGGCATGCTGGTAGGTGAACAGGACTATTCAGGACTGGGCCTGCTGACACGCCGTGCGCTGGGCATCGTCTGCGCCATATTGCTGCTGTTTGTGGTATTTGTCATGGTGACGCCCTCCACGCTGGCGAAGCTGTTCGGTGCTGATACCCCTGAACATGTGGCATATCTGTCAGACGTGCTGCGCATCTTCTCGCTGGTGCTGATACCCTTTGCGCTGACAATGCTCATGCGCTCACTGTTCCAAATACTGGAGTATCGCATGCTGAGCACCCTGCTGGCTGTGGGACAGCTGCTGATAATGGTGTTTGTGGTGTGGATGTTCTCCATCTGGTGGCCGCAGCAGCTGTGGTGGGCTTTCCCGCTGTCGGCATTCCTGCTGATTACTGCACAGCTGGCAACGACGTTTATCATCCATCTGAGTCACAAGGAGGCATCGCCGCTGACGCTGATACCTGCCGACGAATCAGGACGCTCGATGGACTTATCGTGCAACTACAAGATGCAGGACCTGGAGATAGCGATGGCTGCCGTCAGACAGTTCCTGGAAGACAACAAGCTGGACAATTCGCTGCAGATGTATGCCCACATTTGTTGTGAGGAGCTGATGAAGAACATCGTGGAACACTCGAAGGGTAGGGTGAAGAAACATAGTTTCGACATGCACCTCCGCATCATGGACGAGGTGATATACCTGGTTGTCAAGGATGCCGGACAGCCCTTCAACCCCGTGAAGTATATAGAGAACCCGATGTCTGGCTATGACCACTTGGGACTGAAACTGGTGGCAGGCATCACCCCGTCTATTACATATAAATATATGTATGGACAGAATATCCTTTTTGCGAAAATAGAAAAATTGAACGATTAAGAATATGACTACTTACCCTTTAACTCAACCTCAGTTAGGTATCTATTTTGAATGCGTACAGCATCCGGAGATTACCGAGTACAATCAACCCTTTGTGGCTCATCTGCCCAAGACTATTGACCCGGACCGTTTGGAACGGGCGTTGAAGACGGTATATAATGCCCGTCCTGAACTGCGCACACGCTATATCCTGCAGGACGGAGAGCCCCGCCAGTATGTCGGTGAAAAAGACACGCTGGAGGTGAAGCGCCTGACGATGACGGAAGCCGAAGCAGAGGAGTTCGTCAAGAACAGCGTCACCCCGTTCGACATCTATAACGAGGTGCTTTGCCGCTTCTGGATCATCGAGACCCCCAAGGAGTATGTCATGCTGACGCAGATACACCACCTCTTTGCCGACGGTATGTCGCTGGTGATGGGCTTTGCCACACGCGACTTTACGCTGGCCTACAAAGGTGAGCCGCTGCCGGAGATTCCTTACGGACAGTTTGATGCCGCCCTGGAAGAGGAGGCCTCGTTTGCTACGCCGGAGTATGCCCGTGCCAAGGAATACTATCGCGAGAAGTACGAGGGTCTGAACATGGTGTCACTGGCCAAGAGTACCGATCAGCCGATGGGTCTGCAGATACGCCACTCGGAGTTTATTCCCATGGAGGTTGTCGACAACTGGTGTAAGGAGCACGGCACAGCCAGCAACCTGCTGCTGATGGCTGCCTTCAGCTATGTCATGGGTATGCTGAGCCGTGAGAAGAACGTCATCTTCACATCACTGAACCACGGTCGTATGGACAAGCGCCTGCGTCAGTCCTACGGTATGTATGTGCGTCTGGTACCCACCAAGGCCGTCATCGAACCGACACAGCCGGTCATCGACTTCGTGCGTTCGTTCCGTACCGAGCTGATGAGCACCATCCGCTACGGAATATATCCATTCTCGCACTTCTGCCGCGACCTGAAGATGACTCAAGGTGTCACCTTCAGCTATCAGGGTGGAAACATTACCGAATACCTGGACTTCGGCGACTATCAGGCTCCGTTGCACTATCTGCCGAAGGGTAACACCTGTGCAGAGCTGTCGACAGTCGTCTATGAGGTGGACGGACAATACGACATCCGCGTAGAGTCCAGTGAGAAGCTCTACGACTTGGAGTTCCTGGCCAAGGTGTCGCGCGCTATCAAGGCTTGCGTCTACTCGATGATGGCACAGCCCGATCAGCCGCTGTCGGCCGTGAGCATTGTCAGCGATGAAGAGAAAGAGCAGCTCATGCAGCTGTCGAAGGGTAAGGAACTGCCCTATAATGCCAACGAGACCTTCGTTGATATGGTTATGGGTCATGCCCGCCAGCAGCCTGACGCCACAGCTGTGGTGGATGCCACAGGCAGCTATACCTATAAGGAGTTTGACGAACGGTCGAACGCGCTGGCTGCCAAGCTGCGTGAACAGGGCGTCACCACCGATACCTTCGTGGGTATCATGATGCCGCGCCGCAAGGAGTTCCTCCTCTCGGTGCTGGCCGTGCAGAAAGCCGGTGGTGCCTACGTGCCGATGGACAGCGAATATCCCAATGATCGTCTGCTCTATATGCTGGAGGATTCTGAGGCCCGCGTGCTGATCACCACCAAGGAGCTCTATGATACAAAATGCCAGGAGGGTGACTTTACAGTAGACAACGTGCTGTTTGTTGAAGACTGGCAGGAGGCCACATCGGAGCCTGTCAATGAGTCGGCTCCCGACCATCTGGCCTATATGATTTATACTTCCGGTTCGACGGGTAAGCCGAAGGGTGTCATGCAGCCTCACAGCTCGCTGCGTGCCTACCTCGCATGGCGTATCCATGACCTGAAGTTAACGCCGGAAAGCCGCAATGCCCAGCATGCCAGCTTCTCGTTTGACGCTTCGCTGGACGACCTGCTGTGTCCGTTGGCTGCCGGAGGTTCCGTTTATATCATGCCTGAGGAAATCCGTAAGGACGTGAATGCCATGTGCCAGTATCTCTTTGACAATGGTATCACTGGTATGACGCTCAGTACCCAGTTGGGTATGACCATGCTGGGACTCTTCAATAACCTGCCGCTGCGCTACCTGATGATGGGTGGTGAGAAGATGCTGCCATCGCAGAAGACGCCGATGACTATCATCAATGGTTATGGACCTACGGAGTTTACCGTCTGTTCGTCATACCATATCGTCGACCAGGACAAGGATACCGACATCCCCATCGGACGGGCTGTTCCCAATACCTATTCATTTATATGTAACACACAGGGACAGCTGCAGCCGCGTGGCGTAGCCGGTGAGCTTTGTCTGTTAGGCCCGCAGATTGCCCGAGGCTATTGGAAACGCGAAGACCTGACAGCAGAGAAGTTTGCTGAGTGTCCCTTCGTACCCGGCGTACCCATGTACCGCACTGGTGACTTGGCCCGCTATAATGATGAAGGAGAGCTGGAGTTCCTGGGACGTATTGACAACCAGGTGAAGCTGCGTGGATTCCGTATTGAGATGGGTGAGATAGAGAATGTTGCCAAGCGCTACGAGGGTGTTCAGGATGTGGCCGCCGAGGTGCGCGACATCAATGGCACCAAGCACCTGTGCCTCTATTTCACAGCAGCCAATCAGGTGGATCTGACCAGTTTGCAGAGCTTCCTGGCTGAGCAGTTGACGGACTATATGGTTCCCGAGGCCTACGTACAGCTTGACGCTATGCCGCTGACACCTAATGGCAAGGTGAACCGAAAAGCACTGCCGTCGCCCGTGTTGACCAGCAATGTGGAATATGTGGAGCCTGCTAACGAGACGGAGAAGAAGATTGCCGCTCTGTTTGCCGACGTGCTGAACTATGACGAGCCCGTCAGTGCCATCGACAACTTCTTTGCATTGGGTGGTGACAGTATCAAGTCCATCCGCCTTGTCAGTCTGTTGCGTAATGAAGGCATCGTGCTGCAAGTCAATGATGTCATGAAATACAAGACCGTGCGCGGACTCGCAGAGATTGCCGGAGCACAGTCAGCATCCGTTGAGGTATCACAGGAGGCTGTCAGTGGCAATATCCTGCCATCGGCCATCCAGCAGTTCTTCTTCCAGCTGCAGTTGCCGGAGCCTGCACATTTCAACCAGAGCGTCATCCTGCGTGCTGCCCAGTCGATAGACAAGCAGCAGCTGGAAAATACCCTGGCAGCCCTCTGCCGCCATCACGATATGTTGCGTGCTACCGTCAGCGAAGGACAGGTCATCATACGTCCGGAAAATGACGAGCCGCTCTATGAACTGATAGAACAGGACTTCCGGGGTGTTGCAGATGTGAAAGCATCCATAAAGCAAGCCGCCAACCAGATACATACGTCTATTGACTTGGAGAAAGGTCCTATCTTCAAGGCCGCTCTCATCCATACAGACGGTGGCGACTGCCTGCTGCTGGTTTGCCATCATATTGCTGTCGACGGTGTGTCTTGGCGCATCCTGATTGAAGACCTCAACAACGTCTATGCCGGTGGTGGACTGCCACGCAAGACCCATAGCTTCAGCTATTTTACAGAGACTGTCAGCCGCTATCGTGACAGCTATCTGCTCTCGCAGGAGAAGAACTACTGGATTGACGTACAACGCCAGATGGCTGGTATGCCGGGAAGCAACGGCAGTGACCACAGCAGGAAGATGCAGAAGGTGGAAGTGACGCTCGAAGGCGCTTCACTGGCCTGGTTGCTCGCTGATGCCTCAAAGGCTTACAATACCGATATCAACGACCTGCTGATTACAGCTCTCAGTGAGGCTTATCGCCAGCAGACAGGCCGCGACGGGCTGTCAATACAAATGGAGGGTCATGGTCGTGAAGCCATGCACGAGCAGTTGTTGACCGACCGTACTGTGGGATGGTTCACTTCTGCGTATCCCGTCGTCGTTGAAGGCTTGACAGGTGATATCCGTCATGACATCCGACTGGTGAAGGAAACGTTCCGCAACCTGCCCAACAAGGGTATGGGTTACGGCATCCTGCAATATATCCCGTCAAATGAGGGCGATGCCCCGCTGCGTACCGACCTTACCCCGCTGGTAGGCTTCAACTATCTTGGTGAGATGGGTGGTGCAACTCCCGGTGCCCTGTTTGATATGGCAGCAGACCTGCCTGCCGGTACGATGTTCAGCCCGAAGAATGTCTTCGGTCCCTCGCTGATGATTAACTGCGGCGTAACTGCCGGAGTGCTCAGCGCTACCTTCGAATATGATACCGCATTGTGGACTGCTGATCAGGCACAAGCCATTGCTGACGCCTTTGTGACTCAGCTGGTACAGGTGTCCGACCATACGGCAACTGTCAAGGAACCCGAGCAGACGGCTTCAGACCTGGGTGCACAGGGCTGGACAGAAGCACAGTACCAGCGAATCTGCGAACGTTTCGCAGCTCGTGGCGAAGTGCTGCAACGCGTTTATCCGCTCAGTCCCATGCAGGAGGGAATGCTGTTGAAGTTCATGATGGAGCCCGACACGACGGCCTACCGTCTGCTGTCGCGCTTCTCCATGTCGGTATTGCCCACAGAACAGGCATTGCGTAACACCCTCGACGTACTGGCTGCCAAGCATGAAGTGCTGCGTACCGCTATCATCTATGATGGCGTAGCAGAACCGTGTCAGGCTATTGTCAGCCGACAGTTAGGTCTCGAAATGGTGGACCTCACTGGCGAGAGTGATATAGAGAAGGCTGCAGCCCGTGTTCATCAGGAACAGCTGCACCGTCCGCTGAGTCTGCAGGACGACCCGCTGATGCGTGTGGTATGCATGAAGACTTCGGAGAACACCTGTCAGATGTTGTTCGTACTCCACCACATCATTGTCGACGGCTGGTGTATTCCTATCTATATGAACGACTTCATCCAGTCGTTGGCTGCCAACATGACATCGGGTACCAGTCAGGCTATTGTCGAAGGACGTCCGGGCATGTATGAACAGTTCGTGCGTCAGCTGCGTCAGAAAGACAAGAAGGCAGGACTGGCCTACTGGAAACAGCTGTTGGAGGGTTACGAGACCAAGGCTGCTATTCCCACCGTATCTATACCTTCCGGCAATGCAGGCGAGAATATACAGCAGAGTGTCAGCCAGATGCTTGACCTGAATGTGATGTCGGCATTGCGCAAGCTGTGCAGTCAGTCGCAGGTAACAATGAATACTGTGGTAGAGCTGGCATGGGGACTGGTGCTGCAAACGTGGTGCCGTACGCAGGATGCCGTCTTTGCCAAGGTGGTATCAGGACGTAACAACGACAGCATGAACGTCGACACGTTGGTAGGTCTCTTCATCAACTCCGTACCTGTCCGTGTTCAGGCATCGGCAGAAGTAACGGTGCGTGAGGCCCTGCAAACGCTGCAGGCTCAGGCCGCAGAGACTGCTGCCTACGACTTCTGCTCACTCTCAGAGATACAGACACAGTCGGAGTTAGGTGCTAATCTGTTCCAGTCGATTCTGGCCTTCGAGAACTATGCCGGTGCTGATTCACTGTCACAGGGCCAGGAGCAGTGGGGACTGCAAGTCATACAGAGTGAGGAGGAAGCTTTCAACGAGCTCAGTGTCACTGTAACCACCAACGAACATGGATTCCTCACACTGAAACTGACCTACGATGCTACCAAATATACGCCTATTGTGATGCAGCGTGTGCTTGACACGTTCGTCACGCTGATAGCCGGTATGGCTGAACATCCGGAACACCTGCTGAAGCAGCTGCCGCTGTTGTCGCAGGAGGCTCATGAGCGTATGCTGGAAATCTCTACAGGTAAGTACCTGGAGGTTGACATCACCAAGACGTTTGCCGAGGTCTTCGAGGCACGTGCCAAACTGGTGCCTGACAACGTGGCTGTAGTGGATAAGTGCAGCCAGTTGACGTACAGCCAGTTGTCGCACTATTCCGACGTATTGGCCCACAAGCTGATAGCTGCCGGCGTACAGCCCAACGACTTCGTATGCGTCATGCTTGACCGTATGAAGGAGTTCCCGCTGTCAGTACTGGCTATCCATAAGGCTGGTGCTGCTTATACACCGCTGGATTTTGAATATCCCAACGAGCGACTTTGCTACATGCTGGAGAACTCGCAGTCGAAGGTGCTCATCACCTCGCACGACGTGTTGAAGGCTAAGCAGGAAGAGGGTGACTTCGATACAGGCAGTGCACAGATTATCTTCGTAGAGGATATCGACTTCAACGCAGCTGCTGAACCAATCAATCTGACGACACCAGACAATCTGGCATATATGATTTACACGTCAGGTTCTACAGGTAAGCCTAAGGGTGCCATGTTGCATCAGGCCGGTCTTTGGAACTTCATCAATGTGGTCATCGATATGGAGCACCTGACGGCTGAAGACCGTATTGAAGGACACCGTTCCTTCTCCTTCGACGCTCATATCGAGGATATGTATGCCATCCTGACGCTGGGCGGCTCGTTCCATATCATGCCGACGGAAATCCGTAAGGACCTCGATGCTATCCGCCAGTTCCTGTTCGACCATCAGATAACGGGTGGTGGCTACTCAACGGCTATCGCTGCCCTGTTGCTGAACACTTACGATGACCTGCCCGTACGCTTCATTACGGCAGGTGGTGAGAAGCTGGACGGCGTATTTAGCGATCATATTGAGATTATCAACGTCTATGGACCGACGGAGTGTACCGACGATACCTCTTATTATAAGATTGCTCCGGGTGAGCGTGTCGACAACATCCCCATCGGTAAGTCGGTGGCTAACTGCTACAACTTCATCATCGATACTCAAGGCCGTCTGTTACCACAGGGTGTAGCCGGAGAGCTGTGCTTTGCAGGTATTCAGGTAGGACGTGGCTACTGGCAGCTGCCAGACCGTACCGCCCAGGCTTTCGGTGACTGTCCGTTTGTGGAGAACGACCCATGGGGACGCCGTGTCCGTATGTATCATACCGGTGACATCTGTCGCTGGAACGAACAGGGAGACATTGAATACTTAGGACGTATCGACTTCCAGGTGAAGCTGCGCGGCTTCCGTATTGAGCTGGGAGAGATTGAGAACAAGGTGCTGCAGATAGAAGGCATTCGCCAGGCTGCTGCCGAGGTGCGCAAGGTGGCTGGTGCTGATCATCTGTTGCTGTATTATACTTTGGACGAGGGTGTAACCATCGATAGCGAGGACATCCGCGCTGCACTTACTGCTTCGTCACTGGCCGAGTACATGGTGCCTGACACCTATGTACCACTTGATACAATGCCGCTGACGCCCAACGGAAAGATTAACCGTCGCGTACTGCCCATACCGGAAATCAAGACTGCCGAGATGGTGGCTCCTGCCAATGATACGGAACAGCAGATATGGAACGTGGTCAGCCAGTTGCTCAGAGTTGAGGAGTTTGGCGTTACCACTAACCTTATCTCTATTGGTCTTACTTCGCTGTCGGCCATGCGACTCTCTGCACGTCTCGGTCAGGAAATGCAACTCAACATCCCGACGAACGAGATCCTGACGAAGCCTACCATCCGTCAGATGGCAGCTCTGCAAGGACAGCAGTCGGCACAGGTAACACCGCTGACAGTATACGAGAAACAGGAGTTCTATCCGTTGACGGAAAATCAGGGTGGTGTCTATATCGACTGCCAGCAGAACCCAGAAGCTCTGCAGTACAACATCCCAGAGGTCATCAAGTTTACCACAGTAGCTGCGGAAGATTTGCTGAAGGCCGTCAAGGCCGTAGTGGCAGCCCATCCGTATTTGAAGGCTCACTTGGTATTGAAGGACGGCGATGTCTTGCAGCAGCGCCGCGACGATGCTCCCGACGATATCGTCTTCAAGACGCTCGACTTTGAACCTGATGCAGACTGGTTCCAGGAGCGTGTACGTCCGTACAACATTTTCACCGAGAACCTCTATCGTCTGGAAATCTACCAGTCGCCCAGTGCCGTATGGCTCTTCAAGGACTTCCATCATCTGATATTCGACGGTTTGTCCAACGGACTCTTCCTCGGTCAAACCTTGGCTGTCCTCAATGGTGAGACCCTTAAGCAAGAGCACTATACTGCCTTCGACCATGCTTTGGACCAAAAGTCTATAGTGACAACTGAGAAGTTTGCTGAGGCTGAGGCTTATTTCGATCAGTTGCTGACTGATGCTGTGCCTACCATCTATCCCAAGTCTGTTACACCTGAGAATAATGAGGCTGGCACCAACTCTCTATACCTCACGTTCCATAAGGGCGAGATTCAGTCGTACTGCAGCAAGCACGGATTTACGGAGAACAACTTCTTCATGACTGCCTTCCTGCAGGTACTGCACCGCATAACCCGTGAGAAGCGCGTGCTGATTTCTACCATCAACAACGGCCGTGAAGCCAACGAGATGCAGGAAATCATGGGTATGTTCGTCAAGACCCTGCCGATGATTAGCAACATGAGCGATGGCAAGCAGCCGATGGCTGACGCAGTAGAAACCATACAGCATCAGCTCTTTGAGTCGGTGAGCCGTGACTTCTATCCGTTCACAAAGATGGCAGCTCGTCACGACATCCATCCTGCTGTGATGTTCACTTTCCAGGGTGACTTGGGCGTAGACATTCAGCGGGAAGGTATTGAGCAGATTCGTATGAAGCTCGATACGGCAAAGGTGCCTCTGTCTGTCACCGTTGCTTCGTATGGTGAGACCGACTATGTCATCTTCCTGGAATACAATACGTCGATGTATGCTGCTGATGACATGCAGGCATTGGCTGATGCCCTCCAGACGTTTGCACTGAAGAGCATCGGTGAGAATGTGCTGCTGAAGGATATCTCGCTCGTGGAAGGCGAACAGTTTGAAGAGCTGATGCAGATTTCGAAGGGTGAGGAAATGGACTTCGACCGTAGTCTGACGTATGTGAAGGAATTTGTCCGTCAGGCAGCAAAGACACCAGACGCACTGGCTGTTACTGATAAGTTCGGACAGTTTACATACGCCGAACTGGATGCCCAGTCGAATGTCATTGCCCGTCTGCTGTTGCAGCGTGGCGTTGGTCCCGACTGCTTCGTAGGTGTCATGCTTGATCGTCAGAAGGAATTCTCCAGTGCTGTGCTGGGTATCCAGAAGGCTGGTAATGCCTACGTGCCGCTCGACTTCGACTATCCGACAGAGCGTCTGCTCTATATGCTGGAAGACTCTGAGGCCCGCGTGCTGATAACGACCCATGAGGTTGTGGAGGCAAAGGGAATGGCTGACGACCTGAAGAACATTGAGATCATTTATGTCGACCAGCTTGACAGTAAAGTTTCTGACGAACCTATCGACCTGTCAGATCCTGCTCAGGTGGCCTACATGATTTACACCTCTGGTTCTACTGGTAAGCCTAAGGGTGTTATGATACCTCACAGTGCTAAGCTGAACTTTATCCACTTCATCGTGGAGAAGGAACAGTTGACAGCTGCTGACCGCATACTCTGTCACCGTGCATTCAGCTTCGACGCTTCTTTGGAGGACCTCTATCCGATATTGACCGTAGGTGGTAGCCTGCACATCGTGCCTTCTGAGATTCGTAAGGATCTGCCGGAGGTGTATAAGTTCATGAACGACCATCAGATTACTGGCGGTGGATTCAACACCACAGTCGGTGTGATGCTGATGACCAACTTCGACCTGCCTTTGCGCTTTGTCGGTGTAGGCGGTGAGAAACTGGACCGTGTGCCGGGCAATATCCCCTTGTGGAATATGTACGGACCTACAGAGTGTACAGTTGACTCTACCTACTTCCTGGTAGACCCGACTAAGGAGTACAAGAACATTCCTATCGGCTATCCCGTTCCCAACAACTGGGGCTTTATCATCGACAGCGCCGGACAGCTGTTGCCAAGAGGTATGGCTGGTGAGCTGTGTATTGCCGGAAACCAGGTCGGAAAGGGCTATTGGAACCGTCCGGAAATGACAGCAGAGCGCTATGTCGACTGTCCGTGGGTACCTGGTGTGAAGATGTATCACACTGGTGACCTGTGCCGCTGGAACAGCGAGGGACAGATAGAATACTTAGGACGTATCGACTTCCAGGTGAAGCTGCGTGGCTATCGTATTGAGCTCGGTGAGATTGAGAACGAGATCGGTAAGTATCCGCACATCAAGGCCGCTTGTGCTGAAGTGAGGGAGGTCAACGGAGCACAGCATCTGTGCTGCTACTTCACCAGTAGTGAGGAAATTGACACTGCAGACCTGAAGCATACGCTGGCACAGACACTGACAGAATATATGGTGCCGACAGTCTATATGCCGATGGAGAGCATGCCGATGACACCTTCTGGTAAGATTGACCGTAAGAAGTTGCCAGAACCCGTCATCGAGCGCCATACAGAGAATGTGGCTCCGCGTACACATAAGGAAACCGTCCTGCTGGATATTGCCAGGAAACTGCTGAAGGCCGACGATTTCGGTGTCACTGACGACTTGTTCGAATTGGGTATGACGAGTATTATTGCCGTGAAGTTCGTTGCACTGGCTGACAGAGAGAATATCAAGCTGAAGGCCAACGACGTGATGAAGCTGCACACCATCGACAAGATACTCTCAGCCAACATGAGTCTGGGATACTGGTTCAACAGCTATACGCCGGAGAAACCTGTACTCATTGTGACGCAGGGTATTCTGCTGACGTCGTATCTGACGGAGAAATTCCGTATCTGGCAGGATTATTTCTCGATATTTACCATCGAGCCTACCGATGAGCACTTCCAGTACATCTTCCAGGATGCTACCTTCCACGAGGTCATCGAGATGTATTACACCGTGCTTGACCTGATGATACCTGCTGATGCCAAAGTCTTTGGCTTCTTGGGTTACTCATGGGGTGGTGTCCAGGCTTATCATCTGGCTTGCAAGTGGCGTGATGACAATGGCGTCAGCCTGCCTGTATGGCTGGGTGACTCACATCTGCGTAACAACGAGGAAACGGAACGTCAGATGCAGGAGTTTGAGCGTCAGATAGAGCGTACAATGCCTGAGCTTCTGAAGAAGAAACATGACATGATCAAGCACTTGGAAGACAATGTCGCTTATCCGCACTACGACGGTAAGGTGATATTCTACAATGCCAAGAAGCTGAACCCGCTGGAGGAATACAACCTGAATGAATGGCGTAAGATAGCCTCTCAGCTGGAAATCATCGACGTTGACGACGAGCACAACAATCTGTTTATGACCGAGAATTATAATGACTTGGTCACAGAGAGCCTGGTAAAAGAATTGACAAGTGATAATTGAAAAATCGTAAATAGCAATGATTGACCTGAAAGGGATTCATAAGACCTATCCTGGAGAGTCACCCCTTCACGTGCTGAAGGGGGTAGACCTCCATATTGACGAAGGTGAGCTGGTAAGCATCATGGGTGCTTCCGGTTCTGGTAAGTCGACGTTGCTCAATATCATGGGTATATTGGATACATACGACGAGGGGGAATACCACTTGGCTGGTAACCTCATCAAAGACCTGACCAATTATCAGGAGTCGCGTTATCGTAACCAGCTTATCGGATTCATCTTCCAGTCGTTTAACCTCATCAACTTCAAGAACGCTATGGAGAATGTGGCACTGCCGCTGTACTATCGTGGCGTGAAGAAGAAGGAGCGTAATGAACTGGCCATGGAGTATCTGGAGAAGGTAGGACTGGCAGCGCACTGGAACCATCTGCCCATGCAGATGTCTGGTGGTCAGCGTCAGCGTGTGGCTATTGCCCGTGCCTTGATTTCGCATCCGAAGATTATTCTTGCCGACGAGCCTACAGGTGCCTTGGATTCCAAGACCACCCAGGAGGTGATGGACATGCTGCGTGATGTGAACCGTAAGGAAGGGCAGACAGTGATTATTGTGACTCATGAGCAGGAGATTGCCGATCAGACTGATCGTCGCATCTTCTTCAAGGATGGTCTGATATTCAAAGATGAAAGAGGCTAGAAAAGTAAAAAGGTCAGAAGGTATTAAAATAATAGTTCAAAGGCAGTATGGGTGATATGATGAATGAGGTCTTGACCTCAATGAAGAACAACAAGATGCGCATAGCGCTGACGGGCTTCTCTATTGGGTGGGGTCTGTTCATCCTTATTGTCCTTATTGGTACTGGTAACGGACTGCTCAACGGTATGACCACCAACTTCAGTTCCAGCAGTGAGAACGTGGTGACATTGGTTCCCAGCGTGACCTCTATGCCGTTTGCCGGAGCCCAGAAGGGACGTACGATAAAGCTTTATGCCGATGACACCGAAGAGTTGAAGAAGTATTGGGGCGACACGCTGCGCCGTATCATCCCGGTCATCAACCACCCGGTGCAAGCCCGCTGCAATGAGTATTACACCAATACTTCAGTAGACGGCTACCTCCCAGACTATGCCGTTGCGCCGAACATTCATATAACTGCGGGGCGTGACCTGAATTACCTAGACATAGAGGAGCAGCGTAAGGTGTGTATCATTCCTGCCCGTTTGAAGAATATTCTGTTCCCTAACGCCAAGTCGTCAGTAGTAGGATCCTACATCACCTTCGACCAAATCAGTTTCGAGATAGTGGGCATCTATGAGCCTGTGGTGAAAGCCAATACCACGAGGGTCATTATTGCACCGTTGACGACCATCAAGACACTTTATCAGCCCGATGGTTCACTGAGTCGTCTCTACCTGCAGACAAACTATTTGAATACGGCTGAGCTGAATGAACATTTCAACCAGCGCCTGCAACAGCAGTTGGCTGCCATGAAGGGCTATTCACCTGCTGACGTGAAGGCTATCAAGTTGACAAATGCCTACGAAATGCCTGTGCTTATCAATGGTATTCTGACGGGTTTGAACATATTTGTTCTCGTCATCGGATTGGCAACGTTGATTGCCGGTATCGTGGGTATCTCGAACATCATGCTCATTACCGTTAAGGAGCGTACCAGGGAACTGGGCGTCAGAAGGGCTATGGGAGCCAGTAACCTGCAGATCATGTCGCTGGTGCTGATAGAAGCCGTTATCATTACGGTTATCTTCGGCTATGTGGGCATGTTCATGGGTATCGGACTGACGCAGCTGGCCTCATGGGCCATCCAGTCGTTGGGCGACAACGGAATCTTCTCTAATCCTACGGTGAAGTTCTCGTACGTGATGGCCATCAACGGCATCATGGTGCTGGCGGGTCTCATCGCTGGTTATGTGCCGGCCAAACGAGCTGTTGACATCAAACTCGTGGAAGCGTTGACGGCATAAAGTTAAAGTGATTATTAAAAATATAAATTTGCTACAGCAATAATATAAGATATGTTTGATTCGGATTTGTGGAACGAGATATTGCAGTCCATCATGCGACAGCGATGGCGCAGCCTGATGACAGCGTTCGGAGTGTTTTGGGGCATTCTGATGCTGACGGTGCTCATTGGTGCCGGCATGGGACTGAACAATGGTATTGCCGGACGTGTGAAGAGCTTGCCCAGTAACTGCCTGTTCCTCATTCCTCAGGAGACGTCTATGGCTTATGCAGGCTTGGGACGAGATCGTACTTGGTATATGGACAACCGCGATGTTGATGAACTGACCACTGCGCTGTCCGGGCGTTTGGAATACATCACGTCAGTCAATTTTGCTGACTATCAGAATGTGACGCGTGGCCGTCAGACCTTCCAGTATAAGGTGGCAGGTGTGACACCGCAGTTCTATGGCTCGCTGCCTCAGAAACTGCTGTCCGGGCGTTTCATCAATGATGTCGATATGATTGAGCACCGCAAAGTGTGTATCATCGGTAAACACGTGGCTGAGGAACTCTTCGGTGACGACGAGCCCTTAGGTGCTACTATCGATGTGAATGGCGCCATCCTGACGGTGGTGGGCACCATTAAGAATACGAACCGTCAGATTGATATCGGTCTGGATGTTACGGAGAGCATCTTGCTTCCGTTGACCACCGAACAGGTGACCTATGGACAGGATAACCGTATCGACATCTGTATGGTCATCCTGAAAGACAGCAGTCCCGTCAATGAGTTCGAGGGTGAAATATCGACTCTTGTCAAAAAGAACCACCAGATACATCCTGATGACCCCACAGCACTGATGACTATCAACTTAGGTGAACAGATAGCAATGTTCGTGAACCTGTTTACGGGTTTGAATATCCTGATATGGATTGTCGGCTTGGGAACCTTGCTGGCAGGACTGATAGGTATCTCGAACATCATGCTGGTGACGGTGAAGGAAAGGACACAGGAAATCGGTGTCCGCCGTGCACTGGGTGCTTTGCCGGGAGTCATCCTTCGTCAGATCATGATGGAGAGTCTCGTGCTGACGGCAGCGGCAGGTTTTGCCGGCCTCTGCTTGGGCATCTGGCTGCTCGATATACTCAGAGGTATGATGTCCGAGGGTGGTGACAACATGACGTTCACCAATCCCTACGTACCTTTCTGGACGGCCATAGCGTCGCTGACCATTCTCGTTCTCGGTGGTCTCCTTGCTGGTTGGATGCCAGCCCGCCGTGCTTTGCAGATTAAGGCGATAGACGCATTAAGGGAAGAGTAAGATGTGATAATTAAAATATTTACTACCGCATAGAACATAATAAAAAAACAATAAAGATCTGATGGTAAAAAAAGTATTAAAAATGGCAGGCTGGTGCCTATTGGGAGTTTTTGTACTCTATACATTCTACTTCTTGTGGAAGCAGTCGCAACCCGCCCCTGTAGTTTATGAACTGATTAAGCCTGAGCAGCGTGACATTGTGAAAAAGACAGTGGCCACAGGTAGTGTTGAAGCCCGTAACCAAGTAGAGGTTAAACCCCAGGCGACGGGTATTATCAGCCAATTGCGTGTAAAGGCTGGTGACCACGTTAATGTAGGCGACATTATCGCCACTATCAGGATTATCCCTGATATGGCCCAGCTCAATCAGGCCAAGAGTGAAGTGGAGTCTGCTCGTATTCAACTCGCTGAACAGCAGCGTGAGTATGATCGTACGAAGTCGCTCTATGACAAAGGCGTTGTCAGCCTTGAGGAATTCGAGAAGAAGAGTACCCAGTTGGCAGCCGCAAAGGACAATGTTACGGCAGCACTTTCGCAGGTGGAGGTCATCACCCGTGGACAGTCGGCTCGTTCTGGTGGTGTGAACATCACTGACCTGCGTTCGACTATCAGCGGTCTGGTGCTGAGTGTACCTGTCAAGGTGGGTTCTTCCGTATCGGGAACCAGTTCCTTCACCGAAGGTACCACAGTGGCTAAGATTGCCAACATGGGCGACATTATCTTCCGAGGCTATATCGACGAAACAGAAGTGGCAAAGCTGCATACAGGTATGGATATGGAGCTGACACTCGGTTCGATGCAGGACACGAAGATCAATGCTACGCTTGACTACATCTCTCCTGAAGGCGAAATGCAGAACGGTGCCAAGATGTTCGAGCTGAAAGCCACCACGCACATACCCGAAGGTATTACCATACGTTCAGGCTACAGCGCCAATGCCAATATCGTTATCGACAAGGCCAGCAAGGCACTCTCTTGTGACGAGACAGCAGTTGAGTTCAAAGGCGACAAGGCATACGTCTATGTCCTGACGTCGAAGCCTGAGGATGTGGAGCATCAGCAGTTTGAACGAAGGGAGGTGACCGTAGGTATCTCTGACGGATTGTATATAGAAGTGAAGAGCGGCATCAAGGAAGGAGACTTGCTCCGAGGCATTCAGAAATAGTTTATAGTTCATAGTTTAAAATATGAAGAGACTTATAAATATAAAAGTGCTGTTCATAACACTTTGTCAATTGTCAATTGTCAGTTATCAGTTGTCAGTTGCCAAAGCCCAGCACGTATGGACGTTCGACGAGTGTGTGCAGTACGCCATCGACAACAATATCGATATCCAGAAGAGGTCTGTCGACATTCAGTTGCAGGAGAACGAACTCAATACCGCCAAGAACGATTGGATGCCGACCGTAGAGGCCAATGGTGCCCAGCGTTTCAGCTTCGGTAATGCTTACGCTTCAACGGGAACGATGGCGGCATCGTCTGAGAGCTTCACCTCTGATCTCTCCTATACGAATGGTACCTTAGAACTGTCGATGCCCGTTTTCGATGGTTTCCGCAGAAAGAATCAGGTGCAGGCCGGCCATTGGTCCGTACAGCAGGCAACCGCCTCGTTGGCTTCTGCCCGTAAGTCGCTGACCATTCAGATTGCCACCTATTACCTGCAGGCTCTCTATGAAAAAGGCCTGATGGAAGTTGCAGAAGCACAGGTGTTGACCAGCCGGCAGCTCTGTGAGAAGACCAAGACGCTGGTAGACGATGGCCGTAACCCCATGAGCGATCTTGCTGATGCTGAGGCACAGCTCGCTACTGACGAGTATGAGCTCACAGAGGCCCGTGGACGCTACAAGATAGCCCTGCTTACCCTCTCTCAGTTACTCAATCTTGAGTCCGTCGAGAACTTTGAAATTTCAGATATTGGTGGTGACGGGTCTGTTGTCAATTCTCCGCTGTCCATTGTCGATGACGATATCATTGAGCGTTATCCTTCTATCATGGCTGGCAAGGCTATGGTCGAGAAGAGTCGCTACGACATTGCTACAGCAAGAGCTGCCTATTATCCCAAAGTCGATTTCCGCGCCTCGTTGAATACTTACTACCTGAACTTCTTCCATGAGTCGCATTCAAACGGATTCTTTAAGCAGTTGTGGAAAAATAAGAGTGAAGTGGTGGGTCTCCACTTTGTTGTTCCCGTCTTTAATCACTTTACCACACGCAACAACATCCGCAAGGCCAAGATGACCCATTTAAAGAATCAACTGGCCCTCGACGACTCACGCCAGCAGCTGCGTAAGGAGATTGACCAGGCTTACTACAATGCTGTGAATGCACAGAGTAAGTACCAGTCAGCACAGAAATCACAGGAGGCCAGCGCACTTTCGTGCTCGTATGAGAAAGAAAAGTACGAGGCAGGACGCAGCACCATCTACGACTTCACGCAGGCCAATCAGAGGCTGCGCAAGTCGCGCGAGAATCTCGTACAGGCAAAGTACGAGTTCATCATCCGCCAGAAGATATTGGAAGTCTATACAAATGATAACTAATAACTACTTATGATTAAGGACATTGAGAAAACCCTTGTTACCTATTGGGAACAGCCTGCACTGAGCGATTTCAGTGCAGAAACCTATCGCTATGCCGATATAGCAGAGCTTATACTACAGTTGCACAACATGTACAACAAAGCAGGAATAAAACGTGGCGATAAGATTGCCCTTTGCGGCTCCAACAGTTCGCGTTGGGGAATTGCGTTCCTTGCTACTGTCACCTATGGCGCTGTCGTGGTACCCATATTGCCCGATTTCCTGTCTGAACAGATTCACAATATTGTCACACACAGCGAGACGAAACTTCTCTTCGTATCAGATCAGATTCTGAAGCGCATAGAGCCTGAGCAGATGCCAAATCTTCTCGGTATCCTTAACTTGACCGACTACTCCTTCGCCAAAGTTCCGTTTGACGTACTCACTGTCTCGCCTCTTTCTTCTCCGGTTTCTCCTGACCAGCTGAATTTCCAGCCAGAGGAATCCGAGAACGATATTATGATGATTAACTACACCAGTGGTACAACAGGTTTTTCAAAGGGTGTCATGCTGCCTTACCGTTCTTTCGACAGCAACTACGAGTTTGCTTTGGCTGCATTGTCACCACACATTCCTAAAGGCAGCACCATCATCTCCATGCTTCCTATGGCCCACATGTATGGTCTCATGTTCGAGTTCCTCTATCAGTTCCTGGCAGGGTGCCACATATACTTCCTCACGATTGCGCCTACACCTCAGGTCATCACCCACGCATTCAAGGTTGTCAAACCACGATTGGTAGTCGCCGTACCTCTCATCATTGAGAAGATTGTCAGGAAGCAGATCATGAAGAAGGTTATGGCCAGCAAGGCTATGAAACTCATGAAATGGCCTATCATCGGATATTTCGTCAAGCGCAAGGTAAGAGAGCAGGTCATTGAGGCTTTTGGTGGCAATATGTACGAGTGCATCGTTGGTGGAGCAGCCCTCAACCGCGAAGTAGAGACCTTCCTCCACAGCTTCAACTTCCCTATCACCGTAGGCTATGGAGCCACCGAGTGTGCTCCCATCATCTCGTTCTCCGACTGGAAAATCTTCGTTCCCGGTTCCTGCGGTAAGGCCGTTATCAACATGGAAGTCAAGATAGACAGCAGCGACCCGCAAAACATCCCTGGTGAGATATTGACACGAGGCAAGAACGTCATGCTGGGCTACTACAAGAATACTGAGGCCACTGAAGAAGTTCTCGATGCCGAAGGCTGGTATCATACGGGCGACCTGGGTATCATCGATGCCAAGGGCAATATCTTCATCAAAGGCCGTAAAAAGAACATGCTTCTCGGCCCCAACGGCCAGAACATCTATCCTGAAGAGATAGAAGACAAGCTCAACTCGATGCTGATGGTTAGCGAGAGCATCATCGTACAGCGTAACAACCGCTTGGAGGCTCTGATTCATCCTGACTACGAGGAAGCACAACAGCTGAATCTTACGGAAGAGAACGTCAGCAACATCATGCAGCTGAATCAGATAGATCTTAACGAACAGCTCCCTGCCTACGAGCAGATTATGGCCGTCCGCATTCAGAAAGAAGAATTCCAGAAGACGCCAAAAAGGAGTATCAAGCGCTATCTGTACAAATAGAAAAAAAGAAGTGTCTTAGCCTGAAATACGTAAAGTAAGATCTCCAGTCACTAGCGTGGCTGGAGATCTTTGTATTCCTGGCTGGGCAGGTAGCATGGACAGGGCTTGGTGGTGCCTGGCAGTTCGCAGTGGCCTGCTATGCGGGCCTGGGGGTAGTCGTGGCGCAGCTGCTTCAGCAGTTCGTAGAGCGCGTGGCGCTGCAGTTCGGTGCGGGTGTCGGCAGGGATGCCGTTCTCGTCGAGTCCGCCCTCGTAGCACACGGCTATCGAACAGCTGTTGAAACCGCTGGCGTGCACACCCCGCACACTCTCTGGCAGTATCGGAACCACTGTGCCGTTGCACCGCACATAGTAGTGATACGATGGCTGTCCGAACCGCTCACGGCCTGTGGCTATCAGCCCCTCTACGGTGAAGGGATGGTTGCACCTGCTGCCCGAGCAGTGCACCACCAGCCACTTCACATCGTCGGGTCTTAAAGGCTTCAGTTTACTGCTCATACGCCACAACTCTGCAGAAAAAATGTTGATACCAGTGCTGTAATGATTGTAATGATCAGATTACCGATCTTTTCGTTGCTTGGTCTTTTAAATAACATCATGTTGAATACTTGTTTTAATAGATTGATTGTTTTACTAGATTTTAAAAAAGGGGAGCGCCGATGCCAGGCAAGCTGCATTCAGGACTGTGATTTGACAATGTTTCTGCGCCTCGGCAGACTAGGGTAGTCCTTGCATCACTCCTGACCGTGACATCGGTCAGCCCCCGTCACTTAATTGGCCTTTGGTCGACTAGTTCTGGTCCATGCCGCTGTCATCGCCGCCGCCACCGGTGTTGCCGCTACCGCTGGTATTTCCGCCGCCCGAGGTGTTGCCACCTGTAGATGATGGGGTAGAGGGATTCATCGCATTGTCGTGCGTCTCCTCGAAGGCCACATCCTTCAGCAGGTTGATGGCATTTACATACTTCTGGCGGATGGCGCCACTGCGGGTCTTCTGCTGACCTACTACTACACGCTCAGACTCTGGCTGAAACAGCACACGACGGGTGGTGATGGTGCTCACGGTGCAATCCTCGGGCTTGCTTACACCAATGCTCGAGAAACCTACCTTCAGGATTCCGATGCCCTCCAGCTTGATTTTCTGACCCATCTCGAAGAAGTGCTTCATAGCCTCGCCTAGCTCCTGCAGCACAGCCTTGATATCACTCTTCTTTACCGAAGCCTGACTCTGGATAAAGTCGGCAATCTCGTTGGTGCCCACAAAGTGGTTGTCGTACACAGCCTTGGCGTAGTACTTGCCATAGGTCTTCGCGTTGTTCTTGTTGTTGTTCTTTAGTTTAACAAACTTCTGACTCATAATTGAAATTTAGAATTTAAAATTTAGAATTTAGAGTTTTGGCAGCCGGGGCAGTCTATGAGTGGTCCGAGTCGTCTCTACGCGCTATCCGGATAGCTTCTTCGAGGTGTTTGACTGATACTTTAGGGGGTGAAAGTATCATCGGAACGATCGCTTCGAGTCATCGGAACAGACCGTTCGACTCATTGCGACGAGTCGTAAGTGCCATCCCATCGGCTTGACTTGCTTACCGGGTACAAAGATACAACTTTCCGCAACCCACAATGACGGCATATCACGCCAGAACTCGCCATATCACGCCGTATGACGCCAAAAACTAAAAATCATCGTATTCGCCGGGCTCGCCCCACTTATCTATCATTAGTTTTATCTGTTCCATGGTGTATTCGTTGTCGTCCTTGCTATTGGCCATGCGTAGTAGTTTCTTGTGCAGTCTGGGGTCCTTCTTTATCCAGCGCAGCAGTTTATCCTGCGCCGCCTTAGGGTCTTTCATCTTAGGAAACATCAACCAGGCAAACTCTGATTTGCCATAACTGCGAATAACGAACTTTTTATTTTCTTTCATAATAAGTCTGTGGTTTATAAAATATTTATGTAACTTGTTGATAATTAGTGTGTTAAGCATTAGTGTGTGATTCTGTGAATTATACATGTACAAAGTTGCTATAGAAAAAAGGAAAAAGTGGAACATTTTATTTTTGGTATAGTAAAAGTTGCATATCACTAATTCACTAAATCACACCTTTGATTAAAATGGCAACCCAAGTTGCTGATAATCAGGCTTCTCGTCATCATCCGCCTCTTCAAATTCTAAGTCGTTATCTTCGGCAGCAATATATATTTGCTGCTGATCAAACGGAATTTCTACCACCTTATAATAATTGCCTTTACGCTTATGGATGCATTCAAAACCAAGATAGGTCATAATGTCGCCTATCTTACGATGTGAGAAATGGTTATTATGCCTACCATAGTTCAGGAAATGATTAATCATCTCCGAACTCATGTATTGAAACTGCTCGTGCTTCTTTGGCTTGCGCAAACGTACCACTATCATCTGCTCTTCGGGGCTGATAACTCTAAAAGGATGATTAAGTTTCTTGACACGCTCCTCGTCAGCTTTCGAGAAATAATACTTGAAACCATCATAGTACTCTTTCTGCAGTTGGGCGTACAGTTGCTCGAAGTCGATGTTCCATTCTTCGGGTTTGTCAACACAGCTAAATATAGACACACGCAAACTTTCGCACCACAATTTTCGAATGCAGTGCGAAATGTCAGCCTGAGTGTTTACACTTACTAGCTGAAGAGGTCGCGAACGCGTATTCCTAACGCATTTGCGATTTCATGCAGCTTGCTTACGGTCACATCACGACGGCCATTTACCATGTTGTTTACAGTCTGTCTGGTCACGCCTAATCGACGTGCCAACTCTGCATTACTAACTTCCATTTTTAACAATACTTCATCCAGAATAAACTGGGAATCAAAATTTTTCTTATTTACCATTTTTTTTCGGGTTTGGTTCACCGCCCCACGGGCGGTCGGCCAAACCACAGCAAAACATGCTGGGCCTGCTATAGGCTTAGGTGTTAGTTATAGTATAGTCAACAAAGGGCTAATAGATTAGGCAAAAAAAATCCCTGCAGTTGATGTTTTAAACTGCGAGGGATTGTTATAATATGTTGTTTTATTATTTTATCACGTTCTTTTCGTCGTTCTTGCTTTGCAAGCAGTCTTTGAATGAGCGGTGGATGTTCAAGAACCCACAAATAGCTGCAAAGGTACTAAAAATCCTGTGATTTATTGCACATATTAAAAGAAATGTGCAATAAATCTTTTAGCTCCCGATAAAATGCATCTCTGGATGGCTGATACCCTTGGCAGAATCAACAAAATAAGAAAAGACCGACACCCGAAAAATTTTCAGATATCGGCCTTCAATCACCGCTCGGTTTATGTCGGTTTATTTTCGGTTTATAATTTCGATGCCTCTTCGCGCATCCAGTCGGTGACGTTCTTGTGCATACGCTGCTTGAAGGCGGCGCTGAAGGTGCTGTAACTGTGGTAGCCGCTCTCCTGGGCCAGCTGCTGGGCGACAATGGGCTTATGTGCAGCGGCAAGCTCGCGGTAGCGGGCTATGAAGTGAAGGATGCGAAGATTGTGGATGTATTCATAGTAGCTTGTGCCCTGACTGGCGAAATACTGGCTGAGATAGTAGCGGTTCACGCCGACGGCTGCCGAGAGTTGCGACAAGGTCAGGTCTGTCTGCAGATAGAGTTGCGTTTCCTCGCAGTGCTTCACCAGCAGTTGACCGATATGGGAAGTCCCGCCCTTGAGGGAGGGTTCGAGGGCAAGGCTGTCGGTGCTCAGGTCTTTCAATGTGTCCACACGCCACAGCAGGAGGCCTGCCAGCGGGAATCCGATGATGTGGGCGATGGTGTTCATCACGTAGTCGTCGGTATATTCATAGCACATGAGCAGTAGCATGAGGCCGATGAGCAGCGTAAGGCTGACCCACACCTCCTTGTGCTCCGGGTCGGCGTAGTTGTCGCGCAGCCAGCGTCCGTATTGTCTCACGGCCACCACCATATATATCATAAAGGCCACCACGAGGACCAGTCCATAGACCTTGTTCGGGGTCGTGAGGTCGACGGATGGCATGGCGATCTGCAGCACTGCGAGCACCGCGCAGGGCGTCATGACGACAAAAATGGGCCACAACGGCCGGCGACGGTCCTGTAGCATGTTAAGCAGGGTGCCGACGAAGACAAAGGGCAGTACCATGCAGTCGATAGCGACGAGCAGCCCGTAAATCACCGAGCAGGTGTCGTCCGAGAACATGTAGAACAGCATCCACCAAACGTGGGCCAAGGCCATGACACCGAATAATGTCGCAGCCCAGCGACGCAGTCGTGCAGGCGGTGTGATGTCGGGCGCGATAGCCTTGCCCCGACACAGCAGCAGGTAGAGGCATAACACGACTGAGATGGCAGTTCCTGCGCCGTGGAGCAGAAAATACAGTATCGACAATGGAGTTATCTGTTCAGGCATATCGTTTTTTATTATTGGTGTAATTGCGTGCAAAAATACTACTTTTTCAGTAAAATAGGGCGAGTTTTGCAGAAAAAACCAGCCATCGGATAACAAAAGAGGAGAAAAGCGGAAAAATCGTTGCAAATCAGGGGATTGGGATGGAAACTGCGGAATGATGAGAACAGTGGACTGCAACTTGAGTACGGTATGAAGGAAAGA
>JAEEGH010001355.1_pt1 | contig 71254 bp, 63 predicted proteins | sample 9134181 | NCBI WGS metagenome assembly JAEEGH01 (sample SAMN16246544, study PRJNA631951) | gut metagenome | biome: gut microbiome; feature: rumen; material: DP-attached | host: Bos | place: Iran: Karaj | collected 2018-10 | reverse complement strand
TGCGATGAGTTGCGCCAATCACTGATAAACACCCTAGCCGACCACCCAGGCCATTTTGCCAGCAGTCTTGGTGTGGTGGAGCTTACTGTTGCTCTCCACTATGTCTTCGACACGCCCTACGACCGCATCGTATGGGATGTGGGGCATCAGGCTGGTGGACACAAGATACTGACAGGAAGGCGAGAGAAGTTCGACACTTACCGTCATCTGCACGGCCTTCGCCCGTTCCCCTCCCCTGAAGAAAGCGAATACGACACCATCACTTGCGGTCATGCCTCCAACAGCATCTCTGCAGCATTGGGGATGGCCGTAGCTGCCAGGAAGAATGGCGAGGAGAACCGGCATGTGGTGGCTGTGATTGGCGATGGGAGCATGAGCGGTGGACTGGCATACGAAGGACTCAACAACGTCAGCAGCACGCCCAATGACCTGCTGATAGTGCTCAACGACAACAACATGAGCATAGACCGCAGTGTGGGAGGCATGAAGCATTATCTGCATCAGCTCCACACGAGCAGTACCTACAATCATGTGCGTTTCGTGGCTGCCCAACACCTGTTCAAATGGGGCTTGCTCAACGAGAACCGCCGCAACCGCATCATTCGATTCAACAACAGCCTGAAATCCCTGCTGAACAACCAACAGAACATCTTCGAGGGTATGAACATCCGCTATTTCGGTCCTCAGGACGGACACAACGTGATAGAACTGGTTCAGACCTTGCGAAGCATCTGCAACATGAAGGGTCCGAAACTGCTTCATGTCCACACGGTGAAAGGCAAAGGATTCAAGGCTGCAGAGAAGAATCCCATCGAGTTTCACGCCCCAGGAAAGTTCAATCCAGAAACAGGAGAGCGCATCAAAGTCAACACAGACGGCATGCCTCCCAAATATCAGGATGTCTTCGGACACACATTGCTGGAGCTGGCTGAAAAGAATCCCAAAATCATGGGTGTAACGCCTGCCATGCCCACAGGTTGCAGCATGAACATCATGATGAAGGCTATGCCAGAGCGAACTTTCGACGTAGGAATCGCAGAAGGACACGCTGTAACCTTCTCCAGCGGACTGGCTACGGAAGGACTGCTTCCTTTCTGCAACATATATTCTTCCTTCGCTCAACGAGCCTATGACAACATCATCCACGACGTGGCCATCAGCAGACTCAATGTGGTTCTTTGTCTAGACAGAGCAGGTGTCGTGGGCGAGGATGGACCAACGCATCATGGAGCCTTTGACTTGGCCTTCCTTCGTCCCATACCCCACCTGACCATCAGCAGCCCCATGAATGAGCATGAATTACGTCATTTGATGTACACCGCCCAGCTGCCAGAGAAGGGACCTTTCGTAATCCGTTACCCTCGCGGACGTGGCGTACTGGTCGATTGGGAATGTGAGATGGAGGAAATCCCTGTGGGAAAAGGACGCCTTATTCACGAGGGAAAAGACCTGGCAATCCTAACCATCGGCCCTATTGGCAACACGGTAGAGGAAGCTATTGCTGAGGCAGAAAAAGAAGGATTGAGCATCGCTCACTACGACATGCGATTCCTGAAACCCTTGGATGAAGAGATTCTGGAAAAGGTGGGACATTCATTCAAGCACATCATTACTGTGGAGGATGGAGTGCGCACGGGTGGGCTGGGAAGTGCCGTAATAGAATACATGCAGGATCATGGAGTGGAAAACAGTGTCATCCGCTTGGGCTTGCCAGATGAATTCGTGGAGCACGGCACCATCTCTGAGCTTCACCACATAGTAGGCATCGACAAGGAAGGAATCCTGCAAGCCATCCACACTTCACTAAACAAGAATTGAGAAGAGGAGAACTGAAAAATGAAAATCGTGATTGCTGGCGCTGGAGCCGTTGGAACCCACTTGGCAGAACTGCTTTCCAAAGAAGATCAGGACATCATCCTGATTGACGAGAATCCAGAGAAGACCGCTTTCCTGGCCGATAGCGGAAACTATGACCTGATGACGCTAAACGTTCCTCCCACAAGCATAACAGGTCAGAAAGAAGCTGGTGTGCCCCACGCCGACCTTTTTATTGCCGTCACTCCTGAGGAATCATGCAACATCACGTGCTGTATGCTGGCTCATACGCTGGGAGCCAAGAAGACAGTGGCACGCGTGGATAATTCAGAATACGTGCAACCGCAATATCAGGAGTTCTTCAGGAAGATGGGAATCGACTCAGTCATCTATCCTGAGATTCTGGCTGCTGAGGAAATCGTGGAGGGACTGAAACGCTCGTGGGTCCGACAGTATTGGGAAGTTCACGGAGGAGCCTTGATTATGCTGGGCATCAAACTGCGCGAAGAATCAAAGGCGCTCTATGGCAAACCTCTGCGTGAACTGTGCAAGCCAGGTACTCCCTACCATATCGTATTGATCAAGCGAGACGACAACACAATCATCCCAGGAGGTAATGACGAGCTGAAGAATGGCGACATCGCCTATTTCATGACAACACGCAAAGAGATTGCCAACATACGAAAACTTGTTGGCAAGGAGAACTATGCTGAAGTGAAAAACGTCATGATTATGGGTGGAGACAAAACCACTGTGCATGTGGTCCATCGCAAACCTGACTACATGAATATGCGTGTGATAGAGCAAAGCAGTGAACGCTGTGACCGACTCTCCGAATTGCTGGAGGATGATGACGTGATGATTTTCAATGGTGACGGACGCGATACGAGTGTGTTGGTCGACGAAGGAATCCGTGATTGCCAAGCATTTGCCGCATTGACCTCAGAGACTGAGACCAATATCCTGGCATGCCTGACTGCCAAACGAATGGGTGTCAGAAAGACGGTGGCTATGGTGGAGAATATGGACTACGTGAACATGGCAGAAAAACTGGATATTGGAACCATCATCAACAAGAAGACGATTGCTGCCAGCCATATCTACCAGATGATGCTCAACACTGATGTGGCCAACGTGAAGTGTCTGACGATTGCCGATGCCGATGTGGCAGAATTCATTGCTGGTGAGGGAAGTCTGATCACCCAAGGTCTCGTCAAGGACCAGTACCTGCCCAGCGGTGTCACTCTGGGTGGTTTGGTTCGCGATGGCGTGGGATATCCCATCTATGGCAACACGCAGATTATGGCAGGAGACAGTGTGGTTGTCTTCAGCAAGAGTACATTGATAAAGAAATTGGATCGCTACTTTTGCAAGCCCACATCAGCTATCAATCGCATTATATCCTCTCTAACCCATTGATACGGACCGCAAGAACGGAATCCTGAACTTTTTCGCAACATGTCCTCAATGGGGCCTTGGCTGTGCTGATAGCTGGCCAATTCATTCTGCCGCTGCACACTGTGACACGACAAATTATTAATCTCCCTCTCGCGCTCCTTCCTCAATATAGCACAAACAGGCATCAGCAAAGGCATCACAACACCTGAGAAGAGTCCATGTCCCTGCATATAGAGGTATGCTGTATCTGGAGTGAGCCCCATCTGCAACAATTCTTCGCGAAGGGGAGCATATGAGTCTTTGGCTTTGACAAACTTTCTCTGAAGCCATGCTATCTTGTGGTTCACCTTGCGACGGATAAATTCAAGCGTCCTTTCAGGATGATACACATTCACCTCGCGCGATGAAACGGTATCCACAAAATCAGTAATGGTGAAAGAGTTGTAGACGTCATGTCGACAACACCAAACATTCCAGACCAGCAAGGGCCAGATGATTTCACTGAACTCCTTCATGTAAGCCACGAAATCCAATATCTGTCTGTCGTTCAAGGTACTCATTACACAACTGGAATGAAGACTTGGGGCATAGCACTGATAATTCTCGATGGCATACACATAGGTATGGATGACATAAGGATTCTTGCAGATAAGTTTGCTCACTTCTGTTTTTCCTTGCATAAGCCAATCGTAATCGGCATCCACACAAGCTATCATACATTCTCCCAGCGAAGGGCCTAACCTGTTCATCAAGGCTTTCTTCTTTCCTTTGCCAAGATTGGTACGGCTGGGCAGCATAACTTCAAAGTATAGCGTATCTGACTCAAATTCCTGCAACACACTACGCCAGAAGAAAACATCATCATAGCTTTCCACATAAGCGACAATGCGTCGGCGCGAGTTCTTGGGCTTCAACCGGTTGGCAGAAGCGATGTAGTCAGAATTCAGATTGTCCTGAAGTCGTTTTCCCATATCAGAATCGATTAGGATTAGAATGACACGTTCACATTAGCTGACTATGATATCTTCCACATCAGTCACACAATCGGCCCACCCATCCATGATGACAGCTGGACTGTGGGTAGTCATGACAATCTGAGTATTTGGATTCAGGTCACGAATGATACCTATCAAACGCTGTTGCCACTCCACATGAAGGCTGACCTCTGGCTCATCCAGGAAAAGCACACAGGATTTCTTGTTTTGCACAAGTACGGTCAGCAGGATAATGAGCATCTGCTTTTCCCCGCTGGAAAGTTTGTAAGGAGAAATCACCTCGCCCAACGATTGGAAACAGATTTCATTCATCTTCCTTTCTATCTTCTTGCCCGTATCCTTGAAAAGGCTGTCCACCAAGTCCAAGAAACGAGTCTTCTCGAGAGCCAAGTCCTGAGCTTTCTGTTGAGCGTCAGAACCCTGCTGGGTCAGGACTTCCACCATACGGTTGCTCAGATTGACCTGATAATCCAGATACTGGCGTTGCAATTGATAAAGATGGAAATCCAGTTCCGTGTTGAGTTCTGCGTCAGTTACCCGATTGAGGAAATCGCTCGAGAGGGTGGGACGATCGAAAGAGCGGATGATATCGAAATCAACGCCCGTTGCATCCTCAGGATAGAATTTCAACCTCACGCCACCCAATTCACGCTCCAGCTTGTTGATGCTCAGCAACTGTTTGACCACTCGATTGAGGATGGTACTCTTGCCCACTCCATTCACGCCACTTAGGATATTGACATCAGGACGCAAATCCCAGACCACATGTTTCTGTCCATTCCATAGAGCATCTATCTCTATCTGCTGAATGTACTTGCCCACTTTCTGTACCATTGCTAAATGTATTAAATAAGTAACCCTGTTTCAACGCAAAGATAAAGAATCTTCACCAATTATGCAAATATTTTCACTTTCTCTCAAAAAAAAGAGTTAATTTTGCAATCATGATTCAAGAATTGGTCAAACAACGCAGTCTGTTGTTGAAGGAATACGAACACGAACGCCAACAATTCCAGCGCATGACGGAGAACATGGGGGTACGCCGCCGTGTAAAGAGCGGACTATGCTGGTTCCCGTTGCGTGTAGGCCGCAGTTTTTTCAATTCTTTGGATCAATTGGTTCTCGAGGTGGAACGTATCGAGGACACGGAAGTGGAGCATCAGTTTGAACCTGGAAAGCCTGTCACTTTCTTTCAGCAGGATGCCTCTGAAATGCTTCACTACATGCGCTTTGTGGGACAAATCAGTTTTGTCGAGGAGAATCGCATGGTCATCATTATTCCCAACTCAGATGCAGCAGTACAGGTGCAGAATGCCGACAGAGTGGGCGTACAGCTCTATCTCGACGAATACACCTACCGTCTGATGTTTGATGCGCTGGACCGTGTTCTCAATGCGAAGGAAGGACGGCTGGCAGAATTGCGCGACATCATTCACACTCAGGCTCCTCTCCACAAGTTTACCTTCTACCCCGTTCGCTTCCCCTGGCTCAATCCATCGCAGGAAGCAGCAGTCAACGAAGCATTGTGGGCAAAGGATGTTGCTGTCGTTCATGGTCCTCCTGGAACAGGCAAGACAACCACACTAGTGGAGGCAATCTACGAAACGTTGCGACGCGAGCCTCAAGTGCTTGTGTGTGCTCAGAGTAATATGGCTGTCGACTGGATCAGCGAGAAACTGACAGACCGTGGAGTGAATGTCCTGCGGATTGGCAATCCTACCCGAGTGACGGACAAGATGTTGGCAGACACTTACGAAAGGAGATTCGAGGCACATCCAGCATACACACAATTATGGAGCATCCGCAGAGCAATCCGCCAACTTTACGATAATCCTCAAGGCAATCGCGACAATCGTCATCAAAAGATTGCCCGACTGAAGGAGAGAGCCACTGAACTCGAATACCAGATCAACGAGAGCCTTTTCAACGAGGCACGTGTCATCTCGTGCACCTTGACAGGTAGCGCACATCATCTGCTCGTGGGACGCAAGTTTGGTACTCTTTTCATCGACGAGGCAGCACAAGCCCTGGAAGCCAGTTGCTGGATAGCCATTCAGAAGGCCGACCGCGTCATCCTGGCTGGCGATCATCGCCAACTGCCTCCCACCATCAAGTGCCTCGAGGCAATCCAGGGTGGGCTGGACCATACGCTCATGCAGCAGATTGTGGAGAACAAGCCTGCCTGTGTCAGTCTGCTGACCGTCCAATACCGCATGTGCGATGCTATCATGCAGTTTCCCAACCATGAGTTCTATGGTGGCCAACTCACCAGCGACCCTAGCGTGAAGTATCGCAGCATCCTCGATTGGGATACCGCCATCGAATGGATAGACACGCCCGACGAGGCTGAATACCTTGAGAACCAGGCCGACGACAGTACGAGTCGCCAGAACCCTGCAGAAGCAGCACTTACGATTCAGACGCTGAAGAACTATTTCGACAAGATAGGTCGCGACCGTATTCTCTACGAGCGTCTCGATGTAGGGCTCATCAGTCCCTACAAGGGACAAGTCCGACTGCTACGACAACTCGTCAAGCGCGACTCCTACTGGAAGCCTTTCCGCCATCTGATCACCATCAATACGGTCGATGGATTCCAAGGGCAGGAGCGCGACATCATCGTCATCAGCATGGTGCGCAGCAACGAGTCTGGCCAAGTGGGCTTCCTGCGCGACTTGCGACGCATGAACGTTGCCATCACTCGTGCTCGAATGAAACTTATCCTGATCGGACATCAAGCCACCCTCTGCCGCCATCCCTTCTATCGCCGATTGCAGGAGTATGCAAAGAAGGTGGAGAACTACGAGATTATATAAACATTGATACCACCTAACCTTTTAACCAACAATTCAAACAGTATGAACAGAAGAGATTTTATGAAAACCAGCATGGCAGGCGCAGCCGCCATAGCTATCCCTTCGGGCATGCAAGCTCACGCAGCACCTCTCGAGCTTCCTGCAGCTGAAGAAAAGAGTGGCAAGAATTCCACCATCAAGAAAGAAGTTGATGACGACAAGTTCAAAATCAGCATGGCAGGCTATACCTTCGTGAAGTTCGACATCGACACCACCCTAGCCTTCCTGAAGAAGCTGGACGTTCACTATCTTTGCATCAAGGACTTCCATCTCCCACTCGACAGCAACGAGCAGAAGATAGCCGAATTCAAAGCTAAACTGAAGGCTGCCGACGTGACAGGTTACGGCGTAGGCCCCATCTACATGAAGAACGAGCAGGAAGTGGATCGAGCCTTTGCTTATGCAAAGCGTGTGGGAGTCGACTTGATTGTGGCTGTACCCGGATACCTCGATGACCAGAAGGTGCCACACTACGACATCCTCGATTATGTTGAGAAAAAGATTCAGGAATACAACTTCCGAGTGGCCATCCACCTGCATGGACCCGACATGAACCTCTACCCCGATGCCACTGAGATATGGAACAACGTGAAGGATCGCGATCCTCGTCTGGGAATGTGTCTCGACATTGGCCACAACCTGCGCTTTGGCAGCGATTCCCTCAAGGACCTGCAGCGCTACAAAAGCCGCGTCTTCGACATCCATTTGAAGGATGTTACGGGTCCCAACAAGGCTGGCCATGCCATCGAACTAGGGCGCGGCATCATCGACTTCCCCAAATTCATGAAAGTGCTTCGCAAGACGGGTTACTCTGGTGCCGTAAGTCTGGAGTATGAGAAGAACATGAGCGACTCCTTCAACGAGATAGCCGAAAGCATTGGTTACTTCAGGGGAGTGCAGTATGCCACCAAAGTATAGGGCATCCCAGGAACAAACTTTTCAAGGCTCACGCTCAATTGCGCGGGCCTTTTTTGCATTGTAAACCGGGTATTTCAAAAAATCTTGCGTCCACCCAAAAATGTCTTGCCCAAAGTCTTCCTACCTCAGATTCAACACGTTGAATCCTCAAAGTCAACACGTTGTGTCAGTGGAAAGAACTGCATGTCTCCTCCCCACCTTATCGTCCGATCAGGAAGATGGCTGGGATTTTGCTGAGGTCAGGAAGCTGGATCCGTTTCCATTCCTGGACTGTATGGGTACGGATGTACTCGTCGGACGTAGTGATGCCAGCCGCTACACATAGACGGGTTTGGGGACGGAGGGAACGAAGGATAGTGTCGAACATTTTGCGGTTGCGATAGGGTGTCTCGATGAGAAGCTGCGTCTGGGACTCATTCCAAGCTCGAGACTCCAAAGCTTTCAATTTCTTTGCCCTATCTGCCTCATCCACTGGGAGATAGCCATTAAAGGCGAAACTTTGTCCGTTGAGACCACTTGCCATCACAGCCATTATCATGCTGCTGGGTCCTACGAGTGGAATGACACGGAAACCTTTGTGTTGAGCCATCGCAACGACCTCCGCCCCAGGATCAGCTACCGCAGGACACCCTGCCTCGCTGATAACACCCACAGGAAAACCTTGCTGGAGAGGCTTCAGATAGGAAGCAAACTGATCGGTCTGGGCATGCTTTCCCATCTCGTAGAAGGTGGAGTCGTCGATGGGGAATTCATGGTCCACCAGACGCAGGAAACGACGGGCAGACCGCACATTCTCCACAATGAAATGGCGGATGCCAAGAATGACATCGTGATTGTAGGCCGGAAGAACCTGACTGACAGGCGTTTCGCCCAACGTGACAGGTATCAGATAAAGTGCAGTTTCCATCAAGGACAGAAGAGGTTATTCCACGAAACTCTCGAGCAGCTTCACCTCATTGTCAGGAACGATGGTCACTTTCTTCGTGCTGGCTGGAACCACAGCAGACTCGCCTGCATGGAGGAACATTCCGTGCCCCTCAGAATCGAGGAAGCAGCACTCTCCGCTCAGACACATGTAGACGCGGAAGGAATCTGTCTCGTCGCACTCGCGGGTATAGGGAGCATCCAACTTCAATTCATTGGTGGTAAAGAAAGGACTGCTGACAAGCTCTGTGATCGCATTACGCTTCTCTGTATACTGCACCTTGGGATCTTCTGTGATATCAGCAAAATTGATAGCTTCGAGGGCCAGTTCAGTATGCAATTCGCGCAAGTTGCCATTACGATCTCGACGCAGATAGTCATAGATGCGATAGGTGACATCACTGGTTTGCTGAATCTCAGCAATCACCATGCCTGCTCCGATTCCATGAACACGACCTGCAGGGATATAGAAGCAGTCTCCCGGATTGACACCAACCTTGTTAAGGTCGTCCTCTATGCTTCCGTCTGCCACTTTCTGGGCATAATCAGCAACCTCTGTTCGCTGGCGGAATCCTGCAATGAGCTGACTGCCACGATCAGCATCCACGACGTACCACATCTCGTTTTTACCCATCTTACCATGACGGCGCTGGCTGAGCTGATCATCTGGATGCACCTGGATGCTCAAGTCCTGGCGAGCATCGATGAACTTGATGAGCAGAGGGAAATCATTGCCGAAGCGCTCGTAATTCTTCTTTCCCACGAAGTCGGCTCCATATTCCTCGAGGACTTGAGGAAGTGTCATACCTCGACAACTGCCACTCAGAACAACAGACTCAGAACCTTTCACAGCAGAGACGACCCAAGTCTCTGAACCCCACAAAGTGGGTTTGAATATAGGGTTGAATTTCAGTATCTCCATTTACGATAGATTTTATTTATTTGAATTCATGCGCAAAGGTAAGCAAAATCTCACGGATGGACAAAAAAAACGTGGATTTGCATCGTTAAAGAAATACAATGAGAAAAGGAAAAGAGATGCTTTCTCCCTGATAATCTGCATAATAACGGACAGATTCCCTAAAATGAAGGAAACTGTCCGCTATCATCAGAACTGACATGAGAGTTCAGCTTAGGCTTATAGACAGGAAAAGTCGCCCGCCATAGAACTTTACTTCACGAACTTGGAAGATATCAGATACTGGGCACTCGCCTGCACGCGCTCCAGCTGATGGCCACTGCCAATATCCTCAACCTCAACGAAATACGTCTTCTGGCCATTTGCGTAGAAATGCTTGAAGATTTGCTCGAAATTCATCATTCCGCTTTGGCCCAATACCAAACGGTCCTTGATGTGAAGAAGCTGGATTCGCGTTGGATACTTATCAATCCACTCGACAGGGTCCTGACCTCCCATCACTGTCCAATAGACATCCAACTCGATGGCTACCTTATCAGGATCCGTCTCTGTGATGAAGACTTCCTCTATCTGGCGGCCATCACGCGCATGACGATCTGTGTTGACATTGCTTCCTCCTGCTGTCACCCGTCCAAACTCACGGTCGTGATTGTGGTAGCCCCACTGCATGCCATACTTCTTGCTGATCTCGCCAGCCACATTGTAAACCTCGGCCACCGCCTGAGCATCCTCCAAACTATTGATGCCTGGCAAGCCAGGTTGCACGATGTAAGGCATCTCGAAGACAGCATGGTCCTCGCAGGCTTTCTTCCAGAAATCGCTAATCTTGCTTAGGGTAGCCTTGCCATACTTCTCACCACGATCCAAACGAGGATTCATGTGAGAACTCATGACACGCAGCCCTGCATCGTCCACCATTTTCTTATACTCGGCCACAGGAACTCCACTCACCTTTCCATTGCCATCATAGCCAGCCAGCTCCAGGTCGGTATAGCCTGCATCATGCAATTTCTTCAACACTTCGGCCATTTTACCATCCTTGGTCAACTCTGGCCCTAAAGAGTAAGTCTGCAATCCCAAAGTCTTACCTTTGGCTGCCTTGTTTTTCTTCACTGCTGTGGCAGAGAACGCCAATTCAGGTACGAGCATGCCTCCCACAGTAAGGAGGGATGCACCTTTCAAAAAATCTCTTCTGCTTGTCATATTCATAAATCAATTTAGAAGGTTAGAAAATTTCATTCCGTATGAGGTAAACGATCAAACGTATGATGTCGAAGTACATAATATTGCCAAAGAAGGCTGAAGGAAGATTGAACAGGTTTCTCAACAGGAACAGTAGCCTGAAGATTACGCTCACGGTTAGTCCGGAAATCTGACTTCATCCGACAGAAATCCCTTCGTCCTCTCCACACAGCCAGAAAACTTGAGAACTGTCCTTGGAGCAAGAGGTGCAGGGATGCCAAAGCATCAAGCCAGAAACGCCATCGCATGACAGAATGGAGGGTTTCATTGGGCAGGTTCTTATAGAGAAGCAACAGGTTGTTGCGGAAATTCAGATAGGTCTTGCGCGGGCTCTCTTTGGGCAAGGTGCCTCCACCCAGATGATATACCACACTCTGAGGGATACAAACCACATCGTAACCTCTGCTGCGGATTCGCCAGCACAAATCAATCTCTTCCTGATGAGCGAAGAAGCGACCATCCAATCCACCCACCTGCCAATAGACAACACTTCGAATCAGCAAAGCTGCCCCTGTTGCCCACGAGACAGTAACAACATCATCATACTGGCCTTTATCTGGCTCCACATCGCCCAACAAGCGACCCCGGCAGTAGGGATAGCCAAAACGGTCGATGTAGCCCCCTGAAGCTCCTGCATATTCCAACGATTCAGGAGCCCACTCGCAACGTAGTTTGGGCTGACAGGCAACAATCTGAGGATGGGAATCCAGATAGGCGAGCATCGTCTGGAGCCAACCTGGGGTGACACGCACATCGTTGTTGAGCAAAAGATAATACTCTGCCTCCACCTGATGCAAAGCTTGGTTATACCCTTCAGCAAAGCCGTAATTCTGGTCGAGAAGGATGCGGCGAACAGAAGGGAACTCTGTCTCGAGCAGCATGATTGAGTCATCCGTACTGGCATTATCAGCCACGATGATGTCTGCCCCTGGCGTATACTCCAAGACGGAAGGGAGGAATCGACGAAGCATACTGGCACCATTCCAATTAAGAATGACGACCGCTACCCTTGACTTCTTTGAAAATGGCTCACTCATACGATTTCTCCCATTAAAGCATACCTGTCAGCGCTGAAATCACCCAAATGAACAGGAACAATCACGTTGTCTGGTTGGTCTGCTGAGACGTGCAGCTCTACCTTAATATAATTATCCGTAAACCCATACATGATGCCTCGCCTGCGACTCCGTTCAAGAAGAACTGGGCGCGTAGTACCCATAAAGCGACGGTAAAAATCATGCAACTTCCTATCGCTTAACTGCAGAATCTGCTGGCTGCGACGATGTTTCTCCTCAGGTCGAACCTGATGAGGTATCTTCAGGGCCTGCGTACCTGGCCGCTCACTATAGGAAAAGACGTGATACTGCGATATATCCAACTGCTCCATGAAGTCTCGAGCCTCAGAAAACAACTCATCCGTCTCTCCACGTGTACCAACAATCACATCCACCCCAATAAAAGCATCAGGTATCAACTCGCGGATACGATCCACCTTGCTGGCAAAAAGAGCCGTGTCATAGCGGCGATGCATCAAGCGAAGCACCTCGTCGGAACCACTCTGGAGAGGCACATGGAAATGGGGCATGAAAGCACGGCTCCTGGCACAGAACTGAAGCACCTCATCTGTCAGAAGATTGGGTTCAATGCTGCTGATGCGATAGCGATCAATCCCCTCCACAGCATCCAGCGATTGTATCAAGTCCAAGAAACTCTCGCCTGTGGTGCGGCCAAAATCACCAATGTTGACGCCTGTGATGACAATCTCGTGCCCTCCCTGACTGGCAACATGCTGAGCCTGCTCCACCATAGAGGCGATACTGCCGTTTCGACTTCTGCCACGAGCCATAGGAATCGTGCAATAGGTGCAGTAGTAGTCGCAACCATCCTGAACCTTCAGGAAATAGCGGGTACGATCTCCACATGCACAACTGGGCACGAAAGTACGGATATCCGCAGTCTTCACCGTGTGGAACTCATGGGCAGCCAATGCGCGCTCCTCTGGCATCATTTCCAAACGCTCTGCAATATAGCGCAAGATATCGCCCTTCTGCTCTGAGCCCAACACCAGATCCACTCCATCCAGATCAGCAACCTGCTGAGGTTTCAGCTGGGCATAGCACCCCATGACAACCACCAAAGCACCAGGATGCAGGCGCACCATGCGGCTGATGGCCTGACGACACTTATGATCGGCCACCTCAGTCACACTGCAGGTATTCACGATGCAGATGTCAGCAATTTCTCCTTTGCGAACAGGCTCAATACCCGCTTGCTGCAACTGCTGACTCACGCTGCTGGTCTCTGCGAAATTGAGTTTACAGCCCAGCGTGAAATAGGCGGCTTTCAATCCTTGGAACTGATACATAATGCAAAGATAATGCAAAATTGGCAATTATGCAAACTGAAGAGATTTTTGAGAAAAACATAAACTGTTGATTTACAAAACCTTAACAAAAAAGATGAAAAAAAGATGAAAAAATATTCTCGAAAAAAAGAACATCGTATCGAAAAAGTGCGTACATTTGCACCGTTTTAATAAGCAATTGATTGTTTTACAGATTAAAAAGCAAAAGAAAATGAAAAAGTTAGCATTTTTGTTCGCAGCTGTAGTAGCTGTATCATTCGCTTCTTGTGGCAACAAGGCAGAGCAGACCAATTGCTCTGAGGAATGCGACACTGTAGCAGTTGAAGAGGTTGTTGAGACCGTTGACACTGCTGCTGTTGATACCGTTGCTGCTCCTGAAGCTGAATAATTAGCGGACAAAAACAGTCTTATGTGTGGGTTGTATCTCTGGATGCAACCCATTTTTGTTTCCTTTTCTCTCCTACCCTATCACCCCACCAGACGACTTCCACTTTTCAACACGTTGAAACCGCCGACTCAACACGTTGAAACCGCTGACTCAACACGTTGAAACCGCTGACTCAACACGTTGAAACAATAAGGACAAAAAAGAAAGAGGCATGATGGATTCATGCCTCTTTACCTTATAATTATTCGCTAATGGATTATTCCTCTTCAGCAGGAGCAGCCTCAACTGCTGGAGCTGGCTCTTCAGCGGGAGCAGCAACAGGAGCCTCACCACCTTCAGCAACAACTGTGAAAGGTACTTGAGCAGCAACTTCCTTGTGCAGCTTAATCGTTGCAACATGCTCGCCAACGGACTTAACGTCTTTCACAACGATAATCTTGCGGTCGATATCGAAGCCCAGCTTCTTAAGCTCGTCAGCAATCTGCAAACTGTTTACGCTACCATAGATAACACCCGTTGAGCTGACTTTGGTACTGATGGTCAGAGATACAGCATTCAGTTTCTCTGCCAAAGCCTCAGCATCAGCCTTAATCTTAGCCAACTTGACAGCTTTCTGCTTCAGTTCCTCGGCCAACTGCTTCTTGGCGCTCTCAGATGCAATGACACCTTTGCCAAAAGGAATCAGATAGTTACGTCCGTAACCAGGCTTTACGTTTACGATGTCATTCTTGTAACCCAAGCCAACAACGTCTTCTTTCAGTATAATTTCCATATCTAATCCTCCTTTTGTTTTACTTCATCAAATCAGTTACGAAGGGCAGCAAAGCCAAGTGACGGGCACGCTTAACAGCCTGAGCGACACGACGCTGATACTTCAATGAGGTACCAGTGATGCGGCGAGGCAGAATCTTGCCCTGTTCATTCAAAAACTTCTTCAAGAATTCAGGATCCTTATAATCGATATACTTGATACCACTTTTCTTGAAACGGCAGTACTTTTTCTTCTTTGTATCGATAGCGGGAGCTGTCAAATAACGAATTTCTGATTGCTGTGCCATACCTTAAGCCTCCTTACTTGATTTGTTGTTTCTTCTCTTCTCAGCATACTCTGCTGCGTACTTCTCCATCTTTACGGTCAGGTAACGAAGTACTTTCTCATCACGACGGTAAGCAGTCTCCAACTTCTTGATAGTCTGAGGCTCTGCGTTGAACTCAATAAGTTCATAGAAACCCGTTGATTTCTTCTGGATGGGGTAAGCCAGCTTCTTCAAGCCCCAGTTCTCCTCGCTGATAATTTCAGCGCCCTCTTTGGTGAGAACGTCTTTGAACTTGTTTACCGCTTCCTTCATCTGATCATCAGACAAAACGGGAGTTAAAATGAAAACGGTTTCGTATTGATTCATAATACGTTAAATTGGTTAATAAATTGATAATTTTGCAAAATGCGGTGCAAAGGTACAAAAAATATATCATTCTGCAAGTGTATAGAGCAAATAATTTTTCTGTGTTGCGACCATTTTCATGTAGGGGATGCAGGCTGTTTGCTGATTTCTGAGTAAAAAGAGGTTCAAACCACCCGTTTTCTTCCACTTTCTTATGCGAAGAGATGAAGGTGAGGGATCTGGGAAGGAGGGGGTTGCTTGCAAAATCATCTGCGGCGAAGAGACGGACAAACTGACCAAGAATTTATGCCTTAAGCCATAAATTACGCGTTCAAGGTCATTTTTTATTCAAAAAGTTTCCGAATCTCATGGAAAATTTGTTATTTTGTAGCTGAATATGGATAAAACAACAAAAAAACATATATAAAATGAAAAAGTTTTCTGGAATAATTTTGGTCGTGTTAGGTGCATTATTGCTGGTTCTCAGTTACTTTGCAGACTTCGTAGATTACAATTGGTACAATGTGGGTGCTCTGCTGATTATCATCATTGGCATTATCGTACACATAACTGTAACCAAGAAGTCCTAAGCCCCAGGCTTACACGAAAGAACGTATTAAACAGGAGCCCCAGGCGACCAAGGATGGCGTCTGGGCTTGTTGTTTCAAGAAATTAAGACAAGTCCCATGAAGAAAAGAAACTATCTTTTGACCACAATCATACTTTTGTGTGCTTTCACTACGGCTAATGCTCAGTTCGTAGATGATGATTTCGACGATTTGCTGGACTTTGGAGAAGATGAGGAAGAGATTCCCCTGCACGATGAGTATTTCAACCAGATCTATGTGCAATACTCTCCTACCCGCTACAACTTCGATGGTGCTACGCCTAACTTGCATTTCAACGAGTTTGCAGTAGGATACAATCGTGCCATTCAGATTGTGGAGAAGAAACCTTTCTTCATAGAAGCCGGTCTGCAGTTGAAATACTCTACCTGCAGTGGCGACGATGACCACCAGAATGCAAGTTTCAAGCTATTCACTTTCAAGTTGCCCATCAACGTAACATACAAGCTATACATTCCCCATTCTGAAGTTGCCTTTGCGCCCTATGCTGGAGTTTATTTCCGTGCAGGTTTGACAGGAAAACAATCGCTCAATAGCAACAAGACTGACCTGTATGACCATCAGCTTGCGAACACGACAGGAGCCGAATGGGAGCGTTGCCAATTAGGGTGGCAAGCTGGCCTGCGAATATGGGTACAGCGGTTCTATGTCGGATTCCAATATGGGAAAGATTTTCCTGACGAGAACAAGCTGCCTCAAATCTACCAATCCAGCGTCACTTTCGGAGTAACTTTCTAAACAAACAAGTCCCAACCAGGAAATTCCGGTTGGGACTTATATTATATAATGTACACGCAATAACGGATTTACTCCTCCATGCCAACAATGTTGGGAGCAATCAGGCGATAGCCTTTACCGTGTACATTATTAATCTCTATACTGTCATCATCACGCAGGTGTTTACGAAGCTTTGTGATATATACATCCATACTTCGTGCATTGAAATAATTGTCATCAATCCATATCGTCTTCAAAGCCAACTCGCGCTCCAGCACCTCATTGGCATGAGCACAAAGTAAGGTCAGCAGTTCACTCTCCTTGGTGGTCAACTTGGTCTGATTATCACCATCGCTTAATATCTGGCGCTGAACGTCAAATACGAATTTACCCAACTGGTAACGGACAACATTTCGTTGATTCTTGCCTTTCACACGACGAAGAATGGCCTCCATACGATAAACCAACTCGTCCATGCTGAAAGGTTTTGTCAGATAATCATCGGCTCCCAGCTTGAATCCTTCCAGGATATCCTCCTTAAGATTCTTCGCAGTCAAGAAGATGATAGGAACATCAGGATTCTGCATCCGCATCTCGCGAGCCAAAGTGAAACCATCCATCTTGGGCATCATCACATCCAGCAGACACATGTCGAACTTGCTGCGCATGAATGCCTTGTAACCAGATTCACCGTCCAAATATAGTTCAGCGTCATATCCCTTAGCCTGAAGATACTCTCTCAACAGCATGCCAAGACTCTCCTCGTCCTCGCATAACAAAATGTGCAATTTCTGTTCCATAATCTTTTTTCTAATCTTTTATGGTTGGTAATGTAATTAAAAATTTTGTTCCCTGACCTAATTCGCTCGTGGCACGAATCGTACCATTATGCACCTCCACCATACGTTTCACATAAGCCAGACCCAAGCCGAAGCCCTTGACGTTATGTTGGTCGCCCGTATGCACCCGATAGAACTTTTCAAATATACGCTTCAAATCATCTTTCTGGATTCCTATACCATTATCTTGGATACTGATACACAAATGATTACCCTGGTTCCATGTAGCCACTTCCAGATGTAAGTCAGCTTCTTCGCGCTTATATTTCACCGCATTATCCATCAGATTGAAGATTATATTGGTGAAATGCATCTCATCAGCATTAATGAAAGAATCCGTAGCATCCAATTTGGAATCAATAGTACCGCCATTTTGAGTAACCTTGAGGCTAAAAGTCTGTACCACATTATCGATTATCTCATTGGCATCCAATGTAGTCATCTTCAGAGCAATATTATTACGATCGAAGAGACTCATCTGCAAGACCTTCTCTACCTGGAAACGCAATCGACGTGTCTCTGATACGATAACACCACCAAGCCGATCATAGGTCGATTCTGATTTACTGATACTCTTATCGGCAAGCATCTGAGCAGCGATGGAGATGGTGGAAATGGGTGTCTTGAACTCATGCGTCATGTTGTGGATAAAGTCATTCCTCATTTCTGACAATTTCTTCTGCCGCACCACCAGATATACTGTTATGATGAAAGTTACGAACAGAATCAATGTGAATATCATCGCAGGAATTACCATATTCAACACACCCATGATATATTCATCCATATCAGGGAAATGGACCTTCACATAGCCCATCTTACCAGTCGGGTCATTACGGAAGAGAGGTTGGGAATAACTATATTCCATTCCCTTTTCCTCATAGTCTGAGCATTGGTAAACTTGACGTCCGTCACTAGTGAAAACAGTAAAATGGAAAGGAATGGAAACCCCATTACGCTCCAAAGCACTACGCATGCAATTATCCAGCATGGTAGCATCCAAACGATCTTGGAAATTCAGATCACTTGCACTATATAGCACCGTGTTGATCACTTCTTCCAAGATATCGCGCTCATAGACATAAGCTTGCTGAACATGCTGTTGGAAACGAGCGGTAGCACCAGCCCAAGGGCTATTCCTCATCATGCGAAGAGAATTTGGTAATCCACTGGGATGCTTGCCTATCCGACGGAATGGAGCACCTGTCGCCGTCAGAGCACTATCTACGGAAGCCCCATTTATCTTGATGGAACCAGAATTGAAGACAGCTTCACCCTTGCTCAGTTCTTCCTCGTGTTCGCTTATCACATTCTGCAGATAGCGAAATGTCTCATTACGCTCCAAATCACGAGAGGCCTGATCCAAACTACGGGAAACACTTTCATCGAATTGCTCCTTACGCATACGCACCATCGTGGCAGCATAACGCGCCTGAAAGTACAGGAGAACGATAAAACTGGTCCCCATAACCAAACTGATGATCCAAATCCATGAACGTTTCATGTAGGCAAAGTTAACGCATTTGTTAATGAGCACAAAAAAAATCGGCACCACAAGGCGCCGATTTTTAACAAATTTAATAAATGTACTATAAGATAGTTGTTGTTTTATCAATTTTCTGCCTGACTTGCTTGATATTCAGCAATCAACTTCTGCTGTACCTCACCAGGAACCAACTCATAAGATGCGAATGTCATTACGAAGCTGGCGCGACCACCAGTCAGACTGCTCAAAGCTGTGCTGTAATTGGCCATCTCCTTCAGAGGAACCTTAGCAGTCAACTTCTCGTAGCCACTCTCGCTGGTCATACCAACAATCATACCACGACGACCCTGCAAATCACTCATCACGTCACCCATCTTGTCGCTGGGAACCAAAACCTCTACGTCATAAATAGGCTCAAGAATCTTTGGACCAGCCTCCTTGAAGGCCTGAGCAAATGCCTGACGGCCTGCAAGCATAAATGACAACTCATTGCTATCTACGGGATGCATCTTACCATCATATACAATCACGCGCACGTCACGTGCATAGCATCCTGTCAAAGGACCCTGCTCCATACGCTGCATGACACCTTTCAGGATTGCAGGCATGAAACGTGCATCGATTGCACCACCAACAACGCTGTTGATGAACACCAGTTTGCCACCCCATTCAAGATCATAGACATCAGAGCTCTTGACGTTGATGCGGAACTCCTGGCCATTGAAGCGATACACATCTGGATCAGGCATGCCATCGTAGTAAGGCTCCACAATCAGATGAACCTCGCCAAACTGACCTGCACCACCAGATTGCTTCTTGTGGCGGTAGTCAGCACGGGCAGATTTCGTAATGGTCTCACGATAGGGAACCTTAGGCTCATCAAAGATGATCTGGATCTTCTCGTTGTTCTCCATTCTCCACTTCAATGTACGCAAGTGGAACTCGCCTTGACCCTTCACCTGAATCTGGCGCAACTCTTTGGACTGCTCTACCAACCATGTGGGATCCTCCTCACGCATCTTCTGCAGAGCATTCATCATCTTCTCAGTGTCAGACTCGCTGACAGCGCGTATACCACGAATATACTTCGAGTTGGGATACTTAATGAAATCGAAGCGATTCTCGCAATCTTTGCCATTCAAGGTGTTGCCTGTCTTTACATCCTTCAGTTTAACTGTACAGCCGATGTCGCCAGCAACCAATGCCTCGACTCTCTCACGGTTTGCACCAGCGCAAACAAACAGCTGAGCAATACGTTCCTTGCTGCCACGATCGGCATTCGTCAAGTCATCACCTTCGCGAACCGTGCCGCTCATTACCTTGAAATACTGTACCTCACCAATATGAGGCTCCATTGCAGTCTTGAAGAAGAACAGGCTGGTGGGACCTTCTGGATCAGGAGTAACCTCCTCGCCACGTGTATTCTTCACGCAAGGCATATCGGTAACAAAGGGCACCACATTGCCCAAGAACTCCATCAGACGACGAACGCCCATATCCTTGACTGCATCCACGCAGAATACTGGGAAGATGCTGCGTGTAGCCAAACCCTTGCGGATACCCTCGCGCATCTCATCTTCTGTCAGATCCTCGCTTTCGAAAAACTTCTCCATCAGGGCCTCATCGTTCTCTGCAGCAGCCTCAATCAAGGCCTTGTGCATATCCATCGCCTTATCCATCTGGTCAGCAGGAATGTCCTCGATTGTGGGAGCGCCACCTTCAGGACCCCAGCTGTATTTCTTCATAAGGAGAACATCAATCAGAGAATTGAATTCTGGACCCGTCTTGATAGGATATTGAACAGGAACGACCTTGGGACCATAGATGCTGGTCAATTGCTCCAAAACACGGTCGAAATCGCAGTTCTCATCATCCAACTGGTTAACCAGGAAGATGACAGGCTTACCCAACTTCTCCGTATAGCGGAAATGATTCTGAGTTCCAACTTCCACTCCATTGGGACCCTTCAACAGCAGGACAGCAGTATCAGTTACGTTCAATGCCGTCAAGGCAGCACCAACAAAGTCATCACTGCCCGGGCAATCGATAATGTTCAGCTTCTTGTTGTTCCACTCCACATGAAATACCGTAGAGAATACTGAATAACCATACTCCTGCTCTACAGGAAAATAATCACTGACCGTATTGTGCAGGGAAACGCGTCCACGACGCTTAATGACACCTGCATCAAACAAAAGGGTTTCGGTCAAAGTTGTCTTACCTGCTCCATCATTACCCAAAAGGGCAATGTTCTTAATCTCATTTGTCTTGTAAACTTTCATTTCGTATGTTATAATTGTTATCAAATTCGAAATTCAGGGGCTAAAGTTACTAAAAAACGCAGACATGACAAGCGAACAACAATATGTTTTATAACATATATTTCAACGATTTTCTTTTCTCACTCGTCAAATCGAACATACGGAAAGTCATACATATTTAACTGATTATCAACTATTCCAGCAACTCTTTCCTTCGCACTTCCCACGCTACCAGTCAGCCTACTTTTTATATGCCCCAAAGCCTTAAACTCCTATAGGGTTTTACATGTCTGTTGTCCTATTCGACATTATGTGCCTTATTAAAGGAGAATTCCATGCAACATTTCACGCAAAAATAATCGACACGTCAACTTCTCAAACTCAACACGTTGATTCCGCCAACTCAACACGTTGATTCCGCTGATTCAACACGTTGAGATTCTGCTTTCATCCAGAGGCTTGCTGAACCCTGATTTCTTGGAGTCAAAAGCCTCATCCTTTTCCTCTCTCAGCACATCAAGTCACTCATCAGGTCGTCAGAAACGAAGATTCCGCTTCGAGTGAGTCTCAGGCAGTTGTCCTTCTGTTCCATCTTACCAGACTCCAAGTGTGGCTGAGCCATCCTTAAGCAATAATCTCGAAGCTCCTGGCTCAACTCTCCTAAAGGAACGCCCTCGCAAGTACGCAATCGAGTCATGATGAATTCGTCATACAACTCATCATCTGAGAGTGTCTCTTCCTCATGAGGCACATCTTGTGCGGCTTGAACATACGCCTTCAAATCAGAGGAATTCCAGCGGCGCAAGCGTTTACCGTCATAAGAATGCGCGCCAGGCCCCAATCCCAGATAGGGCAACTGGTGCCAATAACTGCTATTGTGGCGCGAATGCATGCCTGGCTGGCAGAAGTTGGAAATTTCGTAGTGGTGCATCCCTGCTGATGCAGCGGCATCCATCAGATGTTCGTACATAGCCAGCGAGAGTTCCTCGTCCGCCTCGCAGACTTGTCCTGACTTGAGCATTGACATCAAGCGCGTGCCCTCCTCATACTGCAAGGAATAACTGCTCAGGTGAGCAACCTGCAAACTTAGAACCTGCCTAAGGTCCTTCTGCCACATCTCAAAGCTCTGCCCAGGCAATCCATAAATGAGATCTATGCTAATGTTCTGATATCCACGACTCTGCAGCAAATCAATCGCGTCGAGTGCCCCTCTGGCATCGTGTCGACGATGAAGGAAGCGGAGAATGTCGTCGTTGAGGCTCTGTACTCCCACGCTGATACGGTTGACAGGCGTGTCCTGCAAAGCATCAAGCCAGGCAGGAGTGACATCATCTGGATTCACTTCGATGGTCACCTCTGCGCCATCCGCCAGAGAAAAGTTTTCCTTGACACCCTGGAAGATTTGAAGCAGCATCTCTGGCGGCAATTGGCTGGGTGTTCCTCCACCTATATATAATGTATGCGCACATGCGCCTGAGAGTTCTCCTCTGCGCGATGCCATCTCTCGCATAAGTGAAGAAACGTATTGCGACTTCCACTCCACATCAAAGGTTGTGGAATAGAAGTCGCAATAGATGCATCGCGATAGGCAGAAAGGCACATGAATATAAATTCCTCCCACGCTAATCACGCATTTCTTGATACGTCAACTCGTAGAAACAAGGATATACGTTCGTGGTGGCATCCGTCTGCCCTACAGAATGAGGAAGTATCAGGCGCACTTTGGCAATACGTTCATCAGGATTCTTCTGGCGTCCCAGATTGATGTAGGATAAGGGCGTAATCCATCCTGTGGGCACGCTTGTGCTCTTGTAAACCATATACATGGCACCTCCGCCATTATAGTCCTTGTTGAAACTGGCAGTAATGGTGCCCAAGGTATTCTCGACGTCCAAGATGTCAGGATTGGTGTGCCAATAGTTCACATCGCTTCGCAACTGTAGGCTGTCACCCAAGATGTTGAACTCAAAGAAACGGCAAATGATACGCTTTGCCTGGCCAGAAGCCAGCTTTTCACCAGGTCCCTTACGGACAATCTGCATGTAAATTCCAGTACTTCCAAACAGGACGTATTCATTTCGCTCCAGATTAGTCACAGAATCTTGCTCATAGAACTGCTGCTCGCTAATGACATTAATCTTGCCCACCTTGCAGACGGTATCACCTTCTTCTCCAAGAATGCAAACATCACGCTCCAGGAAAGAATTGATCGCCTTGCGTTCTTTCTCCTTCTTCTCTGCGTAGGTCTCATCGTCGTTACACGAAGTCATCCACATTCCAGCCAGAAGAATTGTCAGACATATATACAAATATTTCTTCATAAATCTATTCTTTTCGGCACAAAGATACAAAAATTCCATCAAACACGACATCTGGCAAGAGGCTTAATTCAACAAAACAACGAAATAAGTTATTTTAGCAAGGCAGAATAGGCCTGTATGGCTTTCTGAGCCACACGAACAGCCTCCTCCATCGTGCATTGCAGACGTCCACCACTTGCATTCTTGTGACCTCCGCCATTGAAGAATTGAGCAGCCATCTCATTACAAGGGAAATCATCCACACTACGCAAACTTACCCTCACCACTTCTGGATGTTCTGTATCCTCGTTCAGAAAGATGCTCAGGCGCATACCCATAATCTGAAGAGGCAAGTTGACGAATCCCTCCGTATCTCCATTCTTCGACCCAAAGCGGTAACGCTCCTCGTTGGTCAGAGTCATGATACAAGTGTTCATTTTGCGCAGGACCTTCATCTTCACGAAAAGCATGTAGCCCATCAGTTTCAAGCGGTTGGGAGTCGAAGTCCAGAAAACGTTCCTGTAAATCTTGTCCTTGTCTATTCCTCGAGACAGCAGAAGGCTTATACACTCATAGATTACAGGGCGATTGGATGCATAGGTGAAACCTCCTGTGTCACACATCATTCCAGCATAGAGGCAAGTAGCTTCTTCTGGAGTCAACTTGTCCATTTCACCCAATTGCCAAAACAAGTGGCAAAGGATTTCACATGTTGCGCATAGCTCTGGATGAGAAACATTCAGCTGACAAAAGTCAAAGGGATCGAGATGGTGGTCAATCAATATTTTGGGCGCAGGATTTCCCATCACACATTCCTGCATGTCAGCCAAACGGGATGGATCATTCAAATCAGCAACAACAAACAAGTCAGCCTTCTCGATCAGCAACTTTGCTTCCTCAACTTGTTTGCTATACACAACAATATCGTCAGCTCCTGGCATCCAATCCAAAAAGTCAGGAAAAGGAGTGGGAACTATAGCAGTAGTCTCATGGCCCAATCGACGCAAACAATGTACTATCGCAAGAACTGATCCAACAGCATCTCCATCTGGATTCACATGACAACAGACGACCGTATGCTGGGACTGCGACACCAACTGCCGCAACTGTTCTATTTGATTCTCGTTAAGTAATGATTCCATAATTGGGAACAAAATAAGCACTTTTTTGCGACTTGGGCAAACAGAATCGCAAAATTTATCTCCCACACGAGTCTTATTCAAAAATAATAGAGTAATTTTGCACAATAAATATCTGTTAGGAATGAAAAAAGACACTAGAATTGTATACATGGGGACACCTGATTTCGCAGTTCCAGCATTAGACAAGTTGGTATGTGATGGGTATAATGTGGTGGGGGTAGTAACTATGCCTGATAAAGCCATCGGACGACATCACGAAACGCTACAGTCCAGCCCTGTGAAGAAATATGCTGTTGCCCACAACATTCCTGTATTACAACCAGAAAGGTTGAAAGATGACACCTTTTTGGAGCAACTTCGTAACTTACAAGCTGACTTGCAAATTGTAGTCGCCTTCCGCATGCTTCCTAAAGTTGTTTGGGACATGCCCAGATTAGGTACCTTCAATCTGCATGCTGCCCTACTACCCCAATACAGAGGCGCCGCTCCCATCAACTGGGCCATCATCAATGGAGACACAGAGACAGGCATCACCACTTTTTTTCTCGACGAGAACATCGACACAGGACGTATCATTCTGCAAAAACACGTACCCATCCACGAAACAGATTGTGTGGAGGACGTTCATGACCGGCTGATGATACTGGGTGCTGATCTTGTAAAAGATACGGTGGACTTGATTATCCAAGACAAAGCAGACGCCATCCCTCAAGAGCAGTATTATACCGATGAGCCATTACGACCTGCACCCAAAATATTTCATGAAACATGTGAAATCCACTGGTCAGAACTTAGCTGCAAACAAGCTTACAACTTTATACGTGGGCTTAGCCCTTACCCTGCCGCTTGGTCAACTCTTGTTTCACCAGAGGGGAAAAAGTCCATGCTGAAGGTTTACAAGACACAACCCATAGAGCGCTTATCCAATGTATTGCCAGGCACTGTTGACAGTGATGGGAAAACTTATCTGCGAGTCGCTCTAATCGATGGATGGCTAGATCTCCTGGAAATACAGATGTCAGGAAAGAAACGTATGCCAACAACCGACTTCTTGAGAGGCATTCACATCAACGGATACAAATTTGAGTAATTTTCTGTTAAAAAATTTGGTGGATTAAGAAAATTATACGTTATTTGCACTCGAATAAACAATTTTTATTTGTCAACCATTAAAAATAACTGCCTATAGAAGAGACATTACGCTGAAACAATTTTTTGAGCATAATGAACAATCTGAATACAATGACCGACCACGAGTTGGTTGTATTGTACGAACAAGGCAAAGATCAAGCTTTTGATGTTTTATTAAGTCGTTATAAGGATTATATATATTCTTATATATTGTTTTTGGTACGAAATCAGGACTATGCTGATGACATTTTCCAAGAAACCTTTACCCGTGCAATCGTGGCTATCCGAAGTCACCGCTATCAGACCACAGGCAAATTTAATGCTTGGCTGATACGTATCGCCCACAATCTGGTCATAGATATGGCCCGAAATGGAGATTCCAACAATGTGGTTTCAAGCGACGATTTCAGCAAGGACATCCTCAACAACATAAACCTAAGCGAAGGCACACTGGAAAGCCAACTTATTAAGGAGCAGAATATCAAGACTCTAAATCAATTGCTCGAATACCTGCCTGAACCACAGCGTGAGGTCATCATCATGCATTTCTATGAAGACCTTCCTTTCCGCGAGATTGCAGAGAAAACAGGTGTCAGCATTAATACTGCTTTAGGACGCATGAGGTATGCCATCATCAACTTGCGTAAAATGATCCAAAAGCACCAGTTGAGTTTGGTGGGATAATTTTCTTGAAAAAAAAGTCATTTCGCACAATAAAACGAAACATTAACACGTTTTATAGACAACAATGTCAGTTAAATTGTGCCTATGGACCAAACTCTACCTATTTCCTACATTTCCCCTAGCAGTGTACTGGTTGCACGAATAAAGGAATTTGCACGTGCTTTTCGGCCAAAACCAACCATTACCATTAAACTTTCATGATAGCACCATCACTGCTTTCTGCAGATTTCCTGCATTTGGAATCTGAATTGGAATGGATCAACCGCAGTCAAGCGGAATGGTTGCATCTTGATGTTATGGATGGTGTATTTGTCCCCAACATCTCCTTTGGGTTTCCCGTTTTGAAGCAAATCGCTAAGGTTTGTGAAAAACCAATCGATGTGCACATGATGATTGTGGAGCCACAGAAATTCATCACAGAAGTAAAGGCTTTGGGGACATATATGATGAATGTTCAATACGAAGCCTGCATGACTCATCTGCATCGTGTTGTCAATCAGATTCACGAGGCAGGCATGAAAGCTGGAGTCACCTTGAATCCATCCACCCCCATTTGTGTGCTCGAGGACATCATACAAGACTTGGATATGGTGCTTTTGATGGGAGTCAATCCTGGTTTTGGAGGGCAGAAATTCATCCCACATACATTGGAGAAAACTCGCGCACTACGAAAAATGATCCAACAGAAAGAATGCCACGCTTTGATTGAAATTGACGGCGGTGTCAATATGGATAACGCCAAGATGCTTTATGAGGCTGGGGCTGATATCTTAGTTGTTGGGAACGCCATTTTCGGAGCTGAGAATCCAGCAGAAGCTTGTGCACGTTTCTGTGCATTATGATCATCAGATTTCCTATTGTCTTCTGCACACTCTGTGCCATTCTAGGGATTGTTGTAGGTTATCTGTTCCCTTCCGTATGGTTCATTCCTGCTACGTTTATTGCCCTTGTTATTGCTACCATCATCCGCCAAAGAGATGTTCTATCAGTAATGATGATGGTCGTGTTTTGGATTCTTTTGGGTGCATCACGTATCTATTTGAGTCTACAAGACGCACCTACATCAACTTTTGGTGAAACCTTTAGGACTTTGCAAATCAAAGCTGAAGAGAAGGCTTACTTTCTAATCGATCGACTGGAAAGTTCTGGTCTGGATGACGAATCCCTTGCGCTCTCCTCTGCACTGATTTTGGGACGTAAAGACATGCTTTCATGGGAACGCCGGCATCAATTTTCAGAAGCTGGAGCCAGTCATCTGCTCGCCCTTAGCGGACTCCACATGGGAATTCTTTATGGCGTGCTCTACCTTCTGATGGTGCGATGGTTCCGACATTCTCGATGGAACTGGTTTATCTTGCCTCCCGTATTACTGATTATATGGGGGTATACACTAATAACAGGAATGTCAACCTCATTGATACGTGCCTCCATTATGCTGTCGATACTCACAATCTGTTCACTGGACGAACGGCACACTTCCTCCATTCATGTTCTGGCACTCAGTGCACTCATCATGTTGATGCTGGATCCTGGTTGTATCTTTGATATAGGATTTCAACTCTCCTATCTGGCCGTTCTGTTTATTCTTCTGATATACGTTCCTTTGAGTCCTTTTCTGGTAATATCTGGACATTCCATACTCTCACGGATAAACAGTATGTTGCTTGTCTCTTTCTCTGCTCAATTGGGCACAGCACCTCTCTGCATGTATTATTTCCACACTTTCCCTATCCTCTCTGCCTTTGTCAGTCTGCTACTGATTCCTCTTACTACCCTCATCATCTATGGAGCTTTATTACTTCTAATATGGCCTTCCAACATCCTGGCTGCAGGACTCAACACCATTATCCGACTGGAAGACGGGATTGTAGAACAATGGATAAAGATTCCTGGCACAACGATTCATGATCTCCACCCCAACCTATGGAGTGTAGTTCTGATTTATGCCTTAATGTTTACCGTAATTTTACGATTTATGGGGCGAAGCAAAGATATCATCAGTCGCTAGAAAAGTCAGCCAGCACTTGACGATATGCAGCCAACACTGTGCTTTTACGGATAAAGCCAACAAACTCGCCTTCGTTATTCTCCACGGGTAACACCCATGAATGAGTACTGTCAAACACCTTCAGCACCACATCCATAGAATCATTCACACTTAAACGCGAAGGTGGTTGTTTCATCAGCTGCGACACATGAAACTGGCGATAAAGTTCTGTCCGGAAGATCAGGTGGCGTATGTCATCTAGATAGACAACGCCCACCAACTGCATCTGATGATTGACGACAGGAAATATATGATTCTTGCTATTGCTTACCTGCGTAGCCACATCGGCAAGCATCATGTCAGGATAAAGCACACGATCATAATGCTGAATCACGCTATCCATACTCATCAGAGTAAGCACAGCATGATCGGTATGATGAGTCAGCAATTCTCCACGCTGAGCCAAACGCATAGCATAGATACTATGAGGCTCAAAAGCTATGATTGTCAGATAGGAACACACTGCCACAATCATCAGCGGCATGAAAAGGTCATATCCACCCGTAAGTTCAGCTATCAAGAAGATACCTGTAAGAGGAGCATGCATTACACCACTCATCAGCCCACACATGCCCAACATAGCAAAATTGCGTTCAGGAACGGAGAGACCAAAAACATCATAAATGTTCCATAAACGACTAAAAATAAAACCTACCACACAACCCAGAAACAAGCTGGGAGCAAATATTCCACCACATCCACCTCCTCCATTGGTTGCTGTAGAGGCAAAGACTTTGAATACAACAATCAGGAACAGATAGAGCAACAACAAATGACTATGCCCATAAAAAAGTGACTGATTCATAGCTTCCATCCAATCAGACTCACCCTCACCATTGAGCAATAGATTGATCAAATCATAACCTTCGCCATACAAGGGAGGAAACAAGTAGATAAGAAAACTCAGCACAACCCCTCCCAGCAACAGTTTCTTATATGGACCATTTATCTTTCGGAACACCCCCTCCAGCACATTCATTGTACGAGTAAAATAGAGAGCTGTCAAACCACAGATGATGCCCAACATAATATATGAAGGAATTCGGTCCACTTGAAACGCATCCTGAAGATGGAACTCAAAGACAGGATTCGTACCAGAAAACATGAAGGTCAGAGCTGTAGCCGTAACACTACTTACCAGCAAAGGCAACAAGCTACTCATGGTCAAATCAATCATCAGCACTTCCAACACAAACACCAAGCCTGCAATGGGTGCCTTGAAAATACCCGCAATAGCTCCAGCAGCACCACACCCAACCAAAATCATCATCTGCTTGCCTGAAAGACGAAAGACTCGACCCAAATTGCTACCAATAGCAGAACCAGTCAGCACAATAGGAGCCTCAGCTCCAACACTACCCCCAAACCCAATGGTTAAAGCACTTGCCACTACGCTGCTCCAAATATTGTGACGACGTATCATACTTTGCTTTCGAGCGATTGCAAAGAGGATTTTTGTTACTCCGTGACTAATGTCGTCTCTCACCACATAGCGGATGAAGAGCATTGTAAGATAAATACCTACAACAGGATATACCAAGAAGAGCCAGTTGGCATGTTCTGGATGGAACTGGTGAGTGAGCAGATACCCAATCCTTCCTATCATCCATTTCAGCAGCAAAGCTGCCAAAGCGATAAAGACACCAACAAAGAAACTGATGATAATGAGAAACTGATTGTAGCTGAGGTAGCGTCTACGCCATCTCAGAATGGCAGCCATTACATCACGTGAACTTAACATTTCTCTCAGTCTTCTTTTACTTTTTTATCTTCTAATAATGCTAACCTGACCATCATGAGCCAACTTAACAATCTGACTGGGACAAGCTCCAGCCTTCTCACCACGACGGAAATTCACGATATAATCCATCTGATTCTTTATCTCGTCAGAAATGTCATAGAATGTGGCGGGTGAAGGTTCTCCACTAATATTGGCACTGGTGCTCACTATAGCTTTCTGGAATCTGTAGCACAACTGGCGACTGAATTCCTCGTGGGTAACACGTATCGCCAAGCTTCCGTCTTCAGCCAACAAGTTAGGTGCGATATTTACTGCATCGTCAAGAATCAACGTCAAAGGCTTGGTCGCCATATCCACTAAATCCCAAGCCACATCAGGCACATGACGAAAATATCTCTGCATACGATTAGCACTGTCTACCAGGCAGATAAGAGCCTTATTATCCTCACGCTTCTTTATTTCATAAACACGCTTGACAGCCTCCTCGTTCGTAGCATCGCATCCGATGCCCCAAATGGTGTCCGTGGGATACAGGATTACGCCTCCCTGACGCAAACATTCCACAGCGTTCTTCAAATCAATATCGCAATTCATCTCTAAAACTCACTCGTGAAATGGAACTTAATGTGTTCAAAGTCTTGCTGTGCCATACTCAGCATATAGCCACTGTCTGCCAGAAAGACATCCCGACCTTCGCGATCCTTTGCCATATACTGGAACTTACGCTTCTTGAAAGACTCTAATTGGGCCGTGTCGTCACTCTCTATCCAACAAGCTTTGTACAAGCTCAAAGGTTCCCATCGACATTTGGCATTATATTCATTCTCCAGTCGATACTGGATAACTTCAAACTGCAACTGCCCCACCGTCCCTATAATCTTACGATTATTGAACTGATTGACGAACAACTGAGCTACTCCTTCATCCATCAACTGGTTGATACCTTTCTCCAGTTGCTTCGTTTTCATCGGGTCTGCGTTTTCAATATACTTAAACATCTCTGGAGAGAAACTGGGTAAACCGCGGAAATGCAGAAGCTCGCCTTCTGTCAACGTGTCGCCTATCTTGAAAATCCCATTATCTGGCAAACCCACGATATCACCAGGCCATGCTTCGTCTATTGTCTCCTTACGTTGTGCCATAAACTGAGTCGGACTGCTGAAACGCAACGTTTTTCCATTACGGACATGCAGATAAGGAGCGTTTCTGATGAATTTTCCTGAACAGACCTTACAGAAGGCTATACAACTGCGGTGATTGGGGTCGATGTTGGCAGTTATTTTAAAGATAAAACCAGTGAAACCTGTTTCCTCAGGAGAGACAACACGCTCCTCTGCTACCACAGGGCGTGGAGAAGGAGCAATCCTCACGAAGCAATCCAACAGTTCCTGCACTCCAAAGTTATTCAAAGCAGAACCAAAGAAAACAGGAGCCACCTCAGCCTCCAGATAGGAACCCACCTCGAACTGAGGGTAGACTCCATCCACCAGTTCCAGATCATCACGCAGTTTTTCCGCATCACGCTCACCGACATGAGCCTCCAAATCCTGCGAATCGATGTCAACCTCCACTTTTTCCGTCACCTTCTGCTTGTTGGGAGTAAAGATGTTGAGGTTTTGCTCGTAAATATTATAGACACCCTTGAATTTGGCACCCTGATTGATGGGCCAGCTCAATGGGCGCACCTTAATCTGTAATTCTTGCTCCAGTTCGTCCAACAAGTCGAAAGGATCTTTTCCCTCACGATCCATCTTGTTGATGAAGATAATCACAGGCGTTTTTCTCATGCGGCAAACCGTCATCAGTTTCCGTGTCTGAGCCTCCACACCCTTTGCTCCGTCTACCACAATGATGGCACTGTCCACAGCCGTAAGTGTGCGGAAAGTATCTTCTGCGAAATCCTGATGGCCAGGAGTATCCAGGATGTTTACCTTGTATCCTTCGTAATCAAACTCCATAACGCTGGTCGTGACGGAAATACCACGCTGTTTCTCTATTTCCATCCAGTCGCTGGTAGCCGTTTTCTTTATCTTGTTACTCTTCACGGCACCTGCCACCTGAATCTGCCCTCCGAACAGAAGCAGTTTTTCTGTCAATGTTGTCTTTCCCGCATCAGGGTGCGAAATGATGGCAAACGTTCTTCTTCTCTCTAATTCCTTATTCATTTAATTTCTGATCGTTTCGACTGTTATGTTTTGCTTCTCGTGGAGCTATTCTTTTTCTTTATACAATTGAGAAAGCATTTCCAGAAGATGAGTGATGGGTTGCATAGCTTGCAAAGTTTCCTCTGAGACAGGCTTGCCTTTCATCTTCAGGAGTGTCACGCCATATACGGCGTCCAAGCAGTTCTCTATTTCGTTTTTCTCGCGATCCGAACCGTGAGCACGCAGCTCCACGATGTATGGCAGTGCTTTGTAATAGGCCGCGCTGTAGAAGGGCTGTTTGGGGTCAAGCAAGAGTTCTGCGTGACGATCAGCCAACAGAATCAGCGTGTTGCGCACCACTTGCACATGACCTTTCTCCTGCACATTCTCCTCCCGCATCATGTTTATCAGGTTGCAATACCACTCAACCACCTTCTCCTCCTGCTCTGGCGTATATTGAAAACGGGAAAGATACTCTTTTTGTATACGATCTATGTCCAATCCATAAGCCCGTATCACATCCTCTACCTGGAACATGTATATCACGTACCCCGTGATGCTCTTTTCTCTGAGTTTCTGTGCTATATACATTCTCTTCTATTTCTGTGTTGCTATGAAAAGCAATCCAATCAATGAAGCCAGCATCACCGCAACGCCAATCGCCTTGTTCAATTTCCCGATAGTTTCCACACGGAAGCGCGAGCGTACCTTATCGACAGTACCTGTCAAACCGAACCACCAACCCAAAGCACCGGCCACAATAGCCAAGTAGCCCAGGATCTGCTCCACAGGATGCCCCGACGTAACGAACTCAAAACGGGCAAAAAGAGCGAGGAAAAGAAAGACAATGAGCGGATTGCTCAGCGTAACCAGAAAACCCGTCAGGAAATTATGAGCAAATGTCCCCTTCTGATTACTTTTGGGACGCAGCGGAGCAGGTTTTGTCTTGAAAGTCCACAACCCAAAGAGGAAAAGCATCACACCGCCTGCCAGCTTGATCCACAGCATAGCTGTACCTCTCTCCACGAAATCCATCACCAGACTAAGACCCAAACCAGTCACAACGGCATAGATGATGTCACTCAGGGCAGCCCCCACACCAGTGACAAAACCATACCATCGTCCCTTGTTCAGAGTACGCTGTACTGTCAGCACTCCCACAGGACCCATCGGAGCACTGGCAACGATGCCCACTATCAGCCCTTTCAGGATAAGTTCGAGTGTCAATAATGGATCTATCCACATAAAGTGGTGCAAATTTCGACATTTTTTTCGAGTTATCATACTTTTTATTTCAAAAAAGTGTAGTTTTCTAAAATGAATTTGTTACCTTTGTACGGAACAACCAAGAATTCACTAATTCTAACTAACTAATATTATGGATCAAGTAAAACCTTATGTAATCGGTGTTGACCTGGGTGGCACCAACACTGTTTTTGGAGTTGTTAACGCACGCGGTGAGGTCGTGGCAGAGAATTCCATCAAGACTCAACAATACAAGACTGCTGAGCAGTTTGTTGAGGCAGGTGTGGAGTGCATGAAACCGTTGTTGCAACAAGTAGGCGGTACCGACCAGATTCAAGGAATGGGCATCGGTGCCCCCAACGGAAACTATTACAATGGAACCATCGAGTTCGCCCCCAATCTTCCTTGGGCTCACGAAGGCATTATCCCTCTGGCAGAAATGTTCAAGGATGCTGTGGGCATTCCCGCTAAATTGACCAACGATGCAAATGCTGCAGCGATGGGTGAGATGGCTTATGGCGCTGCTCGAGGCATGAAGAATTTCATCGTCATCACCTTGGGAACAGGCGTTGGTTCCGGAATTGTCATCAATGGCCAACTTGTTTATGGATGCGACGGCTTCGCTGGTGAGCTGGGTCATGTTATCATGGATCGTACTGGTAATGGTCGTCCTTGCGGATGTGGCCGTCTCGGATGCTTGGAGGCATACTGCTCTGCTACAGGTGTTGCACGCACAGCACGCGAGATACTGAGCAGCACCAGCCGCCCCTCACTTCTTCGCGAGAAACCTCTGGATGAGATTGAGTCACTCGACGTTTCCATCGCAGCCGGTAAGGGCGACGAGGTAGCCAACGAGATTTTCCAGTTCACAGGCAAGATGCTTGGCGAGGCTTGCGCCGATTTCGCAGCCTTCTCTTCTCCTGAGGCATTCATCTTCTTTGGTGGTCTCTGCAAGGCAGGCGACCTCATCATGAACCCCATCAAGGAAGCATACGACAAGACTGTTCTCAAGATATTCCGCGGAAAGGCTAAATTCTTGGTTTCTGGCCTCATGAACGCCAATGCAGCCGTTCTGGGCGCCAGCGCATTGGGTTGGGAAGATTGACCCTTCCTTTTCGAGAAACAGATTCACGCATCAGCGCCTCTCCCCTTTCGGAGGGGCGCTTTTTGAATTCTCGGCCATCTCTCTTGCCACAAAACCATCATATCAATTCCACGAAAACTTTTTCCTCATGAAGAATACGATTTCCCTTTGCACAAAAACCAGAGTTAAGTCATTCCTGCTCCTTCTTTTTCTCCCCGTCTCTTTGTCTGCCCAGCAGCCTTACACCTACGAGAATCCTGTCTTGCGGGGAGTGGCCGATGCAGGCTGTATCCGCTATGCTGGCAAGTATTATCTGGGGGGCGTTGCCACCAATGGCGATTTCTTTGTCAGCGACGATATGCTCCATTGGAATCAGCGCATCCACGTGTTCGACCTCGACAACGAATGGACCCACGGAACTGGAGCAAAGAACAATCAGGTGCATGCCGATGACATCCTCTATAGCGGAGGGCTTTTCCATCTGCTCTTCAGTGTAAACTATTGGGGAAAAGACCGCCATATCGTACACATTACTCATGCTACTTCTCCCTCCATCGAGGGACCTTTCCAAGAGGTTCGACAGGATCAGTGGTACGAAAACCGTATCGACCCTCATGTGTTCAAGGATGAGGACGGACGGCTTTATCTCTATATGGTGAAGTTTACTGATGGGAACACCATCTGGGCACGGGAGCTCAATCAAGACTTCTCTTTTGCAACAGATGCCGTTCAGCAGTTCGCCAGCCAAGTAGGAACTTGGGAGACGCTGGACAATCGTGTGGCAGAGGGCCCTTTCGTCGTCAAATATCGTGACAGATATTATATGATGTATAATGCCAATCATACCGCTCCAGAGTTTGGGAACTACCATTTGGGCGTATGCGAGGCACCTTCCCCTTTGGCCTTCAACCCTGGTGGCAAATATCCTCACCCCGTAGTAGGACCCAACACGGAACCCATTCAGGAGCAATACACCGACTTGCTTCGCTATGGAGGTCCTGGATTCAACCCTATCGACCTCAAACAGGCAGAAAACCATTTCCAACTGGAGTCGGTGCCTGAAGGCCCTTTCCAACTGCTATTGGGACAACACTCAAGAAGTCAGGTCAGCATCAACGGACATCCCATCAATCATGGAGAGCAGTACGAATATGCCTTCTATCAGGTTGATCCCTCCTATCTGAAGACGGGAGACAACGTAATCACACTTAGCAAACCAGTATCACATCTTTTCCTGTTCGACTTGTCTCCTGCTGGAGCGAAAGAAGAAGCCTTCACCCGTGATCCCCTTCCTCCTTCGATTCTCGTCACGCCTGGGCAGCCCAACATCGTGAGAGGTCTGAACGGATGGGAATGGTGGCTTGTCTATATGGCCAACGCGGGATGGGCACGCCATCAGTTTGTCGACCGCATCCACTTCGTCAACAATCGGCTTACGGTGGACGGCATCACAGGAAAAGACACACCAGGATTCCATCCGGCTCCTGCCAAGCCTCAGTATGCAGGCACCTCGCTCGACAGCATCCCTCAGGGTGACAAAGCTTTCCTTCTCGAGATTACCAGCCGACGAAATGGTGTTCCCCAGGAATGGCGCATCGAGCGCAATCACAGCCTCCTTACCGTATGGAAAGACAAAGTCCTCACCATTCATCATCAGCCAGCCACAGACGCTGAGGTTGCCCAAACGATCCGTGAGGCTCAGGGAGATAAGCTCATCTACGTCTCCTACTGTCAAGGTTACGATGAATACGGTCCCTACTTCAGCGGTTGGCAAGCATTGGAGACCCGAGGAGAGCAAACCATTCTGCCCGCTTCCAGCGCTTGTTGCAAAGACACCATCCAAGGAGACTATTCCTTCAGCGTCCAGTTCTCCAATCCCCATCCCGAAGAGGGCCAGTATGCCGTTTCAGCCTGGCAGGACGACAAGAACAACGTACAGTTCATCGTGGATGCTGCCCACCAGAAACTCATCGTCAGGCAAAAGCAGAAAGGCAAATCCTCTGACAAGGAGATTTCTCTCGCCGAGACTCGCGTACACTACCCAGACCTCAAATATACCGACATGTACGAGAAGCAGTACCATTTCGACTGCGAGACCTTCGTGGACGGCGTGGAGTATCCTCATCTGAATGCCATCAGCGACAACTATGCAGCCAGCCTCTCGATGGAGCAGCAGCGAAGCCTCATCTATCAGGAGGATATGGCTGGCAGAATGACGCTGGAATATCTGGACACAGAAACCAACAAGTGGCATCCCATTGCCTACACGCAGGGGCAGAGCAGCAACCGTGCCTGGCAGCGAGTCAACTTCCCGCAAGTGAAGACACGAGCCCTCCGCATGATCAACAAACTTCCTGACCTTTACACGTCGCGCAACATCTATCAGGTAAAAACCTCCCGTGCTTTCAGTCAGGACTGCCAGCTCCGTGTGGAGAAACGAGGCCTGAATCTTTACCTCTATTATGACCAGCGTCTCCTGCAAACCATCCCCTTGCGTCGCGAGTCCCCCACCTGCCTGGGGCTCTCCAATTTGGGCAACTCGTCCATCATCATAGGCAACATTCTGTGCTACACAGTCAGGTAAAGATATTGTGCCCGTGTTCTTGCTCATTGGGAACTACATACCTGCCGACTCTTTCGGAGTTGTCACTGCGACTAGGCTATAGATATTCCACACGACTGAACAACACACTCATATAAGAGATGTCAAGCCAAACAACGGCTTGGCATCTTTCTGTATCTGTTTTGTTTTTGGCCGATGGTGACCATCGGCCATTTCCCGCGCTTTCCTGAATGCGGATTCGCATTGCATTGGCCATAGACAATAAGTCCATTACGTTGGTCAATGTCCCGTCAACCATTTCCCCCGTGTTATTTTTTCATAATTTTCCAGAAAATATTTGGTGGAAAAAGATTTTATTTATATTTTCGCCCCAGTGGTTGTGAAAAACACATCCATAGCTAATAGTATCAACACAATCAATAACCTTTAAAATTTACCATAACACAATCATGGTCAATCGTTTTATTCTTAACGAACTGAGTTATTTCGGAGCAGGCAGCCGCAAGGAACTGCCTGGAGTTGTTAACCGCCTGGGCTACAAGAAGGCTCTCGTCGTGACCGACAAGGATCTGGTCAAGTTCGGCGTGTGCAAGATGGTCACCGACGTGATGGACGAGGCTGGCATTCCGTACGAAATCTATAGCGATGTTGTGCCCAATCCGACTGTCACCAATGTAAAGAACGGCGTGGCTGCATTGGCCAAGAGCGGTGCTGACTTCCTCGTTGCAATCGGTGGCGGTTCGAGCATTGACACGGCCAAGGGCATCGGCATCGTGACCAACAACCCTGAATTTTCGGACGTTGTAAGTCTTGAGGGCGTTGCTCCGACCAAGAAGAAGACTGTTCCGATCATCTGTTTCCCGACCACCGCAGGTACCGCAGCCGAGACGACCATCAACTACGTCATCATCGACGAGGAGAAGCACAAGAAGATGGTCTGCGTCGATCCGAACGACATTCCATATTGCGCCATCATCGACGCCGAGCTGATGTATTCTCTGCCAAAGGAAACCACCGCAGCAACGGGTCTTGATGCGTTGACTCATGCCATTGAAGGCTATATCACCAAGGCAGCCTGGGAGTTGTCTGATATGTTTGAAATCGAAGCTATCCGCCTCATCAACAAATACTTGCGTCTGGCAGTGTTCGACCCATCGAATCCAGTCGGCCGCGAGGGCATGGCATTGGCCCAGTATGTTGCAGGTATGGCATTCTCGAACGTCGGTCTGGGCGTTGTGCATGGCATGGCTCACCCGATGGGTTCATTGCACAACATTCCTCATGGTGTGGCCAACGCTTTGTTGTTGCCGACCATCATGGAATTCAATGCTCCGGTATGCCGCGACAAATATGTCGAAATTGCAAAGGCAATGGGTGCATATAAGGAGGGCATGACCAAGATTGAGGCTGCTCAGGCGGCTTGCGACGCTGTCCGTCAGTTGGCCGTTGAGGTAGGCATCCCACAGCATCTGTCAGAAATCGGAATCTTCGAGAAGGATATCGATGCATTGGCCGACCAGGCAATCGCCGATGTCTGCACGCCAGGCAATCCTCGCAAGGTTACTCGTGCCGATATCGTCGCCCTTTACAAGAAGGTGCTGTAATTCATTGGCCACGAAAATCAAAGTTAGAGTTTAAGTCACTGTATAAGTTAAGATAAACTTTTGTTTGAAAGAAGTCCTGTGCGCAATGCATCGGACTTCTTTTGATATGTATTTAAATCTATTACTGTCCGCTAAAACAATTTCCTCATAAAAAATTATTGGTGTCCGCTAAAGTTCAAAAGTGCCAGCAAAACCCATCTTACAGGCCAAAGTAAGCCCCCTTTCATACTTCATACCCGTCTTTTATAGCGGACAGCCGTTCCAGATAACGAAATACAGCCATACCATTGAACAATTTTACTCCATAGTCAGCCGTTAAAGGCTTCCAAAAGCAAATTTTGGGATGACCATCTTGCTTTTATGACTTCGTTTTAGCGGACAGTCGATGGAATTTGCAGAATAATAAGTGATTAGGGGCTTACTTTTCGGAAATGGAAACAGAAACACCTATTTATCGGAGCTGAATATACTTGATTTGGAGATTTTCAACTTTTAGCGGACAGCAATAATAAAGAACAAAGGACGGCATTCCTCCATGATTCGGGGGAATGCCGTCGCCGTTTGTTGAACTTTATGCAATGGGGCTTATTCTATACTATCAGATTTTTATAGCACTTGGCAACATCATATACACATAATTGCCTATTGATTTGACAATTGTCAAATTGTAATGTCTAATCCATGATTTTTTTACCCCTCACTCCACAAGAATTTGCGGTTGCACCCTCTTTGTTTGATTGGCAGTTCTGCCCCATAACGACACTCATGCGCTACAGTGCTACAGTGCTACAGTTCTTTTTCAAGCTTACCACAAAGCGACGAAAGAAATTTTATATTATATATATATTTATATATATATAAATATATATATAATATAACTATGTCTTTAGTAAGGTAAATGGGGACGTTTTGCAAAAAACTGAATGAATTCAACATCCCCCCCAAAAAAAAGTTTGTATACCTTAAAAACAACTGTAGCACTGTAGCACTGTAGCGCTGTAGCTGTCTGTTGAGAACTTGGAGAAGCAAAAAACACAACGTGTTGAGAAAGCGAAGTCAACACGTTGCGTTTGCGGTTTCAACACGTTGTGTCCGCCAGAAGGAGACAGCACTTTTCCAAAAGTGTTTGGGGAACAAATTTATCGCTGTCCCTTTTTGCCTTTCCGAATAAAAGTTGTACCTTTGACTCCGTTTACAGACACTAAGAAGAAAATTGCCTGACTTAAGACATGAAAAGATTGACTAACTTTCTCTGCTTGTGGGTACTGCTCAACATCCTGACGTGGGCGCAGACGACGCCCGATGCTGACCCACAGCCCGTCCGACTCGACGAATGGAACTGTTCGGCTCTTGCCTCCTACCGTCCCACTGAACCGTTGACACTCTGGTACACGGCACCCGTCACCTCTGCCGCCGTGTCGGACCCTTGGATGGAGTATGCCCTGCCCATCGGCAACGGCCAACTGGGTGGAATGGTCTACGGCGGCATACGGCAGGACATCCTGCAGTTCAACGAGAAGACACTTGTCACGGGTTCATCATCCGATTTCGACCGCGGTGCCGGCTATCAGAACTTCGGCCACCTCTATATCGAGGACCTCTCCCAGCACTTCGCCTCCTCCGCCAACTCGGGCGTTAAAGATTATGTACGCACACTCAATCTGGCAGAAGCCATCGCCACCGCCGAATGGAAGTCGAGCGACAAGAGCATCACGTTCCGTCGCGAATACCTTGCCTCCTACCCCGACAGATTGCTGGCAGTCCACCTGACAGCCACCAAGCCCGGACAGCTCAGCCATCGTTTCTACCTATGGGACGCGCACTCCACCAAAGAGACATACGCCAATGGAGAAGGCTCCTTTGAAGGCAAACTGACCACCGTCTCCTACAACGCCCGCATGAGGGTCATAGCCCAAGGAGGAAAGACACTGACCGACGAGAGAGGCATTCACGTGACTGGCGCCGACGAAATCCTGGTGCTTCTGGCTGCAGGAACAGACTACGACCCTGTGGCAAGCGGATTCGTCAGCCACACGAGCCAGCTGGCAGACCGCATGAAGGCAACCCTGGATGCTGCATCCGCAAAGAGTTGGGAACAGATTCGGGCAGCCCACATAAAAGACTATCGCCACTACTTTGACCGCTGCCGCCTCGAACTCGACGGAGCAGCAAACAACCAGCCCACCGACAAGATGATAGACGCCTACAGCGAACTCACGAGCGAGGAGGCTTTCATCCGTTCCAAAGAAGCGAGGATGCTGGAAATGCTTTATTTCCAATACGGGCGCTACCTGCTCATCGCCTCCAGTCGAGGTGTAGACCTGCCCAACAACCTTCAAGGTATCTGGAACCACAGCAACACTCCCCCTTGGAACGCCGACATACACGCCGACATCAACATCGAGATGAACTATTGGCCAGCCGAAGCGACAGGACTACCTGAGATGCACGAGAAATTCCTGAACTACCTCTACAACATGGCCATCGTTCAACCCGTCTGGAAGCAATACGCAAAGGAATGGCTCGGACAATCCACAGGATGGGCCTGCTTTTTTGAGAACAACATCTTCGGCAACTGCACCGACTGGATGGCCACATACTACCCGGAAGCCGGTGCTTGGTTCTGCGACCACCTGTGGCAGCACTATCGCTACACGATGGACCGCATCTTCCTGAAGAAGAAGGCGCTACCCGTCCTGCTGTCTGCCACACAGATGTGGATGGAACGCCTCCAGCAAGCAAGCGACGGCAGTTGGGAATGTCCCAATGAGTGGAGTCCGGAACACGGCCCCGTTGAGAATGCCACAGCTCATTCCCAACAAGTCGTGTGGAACCTGTTCGACATCACCATCAAAGCCATCGAGACACTCGGCACGGACGAGGCAGGCATCACAAAGGACTTCCTAGGTCAGCTCAAAGCCAAGTTCGAGAAACTGGACAACGGATTGCATACGGAGACCTACGAAGGCACCTTCGGCACTCGCAACGGCATAAAGGCAGGCGACGAAATCCTGCGCGAATGGAAGTATTCCGACTTTGCCAAAGGGAATGGAGAGGAAACCGGTCACCGGCATCTCAGCCACATGATGGCTCTTTACCCATTCTCCCATCTGCCCGCATCCAGCCCTTATTTCCAACCTGCCGTAAGAAGTCTGCTGCTGCGAGGCCCTGCCTCTACAGGATGGTCCATGGGATGGAAAATCAATCTCTTTGCCCGTGCTCTCCTGCCAGACCAATGCATTGACTTGATAAAGCTGGCCCTCACACACAGCACGAGCTACGACATCAGCTACAGCGTCGAGAAAAGCACTGGAGGCGTCTACTACAATCTCTTCGACTCGTGCTCACCTTTCCAGATCGACGGCAACTTCGGCTTCACTGCCGGCATAGCGGAAATGCTGCTCCAAAGCCATACCGACACACTTCAGCTGCTGCCCGTGCTGCCATCCATGTGGAAGAAAGGAAGCGTGAGAGGGCTGCGTGCCGTAGGAGGCTTCGAGGTGGACCTGCAGTGGGACAACAACCAACTTCGTCTCGCCACCATTCACAGCCACGCTGGCAACCCCATCGTGATTGGCTATCCGGACATTGCCAAGAAGTGTGTCATCCGCAACGAGGCCAAACGGCGCATCAAACCTGTCATCCTATCGACTGACCGCATCCTGATTCCCGCTGAGACAGAAGGCAGGACTTTTCGTGTCAGTTTAAGGTAGACATAGAAATCTTCTGAAAAGATTCTGGCAGGAAAAAGAGATAATCCGCATCTTTTTTAGTACCTTTGCAGTCAGAAACAAACATTCAACAAAAAGATATGACTATAACTTTCTTCAAAACCCCCAGCAACAGCATTATCGCTACGGAAAGCGACCACATATTGGACACTGTGGAGCAGGAAAAATTATGTTGGCTTTATGGCGAGGCATCGGTCGAGGACGAGCAGCATCTGACAGGATACTTCGTGGGTCCTCGCCGCGAGATGATCACCCCCTGGAGCACGAATGCCGTCGAGATAACCCAAAACATGGCCATCACAGGCATCACACGCATCGAGGAATACTATCCCGTGAAGGACGAGAAAGCCGAATACGACCCCATGCTTCAACGTATGTATCACGGCCTGAACCAAGAGTTATTCACTACGAGCCGCAAGCCTGAGCCCATCAAAATCATTGAGGATCTGGAGGCCTACAACGAGCAGGAGGGTCTGGCACTTTCTCCCGAGGAAATCAACTATCTGCATGAAGTGGAGGGCCAGCTGGGACGCAAACTGACTGACAGTGAAGTCTTTGGCTTTGCACAAATCAACAGCGAGCACTGCCGACACAAGATTTTTGGCGGTACCTTCATCATCGATGGGGAGGAAAAGGAGAGCAGTCTCTTCCAGATGATCAAGAGGACCACTCAAGAGAATCCCCACCAAATCATCTCTGCATATAAAGATAATGTAGCTTTCGCACAAGGACCCGTCATTGAGCAATTCGCTCCCACAGAGCATGCCACGAGTGACTACTTCGTCATAAAGGACATCGAAAGCGTGATCAGCATCAAGGCTGAAACCCACAACTTCCCCACAACGGTGGAACCCTTCAACGGAGCGTCCACAGGTACGGGAGGTGAAATTCGTGACCGTATGGGCGGAGGAACCGGATCATGGCCCATCGCAGGAACAGCCGTCTACATGACCAGCTACCCACGAACTGACGAAGACCGCGAATGGGAACACGTGCTGCCCGTGCGAGAATGGCTCTATCAAACTCCTGAGCAAATCCTGATCAAGGCATCCAATGGTGCCAGTGACTTTGGAAACAAGTTCGGACAGCCCCTCATCTGTGGCTCGCTGCTGACTTTCGAGCATCAGGAAAACGGTGAACGCTATGCCTACGATAAAGTGATCATGCTGGCAGGTGGTGTGGGCTACGGCACAAAGAGAGACTGTCTGAAGGGAACTCCCAAGAAAGGGAACAAGATTGCTATCGTGGGTGGCGACAACTACCGCATCGGATTGGGTGGCGGCTCGGTATCCAGCGTGGAGACAGGAAGGTACAGCAGCGGCATCGAACTGAATGCCGTACAACGTGCCAACCCAGAGATGCAGAAACGTGCCTACAACCTGATACGCTCTCTCTGTGAGGAGGATGTGAATCCCATCGTAAGCATCCACGATCACGGCAGTGCCGGACACGTGAACTGCCTGAGCGAGCTGGTCGAGGAATGCGGAGGATTGATAGACATGACCCAACTGCCCATTGGCGACAAGACGCTCTCGGCAAAGGAAATCATTGCCAACGAAAGCCAAGAAAGGATGGGACTCCTGATCAACGAGAAGCATCTGGAACATGTGCGCCAGATAGCCGATCGCGAACGGGCACCCATGTATGTGGTGGGCGAGACGACGGGTGACGCCCACTTTGCCTTCCAGCAAGGCGACGGCATACGTCCCTTTGACTTGGAGGTAAGCCAAATGTTTGGCCATTCCCCCAAGACCATCATGCGGGACAAGACCGTAGTGCGGAAATACGAGGATGTCACCTACGACGAAAAGGACCTGAACGAAAAGGTGGCTCGTGTGCTGCAACTGGAAGCCGTAGCATGCAAAGACTGGTTGACAAACAAGGTAGACCGTTCCGTAACTGGAAAGGTGGCTCGCCAGCAATGCCAGGGAGAGCTGCAGTTGCCCCTGAGTGACTGTGGTGTAGTCGCCCTGGATTATAGAGGCGTGAAAGGTATCGCCACCGCTTTGGGACATGCTCCCCAGGCAGCTTTGGCAAACCCAGCAGCAGGCAGTGTGCTTTCGGTTGCCGAATCATTGACCAACATTGTCTGGGCTCCTTTGGAAGAAGGGCTTGACAGCGTGAGCCTCAGCGCCAACTGGATGTGGCCCTGCCGCGCTCAGGAAGGCGAAGATGCTCGTCTGTACACTGCTGTGGAGGCTCTATCGAACTTCTGCTGCGGTCTCCACATCAACGTGCCTACAGGAAAGGATAGCCTCTCGATGACACAGAAATATCCCAACGGCGAGAAAATCATATCTCCAGGAACTGTCATCGTGACCAGCGGAGGTCAGGTAAGTGACATCAAGAAAGTGGTAAGCCCCGTAATTCAGGACGAGCCTTCTACCCTCTATCACGTCGACTTCAGCTTTGACGAACTCCGACTGGGAGGTTCTGCTTTCGCACAAAGCTACAACAAAATAGGCGACGATGTGCCTACCGTACGAGATACGGAATATTTCCGCGATGCCTTTAACGCAATACAGGAACTCATCCAAAAAGGTCTTATCTTGGCAGGACACGACATTTCGGCTGGCGGATTGATCGCCACCCTCCTGGAAATGACATTTGCCAACACCGAAGGTGGACTGGAAATCAATCTGAACAAAATAAAGACGGATGATCTGGTGAAAATCCTTTTTGCCGAGAATCCAGGTGTAGTCATCCAAGTATCCGACAAGCATCGCACAGAAGTGAAAAAGTTCCTGGAAGATGCTGGTGTCGGTTACGTCAATATCGGTCGCCCCTGCGAAGAACGTCACATCCTGGTGGAGAAGGCTGGTGCTCAATATCTTTTCGGCATCGATTATCTGCGTGATGTATGGTACAGCAGTAGCTATCTGCTGGATCGCAAGCAGAGCTTCAACGGCAAAGCCAAAGAACGTTTCGAGAACTACAGGAAGCAACCTTTGGAGTGGATCATTCTGCCCAGTTTCAATGGAAAGCTGAGCCGATATGGTCTGAATCCTGACCGCCGCGAGAAGAGCGGCGTACGTGCCGCCATCATCCGCGAGAAAGGAACCAACGGAGAACGTGAAATGGCATACATGCTGTATCTGGCAGGATTCGACGTGAAGGACGTAATGATGACCGATCTGATTACTGGACGCGAGACACTGGACGACATCAATTTCATCGTCTTCTGCGGCGGATTCTCGAACAGCGACGTACTGGGCAGCGCAAAAGGATGGGCAGGAGCCTTCCTCTACAATCCTAAGGCAAAGGAAGCACTGGATCGCTTCTATGCCCGCGAGGATACCCTTTCATTGGGTGTCTGCAACGGATGCCAGCTGATGGTGGAACTTGGCCTGCTGAATCGCAAGAAGAAGTCAAAGGCAAAAATGCTGCATAACGACAGCCACAAGTTCGAGAGCAATTTCGTGGGTGTGACTGTCCTGACCAACCGCAGTGTACTGATGGGTAGCCTAAGCGGTAGCCAACTGGGTATCTGGGTGGCTCACGGAGAAGGGAAATTCCACTTGCCCAGCAAGAAGGACGACTACAACATCGTGCTGCAGTACAGCTATGAGAGCTATCCAGGCAATCCCAATGGAAGTGATCATGCAGCTGCCGGAATCTGCTCTGACGACGGCCGCCATCTGGCAATGATGCCTCATCTGGAACGCGCTTTCTTCCCCTGGCAATGTGGATATTATCCTCATGAGCGCCTCAACAGCGATCAGGTGACTCCCTGGATCGAAGCTTTTGTGAATGCCTACAACTGGGTGATAAGCAAGAGATAAGAACTCATCCCTTCGAAGATGAAGCGAGAAAGGAGAGAACGCAAATCCAAGAGATTCCATGATGGACAGCAAGACAAACACGAACAATGAGAATATGCTCACAGAAGGAGGCAAAACAAGCACCCCAAACTTACTGTGGACACTTTTCGTAACCTTCTCTCACATAGGACTGTTCACAATTGGAGGAGGATACGCCATGATACCTTTGATACAAAGGAAGGTGGTAGACGAAAAGAAGTGGGTAAGCGAAGAGGAACTGATAGACCTGATGGCTGTGGCACAATCATGTCCGGGCATTTTTGCTGTAAACATCAGCATTTTCATCGGATACAAGCTGAGAAAGACTTCGGGTGCTATAATCAGCACTTTGGGGACTTGCCTACCCTCTTTCCTAATCATTCTGGCCATCGCCCTCTTTTTTCAACAGTATCGAGAGAACATTTACGTCGAGAGGATATTCCGAGGCATACGTCCAGCTGTAGTAGCTCTGATAGCAGCACCTGTCTTCAAAATGGCAAAGACAGCAAAAATCACGAAGTACACCATATGGATTCCCGTAATGGTGGCTTTGGCAATATGGCTCTTGGGAGTCAGTCCTATCTATGTAATCCTATTAGCAGGTCTGGGAGGCTTTGCTTATGGACGATATGTGAAAGATTAGAACCCGAACTGAATTATGCTGATACTCTACGCACGACTTTTCTGGACCTTCTTTCAAATAGGGCTCTTCGGATTCGGAGGCGGTTATGCAATGCTCTCCATGATACAGGGTGAGGTCGTAAACCGCTATCATTGGCTTACAATGGGGCAATTCACAGACATTGTGGCCATCAGCCAAAGCACACCAGGTCCTATCGGCATCAATAGTGCCACCTATGTGGGATACATCAGCCTCATAAATGCTGGTCATGAATATTACTGGGGATTTCTGGGAAGTTGCATTGCCACCTTTGCTGTGGTTCTGCCCAGCCTGATATTGATGATTCTCATCAGCAAGTTCCTGATGAAATTCAAGGAGCATCCTGCTGTCGAGGAAACTCTGCAGGGACTCCGCCCTGCTGTAGTAGGACTGTTGGCTGCAGCCGCCCTATTGCTGATGAACAGCGAGAACTTCTCTTCCCCCAGCGTCTGCCCCTGGCAGTTCTGGATCAGCATCGGCCTTTTCTTCTTTGCCTTCATCGCTCAAAAGGTTTACAAAATGAGTCCAATCCTAATTCTTGTTCTCTGTGGCATTGCGGGATTGTTACTCTTTTAGATGAGAGAAGACATTAAGTTCAAACCGTATACAAATCCTAAAAAAAAACAAACATGAAAAAGAATCTATTTCTGGCAGTCGCTCTATTCACTGCTGTTGCTTGTCAACAAACTCCCAACCAAACGACCAATGATGCATCAGCTCCTGAAGAGGAGGCTCCTGCTGTGACCTTCAACGAAGAGAACCTACCAGACACGCCACTGGATCTGAACGCATACTCAGCTGGTATCCAACACATTGGGCTACCCACATCGGACGTTCAGAAAACAATTGACTTCTACACCACACTCGGCTTCGAATTAGCAACTCGTCACGACATCAATGGACGTGATTTCGCTTTCATGAAGTTGGGCAACCTGCTCATCGAGGTCATTCCAAACAGTAATCCTGCTATGACAAACGGGGCAGTAGACCATTTCTGTCTGGATGTGAAAAATATAGACGAACTGTTTGAAAAGGTAAAACAATGCGGCTACACTATGCTGGACGAGAATATCAACGACATAGCTTTCTGGAAGAACGGAGCACGCTACTTCTTCATCCAGGGTCCAAACAACGAAAAGATTGAGTTCTGCGAAATACTCTAATCGACTGGAAAGCAAGGGGGCAGGAAGTTGATTATTCTGCCTCCTTGCGGTCTTCTATATTATTGCCCTCAGTTTCCTGAAGAACCTCGTCGAAGTCTGTCAATCCATTCTCAACCAGGATATTATACCACATGACAAGTTTCTTCATGTCGGAGGGATATACGCGATCACGGTCATAGTTGGGAAGTACCTGTGAAACATACTCCATCAACTCTGCCTTGTCGGCCTTCTTTGGATCTATACTGGCCTTTTGTCCTTGTTCCTTTTCTTGAATATTCTTGAGCACCTGACGCAAGGGAACTTCTTCGGCATCTGTATACATCGCAATGTCTGCCAATGAGATTACTTTGTCTGTAGCAAATGCAGGCATACGCCTTTTTGCGGAATCCAAAGTCTCAACAATAAGACCATGATTACTACGAGATACCAAACGGTACAATCCGGGCTTCCCAGAAATCGCCAAAATCGTTTCTAACATATTCTTTTCCTTTTATTTAAGTTTATACCTTATTATATTATTGAGTGTCAGCAATAACGTCTCATCCGACACTCCATCGTTTCCTATCACAAAATCAGCCCGTTTTATAGCTGAGGAAGAATCCTGCTGAGCTATACGTGCCTCTATCTGCTCTCTTTGTACCCCATCTCTAAAAACAGCACGACGAATACGTACTTCCAAAGGGGCATCCACGAAAAGCACTTTGTCCATACTTGTGTGGAATCCACTCTCGAAAAGAATTGCGCTCTCCAACCCCACGATTCCCGTCTCCTGTCTCTGGCACCATTGAGTGAAATCCTCACGAACCACAGGATGAATGATGGCATTCACCTGTTTGGCATTATCAGAATCTGCGAATAGGAATTCTGCTAAAACAGGTTTTACCAAACCTACCTCATCATAAACTTCAGGACCCACTAGACGAATCAGTTGCTCCCTGATGAAAGGATTCTCATTGTTGAGCCGTTTGGCTTCCGCATCGCTATCGTAAACAGGTATACCAAAGTATCTGGTCAGCAGACGAGACACATAACTTTTACCGCTCCCGATTCCTCCTGTTATACCCAAACGCATCATTCGTCCACACCTTCTACCTGTTCAATCAAATAATCCACCTCGGCTGGAATAATACGTATATTCGAAACACCCTCAGGGATGGATTTCAAATGAAGACGATACTTTTCGAGGCCATCCAGCAGTTCCTCATAAGTGATTGCAAGGACAAAACTATCCTGAGTAATCCTTTTGAACGAAGCGGCTCCAATACGAAACGTGATTTTTGCCTTCGAAGGGAACGTCCTGAGCTGTTTGTCTGCAGGAAAATTCAATCCGATGATGGGAACTTCAACTGTTTTTTCGGTATAATAGTCAACCTCTGCTGTAAACCTGACAGAAGATGGAACATATTTCACACCAGGCTTTGCATTCAACATGATGTCTTGTGAAACAGAACGTGTCAAATCCGTCAACTCAACAGGTTGAGTATACGCAGCCTGCAAGGTATCCAAAACAGAGGAAGGCGCGTACACATCCACAGAATCTGGCTCATAAGAAATGCCGACAAGATAATTCTGAGGAGAGGCAGAGATGGTCCCCGTCGTCCTGACTGGAAGACGATGATAGAGTCCACGATTGTAGTAGAACTCCAACGTATCAGGGCGTATACTCTGAACCTTAGAATCGCCTAGCTGGTTCTGAACTGCTCTTTGAACATCAGACGAGGGAATCTGTACACGTGCGCTGACCGATCCGTTGTCATAGCGATTGAAATCCAAGCCAACAGGAGGAAGCTCACGATGGCGGAAATAATGAATCAGAGATGTTCCTCGATTACGGATAGTCACCTTTATCTCAGAAGGAAGTTCTGTGGTCACCATCACATTCTTGGGCACTCCCCGTAATTGCAAGGGCGCTGTCACCTCTAGGTCGAAAGTGTCATTAAGGGCCTGAAGTACCCAAAAAGTTGCTGAAACGAAAAAGAAAAACAAGAAAACCAGAAATTCCTTGCTCTTGGGATTCAACAAGAAATACCTAATTTGCCGCCAGTATCGTTCCAGCCTTAAACCCATTGGTAGACAAAGTTCTTATCAGGAACTATTTCTTTTCTGCTGTTATCGCAGCATTAGCATATACAGAATTGCGATCAATCTTGATGCGAACGTCCTTAGCTATCTCGACAATCAGAGCATTGTCTGCCTCTTCAATCTGTTTCACCACACCATAGATACCGCCAGCAGTAACGATGGACTGACCGACAGTAATGGAGTTACGGAAATTCTGGATTTCCTTCTGCTTTTTCTGCTGAGGACGAATCATAAAGAACCACATGATGGCAAAAATCAACACCATCATAAGCAACATAGACATGCTGCCATTAGCCGCGGCTTGCATTAAAATCATCATAACACTAAGAGTTTTTTATTTGTTTTTAATAAGTTTGTTCTCACTTTCCAATTTCTTTACAATGTGATCCAATGTGGCATTCACGTATTTGCCACTATTGGGCGTACTATACATCTTGGCGACCTCTACATATTCGTTGATGCTCACGCTGACAGGAATGCTTGGGAAAGAAATTATCTCAGCCAATGCTATCTGCATAATAATACGATCCATCAGTGCTATACGCTCCACATCCCAATTGCGGGTAGAATCAGAAATCAGCTTATAATAATAGTCTGAGTTGGCAAGAGTACGTCGCAACAGCTGGCAAGCAAACTCTTCGTCACCAGGATCGCGAAACTCTGGCAACAATGGCTGGTCAACACCATTCTCTGGATTGAAACGATTGATGGTCTTCAACACAAAAGTATCGATAATGGTCTTGTCGTCATTCCAATAGAGGCTCATATCCTCCAAGATAGAATCCAGACCTTCATTATTGCAGATAAAGTTGCGATATATCTGGCGCCATATCTCGCGATCTTCGTCATAGTCGTCACGATCGCTTTCCATATATGCCTGATAATACTCACTTGCCTCGATTCTGTTCCATAGATTGCGGACAAACTCTTCCTGGTCAATCCACGTGCGATTCGTCATTTCACTGAATTCCTTCAATTGCTTGTTCGACTCCAGCAGAAGCATGAAGCGATTGTTCACGAACTTTTTGTTCAGCTCTGTTGTCTCTCCTAAACGTTGTGCCCTACTCTGTTTTGTCTCAAAGGATCTTTGTGCGATTCGATTGATTTCAACCAATAACAAGAGCAAATAATTATAAAGGTCATATGCCTTTGACATACTCAACTGCAATTCTTTCTCTGCAACATCTGGCTTTTGGTTTCCATTCTGATAATAAGAATAGACAATTTGCACAACTTTCAATCTGATCAGCTCACGGTTTATCATAACACTTATGTTAAAAAGAGAGAACAAAAGTAGTCAATTTCGGCCAATTCAGCACATTTTTCTTTGTTTTTTTTGGAAGATTAAGAAAATATGAAGAATTTTGGGACGAAACAAAGCCAAATTCGTATATGGACACTTCAAGAATGACAAAAAAAGAGTTGGATAAAGACATCCTATTTTCCCAAACTATCAAAGCCGGACACCGTATTTATTATGTAGATGTAAAGAAGAATCGAAAGGATGACATGTACATAAGCATCACAGAAAGCAAGAAACTGATTTCTGGTGATACCGATATGCCCCAGATTAATTTCGAGAAGCATAAGATATTCATTTACCAAGAGGATTTCCAGAAATTCAGAACCTGCCTGAAAGAAGTAATGGAGTTCATCGAACAGAATCAAGGAGAGAGAGAATCCAGAGAAGAAAAAAATGGAGAGATAAAAATCGACCTGGAATTTTAACATAACACTTTATTCTAATGAAGAAAAACATTCTGTGGATTATATTCCCCTTATGCACACTGTTCAGCTGCACAGAAAAGATTGACCAGTCTGCACGATATGTTTTCCAGGACTACACCGTTACGAGCTACCTGGAGACACACGAACAATATAGCACGTACTACCAGTTGCTGAACATGGTGCCCGTGAGTGCCATTTCAAAAACCACGGTCAAACAGTTGGTGAGTGCCCGAGGAAACTACACTGTGTTTGCACCAACCAATGAAGCCATTGGGGAATACCTGAACAAACTACATGCAAAGGGAATTATAGAAACACCATCTTGGGACGGATTCCACGACAGTATCACATTGGATAGTGTGCGTCAGGTGATCGTGTACAACAGTATCATTGATGGTGGAGATAACACACATGCTTTTGAGACCAACAACTTCCCAATTGCCAATGGTGCGGAACTCCCTCTAAGTACAATGAACAACACAAAAATTACTGTTCAATACGGAGATTCAACAGATTGGGATATCAAAGTGGCTGATGCCATAGTGGACAAGAAAAATCGAGACATTCCTGTTTCAAATGGAATTATCCATGCCGTGCATAACGTAGTAGCACCCGACAACAACTCTCTTGCCCAATATCTCACTAACATATTGGGAGGTAAAAAGGAAGGATTCCATGTTGCAGCCTTGATGGTTGAAGCAGCAGGATTGATGGATACTTTGTCCAAAGTAAGGGATGATGTTTACGAAAAGTTATACCAAGAAGGAAGAATACCTGACTATACCAGTCAGTATGGTTATACCTATGACACCAATGCATGTGCACCCGAGCACAGATATTATGGTTTCTCATTCTTTGCGGAGACAGACGAATTCTGGAGCAATGCAATTGGCAAACCTGCATTGGAAATTACCTTGGATGACGTCATGGAATATCTGGAAAGTCAAGGGGTCTATCCCGATGCCACACGAGACAAGAACTACACGCAGGAAAATAACTTGTTGAACAGATTCATTACCTATCACATCATTCCAGCTAGACTGACTCCAGATCGTCTTATTTATCATTATAATGAAATGGGATATAATCACACAACCGGAAATTTGGGTGTAGCCATGTCTGAGTTTTATGTCACTTTGGGCAAACGCAGGTTGTTGAAGATATACGAGAGTCGTGAAAGCAACGGAGTTTACCTGAACCGATTCCCCAATCTGGACAACAGACGTCATGGCACCTACCATGAGCTCTCGTGTGACCCAGACAAAGAAGGTGTGTTCGTTGGAGAGACCAATCGTGAAGGAGAAAACAATATTCGCAATGCCATCATCTACCCCATCAACAAGCTGCTGGTATATGATGACGATACTCGCGACAACTTGGGCAAATACCGTATTCGATTTGATATGTGTGCCTTGTGGACAGAGATGGTGAACAATGATTTAAGATGCTCAACCATCCAAGACAACAAACACCAGATGGTAGCCATACCCAATGACAACATGTATAGATACCTGAATGATGCATGGATGGATGATCACACCTACTTCTACTACAGCGTAGGATATATGAATAGTGGCTGGCACAATTACCAAGGCGACGAGACACGCGTACATGGTCAATTGGAGATGACCGTGCGACTACCACCCGTGCCACGCAGCGGAACTTATGAGCTCCGCTATTCGGTGACCAGTGGAAGCTATTACCGCAGCATGGTGCAGTTCTATTGGGGCGATGATTTTGACAATCTGGCCCCTATGGGTATCCCTATGGATCTTCGCATCGGAGGTAACGAACGCAGAACAACAGCCGGAACGTTCCCCAGCGGAATCGGTTGGGCCCCTGATACCGATGATGATGATTACAATGCAGAATTGGACAAGAAACTGCGTATGAACAATTTCATGAAAGGAGCCAATCTCTATTGCGCAGGAAATCCTGGACACAGCGTAATGGCACGTAACGATGAGTTCAGCACACGCCGAATCCTGCTGCGTCAATTCATGGATCCAGACAAGGTATACTACATCCGCTTCAAGCAAGTTTTGGATAATCCCAACCTACAGTTTTATATGGATTATATGGAATTCTGTCCCAAGGAAGTATATGATAATCCAGAAGAACCTGAGGATATTTGGTAAAAAACAATGTCAAAAGGCAAAAAAAAGGAAGCAAGGCGAGGAATTCTCAATAAAATTGATTAACTTTGCGCCGCTTTTGCAGCCGTGTGATGGCGAATTAAGCAAATTTTGAACTTAATTTAGAGTAACACAAAAAAAATTAGACAATGAAAAGTATTGATTTGAAGGGCAATGCCCGTTCTGCTACTGGTAAGAAAGCAACCAAAGAACTCCGCAAGGCTGGTTCTGTTCCTTGCAACTTGTATGGTGAGGCTAAGGACGAGAATGGGATGCCCAAAGCGCTGAGTTTCTCAGCAACTCAGGAAGCTCTGCGCAAGCTGGTTTACACACCAGACATCTACAGCGTTAACTTGGACATCGATGGCAAGCAACACAAGGCTATCATGAAGGAACTCCAGTTCCATCCCGTTACAGATCGCCTGTTGCATGTGGATTTCTATGAAATCACAGAAGAGAAACCCATTGTAATGGAAGTACCCATCAAGTTGAATGGTCTGGCAGAAGGTGTTAAAGCTGGTGGTAAGTTGGCTGCAAGCGTCAGGAAACTGAAGGTATACGCTCCCTACACAGCTATTCCAGAAAAGTTGAATATCGATGTAACTCACCTTGGTTTGGGTAAGACCATCAAAGTTTCTGAGTTGAGCTTCGAGGGTCTCGAAATCATTACCAGCCCCAACGTAGTTGTTTGTCAGGTTAAGATGACACGTAACGCAATGAGCGCCGCATCTAAGGAAGAAGAATAATTTCTGATAAGGTCATTTTGACAGAGCAAGCGGGCGACGGGAAACCATTGCCCGCTTTTAATTTTAGAGAATGAATATATTTAGCTTTTTATTCCACAAGAAGAAAGAAGAGACACCAAGCGATATGAAATATCTCATAGTCGGTCTAGGAAACATAGGTGACGAATATGCAGGAACTCGCCATAACATTGGCTTCCTGATAGTAGATTCATTAGCAAAGCAATGCAACGCCGTCTTCCAAGACAAACGCTATGGTTTTGTAGCAAGAACCAGAATAAAAAACGCGGAACTAGTATTGCTCAAACCCAGTACTTATATGAACCTAAGTGGAAATGCTGTCCGCTATTGGATGCAAAAGGAGAAAACGCCCTTGGAGAATCTTCTTGTTGTAGTAGATGACCTCAGCCTGCCCTTAGGTACTATTCGTCTCAAACAAAATGGAAGTGCAGGAGGACATAATGGGCTGAAGCATATAGCTCAAATACTGGGTACTGAAAAATATAATCGACTGAAATTCGGCATAGGAAATGAGTTTCCACATGGTGCCCAGATTAACTTCGTTTTGGGAAAGTTCAGCACTGAAGACACAAAAGTTGTGGAGGAGAAGGCTTTAGTGGCATGTGACGCTATCAAGGCTTTTTCCATGAGTGGAATACAATTTGCGATGAACAACTATAATGGAAAATAAGGAGGCACGAATTGACAAATGGTTGTGGGCAGTACGTATCTTCAAGACCCGCACAATTGCTGCGGCAGCCTGCAAGAAAGGACAAGTCAGCATACAGGGGGCTGTGCTTAAACCCAGCCGCATGGTCAAAGTTGGGGATGTGATTGATGTCAGGAAACCTCCTATCACCTACTCTTTCAGGATTCTCAAAGCCATAGAAAGGCGGATAGGAGCCAAACTGATTCCAGAGGTTTTAGAAAACGTAACAAGTCCAGACCAATTTGAGCTACTGGAAATGAGCAAGATAAGTGGCTTTGTCAACAGAGCAAAAGGCACAGGACGTCCCACAAAAAAAGAGCGAAGAAATCTGGAAGAATTCACCAATGAAACACCTCTCTTTTTCGGAGATTTTGATTTCGATGATGACGACGATAATACAACAGGCGAGGATTAACCTCGCCTGTCCTGTTTTCCTTTCTATTGCTGTGCTGTCAACTTACAAATATTGACAACAGTCATCATCGCCTTCTCCATACTTTGGATGGGAACGAACTCATTCCTACCATGAAAATTCAGGCCACCAGCAAAAATATTAGGGCAAGGTAAACCTTTGAAAGATAATTGCGCTCCATCCGTTCCACCTCGAATAGGAACGACATTGCAGAATCCACATGCTTCCTTTATGGCTTCTTGGGCGATATTAATGATATGCATCTTGTCCTCCAACTGACTCTTCATGTTATAGTACTGATCTTTAATAACGGGAGTAACAGTACCTGTGCCGTACTTGGCATTCAGTTTCTCAGCCTTCTCCAAAACTATCTGTTTACGTTTCTCGAACATCTCCTTATCGTGGTCACGAATAATGTAAGACAAGCAGGCCTCTTCCACAGTTGCCAAAACTGAGCACAAATGGAAAAAACCTTGGTACCCATCAGTGGTTCCTGGAGTCTCATTTTCAGGCAACAGGCTAATAAACTCATTTGCCATAAGGCAAGCATTAAGCATTTTACCCTTAGCATAGCCTGGATGAACATTCCGTCCATGAATCTGAATCTTTACGCTAGCTGCATTAAAATTCTCATACTCTAATTCGCCAACCTCTCCACCATCCATCGTGTAAGCCCATTGACAATTAAATCTGGGTACATCAAACAAATGGGCACCCTGTCCAATCTCTTCATCAGGATTAAAGGCAACATGTATGGTTCCATGTTCTATCTCAGGATGATTTTGCAAATAAGTCATAGCGGTCACTATCTCTGCGATACCAGCCTTGTCGTCAGCACCCAAGAGAGTGTGACCATCTGTCACGATCAAATCCTCGCCTATATGATCTTTCAATTCTGGAAACTGAAGAACATTGGTCACGATACCTTCTTCGGCATCCAACACGATATCTGAACCATCATATTTTTCTATGATTCGAGGATGAATGTTGGCACCACTGCAATCTGGAGAAGTATCAATGTGGCTAATGAAACCAATGGCAGGAACATCTCGAGTCACATTGGCCGGAAGGGTTCCATACACGTAAGCATGATCATCCATTTCCACTTCCTTTAAACCAAGACTTTTCAATTCATCACGCAAATATTCTGCCAGTGCAAATTGTTTCTGAGTACTAGGACATTTTTCTGATTCCTCACTTGATTGGGTATCAAAGGAAACATATTTCAAAAAACGGTTAACTAATTCTGAATTCATTGTTTACTCTTTTAAATCTTTTCTACTGCAAACTTACATATTTTTTCTGAAAAAGACAACACTCTCACATATTTTATCTAAATTTGCAACTCAAAGCAGAAGAAACATGGAAACTTTGGACAAGATCGACACACTTATTCTACGAACATTACAACACAATGCCCGTCTTACCATCAAAGAATTGGCTGCCGAGGTCCATCTGTCCACAACACCTGTTTTTGAGCGTCTGAAACGTCTCGAGCGACAAGGTTATATAAAAAAATACATTGCCATCCTCGATGCTCAGAAACTTAACCAGGGATTTATTGTCTACTGCAATGTTAAACTGCGCCGTATGAATCGTGACATTGCCAAGGACTTCGTGGAGCGCATTCGCGAAGTACCTCAGGTCACAGAATGCTATAACATCAGTGGAAATTTCGATTACCTACTTAAGATTCATGCTCTTGACATGAAGAGTTATCAGGAATTTATTTTAAACGTTTTAGGTGCCATCGAAAGTGTAGGTAGTATCGAAAGTACTTTTGTGATGGAGGAAATCAAACAGGAGTATGGTATCAACATTTAAGAAGTATTGAAGGGACAAAAGGAATGATAGACAGAATCACTATAGATAAGATTCTAAATGCAGCCAACATTGTTGACGTAGTATCTGATTTCGTCACACTAAAGAGAGCTGGCGCTAACTTTAAGGGATTATGTCCTTTTCATGATGACCGCACTCCTTCTTTCACAGTTTCTCCAGCCAAGAATTATTGCAAATGCTTTGCATGTGGAGAAGGTGGAAGCCCTGTAGGTTTTATAATGAAACACGAACAACTCTCCTACCCAGATGCTCTTCGATATCTCGCTCGTAAATATGGTATTCCCATTGAGGAGAAAGAACTCACAGCTGAAGAAATGCAATCCAAGAATGATCGAGAAAGCATGCTAATCCTAAACGAATGGGCACGAGATTGGTTTCAACATGAGCTCCACGAAACTCCAGATGGAAAAGCTATCGGTATGGCATATTTGCATAGTCGTGGCTTTCGCGATGACATCATCAAAAAATTCCAGATTGGATACTGTCCCAATTCGCGTGACCACAATCTGGGAACGGATGCATTAAAAGCTGGATACCAAGAAAAATATCTCATCAACACCATCAACGAAAAGGAACCTCAGAGCAGTATTGGTACTGGATTGTGTGTCCGCAATGAGAAAGGTCAACTTCGTGACCGTTTTTGGGGACGAATAATGTGGCCAATCTTCACTATGAGTGGACGAATAGCAGGCTTCGGAGGACGCGTGCTAGACAAGGCTACCAAGGGGGTCAACGTAAAATACCAGAATTCACCAGAAAGTATAATTTACAGCAAGAGGAAAGAACTGTTTGGACTATTCCAAGCAAAGGAAGCCATCCGCAAACAGGATCTATGCTATCTCGTAGAAGGTTACACAGACGTGATGGCAATGCATCAAAATGGAGTCGAGAATGTTGTGGCTTCGTCTGGGACTGCCCTTACCAAGGATCAAATTAGACTAATCCATCGGATGACATCCAACATTACGGTAATCTTCGATGGTGATGAAGCTGGCATTCACGCAAGCGAACGAGGAATCGACATGCTTCTGGCTGAAGGAATGAATGTGAAGTTACTTCTTCTACCAGACGAAGATGATCCTGATAGTTTTGCGCGGAAACACAATGCTACCGAATACCAGCAATACTTAGCAGAAAATCAAGTAGACTTCATTCAATTCAAGACCAATCATATAATGGCACAAGCACAGGGTGATCCTGTCAAGATGCGACAATTAATAGGAAATATCGTCGAAAGCATCGCTCTGATACCTGACGAAATTTCCCGGATGCTGTACATTCGCCAAGCTGCACAAACCTTAATGATTGACGAGAGACAGATTTTGCGCGCTGTCGGTAATCAAATAGCCCTGAACCGAGAAGAATGGCGTAAAGAGAAAGAACGGGAAGAGCGAAGGAATACCTTCAAAGACAAGCCTATGCCTGAACCTGAAGTCCTTCAAGAAAAAAACTCAGAAACAGAAAACAACACTACAGCACCTACCCAACCAACTCCAATCGAAACCATTCAATCTTTGCAGGTCAATTCCCGAGAGGTTCCACTCATGCAAATGATTATCCGATATGGGGAACGATTTGTTTGCAATGGAGAAGACGATAAAGGGAATTCCGTTCCTTTGAATCTCATCCAGTTTGTATATTATAACCTGCAAGCTGATCAACTGACACTAGAAACGCCTGAATTCAGAATTATTATGGACGAAGCAATCACTCATGTAAATGACAAGGATTTTCATGCCGAAAAATATTTTCTGAATCATGAGGATAGCAAGATCAGCAATTTGGCATTCAAACTTGGAACCGACAAAGAACAATTAAGCAAAATACATTTCCAGGAAAAAAGGGAAGGCGATATTTCTCACGTACAACTAATGGAAACCGCCACTCATCTATTGGCAAACATGAAACTAGACATCGTACGAAGGAAAATCAATCAGGTATTAGCCGAAATCAAGAAACCTGACATCCGAAGGAATGATAAAGAAACCTATCGGTATTTAATGCGCCAATTCCAAGAACTGAAGAAAGCAGAATGTGAATTAGCAAAAAAATGTGGAGATCAAGTTATTACGAGATAACCTGATCTCATTATTGTCGTATCAATTGAAGGAATTCCTCTCGTGTTTTAGCTTGATTGAATGCACCGCAGAAATCACTTGTAGTTGTTACACTGCCTTGTTTTTCCACACCACGCATCTGCATACACATATGTTGAGCCTCAATCACCACCATAACACCTAAAGGATGAAGAGCATCATGGATACACTCGCGAATTTGCTTGGTCAAGCGTTCTTGAATCTGCAACCGATGCGAAAAACAGTCAACAACACGAGCAATCTTACTTAGCCCTGTCACCTCCCCATTGGGTATATATGCCACATGCACCTTGCCATAAAAGGGAAGCATATGATGTTCACAAAGTGAATAGAAGTTAATGTCTTTCACGATAACCATCTGGCTATACTCTTCGCTGAATTTAGCAGAATTCAAAATGGCAACTGGATCTTGGTTATAACCACGTGTCATATCCTGTAGCGCACGAGCTACACGTAAAGGCGTCCTTATCAAACCCTCACGACTACTGTCCTCTCCTAACAAATTCAAAATTCTCAGAATATGCTCCTGTAGTTCTACTTGCTTGACCAACTGATTATCCATTTCCTTCCTACATCAATAATATGCGTAAACCTTACTCTTTACAATAACTGCCTCACTGAAATTGTTAGTCTGTTTCAACTGCTGAAAGACTTCATTCGCTTCCTCATAAGTTCTAAAGTCTCCAACCCTACAAATCCAATGAGGACTTATGAAATGTGTATAGACTGCCAAATCCCCGATATAGCTTTTCACGCGACGTCCCATCTGTTGAGCTTCGTACTTAGCCTGTCGTGAATTACCACCTAAATACACTTGAATCCTATAGCCATTTACGCGAACCTTCTTTCCTGTCGTTATCTGAAGATTGGTCAGAGTAGAATCTTCTCTCTGTTTTGTTTCTTGGGCTGTAGCCTTTGTTGTATCCACCTGCTGCTTGGGCTGGGTAGTCTTTTGCTGAGAAACTACACTTTTGGTTACGCCATTCACCAGATCCGTAATAGCTTTGCTTTGGTGTATTGTCACCATACCTTGTCCCTCCACTGTTTTTTGTAGCTGCTCTGTGTATGCGGTCTGAGCAAACATGTCAAACACGGAGAAAAACAGGATTGAAAAAAGAAATCTTCGCATACAATGATTTAATAAGAATCATTCTGGGCATACAACATGTATATCTCCCAGAATGATTCCTAGTTTTCTAATATTACTTCCACGCATCTATGATGCCCTTGAAATCAGGGGCTTTCAGAGAGGCTCCACCAATTAATCCACCATCAATATCAGGCTTTGCGAATAATTCGGGAGCATTGCTGGCCTTACAAGAACCACCATACAAGATACTGGTATTATCTGCTGCCTCTGCACCGTAAACCTCAGCTACACATTGGCGGATAAAAGCATGTATCTCTTCTGCCTGATCTGCAGTTGCAGTCTTACCGGTACCGATTGCCCAGATCGGTTCATAAGCAATCACGATATTCTTCCACTGTTCGGGAGACAAATGGAATACACTCCCCATCAACTCAGCCTTACAAACTGCTTCTTGCTCGTTAGCTTCGCGTTGAGCCAAACTTTCGCCTATACAGAAAATTACCTTCAGACCATTCTCTAAGGCCAAATCAACCTTCTCCTTCAAAATCTCTGGAGTCTCGTTGTAGTATTCACGGCGCTCACTGTGACCCAAAATGACATACTCGGCACCTGTACTCTTTACCATAGCAGCACTAACCTCACCTGTATATGCTCCGCTAGCCTTGTTAGCACAGTTTTGAGCACTAACAGCAACCACACTATCTTTCAGCATTTCACTTATTGTAGCCAAGTGAATAAATGGTGTACCTATAATTACCTCACAATTGGGTTTTTCAACTGCAAGAATATCCTTCAGTTCTGTTGCCAAAGCTACTCCTTCCTGCAGGGTCTTGTTCATTTTCCAGTTGCCTGCAACGATCTTTTTTCTCATTGTTTTTTGTTTTTAATTTGATTAATTAGAACTCTATTTTTCTTCCTTTTTTTCAATTTCTTTGCCACCAGAATTCTATCTATCAACGTCCATAGCAATAATGGGACAAGATAATAAAGTAACAATCGAACCAAGTGCCGTACATAACTGCTTTGCTTGGGATGAGCCAATGGAAGAACGTCCAATGATGCCACCAAATCTTCTTCAGCAGGAAGATTGCTGCTAGCCCATTTGTTTACCACTATCCCATCGTGCATTAGTATCAAACCCGGATTGGAACGTATCATTGTTTTCAACACTTCATTATCAGCATGAAAAAACTCATATTCAGCACCCGTGATATCACACCATCGCTGGATAATTGAATCAGTACTTGCTGTCAAGCATCTCATTTTGTATCCTTGGGCATGACAATAATCATTCAGTACTGCCAAACGATCCATTACGCCATCATCCGCATCCTCTAAACGGGGAGAAATCAGCAGAAACTGATAATCTGGTTCCTCCAGAATTTGCCATGTTACATCTTCTGCTGTCGCAATGTCAGTAACTGAAAAATCATTTATTTCCTGCCGAGGGGCATGTATCTGCTCTGTACGACTTTCAATGAAAGACCATGTGCTGTCCGGATAATCCTCTAATAAGAACTCTTTTTGCACTCCATCTTTTTCCATCAGGAAATAAGTTATCCATTCTCCTCCTTTTCCTTCAACTTTTTCTCGGATATTGGAACCAATATGATAAGGTCTGAAATCAATTAAAGGCAAACTAATGATGTTGTACGAGGCTAAAAGCAAGCCATAGAACCAAGTGTATAACGATATCATCCATTGATTCCGTTCCAGCACAAATCGAGTCATATATCGGGGATAAATGGCTGTTACGAATGCAGATGCCAACAAGATAAGATTCTTGCCAAAGGTTTGCCAATTTGAGAGAATCAGCACGTCTCCAAAGCAACCGCAATCTGAAACGGGATTTGTCAATGCCAAATACAACGTAAACGGAGTTGCCAACAACATAAATAATGTTATAAGGCGAGTCGTACGCTTACGATGAATTGCGAAGATCATATAGACTCCCATTGAGAACTCGAATAGAGCTAGAGCCACAGATAAGAACAAAGGAACCAGAGACGGTAACAGGTACGATAAACCAAACGCTTGGCCGTAATCCTGAATCTTATATTCCGTTCCCCTTGGATCTATCAATTTGACCACACCTGAAAAGCAGAAAACGACTGCCAAAAGGAATCGACAACCGTTTACAAGCAACCAGCGCAATCTGTTCTTCTGTCTATAACTCACCGAATGTCAACTTAATCAGTCCAAATACGGCATAATTCATTATGTCCATATAGTTTGCATCAATGCCCTCTGACACCAATGTGTCTCCATTCAAAGATTCTATCTGCTTCGTACGGAAAATTTTCATAAGAATAAGATCCGTATAACTACTGATTCTCATGCCACGCCATGCTTCATCATAGTCATGATTTTTCTTTAGCATCAAGGAAAAAGCCTCCTTGGCATGTTTATCATAAGCAGAAAGGGCTTCGTCCACTGTCATGTCATCAACAGTATCCGTATAACCCAAATCCAACTGAACAAGACCAATAATAGCATAATTAACAATTCCAATGAATTCAGAACGAATACCTTCGTCTACAAAAGCCTCACCTTTAGTTTCTATAGAACGGATTCTACTAGCTTTAATGAAGATTTGGTCTGTCAAAGAAGAAGGACGCAGAATACGCCATGCTGCTCCATAGTCATGCAGTTTCTTTGCAAACAGAGCCCTGCATTCCTGCATTATCTTTTCAAATTCTTGTTGCGTAGTCATGCTAAAACTATATCTCGCTACAAAGATACTGCATCTTTGACAAATCTCCAAATTTCACTCGGAAAAGGTTACAAATCAATCTACAATAAAAAAATTTATAAGGAAAAGAGAAAGAAAAACAATCAAAAATCAAATCCGTTAGTCAAATCTTCATGCTGCATTTCGTAACTTTGTATTTCGAATTCAATGTCAGAGACAAAATAAGAATGAAATAAAAAAGATGTGATTTCCGTGCAGTCTTTTCGGAAAAGGAGTATCTATGTTGATAGAGACAAAGTGTTTCCAATGGACATAGAGAAACTCATAGAGCAGGGACGACGAGGCGATGAGACGGCTCTCAGAGGCCTGTATAGGACATATTACCAACGTATGGCAAGGATATGCCAACGCATTGTGGGCGACCGTCGTGTAGCGGAGGAGTTGTCACATGACGCCTTCCTGCTAGCCTTTGCAAAGATGGACTCTCTACGCAATCCAAGACGCTTTGAGTCATGGCTGACGAGCATTACAACCAATGTGGCATTGCGCTATAAGCAACGCCACCAAGAACCGACTATGCTTTCTCTTTCTACACTCACGGAAGAAGAATTGGCCCAGGAAACAATGCCAGAAGATGACAAGCCTTTGCCTACAATGGCAGAACTGATGGAGGCTGTGAATGCATTGCCCAAAGGCTACGGACAGGTTTTTAGGTTAGCAGTTATTGAGGAAATGTCGCACAAGAAAATTGCGGAAATTATGGGCATTGCCACCCATTCATCTTCATCGCAACTGGCAAGGGCGAAGAAGGTGCTACAAAAGTCACTCGCCCATTATTGGCTATTGTGGTTACTGCCATTGTTGCTACCAATCACCTACTTCTTTCTCCAAACAGACAACCTGCCAGAAGAACATAAGCCCGTAGTTACAAGACAAGACGAACTAACAGAATCGCCCATAAAAAATCCTGTTATTCCTGATACACAAAGAGAGAAAACACACAGACAGGCAAGAGTTTCCATCGTACGAAAAAAGACAGACAGCATCGCATTGACCGATACGATCCGAATTGACATCGTACCGAGAGACACAACTATCATCATACAGGACGAAAAGTCACAACCCGACCCAGACCACAAAAAAGACACATATATTGCTGACCTGCTTCCTGAAAAGCCTATAGAAGTAAAGGACAAGCAGAAGAGGTGGTCGATGGATTTATCATACAATGGCAGCATGGGAGAACAGAATGTCAATCACCCATTTGTTTTCACGGAAACTGAGATGATAGACGTAACGAGTGATGTTCCACCTGTCCGTTCTTTCGACAAATGGAGCGAATATGCCGAAGCCCTAAAGAGTGGAATTTATGAGGGCGACTACATGACACAGCAAATCCTGATGAAGATTGCTCTGAACAATGCTGCTTTACCAGGCTCAGACATAATTGAGCGCAAGACACACCACTACATCCCTATAACCTTCTCTTTGGCATTGAAGTATAGGCTGAATAATCGCTTCGGTTGGGAGGCAGGATTGAGTTACAGTCGTCTGAAATCAGAGTCCGAGATAGGTGCAAATGGAAACTCCATCCGTGAACAGCAGACCATCCATTACCTCGGCATACCATTGAAGGGTTCCTATAATATATATAATGTGAGGCGATGGAATCTTTATGGAAATCTTGGCGTGAAGATGGAGATACCTGTCTATGCACCGCTCAACACAAACTATTATATCAATGGCACGATGGAACTCAGCAACAAGTCCACACTCCATGCTCCACTGCAATGGTCGTTCGGCACGGGACTCGGCTTGCAGTACAACCTCACGCCTAACATCGGTTTCTTTGCAGAGCCAAGTCTGCAATACTACTTCCCAACGGGCAGTAGCATAGAGACCTATCACACAGAACATCCGTGTGTATTCTCCCTGCCATTGGGAATCCGCCTCACATGGTAATTTCCTATTTGAAACCGTGCAGTCTTTCCTTGCCTTGGGGTATCTATCCTAATGGAACAACAAGACAAGAAAAGAAATGCAACAACGACACTTGAACCGCAAGCAATACTTCTGTGAGTTGGCTAATACTGCTCGTGAGTTCTACTTGAACTACCTGCAAACATATATTCCACTGACACCAAATATTCGCGTTTTGGAAATAGGCTGTGGCGAGGGCGGCAACCTACTCCCTTTCGCAGAGAAAGGATCCAACGTGACAGGAATAGACATCAGCAGGAAACGTATCAACGAAGCCCAAGCTTTTTTCAAAGAAAAACATCAACAAGGTACTTTCATTTGCCAAGATTTCTTGCTTGTAAAACAGCCAAGTAGCGAGGAAGAACGCTACAACCTCATCATTGTACACGATGTAATAGAACACATTGCATCGGCTCATAAAAAGGATTTCATGCTTCACATCAAACCTTTTCTCAAACAGAATGGTCTACTGTTTTTTGCCTTCCCTGCCTGGCAGAACCCTTTTGGCGGTCATCAGCAAATAAGTGTTGGCTTTGCCTCCAAGCTTCCTTTCATTCACCTGTTGCCCAAGCCACTTTACGTAACTCTATTGAAGTTAAGCGGAACCACATCCGAGTGCATTGATGAATTGATGCGCATACGAGCCTCACGCATGTCCATCGAGAACTTCGAACATCTTTCTTCCTTAACTTGTTATACAATCTGCCAGCGCACCCTTTGGCTCATCAATCCTCACTACAAGCAGAAGTTCAATCTCAAGCCTCTTCGCTTGTGGACGTTTTTCACCCGTATTCCGTACCTACGAAATTTCTATACCACCTCTGCGTGGTATTTGCTCCGAAATTCCTGATGCGTTTCTATTCCCTCTTCATCACAGGCTCTACCTTGTATCCCTCCCGACGAAGCATGGCTATCAAGCCATTAGCGTTCAGCAAATGACGGCAGCCGACAGCAATCAAACAAGGTCGTTTGGCTATGTTCTCCTTGATGACGGGTATCCAGGCCTCGTTCCGCTCACGCAGAAGGTGCTCGTTCTGGTAGTCATTCATCTCGCCCATTGCTTTTTTCGCTTCATCTCCTTTGCTTCCCATAGCCTCAAGTCGTATATTCATCTTCTGGGAACCCTCCTCGAAATAACGCTGGAGCTTGCTGGTGTCGTTCTCCAGATAGACTGCGTGCAACTTGGGAATCTGGAAGACACTGTCGTTGTCAAGAGAATGGACAAACGTGTAAACTATCTTTGCCTGCTCCTTCATGGAGAGCGTATCAATGGATTCCGTATCTGAGTACAAGGGCATTAACTTTCCCATCCCAAAGGCATGTGTCTCCAGTCCGCCTATTTCCTTTCCGCGTTTCGTGACCTCCTCGTACAGAGCAGAGTCCACGGATCGGCACATTCTTGCTTTGCTGAACCAGTACAAGACCAGACGGATGCACCAGTAGCCGGGCGTCTTCTTCCAGTACTCCACGTCCTTCATTTTGTACGTCATAAACTTGTTGACCTCGTTGAAGTGTGCGATACTGTCGAAGAGAGGCTTATAGAACACGCCTTCGGGCATCATATACTCAGGGCCGGGTTTATAGATTTTGCCCATAAGCTGTTTTATCTCCTCCTTCTCTTCGTCGCTAATCTCCTTGGAACCCATGTCGGTTTCAAAGAAGACGGTCTGAGCCTCGTCTAAAGCATCGGAAAGCCCAGTAATGCTGTAAATCTCCTCATCGGTGAAGCTGATGCCATCGCCATGACAAGTACCGAAGAGATAAGAGTTCTGTGCCAACCCGTTGCCGCTGATTTCCCATAGCCAACCAGGATTGATAGCTGTATCAGGACTGGTTTGTGCCGTCGTGGTGATTGCAACGAGAGCAAGCAGGATGGTGATTTTTTTATTCATAATCTTTTTACCTTCTTATTATATAGAGTTTCGTGCCAAATGTCTTTTCTAGGACAAAGATAGACATTTAATTTCAGATTACTGGTGTCCAGTAAGAAAAAGACACGAATTGCACGAATTATTCTATTTCATCAAGCGTGCAGCTAAACCCTCAAGCTTTGAAGGAAGCTTTAGGTCAACATTCTGCCTACGTCTGAGCATCTACTGGAGTGCAGGAGGTCAACGTGTAATTCGCGAATAAAGTTCCCAAAACTTTCTGTAGAATAGTAGAAGTTATCCCGTTTTACACAACACGTTGTTTTGGCTCATACAACACGTCGTTTTGGCTTACACAACACGTTGTGTCGCTCGATGCAACGCGTTGTGTTCTTGGCGTCCATAAATAAGCTACTGAAGATGACACCCTCGTTTGAAATCTTTCGTCTCTTCGAGACTTTAGTAAGCACACTAAAGGCAGAAGGAGTGATTTTTACCAGACAGTAATGCAAAAGGAAAAATACCATGCAGTCTTTTCCCGTTAGTGGTATCTATCCTTATAGAAAGACAAGAAATGTTACTTATGAAGAAGATTCCTTTTATTGTACTGGCGATTGCAATGGAATTGCATATTAAAGCCAAGACACCACTTATGTTCACGGAAGTCTGCGTCGCAAACATCGACCAGACGATTGATTACTCCTATAACTATGGCAGTTGGGTGGAGGTGTATAATCAGGGGTATACGGATGTTTCGCTGGACGGATGGTATGTTAGCGATAATGTCATGAATCTGATGAAACACAAGTTGTCAGGTTACGACGTTTTGAAGCCAGGATACTATCAATGCCTCTTTTTCGATCACAATGTTGTCGATGGTGAATACGGTCCCAATGCAGCAAAGCAAGTAAGATTCAAACTGGACAGGCAAGGAGGAACATTATATCTATCGAGAAATGGTAAAGATGTGGATTTGTCAGTTTCTTATCCTGAATCTATTCCACGCTGCAGCTATGCGAGAGTTGGTTTAGACGCCAATGAATGGCAGTATTGTGGTATGCCTACGCCAGGAAAGACTAATGCAGGCCATTATGCTCAGGAGTGTTTGCCAACTCCAGAAGTAAACTGCGACTCCAGGCTTTTCACCTCGGATTTCAATGTGCATGTGCAGATTCCTTCTGGTGCAACTCTCCGCTACACGACGGACGGCAGCACTCCGACACTCACGAACGGCAAGACAAGTTCTGACGGCCATTTCCACATTGTACAGACAACTGTATTGCGTCTGCGATTGTTCTCTGACGACAAACTGCCAAGCGGAGTAGTCACACGTACATATATTTACAAAGACAAAGACTATTATCTGCCCATAGTTGCAGTCACCACAGACCCACGCAATCTCTACGACAACATGATTGGTTGTTATGTGGATGGCAAGAATGGCATAACAGGACGAGGTTCAAATGGAAAGTCTAATCTCAACATGGATTGGGAACGTCCCGTCAACTTTGAATATCTAACCGCGGACGGCAAAATGGTCATCAATCAAGAGACGAGTTTTGAAGTAGCTGGTGGATGGAGTCGACATTTTAAGCCAGCCTCATTCAAGGTACAAGCCAAGAAACTATATGATGGAAACGGCCATTTCGATTATCCTGTATTCAAAAACAAACCATATTGCAAGTATAAGCAGCTGCTGATACGGAATGGCGGAAACAACAACAGGACTTATGGAGGGCCTCGCATCATGGATGCCATTACCCAGCAGGTGTTGACAAGCAGCGGATTCTATGTTGATGCTCAAGAGTTTCAACCTGCACATGTGTTTATCAATGGTAAATATTTGGCCATGATGAATGTGAGAGAACCAAGCAATCGTTTCCATGGAGCTGCAAACTACAGCTACGACGACGATGAGGTTGACGGATTTGAATACAGCAGCGGCAGCTATCACCAGAAAGGTGGAACTCGTGAGGCGTTTGACAGAATGATACAATTGTCATACAATGCTGATACGGAAGAAGGATATAAACGTATTGCAGAAATTCTGGACATTGACGAGTTTGTGCGCTATATAGCTACGATATGCTATACAGGTACAAGCGACTGGGTAATGAACAACAATAACGTGAAAGGCTATCGTTCTTCGGCTAAAACCTCAGGCGGAGCACAGGACGAAGGAAAGTTTCACTTCGTATTCTTTGACCAAGACTTGACTTGGGGAAAAAACAACAATGTTGAAGAACTGGATGCCAATGAAATAGTGTATCTCTATCGCAACCTCAAAGAAAACAGTAAGTTTCGCAAGGAATTTGTAACGGCTTATTGCATCCTTCATGGTAGTATTTATACTCCAGAGAGATGTCAGTATATTGCCGACAGCATTTGTGCCTTGGTAAAAGATGCCCTAGCATTAGATGGTCGACATACAACAGCCACATACCGCAAACTGCAACAGACGATGTGGGAGGAAAGCCACAGGGATGCTCGTATTCAATCCCTGATAAAGTCATACTCACTTTCCAATAAAATCAATGTGGACTTGGGTACAAACTGTTCATTTGCACGGATTCAAATTGAGGGTATGGAAGTCCCTTTCAGTAAATTTTCAGGGGTACGCTTCGCTCCTGTAACTATAACTACAAACGTGGCAGAAGGCTACCGTTTTATCGGTTGGAAAGACCAAACCGGAAAATGGTTGAGCCGTGATAAAGAATTCCAAATGAAGAAGGATGGCACCTATACTGCTGTCTATGAACAAACAGCGGAAGATGATGTATCGCCCATATGTATCAATGAGGTCAGCGCTGCAAATGACATCTATGTGAATGACTATGGAAAACGGGCAGATTGGATTGAATTGTATAATAGAGGGCGGGAACCTGTAGATGTATCCCAATGGTACTTTAGTGACGATGAGAACAATTCGACAAAATATCAAATCGATGCTTCGGACGAAGTCTGTACAATCATGAAGCCAAACGAGCATTTGGTTATATGGTGCGATGGAAAGCCCTCTTTAACCCAAATACATCTTCCCTTCAAACTGAAGAATACAGATAACAATACCATGATTCTGCAATCTCCAAATGGAAAATGGAAGGATACTATACATTACTATAATCATTCTTCAAAGGAAACTGTAGGGAGATATCCTGACGGTGGAGATAATTTCTACACATTCTATCATCCAACAATAGGGAATCAAAATATAGATACTTCCTACGATAATACAACAAACGCCACTTCAAATGTATTCTTTCTCCGACCCAGTCAAATGAGATTATGAACATTAATTATTATTCCATCAATGGAAGCAGAACTTTTAAACCTCAAAATAACATATACATCGAGGATGTGCTCTATATAAAAGGGGGAAAACAACGAAGGAAGATCTATATAAGATAAAGCAAATCAAGAATATAGATTCAGGTCACATAAGTTGTCAATGAAACTAGGCGCACCTTAAACTATCTGTAAAACGTTTGATCGTGTTACTTCAGCCACTGCTCATTGCTGACATCTACCAAACTATGTGGGTCGCTCAAAAAAAGAAGTCCTCTGCAGGCAAATGCCCACAAAGGACTCTCTCATAAAAGAAGGCGGCGACCTACTCTCCCACAGACGCAGTACCATCGGCGCGGGCGGGCTTAACTTCTCTGTTCGGAATGGGAAGAGGTGGGGCCCCGCCGCAATAGCCACCAGAA
>JAEEGH010001353.1_pt1 | contig 71313 bp, 60 predicted proteins | sample 9134181 | NCBI WGS metagenome assembly JAEEGH01 (sample SAMN16246544, study PRJNA631951) | gut metagenome | biome: gut microbiome; feature: rumen; material: DP-attached | host: Bos | place: Iran: Karaj | collected 2018-10 | reverse complement strand
TCGTGCAGCTTGATACGCTCCATGATAGGCAGACTGTTTATCAGCTCCATGATGCTTTCTGCTGTGTGTTTTTGGTCTTCCATAACGAGATAACGAAAAAATCAGTCCATTATTGTACTAGAGCGATAGATATCAATTCAGTGCTACAAATATACACATTTTTTTTGATTTGCAAACAAATTTACACAATTTTTTATTCTAACAAATCAAAACCTTAACACAAATTAATTCATGAATAATTCGTGTACAATTGATGGCAATTCATGTCATTATGAGGAAGATACATGTCCTCCGCATCCTCTTGTCGCCCGCAGCCATTTTCCATAGCTTCAGATTTTATTATACTGATTGCTAGTGTTTTGTCTGTCGTTTTCTTACTTAGGGTAAGAGAAGATGAGGGTAAGAGTAAGAAATATAGCGGCTTTGGGCGGGAGGCAGGGGAGAGGAGATAAAAAATGAAAAGTGATAAATGAAAGGTGAAAATCATCTAGGTGCGGCAGCCTTTTTCAATTTTCAATTTTCAACTTTCAACTTTCAACTTTCAATTTTCAATTTTCATAGGTATGGAGCCTGTTTTAAGGCTTTGTTTGACAGATGAATTCTAATTTTTAATTGTTAATTTAGTGAAATGTGATTTTTTTTTCGTACTTTTGCAACGTCAATTTAATGCATTAAAGAATATGAGTGTTTTAACTTTTGGCGTTATCGCCGCAGTTATTCTCTTGGCTTCGTTTGTGCTAAGGGGTGAAAAGAAAATCCGTATGGCCAATATGGTGGGGTGTGTGTTTTTGGTGCTTTTTGCCATAAAAATGCATGCCGAGGAGATTAACACGGCCCGTGTTATCTTGGTGCTGCTGGGTGTTGCGACGGTGTTTGTGCATGTGGTGCATTTCTGGCACGACTGGAAGGAGTCGCGCGCCAAAAAGGAGGTCGCCAGGGCCGAGGAGCGTGCCGCCAAGGCTGAGGCCAAGGTGGACGAGCAGCTGGGAATTAATGAAATTGAAAAATGAAATTCAGTGATTAGTGAATAGTGATTAGTGAATAGAGGCTGCCGCAATCATTGGTCTAATCACTAATCACCAATCACTAATCACCAATCACTAATCACTAATATGTTGAAGAAGATACGAATAGTGTTGGCCTGCATAGTGTTTGCGGGCATGGTGGCGTTGTTTGCCGACCAGGATGGGCTGTTGCAGCCTTTTCTTGGATGGCTGGCCAAGATACAGTTTTTGCCGGCGGTGCTGGCGTTGAATATTGTGGTGGTGGCGGCGTTGCTGCTGCTGACACTGCTGCTGGGACGTGTGTACTGCTCGGTGATATGCCCGATGGGCGTGTTGCAGGATGTGTGGGGCTGGCTGGGCGGACGGTTGAAGAAGAACCGCTTCCAGTATAGGAAGGGCTGCACGGTGCTGCGCATCGTGGCGTTGGTGGCGTTTGTGCTGCTGATGGTGTTTGGTGTGAACGGCATCGCGCTGCTGGTGGCTCCCTATAGTGCTTTCGGCCGCATGGCTAATGTGGTGTTCCACTGGTCGGGCTTTGGCATCACCTTCTGGGTGGCGGCGATTACTTTTGTGGTGATTGCCGTGCTGTCGCTGTGCTGGGGCAGGCTGTGGTGCAACACTGTCTGTCCGGTGGGTACGGTGCTGGGCTTCTTCTCCCGCTTCGCGTTGCTGAAACCGGTGATTGACACCAGCAAGTGCAACGGCTGCAAGAAGTGCGCCCGTAACTGCAAGGCAATGTGCATCAATCCCGAGACGCATACGATTGACTATTCGCGCTGTGTGGCATGCATGGATTGTCTGGAGAACTGCCATCAGCATGCAATTAGCTATAGACATACCCCGGCCTGCGGCCACCCCTCTAAAGAGGGGACGTCTGGCGCGTCAAATAATCAATGCGACACTTCGCGACGTAAGTTTGTCGTTGCCACTGCCGCTGTGGGTGCCGCAATGGCCGTAGAAGCGCAGGAGAAGAAGGTGGACGGCGGACTGGCAGTGCTGGAGGATAAGCGGCTGCCCGACCGCAAAGTGCCGCTGAAACCTGCTGGAGCGAAGAGTTTGAAGAATTTTAGCAGCCGCTGCACGGGCTGCCAGCTGTGTGTGAGCGAGTGCCCCGGCAAGGTGCTGCGTCCGTCGAAGGACTTGCGGACGCTGCTGCAACCTGAGATGGCTTTCGACAAGGGCTATTGCCGACCCGACTGTACGCGCTGTAGCGATGTGTGCCCCACGGGTGCTATAGAGCCTATCGGCGCGGCATTGCGGAGTGCCACGAGTATCGGCTATGCCGTGACGGTGCCTCAAAACTGCCTGCTGGCGCAGGGGGTGGAGTGCAACGCCTGTTCGCGCCACTGCCCGACGGCTGCTATCAGCCTAGTGAGCGATGCCGCTACGGGACATAGTGTGGTGGCTGTCAACGAGCAACGCTGCATCGGCTGCGGTGCTTGCGAGCATTACTGCCCGGTGCGTCCCTTCTCGGCCATCTATGTGGAAGGCCGCGAGACGCATGTAAAAATCTGAAAACTAATACTAAAAAAACAAACATTATCTTTTAATTAATCACTTTCAATTTACTATGAGCAAGTTTTTGGATACGCTGAGCGTAGTGAAAACGTTTAAGTTTTGGAAAGAGTTGGTCATTATGACCCTCGGTATGTTCGTCACCGCTGCGGCGGTATATTACTTTTTGGTGCCCAGTAAGCTGATTATCGGCACGATATCGGGTTTGTCGATTGTGCTGAACAATATCTTTATGGCTGCGGGTATCAACATCGAGCTGTCGGTCATCATTATGGTTATCAACGCCATATTGCTGGTGCTGGCATGGGTGCTGATTGGACACGAGTTTGGAGCCAAGACGGTCTATACCGCCATGATACTGGGTCCGCTGACGAAGGTGTGGGAGGTGATCCTGCCGTGGCAGAATATTGCCAATGAGAACCTGACGACGGGTACCATGTCGGTGATGGGCGACCCGTGGCTGGACTTGTGCTGTTTTGTGCTGCTGCTGAGTGCGGCGCAGGCGCTGATGTTCAGCATCAACGCCTCGACGGGCGGACTGGACATCTTGGCGAAGATTGTGAACAAGTATCTGCACTTCGACATCGGCACGTCGGTGAGCATAGCGGGTGCGGTGATTTGCTGCACGGCATTCTTCATCAACGACTTCCGCATGGTGGTCATCGGCCTTATCGGCACATGGATTAACGGGCTGGTGGTGGACTATTTCACTGCCTCGCTGAACAACCGCAAGCGGGTGTGTATTGTGTCGAAGGAGTACGACCGCATACGCCGCTATATCATTGACGAACTGCACCGTGGCTGCACGCTGTATGAGGTGATTGGCGGCTACAGCAACGAGAAATCGATTGAGCTGGAGGTGCTGCTGACCAAGGACGAGTTTAGCAAACTTCTCGCTTTCATTAAGGACAACGACCTGCCCGCCTTTACCACTGCAGGTAACGTGAGCGAGGTGTACGGACTGTGGACCAAGCACAGCCACAAGAAGAAGGTGAAGGCCGAGGCGGAGAGAAGATAAGTGATGGGGATTCGGAACGGTCGGACAATCAGAACCAGTAGGATAGGAAAATAGAAACACAAATATAGTTATTATGATGAAGAAACGTTACGATAAGCGGTTTTTGCCGATGTTGTGGATCGGGTTGGTCATTTGGCTGGGCTCGATGCTGATTTCGTGGATAATGGAACTAACGGGCAACGCACCTGCGGGACAAGAAACACTGCTGGGCATGGCCAAATGGATGTTCGGTCACGCGCCAGTGATGTCGCTGCTGCTGTTCTGTGTGTTTGCCCCTGTATTGGAGGAGTTTTCATTCCGACTGTGGGGCGAGGGCAAGAAGTGGACCACGATTGTCTGTTTGGTGCTGATGGCGTGCTTTACCATCAGCGAGATAGGCTTGTGGGGCCTGCTGTTTGTGGCGGCCATGGCGGTGGCGTGGTTTGGCGTGAGGGACAGGCTGGTGCAGATGTGGGCGTGTGCCCTCATCTCCTCGCTTGCTTTTGCCCTTTGCCATATATCGGGCTACGGCGGTTTCTCTTTAGGCATGGTACTAGGGTTAGTCGATATTTTTGGCTTCGCCATGGTGTTGGCATGGCTGGCCATCAATATCAGCATTTGGCTGGCAGCATTGCTGCATGTACTCAACAATACGTTGGCGATAATGATTCCGCTGCTGTTTCTTAACGACCCACTGACGCTGCCCTGCTACACAATGCAAGGCGGTGTGAAGGCACAGGACTATACCCTCACCATCGAGCCGTTGAGACCTTTTGCCGATAATAGTAGCCTTATTGCCAACGCTAACAGGTTGTATGACTTGGATTCGACCACGACCAGTTTCTACATAGTGGGCGAACCGGCGCAGATAGCTTCGCATTTGGCTTCGCATGTCCCGGGAACAGAACAGTATGTCTACACCGACTGGTTGCCTAAGGATGAGGCGCTGGAGGAGAGAGTGGTGTTCAGGGTGGACAACTTAGTGCCTGGGAAACTACGCTATGACCTGCTGCTGAAGGACTACCTGCGATTGGTGGAGGAGTATGCCGACGAGCCGTTGGTGTTCGACACCACAGAGGTGATGCTGAAAGAGGCTTGGCTGGTGTATCCCGACGGGCGTGAGGTGCTGTTTGAAGAGGGTTGTGACGATTATGCTAAGGCAGCGGATCGTATTATGTCGAGCGGGTTTGGTATGAAAGGGAATATGTTGATTACGGAATATGAGGAGGTGAACGATTCAACAATGGTGCCGCATGAGTATTGTCTGGAACGTTCAAACCCGCTGGCGGAAAAGCTTGGAATGGATTCGATGAACGAGATGCTGGACAAGATGTCGGGATTCAAGATTGAGTATCGCGACGCACGACCGGCGACACTTATTGTGATAAAATAATAATGGAGATTTATGGATAGACGAGATTTTTTGAAGAGTTTGGGCGCGGGCGCGCTCGCCACGGCGGCAATGGCTGCGGGCTGTAAGAATCCCAATGCCACCAGCGCGGAGGGCTTTACGCTGGGAGAGGTGCCTACCGATAAGATGACGTATCGCACGGGCACACACGGAGAGAAGGTGTCGTTGCTAGGTTACGGGTGCATGCGCCTGCCTTCGCTGGAAGAAGGCAAGGACGGCAACCAGAGCGAGGGCGACCTCGACCAAGACCGCATCAATGAGCTGACCGACTATGCCATTGCACACGGGCTGAATCTGTTCGACACGGCTCCACGCTATTGCAAGGCTCGCTCGGAGATAGCAATGGGCAAGGCATTGAGTCGTCATCGTCGCGACGAATACCTTGTCAGCACCAAGCTGTCGAACCAGAACCCGTCGCTCTGGAATTTCAAGGGCAGCAAGGAGATGTTTGAGCAGTCGCTGGAACGGCTGCAGGTGGACTATCTCGACTTCTATATGCTGCATTGTGTGGGACTTCCGGGTCGCGATAAGGCTGGCAACCAGGTGGAGCCGATGGAGGCGTTCCAACGTCGTTTTGTGGACAGCGGCATGATTGAGTTCCTGATGGAGCAGCGCGCGAAAGGCGTGATTCGCAATCTTGGTTTCTCGTATCATGGCGACGTGAAGGTGTTCGACCATGCGTTGTCGATGCACGAGCAGGTGCATTGGGACCATGTGTTGATACAGCACAACTATGTCAACTGGCGTCATGCCGGCGACTTGGCAGAGGATGGCAGCGGAGACGCCAACTCGGAGTACCTGTATGGCGAGCTGGCGAAGCGCGACATCCCCGTCTTTGTGATGGAGCCCCTGTTGGGCGGACAGCTGGCCAATCTGCCCGACTTCGCCGTCGAGGAGCTGAAACGGCATGAACCACAGCAGAGTGTGGCATCGTGGGCGTTCCGCTTTGCTGGCCATCTGCCGCGCATTCTCACGGTGTTGAGCGGCATGACCTATATGGAGCACCTGCAGGACAATCTGCGCACCATGTCGCCACACAAGCCGTTGAGTGATGACGAGTTGACGATGCTCACCTCCATAGCCGACCGCTATATGGAGTATCCGCTGATACCCTGTACGGGCTGTCAGTATTGTATGCCCTGCCCCTACGGCATCGACATCCCTGGCAACTTCGCCCATTACAACAAGATGGTGAACGAGGGAACGTTGCTTTCAGAGCCCGACGAAGATGCTGGCAGCGAGGAGCGCCGCGCCTATCGCAAGGCTCGTCGTGAATATCTGAAGAGCTACGACCATGCGGTGGAGCCACAGCGGCAGGCAGACCATTGTATTGGATGTGGCCGTTGCCTGCACGAATGCCCGCAGCGCATCAACATTCCTGCCAAATTGGCCATGATTGAAGAGATTAGTGAATAGTGATTGGTGATTAGTGATTCGACAAATGTAATGATTGTGATATTGTGTGAATGTGTTAATCTCTAACCCCTAAACTTTAAACATTAAACTGATGAATATATTGTTTATTGGTACCACTGAGATAGTAGTCATTGTGCTTGTCGTGCTACTGTTGTTTGGTGGCAAGAAGATTCCCGAGTTGATGCATGGCGTTGGCAAGGGCGTGAAGAGTTTCAAGGACGGGATGAATGGATTGGATGAGAATGTGGGCAAAGACGCGTCCGAGTCGAAGAAAGAGGAAAAAAAAGAGGAGAGTTGATAGCCATTGGACTTCTGGGGGCATCTTGAAGAGTTGCGGGGCTGCTTGCTCAAAGCCCTGTTGGCGGTGATGCTGTGTGCAGTTGCCGCCTTTTGCTGCAAGGATTGGCTCTTCTACATTGTGATGGCTCCCAGCCGTCCAGACTTTGTCACCTACCGCCTTTTCACACGGCTGACGGGGGTGGCAAGCGATTTCCACATTGACCTTTTCAATCCGGAACTGGCACAGCAGTTCTTGGTACACATGCGGGTGGCATTGTGGATGGGACTGTTGGTGGTCTCGCCATATCTGCTGTACTTGTTGTTCCATTTTGTTGCCCCCGGGCTCTATGATCACGAGCGTCGCTATGCCATACGTGCGGTGGGGAGTGGCTATGTAATGTTCCTTATGGGCGTGGCACTGAACTATTTCCTTATATTCCCTTTGACCTTTCGGTTTTTGGGAACGTATCAAGTGAGTGCTGACGTGCCTAACCAGATAGCCCTCACGTCGTATATCGGCATGTTGCTGATGCTCTGTTTCTTGATGGGGGTGGTGTTCGAACTGCCGGTGCTTTGCTGGCTGTTGGCAAAGGTGGGGGTGCTGAAGCCCGAGTTTATGCGCAAATATCGCAAGCATGCCGTTGTGGCAATCCTTATCATCGCCGCAGTCATCACCCCGACAGGCGATGCCATGACCCTCTCGTTGGTGGCACTGCCTATTTATGCGCTATACGAGATTAGCATTCTTGTAGTAAGAAAAACACATTCTGCAATATGAAAAAAGGTATTGTTTTGGCAATGATAGTGCTCGTTGCCGTCTCCTCTGCTCAATCGCAGCAAGCTGCACGTCAGCTGGCTATACGAATCTTGGGCAACAGGGCAGACCAATTTGAGTTTGTCCTGCGTCCGTCCGACAAGGACTTGTTCACTCTCGAGCAGCATGGCGACAAGGTGCGCATCGGTGGCAACAACGACAACTCGATGGCCATGGGACTGAACTATTACCTCAAGGAGTACGCCATGACGCATGTGTCGTGGTATGCCAGCCAGCCTGTGGAGCTGCCTAAGAGGCTGCCTCGTGTCGGCGAGCCGATTGTGCGCAAATGCGAGGTGTCCACCCGTTTCTTTCTCAACTACTGCACTTACGGCTATACTATGGTGTGGTGGCAGTGGTGGCAGTGGGAACGCTTCATCGACTGGATGGCACTGAACGGAGTGAACATGCCGTTGGCACTCACTGGGCAGGAGGCCGTATGGCAGGAGGTGTGGCGCGAGATGGGCATGACCGATGATGAGATACGAGCCTATTTCAGCGGTCCTGCACATCTCCCTTGGCATCGCATGGCAAATCTCGATGGCTTTGGCGGACCGTTGCCGCAAGACTGGATTGACGGGCAGAAGGAACTGCAGAAGAAAATATTGGCGCGTGAGCGCGAGTTGAACATGACTCCCGTGCTGCCTGCCTTTGCAGGGCATGTGCCACGCCAGATTGCCGAGTGCAATCCTCAAGCCGACATCAAGCAGTTGAGCAGCTGGTGCGGCTTTGAACCCACTTATTTCATGAACTCCACCGACAGCCTTTTTGCTGTCATCCAGCAAAAATACCTGGCCAAGCAGACCGCCCTCTACGGCACCGACCATATCTACGGCGTGGACCCATTCAACGAGATGGACCCGCCTAGCTGGGAGCCCGACTATCTTGCTTCCGTGAGCCGTAACATCTACTCTTCTTTGCAGCAGGTCGACCCCGAGGCACAGTGGCTGCAGATGAGTTGGGTATTTTACTACAAACGCCGTCAGTGGACACCCGAGCGGCTGCGAGCCTACCTCACCGCCGTGCCACAGGGCAAGATGGTGTTGCTCGACTATTTCTGCGAGAAGACAGAGGTGTGGCGCGAGACCGACGGCTTCTACGGTCAGCCCTACATCTGGTGTTACCTGGGTAACTTTGGTGGCAACACAATGTTGGTCGGCAATCTGCATGAGTTGGACTGCGAGCTCTCCAATGCCCAGCAGGACCAAAAAGGAAATATGATGGGCATTGGCTCCACATTGGAGAGCTTCGACAACAGCCCTCAGATATTTGAATTCCTCTTGGAACACCCGTGGAATCTGGCACCATCGTCTAAAAGGGTAGGGGATTTCACTCGACGCTGGGCAGACCTCCGCTACGGCAAGGCGGACCCTTATTGTCTTGCAGCATGGCAGCTGCTGGTAGATTCGGTCTACAAGGACTGGTCGTTCTATGGCCTTGGCACACAGGTGGTGGCGCGTCCTTCGCTGAAAGGACATGGTACTTACTACACCAAGCCCTACTACTCCTACAATAACGACCATCTGTTGCAGGCAATACGTCTGCTGCTAAAGCATCCGTCGTGTCGTGCCAGCTATCAATACGACATTGCAAACCTCCTCTCCCAGTGGTTGGGCAACCACTTCATGGAGGTGCGCGACGATTTCACCTATGCCTATCAGTGCGGTGACATGGAGCGGATGCTGCGCGATAGGGACATTGCATTAGACATGATACAGGATGCCGACCGTTTGCTAATGACGGTGGAACCGCTCTCTTTTTGGACATGGACGCAGGAGGCTCGCATCTGGGGAAAGACTGAGGCAGAGCAACGGTACTACGAAACACAGGCTCGCACGTTGCTCACCATCTGGGGCGGACCCGTGTTGAATGACTATGCCAACCGCATGTGGGGCGGCCTTCTGATGCATTATTACCACCAGCGGTGGGAGATGTTTTTCAATGCTGTGATAGATGATTATACGAAAGGTGCAGGCAAGAGGTTCGACGAGGAGGCGTTCAAGGCACACCTTACCCAATTTGAAAACGATTGGAACGGCTGCTCGTGGGTTGACCACAAACTCACACTGCCATTCCATGGTGATATCGCCCAAATGATTCTCCGCAAAATAGACCAAGGCCGCTATCGTGTTCCCAATCGCGCCGCCGAGGTGCTTGGCGAATACATGCGTCTCTACCCCGACGCGCAGTTGCAGGATGTCTACAAGACCTGTTTTCAAGATGTTTATGGCCCTGGACATATCATCAAGGACTCGGCCTCTTGTGCGCAATACATCATCAACGAGCTTGAGCAGGTGAATACGGCCGACCCACGTTTTCCTGATTTCGAATACACCGGCGTTGAGGGCAACTATGTCCGTGTCAATCTGCGTGTGATAAAGGACGGCCGGGTTCCGTTAGACCTCTTTGTGCGGCTCCTGATGCAGAGTGCCGATGTCAAAAAGAAAATGCCGCTCTACGATTGGCGAGGACAATGGGACCGCCTCACGGTAATACTTGACACCCTCACTCCGCGTCCGCTCAATTTCGAGGCGGATGCTGCCAACCTGCGTGCCATGCTCGACCGAGGCGAGACAATGGTGCACCACAGCCAGCGGTTCAACCAGGCATACGCACCTCACTACCGAATCATCAGTCGCGACCTCTTTGAGTCGCAATTGCTAAAGTTGATAGCGGTGGATTGGTGATTATTTCAACACGCTGTTGAAAACTCAAATGTTAAAAATTTGGATATGAGCGGGATTTGATGTAATTTTGCAATGTCCTTTTTATGGATAATATAATAGTAAGTTCGTTGCAATAGATTAAAATCCAATATTATGGCTTTACACATCATCAGTCATCCCATGGTGCAGCACAAGCTGACCATCATGCGTAAGAAGGAGACTGGCACCCGCGAGTTTCGCGAGTTGCTGAAAGAAATTGGTATGCTCATGGGCTACGAAATCTCTCGCGACTTCCCCTTGAAGAATGTCGAAATCGAGACTCCGATGCAGACCATGGTTGCGCACGAGTTGGCGGGCAAGAAGGTGGTGGTTGTCCCCATCCTCCGTGCCGGTCTGGGCATGGTGGAAGGGTTGCTGACGCTCATCCCCGCTGCCAAGGTGGGCCATATCGGCATGTATCGCGACGAGAATACGCACGAGCCTGTCTTCTACTACTACAAGATGCCCGAAGGTAAAGACCGTCTGGTCATCCTCACCGACCCCATGCTGGCGACGGGCGGCAGCGCGTGTGATGCCATCCGTCGGCTCAAGGATGACGGTTACAGCAATATCCGCATGATGTGTCTCGTGTCGGCTCCCGAAGGGGTGAAGCGCGTCCAGTTAGAGCACCCTGATGTCGACATATACACTGCCGCACTCGACGATGGACTGAACCAAGACTGCTACATCATGCCCGGCTTGGGCGATGCCGGCGACCGTATCTTCGGCACCGAATAAGCTTTTCGCCTCGTTCCTGTGGCCACAAGGGCCCACAAACTTATCACAATGACGACAAACTAGAAAACAAATTAACAATAATCCGTTCATGAAGAAAATACTCGTCCTCTTTATTGCCCTCATTCCCCTGCTGGCTATGGGGCAACGCAACAAAAACGTCCAACAGCAACCCGAACCCAAACGTCCGCGCAATGTCATCTTCATCGTCGGCGACGGCATGGGCACCGCTCAGGTCTACACTTCCATCGTCGCCCAGCGTGGCGACAATAGTGCCTTCCTGCGCTTCCCCTACGTCGGCTTCTCGCGCACCTATTCCAACAACAAGTATACCACCGATTCAGGTGCTGGCGGCTCTGCGCTCATGACAGGTCACAAGGTCGACAACTACCACATAGCCAAAGGACCCGATGGCACGAACTATCCCTCCTTCCTCATCACCGCCAAGGAGCGTTACGGCAAGGCTGCCGGCTTTGTCGTCACCAGCAGCGTACTCGATGCCACCCCTGCCTCCACCTACGCCCATGTCACCTACCGCAAGCTTTTCGACTCCATCAGTATGCAGATGGCTCTTTGTCCATTTGAGGTGATGATTGGCAACGACGCATGGAGTTTCCAAACGCCCAACCGCAAGGACGGCAAGTCTCCTATCGACACCCTCATGGCTCGTGGTTATGAGATGGCCTACACTACCCTCGACATGATGCGCATCAAGGGTCACAAGATTTGTGCCCTCCTCTCGGGCAAAGATGCCCCCGATGCCACCAAGCGCGGACGTATGCTCACCCTCGGCACCCTCAAGGCCATCGAGACGCTCAGTTTCTATGACAACGGCTTCACCCTCATGGTCGAGGGCTCGCAGATTGACTGGGCCTGCCACAACAACGACAGTGCCTACCTCGCTGCCGAGATGGCCGACTTCGAGGATATGCTCCATGCCGTGCTCGACTTCGCCGAGCGCGACGGCAACACCCTCGTCATCGTCACTGCCGACCACGAGACCGGCGGCCTCACCCTCAAGAGTGGCGACATCGCCGCGGGTACTAGCCGTCCCTCTTGGAGCACGGGCAGCCACACCGGTGTCATGGTTCCCGTCTTTGCCTACGGCCCTGGTGCCGAGCAGTTCTCCGTCATCCAGCAGAACACCGACTTCTACAACAAAATCCTCAACCTGCTGAAATAGTTTCATTTTTCAATTTTCAACTTCCAATTGATTAAGTTCTGTGTCAAACTAGTGCAGCGTTGGCTGCCCGAGCCTTTCATCTTCGCCATCATCCTTACGTTGGTGGCGGCATGCCTTGCCATGCCCATCTGCCACCAGACCCCCGTCGAAGTCATTGAGCATTGGGGTGGGGGAGTGTGGAACCTCCTCGCCTTTGCCATGCAGATGGCGTTAGTGCTGGTCTGTGGCTCCACCCTTGCCTCGGCTCCTGCTGTCAAGAAAGGCATCAGTGCGTTGGCTTCAGTGCCTAAGACACCTGCCGCCGCCATCGCCTTGGTCACGGCGGTCTCTGCCCTGGCCTGCTGGCTCAATTGGGGCTTCGGCCTTATCGTGGGTGTCATCTTCGCCAAGGAAATAGCCCGCAAGCTATCGGGCATTGACTACCGTCTGCTCATAGCCTCTGCCTACAGCGGCTTTGTGGTCTGGCATGCAGGCCTTTCAGGCTCCATTCCCCTCACCATGGCCACCCCCGGCGAGGCTCTTACTAAAGCCACCAACGGCATCCTCACCGAGCCGGTGCCCGTGTCGCAGACCATCCTCAACCCCTACAATCTCGCCATCGTGGCAGTCGTCATCGTGGCAATCGTGCTCACCAATTCGCTCATGCACCCCAAGCGCGACATCGTCACCGTCGACCCCGCCCTCCTCACCGACGACACGCCGACAAGTACAATAAATGTCACTGGCGACACTCCAGCTCAGCGCATGGAGCAGTCGCGCCTGCTGTCGTGGATTGTGGCGTTGATAGGCTTTGCCTATCTGATTATACACCTTGGTTTCCGTGGTGGCTCGTTCGACCTTGGCAGCGTCATCATGCTTTTCCTCTTCCTCGGCGTGCTGCTGCACGGCACCCCGCTAGCATACGTCCGTGCCTTCACGGCTGCTGCCAACGGCGCGGCAGGCATCATCCTCCAGTTCCCCTTCTATGCCGGCATCATGGGCATCATCACCGGTGTGGGAGCCAGCGGCATCTGCTTCGGCACCGTCATCAGCAACACCTGCATCAGCATCTCCACCCCCACCACCTATCCGCTGCTCACCTTCCTCTGTGCTGCGGTGCTCAATATGTTTGTCCCCTCGGGTGGCGGACATTGGGCTATTCAGGCACCCATCATGTTCGCCGCCGGTGCCAATCTCGGTGTCGACCCTGGCCTCACCGGCACCGCCATTGCCTGGGGCGACGCCTGGACTAACCTCATCCAACCTTTCTGGGCCATTCCTGCCCTTGCTATTGCCAAACTCGATGCCAAGGACATCATGGGCTTCTGCCTCATCGACCTCCTCGTCACCGGCATCATCATCTGCTCCGGCCTCCTCATCTGGGCTCTATGAAATTGAAAAATGATAATACCCCATTAATCCCATTAAATCCCCCTCCATGAAAAATTACTCCGACATCATCAACCACTATCCCGACTTCCCCAAGCCGGGTATCGACTTTATCGACATACTCCCCTTCCTCACCAACAAGGAGGCCTTCAACCAGCTCGTCGCCGACTTGGACGCGCACACCCACTGCCCCAACATCACCACCGTCGAGGCACGTGGATTCCTCTTCGCTGCGCCGCTGCTCGCCGTCTCGCAGACGGTGCGCAACCTTGTCCCCATCCGCAAGAAGGGCAAGCTCCCCTACGCCGAAGGCGACCTGCACGATGTGGAGATAATGAAGGAATACGGTGCCGACCATGTCTACTACCGCCTCTCCGACATCGCCGCCTGCCAACCCGAGGGCGACACTGTCTATCTCACTTTCTTCGACGACATCCTGGCCACTGGCGGCACCGCCTGCGGCATCGCCGAATCCCTCAACCGCGAGGTGGTGCGCATCGACGGCCGCGAGTACAAGGTCCGCGTCAAGGAATTCCTCTTCATCGTCGAATTCCCCGACCTCTACGACCACCAGCTCGTCAACTCCATCGCCCCCGTCCACTCCTTCCTCAAAATCGAAGGAGATTGATTATTAGTCTGTTATTAATTTTAAATTTTTAATTCTTAATCTATGAAGAAGTTCCTTTTCACCCTCTTGGCATTCTGCTGCCTCAGCCTCACCTCCTGCTTCAAGGAGAAGGAGTACACTATCACCTACATTGACAACTATACCGACTATGCCAATGTCACAGTCTTTGAGTACGACGGCACCCAGTTGGTGGCTAAGCGCGAAATCAAGCTTATCGTGCCCAACACCATCTACCCCATGACTTCCTCCGACCTCGCCAACCAAGTGGTCATCGGTGTCGAAGCTCAGGTCGGCAACCGCGTAACGGTGTGGTATACCGCTGATGCCTACGAACTTGACGAGAAGACCCCCACTAACATCACCGTCAGCTTCACCGGTATGGCTACGCAAGACTTCAACCCCATCAACCCCGACGACTGCGTGTCGCGCTACCTCTACAAGTAGAGACCTCTTCAATCAGTCTCTTCTGGATTCTATTTCGCCTTTCACCCACCTGCCTCCCAGCAATCGCCTATTTTCAACCGTTTCTTGTTACCTCCTTCATTGCTCTTATAGCGATAAAATGTAGGCTTATCGGTAAGAATAGGTAAAAATCGGTAGGGAGCCGTAGGAAACGGTACGAGACAGAAAAGATAGTCGTACCTTTGCATTTGCCGCCTGCAATATGGATGGAGGGGAGAGGCGTGTAATAAGCTGATATATAAATGAGAATATTTTTGGCGAGGGTTCTCTTGTCCGATAAAAAAGGAAAATGGAAAAGCTGATTTTAGAACAAATACAGGGCATTGAGCGGGAGCACGACGTTAGGGTGCTGCTGGCTGTGGAGTCGGGCAGTAGGGCGTGGGGCTTCGAGTCGAAGAATAGCGACTGGGATGTGCGCCTTGTTTATGTCCATAGGCCGCGGTGGTACTTCATGGTGGAGCCGCAGCGCGACGTGATTGAGGTGATGGACGGCGACATCGACCTGGTGGGGTGGGAACTGCGGAAGTCTTTGGCGTTGCTCCGGCGGTGCAATCCTTCGCTGTTGGAATGGATTCACTCGCCGATAGTGTACCGTGCCGATGAAGATTTCGTGGGGCGCATACGAAGTGCGGCGGCAGAGCTCTACAACCCCATCGCGTCGATGTATCACTACAACCGCATGTATGTCAGGCACGACGAGCGTTATCTGCAAAAGGAGAGTTGCAACATGAAGCGGTTCTTATACTACCTCCGCGGGGTGTTGGCGTGCAAATGGATAGATGCCAATAGGACATTGCCGCCAATAGCGTTCAGGAAGTTGATGGATGCCACCGTGGAGGACTCGGCTATGAGGGCAAGAATTGAGGCACTAATCCGATTGAAGAAAGACGGCGAGGAGCATGATATAAAGGTGGTGGACAAGGAGTTGATGGTCTACACCCGCAGCCTTGCCGATTACTATAACGAGAAAATCGGCACAATGCACCCGGAACAGAAAGAATACTCTACTGGTGTGCTAGATGATATTTTGTACGATATGGTGTTTGCATGGTAGGTTCAGGCAACCAACCGATTAGCAGACTGCTAGAAAGTTGTATAAGCTGTGGACTCACAGCGAACTAGCAGCGAACTCACTCCGACCAACCTCTGTGCAAATATACAAAAAATGTCGGAAATGAACATATTTGTATCCCTAATCAGAAAAAAACTGTATCATTCCGCTGAAAAATAGAATTGTCATGAATTGTGTATGAATTATTCCTAAATTAGTACATGGTAAAATAATGATAATTAGTTTTTTTGGAAAATACTATTTATAAATCTGCGCATATATCAAATATTTTGTGTATCTTTGCAGTGCATATAATAAGTTTTGATTTTGATTGTTGGATATAAATAAGCATATTATGAGAAAAGTTTTTGTATTTCTTGTCATTTTTTTGTCATTTATTGGTGGCTGTTCATGCCAAGTTGTTTCTCGCGTAAGAACGCTTTCGTCAGAGTATTATTCCCAAGTGTTGTTACGGATAGACGGTTACGGCTATGGTTCAGGTTATAGTACGCTGATGTATTATGACAAAGAAAACGCTTCCAATCCACACCGATTTGTGTATATTTCGTCTCCACAATATGGAAAAGAATACGTCATGCCATTATGGAGCAACATGTATGGGGGCATATCTTATACAGTTGCAGATATGCAGATTGTTGGTAGGAGGTGTTTTTTCTGTGGCAAAATGACATATCCAACAACACTTCCAGAAGAACCCCCTCAGCCACCAGACAGAACAGACAATCCAGATAATGTGGGGTATATTGCAATAATGAGCTTAGACAGTATAGCCGCAGACAATATGGCGAATATTAAGGTTCAGTTTAGTAGAGTAGTTGGTACATCTGAGTTGACTAAGATGGCCATTCGTTCAGATGGTTCGGACACATTGATAGGGATGATTGGCTTGAAAGAAGGGACGGCTGGCGAATCATGTCTGGTCACGATGAAAGGAGGTGGAAATAGTTGGGAAAACTATGTATATGCATTCCCAGACACAACAGAAACCTTAACCGATATAGCCATTGGCGATAAGTATCTGATTACAGCCTCGCGCTTTGGTGGTGAGGCATGGACGTTTGGAGTAAGGTATCTAGACCGTTACAATATGTTCGAGGATGAGATTGAAGATTATTGGAATGGGATGAAATACAATACGGTGAATTGCACTGTAAATGCACCATACCAAACAACGCAATTCTCATGGCATAACAATAGTACACCTATTCGGCTTTTGGCCATGCCTAATAGCGATGATGCAACGGTATCTTATGAGGGGTGTTATATTTGGTTGCCCAATTATGATGAAGTTACGAAGTACATTTGCTCGTTTTATATTAACCGCAATAATTTTGGCGACATCTTTGTAAGTGATGCAAACAGGGTCTGGTCATACTCAGAGGTGCCAAATACTTTTGTCGATATGCAATATGCGCCGTCAATCAATTCAATAGCTCTGTTATGTAATCCTAAGACTGCCAATGATCAACAAGTCAGTACAATCAGCCTTTTTTCTTGGGGTAGTACTACTTGTAAATATATCCAGTCGTATACACAAAAGATGAATACGATGCACATATTGAACAATAAGCTGTGGGCTGGTGGATGGAATAAGACGTATGGCTGGCTTGTCCAATGTTATGAAGATTTAAATAATATCACACCTAATGAATGTTTGGATGTTAATAATTCATCAGTCAGTAAATTTGTAAAATTGCCTGAACGAGAATCTAATTATATAGAAGTGTTATGCTATAGAAATAGTCATATGGCATGGGAGTATTTTTCGCGAATTCTCGCAATAGAGTATTCATACGAACAGACCTGTGTTGCTTTTATGTATAAAAAAAATGAAAGATATGAAACTGAATAAAGTAATTGTAATTGCCTGTTGGCTATTGTCTCAGTCTATATCGGTAAGTGCGCAGGGATATGACACGATTTCACCCGGATCGAGAATGCCTGGGTATCACTATTCTTGGTGGTACGACACTATGCCAGTGTATTTTGACACGGACCGTACCACAAGTGCACTATTTATGCTTGACGATTGGGGAAGTTGTCTGCTCCATTTGAGGTCGGAATATGTGGAACACCCTGCGGCTATTACTGGTGTCGGGGTGTGGGTGGTTGACGAGACAATAAATCCTCGGTTTAACCCTGCAGCCGTATGGAAGACCAATGACCGTCCGATGCCAGAATATGTGCATGTGTATCAGTATGACGGTCAACGAGACACGCAGTACCGAGTGGGTTCGATACGATGGGATACAGCAGCCCCAAGGATATTAAAAATACCCAAGGGCGAGGATACCAACCGTTGGGGCTTTCTCTATTGCTATCTGTATGAGGCACGGACCAGCAGCCCCATATTTGTAGACTCGACTTTCTTTTTGGCAGGGTCGTTTAATAACAATGTTCTGGATCCGAATCTTTTTGGAACCTATGAATATAAGCCTATAGCTTATGCAGTTGTGTGCTGGGGCGCGGCTGGACAATGGAATGTTACGCCTCAGAGAATCATTTGTCTGGATACGATTAGAAATGTATGGATGCCGCCTGATTGGTGTGATGGTGGTGATAGGTTTGGTTATTGTCTGGCGATGATTGATTATGCCCAGGTGGATGTGAGGCCGAATGACTACAAAATGGGAGAGGCGGGACCATCTGGCGAGCTTTCGAAATGGAGAGACCAGACTATTTGGGCGCGACCGTATCATGGGTATCGGTTCATGCATTGGAACGATGGATGCACCGATAATCCTCGTATTGTCCCCATAACGCAGGACACGGCTTTTGTGGCATACTTTTGCGTCGAGGACAGTCATAGGGTGGAGGCACGGAGTTTTGATGATAGCCTAGGTTATGTAACCGGTGGCGGATGGTACTATTTGAGAGACACCGCCGTTCTAGAGGCTTGTCCGAGGATGGTGAACTCGCGTTTTATAAGGTGGAATGATGGCGATAGCAATAATCCGCGCAGGGTGTATGTTACGCAAGATACCGTATTTGTCGCCTACTTTGACACCGTAGACATGTTTGATGTGGAATTGTCGAGCAGCGACGATGCGTTGGGCTATGTGACAGGGAGTGGACGCTATTGTGACGGTGACACTGTCGTAATCAGAGCATATCCGAGATATTTTTCGATTGCTCGTTTTGTTCGTTGGTCTGACGGAATATATTTCAATCCACGAAATTTGTGTGTGACGCAGGATACTGTGCTCACAGCTATTTTTGAAAGTGTTTCGGATATTGCTCAAGCCGAAGGGATGTCGGGCTTGTTCACTGTGCATCCCAACCCAACAAGTGGCGATGTGACGATAAGCCTAGGCAGAGTGGCAGAGGCTCCGATACGGGTGACCCTGCATGACGCCGTGGGACACGAAGTGGCCGATGCGGTTATTCCCGAGGGTGATGAATCGGTCAGTATTTCGCTACGAGAATTGCCGTCAGGGACGTATTTTGTTGCGTTGCACATGCCAGACAGGGTATATATGCAGAAGGTAGTGCTACGATAAGAAATTACCAAAGCCACTGAGTTGAAAAGTGTTACTAAGTGGTTGGTATTTGTATGTTTTCTTCATATGTTGTTTGGTAATTTATTATCTAAATGGTGGTTAAAACCCTGCTCCGGCAGTCCACACTCCTGTAGCACCTGCCCGAAGTTGCATCTTTCAAGCATTTTGAAGAAAAGAGCCAAGCCTCCGAATGGCGTAATCTCCTTGTCTACAAACTTTATGTCAGTATTTTTGAACATTCATGTCTGTTTTATTACGATGTAAAGATAACAAATATTTGGCATACAGCAATGTACGGATGGGTTTTTCTAATGACGGTCATTAGAAAGGAGGACCTTCTGTTTTCTAATGACCGATTTTGGTTAAAAATAGGAAATCGTCTGCCAGTAAATGAAAAAATAATAATAACCCGTGACGAGAGCCGTACTTTGGATGATGCAGGAGTTACTGTCGTATCATTGAGGGATTGGCTATTATCGTTGTAGACCTGTCGAGACTAGTGGATGAGGTCGCGGATGACGAAGAAGGCGGCGAAGATGGCGTAGGCGAGTTTGAGGCCGGTGCCGGTGAGGAAGCCGAGGAAGGCACCCCAGGCGGCGCGGAGGGCCTCGCGGCTCTGTTTGCCGCTGAAGAGCTCGCCCACAAGGGCACCGACGAAGGGCCAGAAGATGACACCGAGGATGCCAGTGGGGCCAAAAGGCAACCCGATGATGCTGACGACGAGGCCTATGTTGCAGCCCCACACACCTGCCTTGCTGCCCCCGTGGCGTTTGGTGCTGAGGGAGGGGACGATGTAGTCGAGTATGGTGATGACTATGGCGACGACGGCTGTGGCGACGAGGAAGAGGGGGGTGTAGTCGGCAGCGGTGGTGAAGTTAAGCAGCAGCAGTGCGAGCCAGCTGAATGGCGGACCTGCAAGGCCGGGGATGATGGAGCCGGCTATGCCGATGAGGACGAGTAGGATGGCGACGATGATGAGTACGGTGTTCATGATTGGGTAGTGCTATTTCTGGGATTCGTATATTTCGTCAAAGATGTGTCGCAGTTGCTCCTCGTCAGCGATGAGGGTCTGGAGTTTTTGCATTTGGGCTTGGTTGCGCGATTGGGGGATGAAGAACTTGAGGTAGCCGTGGGGTGAGTATTTCTCGTCGAGGTGTTGGAGGGTTCGCTGCCAGTGCCCTTCTTTGTCCAGTTGGGGATAGTAGGAGAGACCGTATTGTACGGTGCGGAGGATGATGGTGCGGGGCTCTATGTCGCGGTCGGCCTCGGCGACAATCATGCCGTAGAGGCTGCGTGGGGACTGGGTGGCGGAGGCGCGGTGGTCTTCGGCAGCCTGTGCCATGGTCTCTATCTGTTCGGGTGAGAACCATTGCGGCAGGCAGGGGTCTTGGCGGATGATGCGTCCCGAGACGAGGTGGTGTCGCTCGCGTCCTTCGACAACGCCGGTGTCGTGGAAGGCTGCAATGGTGTAGACCATGTCCTTGTCGAGTTGGGGATAATACTGTGCCAGTTCCATGCTTTGTGCCATTACGCGCAGTATATGGTCGGGATGGTGGGCTTCGTCGAAATGCTCATGGCGTAGAAGAATCTTACTCTCGACGTAGGCCTTGATGGCGGGGTTGACCATAGGGTACGTCATCTTTTGAAAAGCATCGCGAGGGGTTCCGTTGGTCATGTAGACGGTGCCGCAGTAGGTATAGCCCAGTTTTTGGATGATGTGGAGCATGATGTGGTTGTCGCGGTGGGTGTCGACACGGATAGAGGCACACTGTGCTTCGCTCCACAAGAAGGCCTGTCGCGCTACGCCATGAGAGTTGGGGGCGCAAGCGAGGCGATGGATGGTACGGTAGGGGGTGGTGTCGTCGAGCCAGAGACCACCTTCGATATAGGTGTAGGTGGGTTCGGGCTGGTTGAGCAGGGTAAAGCAGCCGATGGAGTTGCCCGCATTGTCTGTGACGATGAAGCTGATGCCTTGTGCAATGTCGTCGCGGATGGTGGTTTCGGTGGGATAGCCGTCCCACTGCGTCTGATTGCCATTGGTGCGCATGATGTTGCGCGAATGGTCAATCATCGCCATGATGGCCGGCAGGTCGTTGAGTGTGGAGGGACGGATCATGATGAAAAAAATTACTAATTAAAAATTAAGAGTCGGCTGTTAGCCGTTGTTGCCAAACTGCATGAGGTAGGCCTTAATAAAATTGTCTATTTTGCCGTCCATGACACCGGCCACGTCGGCGGTCTGGTAGTTGGTGCGGTGGTCTTTGACGCGGCGGTCGTCGAAGACGTAGCTGCGTATCTGGCTGCCCCATTCTATCTTTTTTTGGCTGGCCTTGATTTTGGCCTGTTCTTCCATGCGGTGCTGCAACTCGCGCTCGTAGAGTTGGGAACGGAGCAGACGCATGGCATTCTCTTTGTTCTTGGGCTGGTCGCGTGTTTCGGTGTTCTCGATGAGTATCTCCTCTTCGGCACCAGTGTAGGGGTCTTTGTATTGGTAGCGCAGGCGTACGCCGCTTTCGACCTTGTTGACATTCTGTCCGCCGGCTCCGCCGCTGCGGAAGGTGTCCCAGCTGAGGCGTGACATGTCGACCACGACTTCGATGGTGTCGTCGACGAGGGGTGTGACGCTGACAGATGCGAATGATGTCATGCGTTTGCCTTGTGCGTTGAAGGGGCTGACGCGCACGAGGCGGTGCACGCCGGTCTCACTCTTGAGGTAGCCAAAGGCGTATTCGCCTTCAATCTGCATGGTGACGCTCTTGATGCCTGCGCCTTCACCGTCGAGGCTGTTGGAGATGGCCACCTTGTAGTTGTGGGTTTCGGCATAGCGGATGTACATGCGCATGAGCATCTCAGCCCAGTCCTGAGCCTCCACGCCACCTGCGCCGGCATTAATGGAGAGGACGGCATCGAAACGGTCGCTTTCGCCCTGAAGCATGTTCTTGAGTTCGAGGGCTTCGACGAGGGGCTGGGTGATGTTGATCTGCTCGATGACTTCCTCTTCGGTGGCATCGCCGCTGTCGAAAAATTCTCCAAGTACCTGCAGGTCGCCACAGCTGGTGTCCACTTCGCGAAAGGCGTTGACCCACGATTTCTTGTTTTGGATGGCTTTCATCACTTTCTGAGCCTCCTTGGGGTCGTTCCAGAAGTCGGGGGCTTCGGTCTTTTGTTCTTCTTCAGCGATTTGCGACACGAGGGTGTCGATATTTAGATAGCGATGCAGCGCATCTTTGCGTGATATGAGGTCTTTGATGGTTTCGGCGGTGGTCATGTTAAGAATTAAAATTTAAATATTAAAATTTGGCTGGCACACATTTAGAATAAGGGGTAGATTTCGGGGCAGCCGGGGGTGAAGTAGGCTGCTGTGAAAGCAATGAGGATGAAGGCGAACTTGGCCCAGGAAAAGTTGTTGTGGTCGTGGTCGAAGAGGATGCTTACCGACACGTGCAACAATATGCCCACCACGACACCCATGAGCAGACTTTGCAGTATCTCGTTGTCGGGCATGAGGTAGAGGTTGCAGAGCGAACCGAGGGGGGTCATTACTGCAAAGATGGCAAGGAGTGTGAAACTTTTCCAAAAGTTGTAGCCATTGTGTATGAATAGTCCGACTAGCACTAGGGCAATGGGGATGTTGTGGAGCACGATGCCATAGAGCAGGCCTTGGTGGATGTCGCCGTCGAGGTCAATCATGGGCATACCCTCAAGGAAGGCGTGGATGCTGAGACCTATAATAAGACCCGCGACGGGGTGAACGGAGTCGTTGTGGCAGTGGCCTGAGTGGGAATGGTGTTCGTGATGGTGCTCTTCGGCCTCTTTTTCTTCCTCGCAGCATGGGCAGTGGTTGTGGCCGTGTTCGGCACCTTTGGTGAGTTGCTCAAGTAGCAGCTGGATGAGGAATCCGAGCATCACGGCTGCGGCCATCTTGAAATGGATGCCAGGTGTTACAAAACGGTACGGCTCTTCGCCAAGGAACATGTGTGGCACCAGGTTGATAAAGCAGGATGCAAACAGAAAGGCACCACCGAAGATGGTGATGTAGTTCATGGTTTTGGGACCGACATGCCGCCTGCCGGGAATGAGGGCGGTCCAAACGATGATGCCGACAATGATGAGAGCGTAGGCTAGAATAATGGTAGTTGACATAGGCACATAAAAAAAGGGTAAGCTGTTTATATCGCACCGCTACAACCAAACACCCTTGCTGTATTCCTACCCTGGGGGATTCAATGGGAGCTGGTCGTATAAGACTTACCCAATTGCAAAAGTACTAATTTTTTTGGAATTGACAAGAAAAAAAATGTATAGAATACTGTTGTTGCTGATTGTGTGAGTATTATCTTTGTGTGAGTGGGGGGAATGCTGTTTGCAAATTTGCCTAAAGACTTGTGTAGATAGATAAAATCGACCTTGATGAAAGATAAGATACGGATGAATTAGTGGATGTTTCTTTCGTTCAGTGCTTTGTGAAATTTTCTGGCGTTGGCAATGTGCTCGGCAGAGGTGGCGGCAAAGTTGTGCCTGCCGCTGAAATCCTCTTTGGCACAGAAATATAGATAGTTTGTCTTCTTGTTTTTAAGCACGGCATCGATTGAAGCGGCCGATGGGATGCATATAGGGCCGGGAGGGAGCCCAGCATTGAGGTAGGTATTGTATGGGCTGTCGGTCTTGAGCATGTCGCCTTTGATACGTCGAATGCTGAAATCTCCTACGGCATATTTGACAGTGGGGTCTGCCTGAAGTACCATGCCGATGCGGTAACGGTTGAGGTAGACGGAGGCAATGTCGGGCTTTTCCTCGTTGCAGTTGGTTTCCTCTTCGACGATGGAGGCGATGGTCATCACCTGTTCCCGGGTGAGGTTGAGGTCGGATAGGCGGTTGTCGCGCTGGCTCCAAAATTGCTCGTATTCGGAATGCATGCGTTGCACCAGTTTGGTGGGAGAAATGGTCCAATAGAATTCGTAGGTGTTCTGAGGGAACGTGGCAATGATAGTTGTTGGAGTGAGGCCGTATTGGGAACAGAAGGCTGTGTCGGTGAGTAGGTTGAGTAGGCTGTCGGCATCGAATTGCAGTTTAGAACCGAGGAATTTGCACAAGGCATCCAAGGTGCGATGTTTGTTGATAGTGATACGGACGGGGTCTTGACTGCCTGAATAGAGCTTTTGTACCAGACTGATGGTACGCATGTTGGGAGTGACGAGGTAGCTGCCCGCCTTCACATGTTTGGTGAGGCTGCGGAGGCGAGCCAGAGTGTTGAATGTGGTGTGAGAAGAAAGGCAGTGGTGAGTGTCGAGGGTGTCGCAAAGGGCTTGGTAGTCAGCATTGTCAGGGATATAGATGCGGGTGGTGTCGGAGACGGCGACACGTTGGTTTGCAAAACTATAGCCAATGCCGACGGCAATGCCGCCGAGTAGGCAGATGGCGAGAATGATGATGTAGAGGCGTTTCATGGCTTAGTTTAGTATTAATTGATAACGGTAGGTGTCGATATAGTGGTTTGAGCGGACTACCCAGTCGCGAAGGGTAGCGCAATGTTGATAGCCTGCACGTTGGAAGATATGGAGGCTGGGGGTATTGGTGGCGGCGATGTCGGCGTAGATTTGGTGGAGCGAGGTGTTGTTGATGCAGAATTGGGTGAGAGCCTGTATCATAGCGGTGCCAAAGCCTTGGCGGCGGTATTCGTTGGAGACGACGAGTCCCACGGCTGCCCGGCGGTTGACGGGGTCGTAGTTGTAGAGTTCGACACATCCCACCGGTGTGTCGGGCATGTTGTCGGGGTAGGCGTATAGTTTCAGTTCGCCGGAGGATAGGGAGGCTGTTGGGAGGGCTTTGAGTTGCATTTTGGAATAGTGTTTGATTGTTAGAGTGCTGTTGCGTCGACCACGCAAAAAAAAGTTTAACTGATTTTTTCCCAATGGGGATGGTTGTTGCTTTTGAGGATATATTGACGGAGGACGCTGTTCTCAGGACGTTGCAAATCGGGGTCGACATCAAGTAGGTCGTGAACCTCGTCGCGGGTGGCGCAGACTAGCGGCTCGTCGTCGACGAGGTCGGCAAGTTTGAGGTCGAGCATACCGCTTTGTTGCAATCCCTGCAGGTCGCCGGGCCCACGTAGACGCAGGTCGGCTTCGGCAATGGCAAAGCCGTCGGTGGTGCTGCACATAGTCTGAATGCGTTGTTGGCTGGTGTGGTTGAGGTCGGTCTTTGTCATCAGGATGCAATAGGCCTGTCCACCGCCACGACCTACGCGGCCGCGCAGCTGGTGCAGTTGGCTGAGTCCGAAGCGTTCGGCGTTTTCTATGACCATGATGGTGGCATTGGGTACATCCACTCCTACTTCGATGACGGTGGTGGAGACCATGATGTTCGTCTCGCCACGTTTGAAGCGGTCCATCTCGTAGGATTTGGCATCAGCGGGCATCTGTCCGTGAACTATGCTGAGTTGGTACTGAGGTTGAGGAAAACTGCGAGAGATGCTTTCGTAGCCGTCCATCAGGTCTTTGAGGTCTAGGCTCTCGCTTTCATTTATGAGTGGGTAGACCACGTATACCTGACGCCCCTTGGCTATTTCCTGTCGCATGAAGTGGAAGAGCTGTGCGCGGTTGGCATCGGTACCGTGTCTTGTGATGATGGGTTGGCGGCCGGGGGGCAGCTCGTCGATGACGGAGCAGTCGAGGTCGGCATAAAGGGTCATGGCAAGCGTGCGGGGTATGGGGGTGGCGGTCATGACAAGGATGTGTGGTGGGATGTTGCTTTTGCCCCATAGTTTGGAACGTTGCTCCACGCCGAAACGGTGCTGCTCGTCAATGACCACATAGCCTAGGCGTTGGAATTGCACGTCGGGTTCGATGAGTGCGTGGGTGCCGATGAGGATGTCAATCTCGCCATTAGCAAGTCGTTGCTTTATCTTTTTCTTCTGGCTGGTACGGAGCGAGCCAACCAGCAGTTCGACGGTTATGTCTTGATTAGCGAGATACTTTTGGAAGTTGGCAAAATGCTGTGTGGCCAATATCTCGGTGGGTGCCATGAGGCAGGTCTGGCAGTCGTTATCGAGGGCTATGAGGATAGTGAGCAGTGCCACGAGGGTCTTACCACTGCCCACATCGCCTTGCAGCAGGCGGTTCATCTGGCGTCCGTTGCGCATGTCGGCACGTATCTCCTTGATGACGCGCTTCTGCGCTCCCGTGAGGGGGAAGGGTAGATGATTGTTGTAAAAATTGTTGAAATGGCTGCCTACAACACCAAATACACGGCCTACAGAGTGTTGCCGCCGACTGATTCGGCTGTATTGGTAGTCGAGCTGGTGGTAGAATAGCTCCTCGAACTTCTCACGCAGCAAGGCCTGCTGCCATTCTTGTAGGGTGTCGGGATAATGGATTTTGCGCAGTGCGCTGCCACGTTCCATCAGATGGTATTTGTTCAATAAGGTGGAAGGCAGCGTTTCGGACAGATGTTGGGGAATGTGCTGTATCAAGGTGCTGGTGATGCGTGCGATAGCCTTGGTGCCGAGCCCACGATTCTTTGCCTTCTCGGTGGTGCGGTAGATGGGCAGGAAGGCATGGGTGGGACGCTCGTCGTAGAGCGATGAGGCTTCGAGGTCGGGGTGGGCTATTTGTAAGACGGAACCATACGGGGTAGGCTTGCCCATCACATTGTATATGGTGCCGGGCTTGAGGCTCTCTTTAATCCATTTGAGCCCTTGAAACCATACTAGTGTCATCATGCCAGTGCCGTCGGTAAAGGTGGCTTCCATGCGTGTGGATCGGCCCGATGTGACGGTGTGCAGGTCGTTGATACGTCCGCGGAACACAAGGTATGGCTCGTCGGCGTTGAAGTTGTCGATGGTGCTGATATGCGACCGGTCCACTATCCGAAAAGGGAAATAGTTCAGCAGGTCGCCATAGGTGTGTATGTCGAACTCCTTGGCGAGAATGTCTGCCTTGCTGGGTCCCACGCCCTTGAGGTATGAGACATTGGTGTCTAGTATGGTGCTGCTATTGTTGATGGTTCGGGTCGGTTTGGTGGGCGAGACGTTCTCGTTCCAAAGTTGAACTGATGTCTTGGTGTTCGGTGTCGGAGAGTAGGATGACAGTTTCGATGGTGGGGTCGAGAGAGTGGTTGACAGCCGCCACAGTCTGTTCGTAGGCAAAGTCTTTTGCGTTGCGAATGCCACGCAGGATGAATTGTGCCCCCACACGACGGCAGAGGTCTACCGTCATGTAGGAATAGGTCAGCACTTCGATGCGGGTCTCGTCGGGAAAGAAGTCTCGCACGCGCCGAAGCCGCTCCTCGGGTGTAAACATATATTTTTTGTCGGTATTGACTCCGATGGCGATATACACTTTGTCGAATAGTGCTAGCGCACGACGGACAATGGCCTCGTGTCCGCTGGTGAAGGGGTCGAACGAACCGGGAAAAACCGCTTTCTTCATCATCTCCGTCTTTTCTTGTTAGGTTTTGAATGGGTGTAGCGGTTGTCCTCGCCAAACTGCCAGAGTAGTCGGATTGTGACGGAAGAGCCGTAGAAGTTGTTTGAAAAAGTGTTGCCGGCAAATTGGTAGTGCCAGTCGCGCTTGATGGGGATGATGGAGTATTGGTAGCGGGCACTGAATTGTAGCCCTTTCCAGATGTTGAACCGAAACTCCGCTGCCGCAGCCAAGTCATTCTTGAGAAATGACATGTCGGTAGTGTCGGGTACGAAATAGTTGGGATTGAAAACAATGGTGTCATGTGGCTGGCTCACCAAACGGCTGTAAACCAGTCCTACCCCGATACGCAGTCCTCCGTAGTGGTCGTGGTAGAAGAAGGTGATGGGAATGTCGGCATAATGGAGGTTGAGCCGGATATTGTAGAAGTTCTCGTTGCTGTGTCTGTTGTTGTATATCCCGCGGCACGAATAGCCGGTCTCTATTGCCAGACTCCAAGTGTCGTTGTTGTCGAGGTCGGCCATGGCACCCACACCGCCAATTAGTCCCCAATGGTCGAAACCTTTCAATTCGTCGCCCTCCACCTGGGAGGTGATGGCACCGGCAAAGCCATAGCCGTGGAAGCGTTGTGCCTGCATCGTTATCGACGCAAGCAGGAGGAGCAGTATCGTCAGTGTTTGTTTCATGGCTGAGGCTATATGGAAAAGATGTTTTTGTATAGGATTTGGAGGTCGGTGGAGAGTTTGTAATTGCGTAGGTAGCGAAGTTGCAGACGCTGTTTCAGCTCGGGACTGAGCGAGGCACTACGCTGGGGCAGCGCGTCTTCGGGAGCGAAGATACCGCTGTGGGTGTTGGCATGTGCCGTTCCCACCCAGCTCTTTTTTCCTGTGAGCACCTGCCAACAGTGGGCATAGTAGTGTCGCTTGTGTCGCTGGAATGGCAGCAGGATGGGAGAGAGGACAATCAGTATTAGGGCACTGGACATGTCGAAGAGACGTTTGTTGCGTCGGTTGAGCGGGTCGGCAATGGTACGCAGCTCTTCGGTGTAGAGGTCTTCGGTGCGGTGAATGCTGTTGCTGCCAATGATGAAGTCGCTGTCCGTGGGAGCTATCTTGTATTCCACCTGTCGGTGCTTGCCCGGCACGCTGCCCAGACGGGTCATAAGGTTGATAATCTCCTGGATGGGGATATCTTTGCTACAGAATATCACCTCGTCGGCATTGTAGTATCGGATGGTGTCGTTCAGCCTGACGACATCGGGGTTGCTATCAGCGAATGTTTCAATGCGTGTGTTGCCTATCGTTTGATACAGTTGGCTCACACGCTGTATCTCTTCTTTGCTGCCGACGATGACGCAAGTACGTGACCGTAGCGGTCTCAGGTTGAATCCTGGAATGCGTAGCAGGCTGAGCAGCCCGCGGATGCCCAACGTGGCCACCAGTGTCCATGCGCAGCCCAATAGTAGCAGCACTCTCGAGTAGCGTTGGCTCTCGTCGAGGAGCGAGTAGAACACCAGCAGCAATCCGCAGCCGATAGCCATTCCCTTGATGATGCGGCCTAATTTGACAGGCTTTTCATATCCTCCATACAGCCAGCTGCATAGCATCAGCACAAGGATATAAATAGGAATCACTACCCAGGTGTATTGTGGAGGGTAGTATGCGGCATTGGCAGCCCAGTGGGTCGCCCATATATGCTTGATGGCGACAAATCCGCCAAAGGCAACGCCCAAATCCGCCAAAGGCAGTGCCACTGCTTGTGCCACCCGTTTCAGCCAGGCCAATCCGGCTCGTACCCAGATGGCTATGTGTAGCAGCAGGTTGAACCAACGGGCCTTGCTGTCGGTAAAATAGTGCTGCACAAATATCGACATGGCATTGTAGAACGTGTAAACATAGTTCATGCTGCCATGTTTGGTGCTTTCGCCCTTGTAGTGAATGATACGGGCGGTGGGATAGTAGTAGTTCTCGTAGCCGGCCATTTTGATACGCCACGAGAAGTCGATGTCCTCGCCGTACATGAAATACGACTCGTCCAAGAGTCCCACCTTGTCCAGTGCCGCGCGGCTAATCATTAGGAATGCGCCGGGCAGGATGTCGATAGGATTGGATGCCTCGTCGTCGAGGTGTCCCATGTAGTATGCTGCTATGCGGCGGTTGTGTGGGAATAGGCGTATCAGTCCGCTGATTTTGAAGAAGGCAGCCTCAGGAGTGGGAAATCCACGCTTGCTCTCCTTCAGGTACGTCCCCTCGCCATTAATCATCTTCACACCCAGCCCGCCACAGTCGGGGTGGGTGGCAAAGAATTCCACGCATTTGCGCAGCGTGTCGTGCTCCACTACGGTGTCGGGGTTGAGCAGCAGAATCAAGTCGCCCGAGCATTGGCGCAAAGCTTGGTTGTTGGCTTTGGCAAAACCCACGTTGTCGTGGTTGGCAATCAGGTGAACCTGAGGGTATTTCTCCCTCATCATCTCCACCGACCCATCCACCGATGCGTTGTCCACCACATACACCTCCAGCTCGATGCTTTCGGGCGAGGTGCTCCCTTCTGCACAACAACCGTCTTCCGCGATCAGGAGATTGGAACCAAACACCGACTCCAAGCACTGCTCGAGGAAGTACTTAACGTTGTAGTTGACTATGACTATGCTCAGTTTCAACTCTCAGTCTTCTTCTTTCTGCCACGGGGCTTTTTCTCTCCTGCCGCTTCGATTATCGCGATAGCCTCTTCGACAGTTAGTTTCAGCGGGTCGAGATTCTTGGGTATGCGGTAGTTCTCGTTGCGGTAGATCAGATAGGGACCGTAGCGTCCGATGTTCGTGCCCACCGTCTCGCCCTCATGCTCGCCAATGACGTGGGGATACAGGGCGCGCAGACGTTCTTTTTCAGCCTCGGCGATACGCTTGTTCTTGATAATCTCAATGCAGCGGTCGAGGTCCACCTCGTAGGGGTCGTCGTTTTTGGAAAGGGAATAGAACTTATTGTCCAACCGCACGTAGGGGCCAAACTTGCCGATGCTGACAATCACGTCGTGACCCTCAAACTCGCCCACCGTTCTGGGCAGTTCGAATAGGGCGAGGGCATCTTCGAGCGTGATAGTTTCAATGCTCTGGCCTTTCTTCATGCTGGCGAACTTGGGCTTCTCGTCGTTAGAGGTGTCGCCCAGCTGCACCAGCGTGCCGTAGCGGCCTATCTTGGCATACACGTTGCGTCCGCTCTTGGGGTCCACGCCTATCAGTCGGCTGCCGCTGGTGCGGTGGCTCGTCTGCTGGGTGAGGCGGATGTTCTTGTGGAAGGGGACGTAGAATTTGTCCACCACCTTGCGCCACTGTTTCTTGCCGGTGGCAATGTCGTCAAAGTCCTTCTCCACCATGGCGGTGAAGTTGTAGTCCACTATGTCGGAGAAATGTTCCATCAGGAAGGCGTTGACCACACTTCCGATGTCGGTGGGGAACAGCTTGCCCTTCTCCGAACCAGTTTTCTTGATTCGCTTTTCGGTGTGTATGTTGTCGTCTTTGAGCACGATGGCTGTGCACTCCACCTCCTTGGGCTCGCGGTCTTCCTTGATGACATATTCGCGTTTCAGAATGGTGCTGATGGTGGGCGCGTAGGTCGACGGGCGGCCGATACCCAGCTCTTCCAACTTATTGATAAGGCTTGCTTCCGTGTAGCGGGGCGGATGTTGGGTGTGGTGCTCTGTTGCCTCGGCAACGTCGAGGTTCAGCAGCATACCCTCCACCACCTTGGGCAGCGTGCGTCCGCTGTTGTCGCCGTCGTCGGGTTCGTCGTCGGTCGACTCCATGTATACTTTCAAGAAGCCGTCGAAACGCACCTGTTCGCCCTGGCAGACAAAGTGGTCTTCATGTCCGCTGATGCTGATTTCCACGGTGGTCTTCTCCATCTCGGCATCGGCCATCTGCGAGGCAATGGCACGTTTCCAAATCAGCTCATACAGGCGACGCTGGGCGGTATCTGCATTGATGGTCACGTCCTCCATATAGGTCGGGCGGATAGCCTCGTGTGCCTCCTGAGCCCCTTTTGTCTTGGTCTGGTAGCGGCGGGTCTTCACGTAGTTCTCACCATACAGCTTAGTGATTTCGGTCTTCGCCATGTTCAAGGCCAAGTCGCTCAGGTTCACGCTGTCGGTACGCATGTAGGTGATGAATCCGTTCTCATACAGCTGCTGCGCTATCTGCATGGTGCGGGCCACGCTGTAGCCCAGCTTGCGGCTTGCCTCCTGCTGCAGGGTGGAGGTGGTGAATGGTGGTGCGGGAGAACGCTTGGCAGGCCGTGTGTCGATGGTCTGCACCTTGTATGAACAGCCTATCAGGCTCTTCACAAACTCTTCCGCCTCCTGCTCAGAGTCGAACCGGCGGCTCAACTCGGCCACCACCTGTGTGCGTCCGCTGGCGGGGTGGAACTGTGCCGTGACACGGAAGTAGTTTTGGCTTACGAAGTTCTTTATCTCCTCCTCGCGCTCCACTATTAGTCTCACCGCCACACTCTGCACACGTCCGGCACTCAGCGCAGGCTTGATTTTAGCCCACAGTATGGGGCTGATTTCGTAGCCTACCAGACGGTCCAGCACACGCCGGGCCTGCTGTGCGTCCACCAGATTCATGTCGATGCCGCGCGGGTTCTCGATGGCGTGAAGAATGGCGTTCTTTGTAATTTCGTTAAACACAATGCGCTTGGTCTTTTCAGGATTGAGCTTCAGCGTCTCCTGCAGGTGCCAGGCAATGGCCTCTCCCTCGCGGTCCTCATCAGATGCCAGCCACACCACGTCGGCATCCTTCACAGCCTTCTTCAGCTCCGCCACCAGCTTGTGCTTCTCTTCGGTAATCTGGTACTCGGGCTCGTACTGGTTCTCGATGTCGATGCTCATTTCTTTTTTTGCCAAGTCGCGGATATGGCCTTGGCTCGACTTGACCACATAGCCTTCCCCCAAGAACTCCTCAATCTTTTTTGCCTTGGAGGGCGACTCTACTATCACTAGGTTTTTCATATATTATGTTTCTCTATTTCCTTATTATATATTATATATTGTACGCGTGAAAGATTTTGCAAAGTAACGCATTTTTTCTGACATATAAGAAAATTAAAAATTAAAAATTATAATTTAAGAGGACTCGTGGGGGCTGGTATGTGCATATTATTAGCCTTATAGCCCATTTTAATTATTAAATTTTAATGCTTAATTCACCACGACACTCCCCGCTTCACCAGCCACGCCTGCGCGTCTTTGTTGCCCAATCTTGCCGCCTTTTTGTAGGCTGTCTGCTCCTTTCTCTCGCCTTTTTTCTGCTTGCCGTACAGCTCGGCAAGGTACATATAGGTCTCGGGGTCGGTCTTGCATATGTCAGTCGAGCGGATGAAACTCTGTATCGCCTTGTCGTACTTGCCCCAGTCTATATACGCCTTGCCCATATACTTGTATGCCGTCGCGTCGTTGGGGCGGATGTTGAGGGCGCGCTTGTGATAGGCTATCGCCTGGTCGTAATGTCCTTCGCTGCAGTAGAGTGTGCCGATGCGGTTCAACGTGGGTGTATGCAGGCTGTCGTATTCCAATATCTGCTTGTAGCAGGCCAAGGCTTTCGTGTTGTCCTTCCTCATGCGGTAGGCGTAGGCCAAGGCGGTGTAGAGCCGTATGTTGCGCGGATTGCGACGCAGACCCTGTTTCAGCAGCTTGATGGCCATCTCCTGGCTGTTGCGCATGCAATACAGTGTGCCTAGGTTGAAGTAAGCATCGGCCAGCGTGCTGTCCAGCTGTATCGCCTTCTTGAAATGCCGCATCGCCTCGGTGTGGTTGCCCTTGCGGAACTGGATGTAACCCATCACATTCTCTCCGCGGGCAAACTTGGGATTGCTCCGCAGGGCGCGGTTGGCCCATGCGATGGCGTTGATATGCTGGTCGCGCTCCGTCTCCACGTATGCCATCATCGTCTTGGCCAGTGCCGAAGCGGTGTCCAGCTCTATGGCACGTTGGGCGCAGTGGCTTGCGCTGTCCAGGTCGTGCAATTGTATGAGGCAGAAAGCCTGATGTGCCAGTGCCTCCGACGTGCCCGACTGGTTCAGCAGCATGATGGCCTCGTCGTAGTATTCCTTCTGCTCCATCAGTATGCCCAGCAGCCGTTGCGTCTCTCCCGTGGGGTCCCCCTCGGCGGTCTCTAGGGCGCGGCGGTAGTAGCGTTCCGCCAGTTCGGGCAGGCCAATCTTCTCGGCATTGAGGCCTTTTTCCCTCAGCTGTGTGGCGGTGAGGTTGTTCTCATCCTCCTGTGCCACGACGCTGGTCGTCGCAAACACTGCCAACAGGCAGCAAATCAGTATCTTTTTCATCACTTGTTTCATTTCTTCAACAATCTAATTCAAACGTGGATTTATTTGGCAGCAACGAGTTGAAGGCTTCGATTATGAGTTTTGTGCTATTGTCAAAGTCAGTGTTTTTCTTAGTGTCATTTATGCATATTTGTGGTATCGCTCCATTTCTTATGAGTTTACATATCCATGGTGTGTTTTTTGGGGTGATTGTAATATTTTGGCCCAATCGTTCCTTGCGAGTTGGATAAAACTGTCCTTTAGCCTGATTCCATGCACATAGCAGCCATGGATTTACACCGTCGTCGCTACGAAACCGGTGCATTGAAGTCTGGTCTAATACTTCGGGAAGCAGATCCCATATTTCCTGCAATGTCGACTTCAATTGCGGTGACGCCAAATGACCGTAAGGACTCACCGGCAACGAATGGTTGGCCATATAGCACAATAGGTTCTTTGCAGCCCTATGGAAGCCCAATTCCTTTATGTTGAACCATTTATTCCAATTCTTTGATATCGATTTCTTGGTGTTAAAGCTTGTTTTTACAACACAATAATCATTGAAAACCGTCCGGCTCCAATTGTTGTACCCTATTAGATTTGTGTATCTTAAATCGGTGTCTATCACGGGTAGGCCATGCTTAAAGAAGTAATCGGGCTCTACTGGTTGAAGCAATAGTGTATCGTCGTCAAAAAAGGCAAACCGCTCGGACAACTCTTCTATTCTGTGTACGTTCAACCCAATAGCCCGTGAACTGAAGGTGGGTAGATATTGGGGAGGCATATAGTCTTTATGGTCCACCAAGTGCAGTTTCGGATGTGCCACGTTCAGCCATGCGGGCCGTTGTCCGCAGGTGACAAAGTGTATCTGGTTCACCCATGGGGCAAACTTCTCCACGCTGCGGAACCAATATCTCAGCAGTCCGTTGTCCCGAAAACGGCAGTCTGCGGTCGAGTCATCTATGATAGGTGTATCTTTCAGTTCTATTTTCTCGTATTTCCTCTTCTCCTCCCGCCATGCCGCATCAGCCTCATCCACCCATGTAATGACGAAGTCAATCTTTTCCATATATCAGTTTTTGATAATAAAGTATTCTAGTAACGCACAAATTGTAATAAAATTGCCCAGAGTAATAATGTTTTGATAAATCCACTTGATTTATAGATGAATAAAAAACACTGGAATACCTACCCCGCTTGTCCGACAACCGCTACCGTTGCCCCCATAGTAAAATTTTGGCACCCAGTTACCGCATCCTACCGATTCTTACGGTTCCCTACTGATTTGTACCGATTCTTACCGATTGTCCTGTTCTTCAAGGCTCCTAGAGCGGCAATCGAGCAATGAAGTATCGTTGCTAATTTCATTGTCGGTGGGAGTCTCTAGGTGGTTGCATAGGGGAGAGTCGGGAGGATTATTGCTGTTTTCGGCAAGCCGGATGCTGACGGACATGTTCGTCTGCTGAGGCGAGAACGCGACTGATGAAATCAAACTTTTTTCTGCCAGTTCAAATATTATTCGTATATTTGCAGGTAGAAATGGGTGATAATATGGACGAGCAGCTGACCAAACAGATATGTGGCTATTTTGCAACCCAGCCGGTGCTAAAGGCGTGGGTATTTGGCTCGTACGCCCGTGGAGACCAGCGCGAAGACAGAGATATCGACCTCCTCGTGCAGTTCGACCACGAACATGCAAAAATAGGATTATTCAAGTATTCTGACATGATTATCGACCTAGAAAACCTACTTCACCGTGAAGTGGATTTAGCAGAAGATGGTGCGTTGCTGCCTTTCGCTGAACGTACTGCTAACAAGGATAAAAAGTTGATTTATGAGAGAGCTAGTGCGTGATCCAGGGCGTTTGGAGCATATCCTTATGGCGGTAGATCATATTACATGGTGAGCAATATCGTTGTACGGACTGTGGCTAACAGCGATATACCTAACTAAAGTTTGACAAGTAAATTTAGGTACATGTCCTTCGTTTTTGTATTGTGATAGATTGCTTGTCAAAACGGCCTGAAGGGCCACCACACCTGTAGCCCAAGGCACCGCCTTGGGTGGACGGTGTATGCGGCTGACGCCCTGAAGGGGCAGAAGCGTGATTCTTTTGCCCTTTCAGGGCGTAGATAGCATGTCCGCTAATACCCAGGGCGTTGCCCTGGGCTAATTGTTTTTTGGTCTTTCAGGCCGTTAATCTCCTAGGGATTGTCTTGTCAAGACAGCGTACTATATCGAACTACAGCGAAAAAAACACTTGTCAAACTTTAGTACCTAATGCTTAACCAACAATACAACGTCTGCTTGATGAATCAAAAGAGGTTGATAGGTGCATGTGTTGGGCCATAGAATTAAAAATAACGCCCCGCGGAGCGGGGCGTTATTAGTTGTTATTAATCCTAAAAATCAAAGAGTTGGCATTATTTGACAAAAGATTGATGACCTCTGATTTTCATTTGCAAAAGTACTATGTTTTGCGGAGGTGGCAGATAACGATTGTCGGTGATTTTTAGGATGGGGGTAGCTAGTTGTAGGGAGGGGGAGGGAAATTGAAAGGTGAAAATAGGATACATACCCCGGCCTCGCGGCCACCCCTCTCAAGAGGGGACGGCTGGCGCGTCACATGCTTTCAATTTTCAACATTCAATTTTCAATTTTCAACTTTCTAGACCATTTGTTCGATGTTCCACGCAAATGCTCTGATGCCTTAGGGCTCGTTATCAGACCATTTGTTCGACGTTCCACACAAAAGCTCTGATGCCGACTTCCTCGTTGCGCTTGTCGAGCTTGCGGACGGCGAGGAGGATGGATTCGACCTTGTCGTCGTCGACGACGGTCATGATGGCGTTGTTCATTTCGGGCCATGTGTGGGTGCCGCGATGGGGGTCGCCGTTGATGTGGCCACGGCCTTGTACGTTTTCCCAGAAGGTGAAGCCACGGATGGAGAGGGTGTCGAGCAGGTATTCGACACGCTCGTTGTTGGCTTGGTTGTAGACTATGAGGATTGATTTCATTGTTTGATAGGTTAGAGGTTAGGGGTTAGAGGTTAGGGGCGGCAGCTACTCTCAAAGCTAACCCCTAACCTCTAACCTTTTATTCATTTAAATCGATGTTCATGAATACGAATTTCTTGCGGATTTTCTCCTGACGCTCCATGTCGCCACGGCGGTTGAAGGCTCCGTAGAGGACGGGGACGACGAGGAGGGTGACGAAGGTGGAGACGGTGAGGCCGCCGATGACGACGAGGCCCATGGTGGTCCACATCTCGGAGCCTTCGCTGCGCGAGGTGGCCATGGGTATCATGCCGAGGATGGTGGTGAAGGCGGTCATAAGGACGGGACGCAGACGGCTCTGTCCGCTGATGGCGATGGCTTCGTAGAGCGGGATGCCGCGCTCGCGCATGAGGTTGATGTAGTCGACGAGCACGATACCGTTCTTAACCACGATGCCGATGAGGAGCACGAGTCCGAGCATACCAATCATGTCGAGGTTCTGCCCGGTGACGAGCATCATGAGGATGACGCCGGTGAGGGCGAAGGGTATGGAGGAGATGATGATGGCGGGCTTGCCGAAGCTCTCGAACTGCGACGCCATGACGATGTAGACGAGCATGAGGATGAGGGCGGCAAGGAGGCCCATGTCGCGCGAGGAGTCTTGCTGGTCTTTGTAGTTACCGGCGAGGTCGACGTGGATGTCGGCAGGGATGCCCATGTCGTCAATTTCTTTTTGGACGCTCTGTGCCAGTTCTTGCAGAGAGGTCTTGTAGGGCATGACGGTGATGGTGAGGTAGCGTTGGCGGTTTTTGCGCTCGATGGTGGGCGGGCACCAGTATTCTTCGATGGTGGCGAGCTCTTCGAGCTTGATGATGCTGCCCGTGGGGGTGGGGATGGAGAGCTGCTCGATGTCGGTGATGGAGGAGCGGTACTCTTCCTTGAGGCGGACGACGATGTTGTATTCCTCGCCGTCTTCCTTGAGGTAGCCGGCGGACATGCCGTTGACGCGGTTGCGGACGTACATGGCGACGGTGGAACCGTTGAGGCCGTGGCGGGAGAGTTTCTCCTTGTCGAAGGTGATTTTCAGCTCGGCACGGTCTTCGTCGCGGCTAATCTTGGTGTCGCGGGCACCGCGAACGTTGTCCATGATGCGCTGGCGCAGGTCGTTGGCGTAGGCGGTGGTCTGGTTGAAGTCGTAGCCGTAGATTTCGACTGAGAGTGAGTTGTTGCTGCCGCCGCCCATCATGCCGCCTTGGTTGACTTGGAAGGTGACCAGTTCGGGATATTCGGCAAAGCACTGGCGCAGCTGTTCCTGCATCTCGAAGATAGTCTTCTTGCGGTCGTACTTCTTGGTGCAGCGGACGGACATGGAGATTTTGTTGTTGGTGGTGCTGTTGAAGAGGGCTGACATGCCGGCGTCGTCGTTGGAGCCTGCCGAGGTGGAGACGACGAGGACGTCGTCGCCGAGGATGCGGTAGATGTCGTCCTCCATGCGGCGGGCGGTCTTGAGGGTCTCTTCAATGCGGGTGCCGCGCTGGAGCTCGGCAGTGATGCTCATGCGGCCGTTGTCCTGTTCCTTCATGAAGTCCATGCCGATGGCACCGGTGACGATGGGGATAAGAGACACGATGAAGAGGGCCGCGAAGAAGAGCAGGGTGACGAGTTTGTGGCGTAGGCACCAGCGGAGGAGGTTGGCGTAGGCGGCATCGACGGCGGCAAAGGCGCGACCGATGGTCTTTTCGTAGGTGAAGCGTTTGCTCTCGGCTTTGGCCTCGGCCTCTTCGCGTGCTTCTTTGGTAAGATAGAAGGGCTTTTCCTTCAACATCTTGGACGATAGCATGGGGATGAGGGTGATGGCGGCGGTGGTGGAGACACAGACGACGATGGTGACAATCCAGCCCAACTCCTTGAAGTAGATGCCCATCATGCCGGGCAGCATGGTGAGCGGCACGAAGACGGCCACAAGCACCAGCGTGGTGGCAATGACGGAGGTCCAGACCTCGTTGGTGGCGCAGATGGCCGCTTCGCGTGGGTTCTCGCCACGCTCGATGTGCTTGGTAATATTCTCCAACACCACGATGGCATCGTCGACGACCATACCGATGGCGACGGTGAGGGAGGCGAGGGAGATGATATTGAGCGAGCTGTCGGCTATGAGCAGGTAGATGAACGAGGTGACGAGGGAGATGGGGATGGTGAGGGCGATGATGACGGTGCTACGCCAGTTGCCGAGGAACACGAGCACCACCAGCACCACGAAGAGGAGCGCGTAGAAAATGCTTTCGGTGAGGCCGTTGATGGCGTTGATGATTTCTTCGGAACCGTCTCGGACGAGGGTCATCTCAATGTCGGGGGGCAGGGTCTTCTTTATCTTCTCCATCTCAGCCTTCACCCCACGGGTGATGGCAACGGTGTTGGCACCGGTCTGCTTGGAAATGATGAGACGTGCGCCGTCCTGACGGTTGATTTTCTCGTCGAGCGAGAGGTCCTTGATGGTGTCGCGCACGGTGGCGAGGTCGCGCACGAAGACCTGCTTGCCAGTGGCGGTGGTGGCGACGGCGATGTCGTTGATTTCGGAGCTTTCGACATATTCGCCCTTGACGCGCATTTGGTATTGCTCCTTACCCATCTTGACGGTGCCGGAGGCGAGGTCGAGATTGTTGGCACTGATGGCGTTGCCCACCTGCTCAAGGCTGATGCCGTATGCATCGAGCTGCTTGGGGTCGAGGTCGATGTAGACGTACCGCTCGGGTGCACCGCTGAGGGTGATGTTGCCGATGCCGTCGACGCGGTTGAGCACATTGACCACGTTGTCCTCGAGTATGCGGTCCAATCCCGAATAGCTCTCCTTGGCGGTGAAGCCATACACTAGGATGGGCATGGCACTGGAGTTGAGTTTCAGAATCATGGGACGCGACACGCCGTCGGGCAGGTTGTCGTAGAGGAGGTCGACGTAGGAGCGGATGTCGTTCAATGCCTCGTCGATGTCGGAACCCCACTCGAACTCGAGGGTGACGACGGAGATGTTGTCCTTGGAGGTGGAGGTGAGGTTTTTGAGACCGTCGACCGAGTTGAGCGAGTTCTCGATAATTTTGGTGATATTGGTCTCTATTTCGCTGGCGTTGGCACCGGCGTAGGTGGTCATGACGGTGACGTAGGGCGGGTCCATCTCAGGCATCTGGTCAATGGGAAGCCGTGAGAGGGAAAAAAGCCCCAACACAATGACCGCCACAAATATTAAGCCCGTAGTGATAGGCTTATTGATAGCTGTTTTGTAAATGGCCATGTCTTAAATTGAAAATTGAAAATTGAAAATTGAAATTATTATTCCAAGTTTTCTCCTTTCAGGTTATTATTATTTAGTTTTTTTATACTGGTGATAATTGATGTGAGGAGTGCAATGATTTCTTTGACATCGTTGTTCATTGATGCGTACTCGTTCTCATCAATGATGTTTGATAGGGAAAGAACTTCGAGCCAATATTGTGTCTCGTCGGCTTCCTTCAGGGCAATTGAAAGTTTGTGTACATAATCCGAACGTCTTTCGGCATTCTTGCTTTCGCGGATATTAGCACCAATGCTGGTACCGCTGCGCAAGATTTGTTTACTGATGACAAACTCTTTTTTGTTGTCGCAAAGGAAATTGTAGGATTTTACAGTGCGGGCAGCAAAACTATGACTTTTGTCATATAACATGATGCCTGTCATCGTTCGGATATAATTTCAATTTTCAATTTTCACCTTCCACTATTTCAAGTTTACTTCCGTCGACTAGGCGGGCTTGGCCGGTGACGACGAGCTGGTCGCCTTCCTTGAGGTCGCCGGGGATGACGGGCATGATTTCAATGCGGTCGTCGAAACGTTGTCCGAGGGTGACGGCGACGCGGTGGGCGGTGCCGTCCTGGTTGGTGAACACGTAGCGGTCGTTGCTGCCGGTCAGCTTCAACACGCTCTGGTATGGCACCACAATGGCGTCAATCTCGCCGAGCGAAAGGGTGGTGCGGACAAACATGCCGGGGCGGATTTTTTCGTTGCCATTGGGGATGTTCAGCTTAGCCTGGAAGGTGTGGCTGGTGGGGTCGATGGTGGGATAGACAATCTCGATGGTGGCGGGGAAGACCTTGTCGGGATAGATGTCGCTATAGACATCCACCTTCATGCCCTGTTTGACCAACGGGAAGTAGCTCTCGGGGATGTTGATGATGGCCTTGAGACGGCTGATTTGGGTGAGAGTGAGGATGGGGGCCCCGGTGTACATCTCACCGTCCTCGTAGTTCTTAGCACTGATGACGCCGGCAAACTGGGCCTTGACGAAGGTGTTCTCGTTCTGGAAGCGTTCGGTCTCAACCAACTGGTCGTAGCCGGCCTTGGTTTGATCGTAGACCTGCTGGCTGATGCTGCCCGAGGCCTTCAGGGCGGTAACGCGGTCGAGCTCGGTCTTGGTGCTGTTGAGGTTGATACGGGTGGTATTGAGCTGGGTCTGGTCCATACGCACCAGTATGGAACCTTTCTGCACACGGCTGCCTACCTGCACGTAGATGTGCTCGATATGGCCGGTGATGCTGGGAGAGATGTTCATGGTCTCGTAGCCTTCCAGTGTGGAGGAGAGCTCCAACTGCTTGGCTATGCGCTCGCTCTGCAGCGTTTGCACTTTTACTTTCTCAGCCTCTTTCTTGGTAGTGGTGGCTTGGTGGGTTTCGCTCTTGCCGCCACAGGCTGCCATGGCGGTCACGGCAAGGAGTAGGACGGTGGTTCTAACTATCTTGTTCATTATGTTGTGTTTGTTGTTTAAAAGTTGATGATTAAGTTCGATTTTATTTGTTCAATCCTGCGCCCATCAGGTTTTCGAGAGCCACTTGTGCCTGCACCACGGTGAGCACGGCCTGGATGTAGTTGCTCTGTGCTGTGATGATGTCGGTGCTGGCGTTTGTGACCTCTAGGTTGCTGGCGTGGCCGTAGGAGTATTTCTCGGTGACGTTTTGGAACACGCGACGGGTGACATCAAGGTTCTGACGTTGTATCTGGTAGCCCTCGATGGCTGACACGAGGTCGTAGCGCAGCTGGTTGTACTGCACCTTAAGACCGTCTTCGGCTTGCTGCTTGCTGTTGAGGGTCTCTTGAAGGTCAATCTTAGCACCCTTTATTTTGGCCATGCGCGTGCCACTTTGGAATAGAGGCAGGCTCACGCTGGCACCTATCATGTTGGGCGGGGTCATGTTGAAACCGGCATCTTTGCCGAAATAGGTCTTATCGCTGTATTGGTAGTAGGCCGAGATGGTAGGGGTGAAGTCCATCCACGCTAGGGTCACCTGTTTGCGCGAGAGGCGTTCGTTTTGCTGCAACAGCTGGTAGTCGAAGTTATCCTCGATGTGGAAGTCGCCCATGGTCAGCTGTGCGGCATAGTCGATGTCGAGCACCTTTTCGAGCGGCGTGGTCAGCACTATCTTCGCATCCACATCGGTACCCAGTAACAGCACCAGAGAGTTGTAGAGCATCTTCAACGTCCGCTTGGTGGAGTTGAGGCTGTTCTGCATCGAGGCTACCTGTACGTTCAGTTTGTCGGCGGTGATCTGCTCCGAGGCACCTGCCAGCACGCTCGCCTCGGTGGTGGCAAGCAGTTGCTGCATGTTCATCAGGCTGGTGTCGAGCAGCTTCACCGTCTGCTCCATAATGAGGATGGAGGTGTAGGTAGTCTTGACGTTGGTGCGGGTGGTGAACTCCGACTGGCTGTGTGAGATGTTGGCCATGTTGATGGCAATGTCGTTGAGTATCGTGCCGATAATCTGTGCGCCCGTAAGGGCAATAGAGGCGGTGATGCTGAATGTGCCGCTGGGGTTCATCGGGATGCTTGTTGAGGTCTCCTCGGTATTGCCGCTCGAAGGAAAGGAGATAGCAAAGGTCTGTCCACCGATAGTGATTGAGTCAGGCAGCATCGAGCCCACCGAGCTCCGTCCGCCGAAGTTCATCTCGTAACCGCACATGTTTTGATAGTCGAAGCCAGCCTTCACCTGCGGCAACAAAGTCGACAGCGTCTGCCAGCGGGTGGCTTCCGCCTTCTTCACGTTCAGTGCCGCGTTTTGCAGGGCGTAGTTGTGTTCGACAGCGTACTGTTGGGCCTCCTCTAGCGACAGGCGCATGACGGTAGACTGCGCGTGGGCAGGGGAAGGTAAAAGGTAAAAACTAAAAACTAAAAGGAGAATGATTGTTTTTTTCATTTGTATGGACTTTTTTAGTTTTTACTTTTTTTCCTCTCGGGGATAGGGGTGATGTTGGTTTTGGCGACTTTGATGCGGGTTCCAGGAGCAATCTCAAGCACGGCCTGTGCCGCATCGGTGCTGACAATGGTGGCGTGGATGCCGCCCGTAGTCATAATGCGATCGCCGGCCTTCAGGCTGTCGCGATAGTCTGCCTCCTTCTTGGCCTGCTGGCTCTGGGGACGGATCATAAAGAAATAGAATACAGCAATCATCGCCACAAACATAATGGCGGTCTTCCATCCAGTAGAAATGTCTAGCAATAGCATAAGGGTATGTGTTATTTTTTTTGTTTAAATACAATAATTGTGGCTTCTAGCCGTTGTTTGAAATATCAATAACGCAAAAAATGGTAAAATATTGTGAACTTTTTTATTCTTTTCTTAAAATAGGCACTTTCACTATTGGAGGAGGCTACGCCATGATACCGCTGATGGAGCAGGAACTGGTGGACCGCCGCCAGTGGATGAGCCGTGAGGAGTTTCTCGACCAATTGGCTCTTTCCCAGTCGATGCCGGGTGTTTTAGCCGTCAATATGGCTACGGGATTGGGCTACCGTCTGCGCGGTTCGCGCGGTGCTGCCTCCGCCATTGCGGGCAACATAGTCATGCCTATCGTCTTCATTCTGATATTGGCAATGCTGTTCCGATATTTCCGCGACAATGTCTATATAGAGCGTTTCTTCATGGGTGTGCGTCCTGCCGTGGTGGCCCTCATTGCCGCACCAGTGTTCCGCCTTGCCCAGTCGGCGAAAATTACATGGGCTACTTGCTGGATACCTATCCTTTCTGCACTGTTGATATGGCTCTTCGATGTCAGCCCCATCCTCGTTATTTTGGCTGCAATCATTCTCGGTTTCGCCTATGGCAGATTGAAATTAAAAATTAAAAATTAAAATTTATCTGGTTGCGGCAGCAATTCTCAATTCTCAATTCTCAATTCTCAATGGTCTTCCTACAGCTCTTTTGGACATTCCTTAAAATCGGACTCTTCACCTTCGGTGGCGGCTACGCCATGATAGCCCTCATACAAAGCGAAGTGACAGTCAACCACGCGTGGCTCACACCGCAGGAGTTCACCGACATCCTCGCCGTCAGCCAGATGACCCCCGGTCCTGTGGGCATCAACACCGCAACCTATACGGGCTATACTGCCGTGCTCAACGCTGGCTACGACACATGGCTGGCGGTGCTGGGGGCATTGATAGCCTCCTCGGCTGTCATCTTGCTGCCCGTAGTGCTGATGGTCGTTGCTGTCGTGTTTCTTAAAAAGATGCAGGGCAATAAGGATGTTGACAATATTTTCCGTGTTTTACGCATGGTGGTGGTGGGTCTGATAGCCGCGGCGGCCTTGCAGCTGCTCACGGTCGACAGTTTTGGTCAGCCAGCCCTCTCACTCCAGTTCATCCTCAGCATTCTTCTCTTCGTCGGAGTGTTTGTCCTCTCGCTCCGGCGCGTCAGTCCCATTCTCCTCATCCTCGCCGCGGGAGTCCTCGGCATACTCCTATACTCACTATTCCCTCAATAATTTGGCCTCTGGTCAACACTCGAGAATCTTCTTGAGCGCTTTCCCTTTCGCCAAGTCGTCCACCAGCTTGTCGAGGATGCGCAAGTCCCTCATCCGAGGCTCCTCTATATCCTCAATGCGCACGCCGCATACCTTCCCCTTCACATCCATTCTGGCAGGGTTCATCCGAGGTGCATTTTCCAGAAACTCCCCGTAAGTTGCATCCCCCTGTAACAAGATTTCCAACTCATCTTTCGAGTAACCCGTAAGCCAATGTGTCACGGCAAACACCTCGTCCGCCGTGCGACTCTTCCTCTCCGCCTTGGCAATAAGCAAAGGAAACACCTTCGCAAACTTCATTTCAAATACATCCATAGCAATCGAATTTTCATTTTCCAAGTCCACCGTAACAGTTTTACTTCATTATTGGTGGATTTATTTTCTCTCGGACATCCGTCATCTCAGAACAGAGTATAAGTCATTCGGCAATATGTCAAAGTGAATCTATAACATGGGGATTAGACAGGAATTGGAATACACCTATTGTCCATATACCATTATCGTCCAGCATTGGAGGGTAATGGCCCGAAACAACAAGCAACTTCTTGAAAGAGTCGTTGATTTGAAGCAACGAGCGTTTCTCTTGTAGTTCCTTTTCCACATCTTGGTGTTGGTAGGCCGACTGGAAATAACAACGTCGGCTACCTTTGTTGGCAACGAAATCCACTTCAAGATTTATTCTTGACCCATTTGGAGATCGAGACCCTACTTCACCCACATCGACAGAATATCCCTGTTTGCGTAATTCGTTGTAGATGATATTCTCCATCACATGTCCTCTGTCCAGTTGCCGGAACGACAACAGTGCATTGCGCAATCCAATGTCTTGGAAATAGTATTTCGACTGTGCTCCTATGTATTGTTTCCCACGTATATCATACCTCTCAGCCTGTTCCACAATGAACGACTCTTCGAAATACCTGACATAAGAATCCACTGTCTTGTTTGTAATAGATAGTTTCTTTTTGCTGGCAAAAGCGTTAGTCAGATTGTTGATATTAGTCAATGACCCCACATTGGATGCCAGCACGCGAATCAATTCCTTGATTTCAGGGACATTTTCAATACGATTACGCTCCATAATGTCACGCAAATAGACCGTATTGAACAGTTGCCGTAGGTATGCCGACTTCTTTTCATCCGTCTCCATTGACAATAGACCTGGCAATCCGCCATATAGCGAATATTCATCCCATGCATCCTGCATTGTGCCTTGAAAAGCACTCAGATACTCGCTGAAAGAGAGTGGGGCGAGGTGTATCTCATAACTGCGTCCACGGAATTCGGTGGCAATGTCCGAAGAGAGAAATCTGGAGTTGCTCCCCGTTACAAATACATCCACATTCTCGAAATGCAGCAAACTATTCAGCACCTCTGCGAAATGGTCGACCATCTGTACCTCGTCGATAACCACGTAGTACATTTGGTTGCCATTTGCAGCAAATGTCTCTATCTTATCCAGCAGAACATCTGGGTTGCGGAGCGAACGGGAGCGCCAGTCTTCCATATTGAGAAACAGAATATTCTCCTCTTGGATTCCCATTTCTGCCAATCGAGTATGGAAAAGGTTGTTCAGTAGAAACGACTTGCCGCAACGGCGTATTCCTGTTATCACCTTTATAAGCCCATTGTGCATAGAATCCACAAGATTATCAACGTAATGTTCTCTTTTTATTATCATAATATTCCATTTTTTTGCCAAATTTGGCTATTTTTTAGAATGCAAAGATACTACAAAAATCCAATATAATAAAATATATTTCACTAAATCATAGAATTCCAGCAGGAAATATACCTCAATTTGACATTAGAAATACCCAATTATATGGCTTAATGATGGCATTTTTCGGTGTAATGGACAAAATTTAGGCTGTTTTTGAAGGAGTACTCTCTAATGGACAAAAATTAGGCTGTTTTTTGACCGAAATTTGGCTATTCGAGAAAAGGTTTGTAACTTTGCACCGTCGATGAAGCGGAGAGGAGCTCTGCTGGGGAGCAACTCATCAAGGAATAGTCGACCGGGTTTTATACCGAAGGGCGGGCTGTCGTATCACTGCGGCAGCCCTTTCCCTTCGGGTAATGTCCGCGATGCCTCAAAAAACCCAATGACAAGCTTGTTGCGACGCTTGCGTTTCATGCCGTTATGGTTGCGGAGCATCCGCTTGAGCTGGGAGAAGTGTCCGTCGATAAGGTTGGTCGTGTTAGGTATCCCCATCTCGATGTTGTCGTACCAGGTGAACAGGCAGGTTTTGTCTGACACTCAGGTATGCGCTGCGCAACTTCTTGTGCGTATAATGGCTTTTGCCCGTCTTTGAATCCGTTGTCCTTTCCCTAAGATAGCCATCCCACTTTACGCACCACTGGCCAAACATTCCCTCAAAAGACTCCTTGTCGGTCTTGGTCAACAGGTCTACTATCTCCTTGAGTTCTACGGCAGCCTCCGTCTTCGGATGCTTTGTGATATACTTGCGCACGGTCTTCTGCTGGTGGAACTGGCACAGCTGCACCTTCTTGTCCGGGAACATCTTCGGGAGTCCTTTCCGCCCGTCAAACACTACAGCAGGTATCTCATACCCCAAGCCTTCAAGCTCGGCTAGCCCTGCGCATAAAGGGCGTTGGTCTCATTCTTGATGAAGTACCACAGCAGGTCCCTCCCCGTGATGGCATCCTTGAACAGCATCACTCCGTACAGGCGCCCCCAGTAGGTCGTGTCCATAACCACAATGACCTTGCCGGGCGTTGCCGTAGCCTTGGGTGGTGTATATGTGTCAAGTTTCCGCTTGATGGTGCGTGGTGAGCATCCGTACCTCTCTGCAAGCTGGGCATATGTCTGTTTCAACTCTGAATACTCACGCCACAATGTGGCCAAATCAATGCGGTTCCCACCCAGAAATTGCTTCCCACAGGCATGGCATTTGTACAACTGGCGCCCTTTTACCATGCCATTTCTCTTCGTTATAGGGCTGCCGCAGTGAATGCAATTTTTTTATTCATAACCTTTGAACGCTGTATCGTGTTAATTATTACGTGCGTTACAAAGATTTCAGCCTAATTTTTGTCCATTACGTCGAATGTGGAATGATTTAGAGTCTTTATTGGGCATGGATGTCGACTTGGTAACGGAGGATGGACTAGCCGGTTATGCTCATGATAGTTTCAACTAAGGAATCCTATCCATATTGTCATAAACGACTAATATAATCGGCTAGAAAAGTACCAAGATAATGATGACCGATAGCGCTTGGATGTATGCCATCTGGGATAAGTGGATTGAAATATCCAGTATGTCCATAAGCTGTATTTCTAAAATCGCATGCAATGTTTGTTTCAAGAAGTCCAGAGTGGTAGAAGTCGCATACTGGAATGCCGTAGTACTCGCAAACCTCAATGAAAGCGTTGACCCACAATTCTTGATTTGGGTAAAGTGTGCCAGTTCCATTTACATAGGCTGCTGGTGATAAAAGCATTTTAGGAGGAGTTATTCCTATTAATTTTATTTTTTTGCCTGAATTATTAATGTATTTTTTATAAAGCCCTTCCACTAATTTATGACAACCAGCGTAATATGTATATGTTGAGCTGTCTCCATCTACAACTCTATCTTTCATTGTTCCAAGTTGGACGCCGACCCTTATGTCGTTCGTTCCACCCATAAATGTAACTACATCGGCATTGTCTATCATATTAGTGTACCGGTTGCACATTGCGGTCTCAAGATTATCCAACCCTATTAGCTTGTTTCCAGAAACGCCATAATTCATAAGGCTAAGATTGAGTATGTCCGCTGCAATTTGAGCATAACTATCCAATTGTCCATAAGGATTTCCGGCTAAACCATGAGGGATATACCCATAAGTGATGCTATCACCGAGACAAATCATTTTACCGTTAGTCTTCTTACAACTACCTAGGATGCTTAAATTGGCCATAACGGCGACGATGGTGACAAAATAAATCAGTATTTTCTTCATTATTATCTGTTTTTGTTTGTTGTATGCTGCCCTCATATTATATGCTTCTTCATCTTTATCTTTGCAGAGGGAGGGCATAGACAGCTTCTGCACGAAGGGAAGAAGCAGAATGAAATGATGAATAGGTATTTTACATGATGGTCACCTCACTTTCTGTTGGTTTGAGAATCTCATTGTTGCCTAATGTCGTTTCTTACAATTTGTCCTTACTTAGAACATTTTTTATCTTTTTCTTATTGATGTTGACGAGGATGAGTATCTCCTATCTATGTTCTAGTTATTTTTGCGGTTTGAAATAATCAAATGAATGAAAAATGCCAACCACGGCATGGGAGATGTCGAAGTTGGCCATCGAATGTGCTATCCTGCTGTATTTGTTTGTCAGCAGAGTATCAGCTCTATTGAAAAGATTGGCGTTCATGATGTCTGAAAAGTCATTATGTCTTTGCCTTTCAGAGCATCCCCAATAAAAAGAATCCGTGAACTTCTGTCTGAACGGAGGCTCTGGACTGCCTATATCCCAAAACGAGAAAGCCCACGGATAGAACCGTGAGCATTTCTGCCTTCTCGTTGGGATTAGAAATTGTCCAGATTTCCGTTCACTTGAAAAGCAAAAACGCTTTATATTATGTCGTTAATTTCTATCTAGTTATCTTCTTCTTTTGTCTGTTTGTTTTTGTTGTTAATGATTTGTTTTTACGCTGCAAAGATACACAAAAAAACGGACTTGCTGATTGTTGTGGGTGTTTTTATGATTCTGTCTTCCCTTCAGCGGCTTTTTTGATGAGGTCGAGCTGGTGCCAGAAGTCGGGGAAGGACTTGCTGACTTGCTCGGGCTCTTCGATGACCATGTCGGGGAAGAGGAGGGTGAGCACGCCGAAGGCCATGGCGATGCGGTGGTCGCTGTGGGTGCGGATGGAGGGGCAGGGAGTGAGAGGAGAATAGTCAATGGGGGATGGTTTAGTGACATACCCCTCGGCTGACGCCGCACCCCTCTCAAGAGGGGACGCTGGGTGCGCTGGTGCCAATCGCACTTCGGTGGGGGTCTGTGTGATGGAGGCCCCCATCTTCTCTAGTTCTTGCTTGAGGGCGTTGATGCGGTCGGACTCTTTGATGCGCAGGTTTTTGATGCCCCGCAGGCGGGCTTTCATGCCCAGGGCGGCACAGCTTACCAGCACGGCGGGCAGTAGGTCGGGGCAGTCGATGAAGTTGTATTCGAACGTGTCGGGGTGGCGGCCAGTGCCTATGATGGCTATGGAGCGTGTGTTGGTGCGGTAGGGCGAGCGTAGCTCCTGGGTTTCGACACCCAGCTGGGCAAAGAGTTCTTTGACCACGCGGTCGCCTTGGGTGGAATGGCTGTAGGAGAGTCCCTTCATGCGTATCCTCAACCCCGGTACTAGGCAGGCTGCGGCATAGATGTAGGAGGCCGACGACCAGTCGGACTCGATGTTCACCACTTGTTTTTTGTGCCGGGTGTCGGGTTGGAGTGGTTCGACGCGGTAGACCCTCCGGTTGGGGCTGACGGAGTTTTTGATGCCTGCTTGGGTCAGCAGCGCGCAGGTCATTTCGATATAGGGACGCGAGGCGGCACGGTCGGTGAGGGTGAGCGTCAGCCCGTTGGGCAGCATGCAGCCGATGAGCAGCATGGCCGATACATACTGGCTGCTCTCGTTGGGGTCAATCTCCGCCATGCGGTGTTGAGGGATGAAGCCCGTGATGTCGAGGGGCAGAAAGCCTTCTTCCTCGCTGCAGACGATGGTGCTGCCCATGCTGCGCAGGCATTGGATGAGGGGCAGCATGGGGCGTTGTTTGAGGCGGTCGTCGCCTGTGAGTCGCCATTGTCCGGGGGTGACGGCAAGCAGGGCAAGCATGAAACGGGCCACCGAGCCGGCGTTGTGGCAGTAGAAGAGGGTGGACGACCTGTGCCGCAGCTGGTTGAGTAGGGCGGACATCAATTGGGTGTCGTCGGCTTCTGACAGGTGTTTTAGCATGAAGGGCGACCCCATTATGTGGTTGAGAACCAGCCAACGGTTGCTGAGGCTTTTGGAGGCAGGCAGGTCAATGTGTAGGTCGTTGGTCTTCATGGGTGTTTGGTTGTTGTTTGGCTGAAAGGTTTGTGTCAAAGGATTGGCGTGGTTCAGACTTCGATTCCGTACTCTTTGATTTTGCGGTAGAGGGTGCGCTCGGAGATGTGCAGCTCCTTGGCGGCGGCACCGCGTTTGCCGCCGTGACGTTTCAACGCCATGCAGATGGCCCGTTTTTCACGCTCTTCGAGGGCCAGAGGCTCTTCTTCCACCACCTCTGAGTCTTGGAAACTCTCGTCCAGGGGATGGGGAGTGTCGGTGTGCAGCACCTGCACTTCGTTGTCGGTGTGGTGCTGCGGGGTGTCGAGGTAGGGGTAGTTGTTGACGGGGGCTGGGGCAAATGATGCCACGTTGTGGTGCCCCTCCATAGTGGGGACTGGCATGCCTTGGGCCAGTTGGGTGACGGCTTGGCGAAGGTCGTTGATTTCGTTGCGCATCTCGCTAATCATCTGCCCCATGGAGAGGGCTTTGAGCAGCAGCTCGCGGTCGGAGATGGCAGTGGTGCCTCCCCCCATGTTGCCGGAATAGAGAACGGGCATCTTTTCCTCAGGCACATAGCTGAGGTAGTTCTGCAGGATGGCGCGGGTGATGGTGCGCTCCTTCTCCACCACGGCAATCTGCTCCGTGACGTTCTTCAGCTCGCGGATGTTGCCGTACCACGGGTAGTTCATCAGGTACTCGCGAGCGTCGTCGGTGAGGAAGATGGGGGGCATGTTGTATTTCTCCGCCACGTCGGACGAGAACTTGCGGAACAGCAGCGGTATGTCGTCGCGCCGCTCGCGCAGCGGTGGGATATAGATGGAGATTTGTTGTAGGCGATAGTAGAGGTCCTCGCGGAAACGACCGTTGCGCACGGCAGCCACGAGGTCGACATTGGTGGCAGCCACCACGCGCACGTTCACCTTAATGGCGGTGGACGAACCCACGGGGATAATCTCGCCGTTCTCCAGCACACGCAGCATCTTCACCTGCATGGCTAGGGGCAGCTCGCCAATCTCGTCGAGGAAGATGGTGCCGCCATCGGCCTCTTCGAAATAGCCCTTGCGGTTTTTCTCCGCGCCGGTGAAGGCCCCCTTCACGTGGCCGAACAGCTCGCTCTCTATGGTGCCTTCGGGGATGGCACCGCAGTTGACGGACACTAGTCCCTTGCCTTGTCGCACATGCTTGCGCAGGCTGTTTTCGTGAATGATGCGGCTGAAGACATCCTTGCCCACGCCGCTCTCGCCGGTGATGAGTATGCTGAGGTCGGTGGGGGCTACCTGTATGGCCTTGTTCAGGGCAAGCAGCAACTTGGGGTCGTTGCCGATGATGCCGTATCGTAGTTTAAGTGTTTGCAAATCCATTTGTTGACAATTTAAAATTAAAAATTAAATTGGTTTGCCTCGGTATATTAATTCTTAATTTTTAATTCTTAATTAATTACACCACCACGCGCCGCAGGGGTTTGCACACGGCCTTGCGTAGTTCTACCAGTTGCTGGTGTTTGGCCATGTGCATCATCTGTTCCTCCTCGTCTTTGCACTCGCGCATGATGTAGCTCAGTGCCTCTATTTTTTGGTCTATCTTTTTCAGTTTGAACGACAACACCGACTCTTCCACGTCCTTATACAGTCGGCTCTCGATGGATGGCACAGAGATGTGTTTCTCCTTCAGCCAGAGGTCGCTGACGGAGTAGGACTCAACCATGAGCGAGAGTGCCTTGTTGCGCAGCACCGTGTCGCTGTTGGCGGCAAAGAAGTTGGCATCGGGCAGGGGCTGCTCGCTCTCTACGGCCTGGCGATAGAGGTCGAACAGCTGCTGGTAGAGAGGATTGTCGAACTTCAGTTCGTTGGCTACAACCTCCTCCACGATGATGTTGGCAATGGGGGTGCTGGTGGTGAAGGTGTTGCCCTCCTCGTCAGACATCTCTTCGGGCAGCTCCTTGCTGCCGTAGTTCAGCAGCAGACGCACCAGCTTCTCTTCCTGGGCCTCGGCGGGACGCTCGGCTGCCAGTATCTGTTCGGGTGCGCGATAGGTGGAGCTTTGGCGCATCAGCTCGTAGTCGTCGGGTTCAGGCTCTAGCGGTGGCGGTGCGTCGGGCGAGGGCTGGGCGGGTCCGGGGAGAGACGTTGGCATGGTGTGGGCCGCCTGACTCTGTTTCTGGGCCTCCTCCTTGCGCTGCTTGATGATGTTGAGGTTGATGGTCTTGCCAAGCTCTTGCAGCAGCACCTGCTCGTTCATTCTCAGTTTCGAGGCGGCGAGACGGATGTAGTCCTGCTGCTCTATGCGGTCGGGCACCAGTGCGATGGTGTTGACAATCTCTTTCAGCACCTCCGACTTGCGGATGGGGTCCTGCTCCACGTCCTCGAGCAGCACGCGTGTCTTGAATGCCACAAAGTTTTCCTCGTGGGTGCGCAGATATTCCTGCAGTTGGGTGGAGCCGTATTTTTGGGCGTAGCTGTCGGGGTCCTCGCCGTCGGGGAAGAGCACCACGCGCACGTGCATGCCCTCTTCGAACAGTAGGTTCACCGCACGCAGTGCAGCCTTGATGCCTGCCTTGTCGCCGTCGTAGAGCACGGTGACGTTGGGTGTGAAGCGTTTGATGAGCCGAATCTGCTCCACGGTGAGCGACGTGCCGCAGGAGGCGACGGTGTTGCACACCCCCGACTGGTGCATCGACACCACGTCCACGTTGCCCTCCACCAGGTAGCACTTCTCCTCTTTCGAGATGGCGTTGCGGGCTTGGAAGATGCCGTAGAGGGTGTGGCTTTTGTCGTATATCTCAGAGTCGGGCGAGTTGACATACTTGGCGGCCTGCTTCTCGCTGCTCAGCACGCGGCCGCTGAAGCCCAGCACACGTCCCGAGATGCTGAAAATGGGGAACATGACGCGTCCGCGGAAGCGGTCGTAGTATTTGCCGTCCTCTTTGAAGATGGTGAGGCCGCTCTTCTCCAACACCTCATCGGAATAGCCGTTGCGCCGCGCGTGATCGGTGAAGTTGCGCCACTCGTCGAGGCAGTAGCCCAGCCCGAAGGTGCGGATAATGTCGTCGCTGAGGCCGCGCTGGTGGAAGTAGGCGAGGCCGACGGCCTGCCCCATCTCGTCGTTGTAGAGCAGGTCGGCGAAATACTTCTGCGCAAACTCGCTCACATGGAACAGCCCGTCGCGCTCGGTCTGGCGTTCCTTCTGCTCCTCGGTCATGCGCTCCTCCTCTATCTCGATGTTGTACTTGCGGGCCAGGTAGCGCAGTGCCTCGGGGTAGGTGTAGTGCTCGTGGTCCATGATGAAGCCCACGGCATTGCCCGACTTGCCGCAACCGAAGCACTTGTAGATGCCCTTGCTGGGCGACACATAGAACGATGGGGTCTTCTCGTTGTGGAACGGACAGCAACCGATGTGGTTTGCACCCCGCTTTTTCAACGACACAAATTCCCCTATTACCTCCTCAATATGAGTGGCATCCATAATGCGTTGTATGGTCTCGCGGCTTATCATTTCGGTTTGCAAAAGTACAAAAAAAAACTGACATTTTGTCAGTTTTCGACAGAAAAAAGTTCTCGTCCTACTAATTGTTTGGCTCTCTGCGCTCCGCCAACGATTGTATGGCGTTTCGCCTCGCGATGGGTTAACCCCCATCCGATTCCATAGTGACTCCCAGTTTCAATATATTGATTATAAATTATTTATATATCGTTTGTTGCTGCTAGAGCGAAGATGGAGCGAAGAAGTAGCAACGATGAATCGAATATTCTCGGGAGGAAGGAGGGGGGTGGGTGGGGTTTAGGAGGGGTTTAGGTGGGGGTTGGGAGGAGTTTGGGTGAGGGTTGGGTGGGGGGCAGGTGGGGTAGCGGAGGGGGTGTCTAGTCGCAGAGGACGTAGATGTCGTTGCGGGGGTTGATGAAGAGGACGGGGAGGCGGTGGGGGTTGCGGATGGTGCGACGCTCCTGGGTGCCGGCGAACCATTCGATGATGTCGAGGTCGCGGGTGTCGGTGGTGACGGAGATGAGGAGCCCGCAGCCGATGTGGGCGGCGGTGTCGCAGATGATTGTCTCGGGGAAGAGGGCGTGACCGCTGACGCCCTGCTGGTCGTAGGCGACGCCGAGGCCGTTGAAGAACTTGTTCATGAAGAGGACGTTGTTGTGCCATTTGGCACGGAGGCCTTCGTCGGCGTAGTCGAAATGGAGCATGGTGAGGCGGCTGCGGTTGAAGCGGCTGAAATAGCTGGCCCAGATGAGTTTTTCCTTGCTCTCTTTGCGGAAGTCGATGCCATAGCCGATGTGGCTGTAGGCGGCAGGGTCGGCGAGGGGGCTTTGGACGGTGAGGTAGGCTATCTTGCAGCCGCCGAAGAGGTGCAGCACTTGGCGCGGATGGGTGGGATGGCTACGGCGGGCGGAGGGATTGATGCCTGCCACGGCGATGACGCCGTTGAGCATGGTGGGGAGGGCATCGATGACTTCGCGTGTGTTGCCCTTCATGGCCACATGGGCGGGATGCACGTCGGGTTGTTCGGCCTCGATTTGCAGCAGGGCTGGGGTGGCTTGGTCGACGGCGGGGTTGTGGAGGCGTGGGTCTTCGACGTAGAGGAGGATGAGCCCCTTGTTGAGTATGCGGGCGAGGAAGCAGGCGTGGCTCACCACTTCGCGGGTCATGGTGAGGTCGGCTAGGTAGGCTATGACGAATTGGTCTTTCATCTATCGTATGAGTGTGATGTCGCCTTTAAGTAGGTTTTCCTGTCCGGCTTCGCACTTGATGTGGCAGGTGTAGGTGTAGACTCCTGGGAGGCAGGGATTGCCGTTGTAGAGGCCGTCCCAGCATTGGTTGATGTCGTGGGTTTCGAATACTTTTTCGCCCCAGCGGGTGTAGATGGCTATGTAGAAGTCGAGCACAAAGTTGCCGCTGAAGCAGAGCTGGTCGTTGTAGCCGTCGTGGTTGGGTGAGAAGGCGTTGGGGATGAATATGTTGGGTTTGCCACAGACGACTTCGGTGCAGCGGAGGATGAGGGTGCCGGTCCAGGTGCAGTTGAGGCTGTCGGTGACGGTGACGGTGTAGACGGTGACGGTGTCGGTTGGGGTGGCTATGGGGTGTGGTCGGTTGGGGTGGTCGAGGGTATAGGAGTCGGACCACTGGTAGGTGGCACCGGGGACTTCTGTGACATGCAGTTGGACGCTTTCGGTGAGGAAGAAGAGGGAGTCGTCGGCCCAGACGCGCATGTGGAGGAGCGAGGTGTCGCGTATGATTACGGCTGTGGCTTCGTAGGGGCAGCCGGCAGTGTCGGCAAAGTGGATGGTGTAGGTGCCGGGGCAGAGGTTTTCTAGGAGGGTGTCGCCCACGTGGAGTCCGGGGAGGTCGTAGCTGAGGGAAATCCAGCCGTCGCAGTCGTCGCCACATAGGATGGGCTTGGACCCGAGAGTGTATTCGAGCGTGGGCGGGTCGGTGACGGTGAAGGTGGTTTGGTAGGTGCAGCCGTGGCTGGCGATGAGCAGGGTGTGGCTGCGGCCGTCGGCGCTGAGGTCGGTGAGGACGGAGTCGCCCTGGATGCCGTCCCAGTAGTATTCGGCCGAGTCGCTGGCTATGGATGGCATGTGGACGATGGCACGCCCGTCGCTGCCGCCCGGACAGGTGGGGGAGAGTACGGTGAGGGAGTCGAAGACGGTGATGTAGGTGACGGTGAAGGTGTCGGTCTCGGTGCAGCCTAGGCTACTGGTGATTTGCAGGATGTAGTCGCCTGTTTGGTTGACGTATGGGTTGGAGATGGTGTGGTCGGAGACGTTGCCCTGAATCCATTGGTAGGTGCATCCCGGCATGGGCTGTGGGCCTATCTGTATGGGGTCGTTGGTGCAGGAGGTTGTGGCGTGGAAGTGGTTGCCTTCGTTGTTGAGCACCCAGACGGGGATTTCGGTGGTGTCGGCGGGACGGCAGCCGTAGGGCATCATGGCTACGAGGCGGACGGTGTAGTGGCCCGGTTGTGTGAAGGTGTGGCTAGGATTGCGCTCGGTGGAGGTGGTGCCGTCGCCGAAGTCCCAGTGGAATGTGCTGCCGCGGCTGGTGTTGACGAAGTTGACGGTGTAGGGGGCATCGCAGCCTACGGGCGGGGGGACGCATTCGGCTACGGCAAAGTCGTTGTGGATGTTGAGGCGGAAGAGGGCGTTGTTGCAGTTGTTGCTGAGGTTGTGGCGCGACCAGGCGCTGTCGGTGGTGGGGAAGCCGTCGTTTCGGTAGCAGCTGGCGCAGACGCTTTGGTAGAGGGTGGCCATTTTGTCGAAACGGCTGGTGCCGCCGTCGACGTGGTCGTAGCCACCGCTGGAGGTGGTGACGCCGTGCACCTCGCCGAAGAAGGTGGCGTAGTCGAGGCGGGAGGCATTCTCGTCGATGGACATGATGTAGAAGTCCTGCCCGTCGGTGGTGTCTTGAATGGCTTCGGTGGTGATTTCCATGCCGGTGGTGCCGCGCTGGTTCCAGTTGACGGAGACACCGACAAAGTCGCGGCCCCAGCCGGCGGCGTAGACGCGGTTGCAGAGGTCGGCGGCGAAGGCGGTGGGCGAGAGGTTGGGGCGGCCGTTGGGGGTGCCAAAGACGGTGGACCACACGCGCCCGCTGAGGTCGGGCAGCAGGCGGGCGAGGAGCATGCCGCTGCCGGGCACGTTGTAGTTGGCGTTGTAGATCATGGTGCTGCCTTCGGCACAGGTTTGTCCGTAGACGAAGACTTCGTTGCGCCCGCCGCAGCGGACGAAATAGAGTTGGTCGTAGGCTGGTGAGCCATAGTAGGTGCAGGCTATGATGTTGTCGCCGGAGTAGGATATTTTGGCTACAAAGCCGTCGGCGGTGCCGCCGCCGTAGAGGCGCTGCATGGCTCCCGGCGTGGTGGGGAAGGACTGGGAGGAGGTGCCACCGCAGAGAACAACGTTGTAGCTACTGTCGACATCGATGGAGTAGACGGCTGTGGGCTCTGCGCCACCAATGTAGGTGGACCATATCAGATTGCGCAGGTTGTAGTCGATTTTGAACACAATGCCGTTTTGGCGTGCCCCAGGGTCGGACTGCAGGCAGTCGGGCGTTGTGGGGAAATCGAACGAATGGGATGTGCTGCCGACGTAGACGTTGTTGTTGTCGTCGGTGATGAGTTCGCCGCGTGCGCCGTCGCCATAGTTGTAATAGAGCGAGTCGTTGCCATTCATGATGACGTTGTGGCGGTTGTTGTATGAGGCGTGGTAGTTGAGGCCGTCGTTGCCGGTGCCGCCCACGTAGGTGGAGGCTTGCAGCTGGGTGCCGTCGCTGCTGAAACGGCTCACGAAAATGTCGCTTCCGTTTTGGAAATCGATTTCGTATGTGCCTTCGAACTGCAGTTCGGTGCCACCGTTGAAGGAGGTATCGTAGGCATCGGGGGTGACGGGGAAGTCGCTGGAGCCGGTGGTGCCGAAGATGACCAGTTCGTCGAGGGTGTTGACATACATGCTGTGGGGCATGTCGGCGAGGCTGCCGCCGAGGTAGGTGGCAAAGAGACGTTGGCGTCCCGAGGTGTCGAACTTGAAGATGCCCACGTCGGCAATGCCGTTGGCGGTGCCGTCGTAGGCACCCACGGAGACGGGATAGCCCGTGCCGAAGACAAGGCCTGCGGTGTAGGTGTTTTTGTAGGAGTCGTAGGTGGCGGTTGTGCCCCAGTTGTCGGCGGTGGAGCCGGTGTAGGTGGAGAAGTGGAGCGTGGGGTCTATCACCAGGAGCCGGGTGCTGTCGTAGTCGGATAGCGACACGGTCACCTGGTCGCCTTTAATCTTATATCGGGCTTCTATCTCGTGTCTGCCCGTGTCGGTCGTTTGGTAGGCGTAGGGTTCCAGTTCTACCAGTTCGCCCACTGTGGTGCGTATTATCAGGTTGCCATTGCTGAGATAGAGTTTGTCGGCTCCTTCGTAGCGCAAGACGATGGCCGAGGGATTGGCACCGGGCGAGACGTAGAAGTTGGTCTTTAAGGCATTGGATGCCACGCGTACGTCAAGGTCGATGCCGGGGTAGAGGTTGTGGTAGTAGACGGTGCCGTAGTGTGGCAGGCGCGACACCCAGCGGCTGGGGTCGTGGCCATAGTAGTAGTTGTCGTAGCCTCCGTCGGTGTCGATATCCTCGCCACTGACCGCCACGTCGGGGTTGCAGCCTTCGAAGATGACCTTGTAGGCGTGCATCGTCTGGCTGACGTGGTGGTGGAATTGGTGGTCGTGGTGGGGAGTGTGTTCGCGCACGGTGATGGTGAAGCATCCGCGTTCGGCAAAGAAGGCGGCGTTGTGCATCTGTGCCTTGAACAGGAAGGGGTCTTTCCACTGACCGCGGTTTTCGATGAAATAGGTGCGTCCGCCAATCCCGAGGGTGTCGCGTTGGCGGGCCAGAGTCGGGTTTGTGGCTGTTAATAATAATAGCAGCAAGAGTGTGCCCTTGCGGACACACTCTGTTGCTATAGAAGAGTTGGTATACTTATTTGAGGACTTCAATGACACCATTGTGCTCAAAATTGCCTTTATATCCCTTGCCAGAGAATCTGTAGAAATAGGTTCCGCTGGGAGTGTTGGTCTTGGCGGGATCCCAGAACTGGTCGTCGCGTTGGATGTTGACGGCGTGGTATACCCTCGAGCCCCACTTGTCGTAGATGTCGAGTTGGTTGATGGGGTAGGCAAGACCCTCGACGAGGTTGCCGATGACAAAGCGGTCGTTGATGCCGTCGCCGTTAGGTGTCACCACGTTGGGGAACTTGATGTCGTCGTTGATGAGGAGAATGGTGTTCTCCACGGTGTCGAAGCACTGCACCAGTCGGCCGCTAGGTCCGTAGTTGTCGGTGCGGGCGAGGAGTCGGATGGTGTAGTTGCCCGACACATCCTGTCCGTCGGCAGCCGTCCATGTCCATGTGGGGCTGTTGTCGGTGAGGGTGTGGAAGGAGTAGGGGTTGTCCTTGTCATACTGAATTTCCCAGAAGTAGATGTTGTTGCCGTTGTCGGGCGTGGTGTTGTTGATGAGCGAGATGGAGGGGTGCAGTACGGTCGGGTAGACGGGATCCCACGAGAAGGCGGCCTTGGGCGAGGGGAAGACGTTGATGAGGTTGGTGTAGATCAGCGAGTCTTTGCAGCCCTTGTCGCTTTCCACATAGTATTTGAAGTCGTAGGTGCCGGCGGCATACGAGTGGCTGGGGTTCTTGAGGGTCGAGTAGGTGCCGTCGCCGAATACCCAGTGGTATTTGTAGCCGTGTGTGGTGGTGTTGTCGATGTTGATGGTGAAGGGTTCGCAGCCTTCGAGGGGGTAGACTCCTGGGTCGAAGTTGGGAATGGGCTGGGGGTTGACGGAAATCAGGATGGTGTCGCGGGCAGCGCAAACGATGTTGTGGGATGCGTTGTTCACCTCCACGATATAGTTCCTTGTCTCATACGTGCCGGCACGGGTCTCGATGACGGCAGTGGTGTCGCCGTAGGGCTCCCAGATGTAGTTGTAGTGGTATATCTCAGCGCGGGGGTCGCTGGCATCCAGTTGGATGCTGTTCACGCCGCAGAGCAGGGTGTCGTTGCCCAGATGGGGCTCGGGAGTGCACACCGTGGTGATGTGGGTCAGCGTATCCCAGCGGCAGCCGAAGTTGTCGTAGATAGACAGTTTGATGTCGAAGTCGCCGCAGGTGTCGGGCGAAGAGATGTAGGCAGCTGTGGTGTCGTTCCACTTCGGGTTGATGCGCAGGCCCTTGTACATGCCGTCGCGATAGTCGGTCTCAGTGGTGTCCGGACGCCACACCACAGAGTCGATACCCACCTTATAGTCGCAGTCGCCGGTGCTACCTGCGCCGCAGATGTCGAGCGACCAGTTGAAAATCCAGCCGTTATCACCGCCCCAGAAGTCGCAGATGACGGCGTTCCAAACTCCCGAAAGCGGGCAGCCAATCAGTTCGCTGAAGTCGCTGGCGGGGGAGTAGTAGTCAGTCTTGTCCTCATGGTTGCTAGGCATGCGGGTACTCATGTTCTGTGGATTTAGATTGTTGTTGGTATGATAGATGCTTGCCATCGAGGGCATCGTCACAGTCTCTGAAATGGTGTATGTGGGTTTGGAGATATACCAGTTACCCGGCTGGAATCGGGTGGGCAGGTCGGCCTTGTCGCCCGTGACGAGGGTGTAGTCCTCGTTGCGCGACCAGCAGTAGTCCAAACCAATGCCGAAGGGGTTATACAGCGAGTCGCACTCTCTGCCCGAGCCACCATCAGTGTGAGGAGCCCAACCTGTGTTTTCACCGCCGCCGGCACCATCGCCGTCGGGAGAATCTAGCGGAGCCAAGGGGTCGCAAGTGTTACAAGTTCCATTTCGGTCAATCTTACCATATTTCAAAATGGCTTGTCCGACGGTTAGAGAGGTGTTCTCATCGTAGATGGGGCACGTGATAGAAACGCGGTAGTCGCCCATGTAGGTGTGTTCGTAGTTGATACAGACAGAGCAAATCTCACCGGCACTCTTAACGGTCTTGCCAGGGGCAAATTCGCCCGTGAAGTCCACAGGAGCCTCGTAGCAAGGCTTGGGACAACGGGGTCCGTCGGGAATGAAGGTTCGCACCTCGTTGACCTTCGACACGGTCGTCTGGAATTTAATCTCTTTCAGAGTCAGTGTACCGTTACCGTCGTAGCCCACGGTCACCATTAGCGAGTCGTTGTTGCATATCGAGCTTAGGTCAAAAATCGTCTTGATGGGGTTGGGCGACACTCGCACCTGCACCGATGCGTCTATCCTACTTTTGCATCCGTTCGGATCCATAAGTGACAGAACCACTTCTGGGCAGTCGGGCTCTTGGAATCCGTTGTACAATACCGATGTGGCTCCGTAGTCGTTATACGTGTCGCTGCCCAGAGTCCAATTGAACATGGTGTTGGAGTCTGCTGGAAAGTAGAATCCTGTGTTGTAGGTGTAGTTTCCGTGGCCGTGGAAGATGACACCCTGGCCTTGGCAGAGCAGTGCGGCCCACACCATGCCTAGTGTGTCGATTCTGATGATGCTGTCAAGCTGAATGGTGTCGATGGGATGATGGTGGTAGATATGCATAACACTGTCGTGCGTGTTGGGGTCGACCGACCATGTGGTGTCGTCAACCCATTCGGTCATAATAGTGTCGTAGCGGTAGGCGTAGATGGTGTCCAATGCGGCGGGCACCCACTTCAACTCTCCGTGGCCGACCACCTCGCCGGTGCGGAGGTCGGTGCGGTCAAACACCGAGTCGATGGTCGAAGTGATGTACTCGCAGGGGAACTGGCATCCCAGCATCAGGTGGACGCCGGAATAATGTTCAGTAGAGTCGTGCATTCCGCTGCGCAAGCGGAAAGTCAACTCGCCCGTAGGGTTGGTGGCACCCACATAGAAGTGGTCGTTGCTGTCTGACGAGTAACAGTTGTTCAACTTTACTATCAGGGGTGAATTGGTGTCGGGACCGTCATAGATGTAGAACATGTCCGTGCATCCGACATCGTATGTCACAATCGTGACACCGAATTTCTGGTTGCCGGTTGTGTCCACCGAGTCGCAGTTTGAGGCAATTGTCATCCAATAGTCGTGCAAGGGCCTGTAGTCGCCTGCAAGACCGCCTTCGTCAACCAAGAGCATGCCTGAATTGCCCGGACCGCTGCGGGTGGTCTGGTGCGTAGTGGAGTCTAGTTTGATAGTCTCCTGATTCTGAGCCATCACGCTGCCTGCAAGGGCAACCGCTATCGCTAATAGAAATAACTTTTTCATGGTGATTGGTTTTTAGCGTTAATGGTTATTAGTCTTTGTACTGTTCGGGATAGAGGGTCCGAGCCATCGCCTCGTTGTGCACGCGCACGCCGAGGTACTGGATTCCAGTGCCCTGTCCCATGCGGAAATAGATTGGATCCTTCACGTCTTTGGGACGGAACTCGTTGAAGTTGTATCTCCAAATGCTGAGAGTGTTGAGGTCTGCCACAAACGAACGCGACACTTTCTCGCCCGACATTAGGTCGGTCAGCTCGTTGATGTCGTGCACGATGGCTCCTTGGGGGACTTGGGTGGTGATGAAGAATGAATTTTGCGAGTAGTGGCAGAAAAACTCCAACTTCTCGGCAGGATAAGTGTTGGTGTCGATGCCTCGCTGAAGGACCATTGGGCGCACGATGGTGCTACAATCCTGTGCCCAGCCTGTGTTGGTTGATCCAAAGGCAAGTACGACAATAAATGTGAAAATGATTTTTTTCATGATAATATTATTTTAGTTATTATTTGCTCATAGGGACAATCTCCTTTTTTTTCTCTTTTTTCACCCGCTCTCACTATATACTGTCAAAAGTACCGAAAACGGACACCCCTAGAGCCTATTTTTTAACTTTTTTTATGACTTTTTCTGAAAACTCTTCACCAAAGCCATCAAATAGCCCAAAACGATGAAGCCGCCCGGAGCCAAAATGAAGAGCAGCATGCCGTCGTTTCCGCCGATGAAATTATGGCCGAAAATAGAGCCGCCGCCCAGCATCTCGCGCACCATGCCCACCAGCGTCAGTGCCCAGGTGAAGCCCAGTCCCATGAACAGGCCGTCGAGCAGCGAGTGCCACACGTTGTTCTTCGACGCAAACGCCTCGGCGCGTCCCAGCACCACGCAGTTCACCACAATCAGCGGGATGAACAATCCCAGTGTGGCATACAGGTCGGGCAGGTAGGCCTGCATCACCAGCTGCACGATGGTCACAAACGTGGCAATGACCACGATGAATGCCGGTATGCGCACCTTGTCGGGAATCACCGACTTGAGGAGCGAGATGACAATGTTCGACATCAGCAGCACAAAGGCTGTTGCCAGGCCCATGCACATGCCGTTGATTGCCGACGTGGTGGTGGCCAGCGTGGGGCACATGCCCAGCACCAGCACCCATGTGGGATTCTCCTTTACGAGTCCGTTTTTAATAATGTCTACAGCTTTCATTGCTCATTTCCTCCTTTCTGGTATATTGCGTATGCGTTGTTGATAATCTCGCAGAATGCGCGCGAGGTGATGGTCGAGCCGCTGATGGCGTCCACGTCACCGCCGTCCTTCTTCACCTTCAGACCCTCCTTGGGGTTCTTGCCAATCACGTCGCCCTTGTTGCCTTTCTGGAACCATTCGCTAGCCTTGGCACCCAGGCCGGGTGTCTCGGCGGTCTCCAAAATCTGGTAGCCGCTGATGTTGCCTTCGGCATCCAGGCCCACCATGGCCACCAGGTTGCCGCCGAAGCCCTTGCCGCTCTTCGACTCGATGGCCATGCCCACCATATTGCCGTCGGCATCATAGGCCTTCGTGCAGGGCACCTCGTCGATGGTCGTCTCTTCCAGACGGTCGAAGGCGGGCAGCACCGCCTTCACGGCTGCCTCCTTTTTCGCCTTCTGAGCCTGTGCTATAGGCTCTTCGGTAACGCCGCTGACAAATGCCAGTGCAGCGGCTGCCACTACTGCTATCGCGGTCAGCGACAACAGCATATTGATTAGAGTTGATTGTGCTTTCTTTGCCATGTCTTTTCTATTTTCAACATTCAACAATCATTTTCAATTAGCAAATCTTATGGGTTTGCACCAGCGGTTGATGAGCGGTGTCACCGCGTTCATCAGCAGTATAGCGAAACTCACGCCCTCGGGATATGCGCCCCAGTTACGGATGATGATGGTCAGCAGGCCGCAGCCGAAGCCGAACACCAGCTGCCCGCTCTTGGCCATGGGCGAGGTCACCATGTCCGTTGCCATGAAGCAGGCACCCAGCATGATGCCGCCCGTCAGGATGGTCGTCAGGGGGTCGATATACTGCGTCGGGTCGCACAGCCAAAGGATGCCGCTGAACACAAACGCCGTGCCGATAAATGCCACGGGGATATGCCAGCTGATTACCTTGCGGCACAGCAGATACACCGCGCCAATCAGGATGGCTATCGCACTCACCTCACCCAGCGAGCCGCCCATGTGGCCCAGCAGTATGTCGGTCAGCGACGGCAGGTTGTTGGCCTCTATCACGCTCTGCACCGTGGCGCCCTCGTGCGTCAGGCCCTCCTTGATGACGCCCAGCGGGGTGGCTCCCGTGGTGGTGTCAAGGCTCATGGGGAACCACTTGCCCACCGTGGGCCACGTGGTCATCTGCACTGGGAACGAGATGAGCATGAACACGCGTCCCACCAGCGCGGGGTTGAACGGGTTCTTGCCCAGGCCGCCGAAGGTCATCTTGCCCACGCCTATGGCCACCAGGGCTCCGATGGCCACCAGCCATATCATCTCGGCAGTGGCGGGCACGTTGAATGCCAGCAGCAGACCCGTCACCACGGCCGAACCGTCGCACACGGTGCTGGGCACTTTAAGGATGAATTTCTCAATAAGCCATTGGAACAGGCAGCAGCACGCCACCGACACCAGGCTGATGAGCAGCGCGTTCAGCCCAAAGTAGGCAATGCCGCACAGCAGCATCGGCACCAACGCCAGATTTACGCGCCACATGATTTTCTTTGTCGACTCGTCGCTATGTACGTGAGGAGAACCTGATATATTTAATAAGTTCATATTATTTATATAGATTGTTAGATGGTTTGAACTCTTGGTTGTTTGCGTGCTTGGCTGTTTGATTGTGTGTCCATTCGGGCATTACGGCAATCAGACACTCAAGCGTTATTATCATTTTTTCGCAGCCATCATGGCGCGCACCTTGAACTTGCCCAGGCGAATCTCGTCGGTCAGCGGCTTGTTGGCGGGGCAGCTGAAGAAGCAGCATCCGCACTCGATGCAGTCCAGAATGTTGTGCTCCTTAGCCTCCTCCACGCGGCCCGTCTTCACCAATGCCGAGAAGAGGTAGGGTTCCAGCCCCATGGGGCAGGCGTTCATGCACTTGCCGCAGCGGATGCAGTTGGTCTCCGGGGCGCGGCGGGCCTCCGCCTCGTCCATCACCAGCACACTTGCCGCGCCCTTGGTGGTCGGGGCAGCCAGGTTGCTCACCGCCTTGCCCATCATCGTGCCGCCGCTAATCACCTTGCCGGTGGTGGCGGGCAGCTCGCCGATGGCCTGCTTGATAATGTCGTTATAGGTGATGCCGATGCGCACCTGGTAGTTGTGCTGGCTCGGCAGCTTCTTGCCCGTTACGGTCAGTATGTTCTCAATCAGCGGTTTGTTCTTCTGCACCGCCTCGTATACGGCAAAAGCCGTGCCCACGTTGCTCACCACGCAGCCCACGTCGATAGGCAGCTTGCCGCTGGGCACCTTGCGGCCCGTGATGGCGTTGATCAGTTGTTTCTCCGCGCCTTGCGGATATTTCACCTTCATCGGCTCCACGATGATGCCTTCGAACTGGCGTGCCATCTCGGTCATCACGCGGATAGGCTCGGGCTTGTTGTTCTCGATGCCGATATAGGCGTTGGGTACGCCCAGAGCCTTGCGCAGGATGCTCACGCCCACGCAAATCTCCTCGGCATGCTCCATCATCACGCGGTGGTCGGAGGTGAGGTAGGGCTCGCACTCGGCGGCGTTGATGATGAGGTATTCGGCCTTCTTGCCCTCGGGGACGCTATATTTGATGTGGGCAGGGAACGTGGCGCCGCCCAGGCCCACGATGCCCATCTCCTTCAGCTTGGCGACAATCTCCTTCGGCTCCAGCGTGCATTCGCGTTTCACCTCGGGCGTGCGGTCGATGCTTTCGAGCCACTCGTCGCCCTCCACGTCGATATAGATGGCGGTCTTAGGCAGGCCCACCATGTCCTTGCACACGTCAATCTTGTTCACCGTGCCGCTCACGGGCGAGTGGATGTTGGCGCACATAAACGCCTGCGCCTCGGCAATGAGCTGGCCCACCTTCACCTTGTCGCCCTTGGCGACGATGGGTGTGGCGGGGGCTCCCAGATGTTGGTTCATCAATACGGCGACCTGTGTGGGCAGGGGCATCTGCTCGATGACGGCGCCAGTCGATATCTTGTTTTCTTCGGGGTGGACACCACCCATTTTGAAAGTCTTCATCTTCGAAAATGTTTGAGTTACCTAACTAGTTCTGTTGTGCCGGTGCCGCGACGGGTGTCGGGGCGGGAGTGGGAGTGGCTGCGGGGGCAGGGGCCGGTTCCTTCTTGGGAGGCAGCGGCGGGAAATTGACCGCGTGGATGGCTCCCGTGGGGCACTCGGCGACGCACTTGCGGCACATCTTGCACAGCGTGTAGTCTATATAGGCCAGGTTGTTCTCTACCTTCACGGCTCCGAAGGGGCAGGTCTTCTCGCACTTGCCGCAGCCGATGCAGGCGGCGGTGCACGACTTGCGGGCCGTGGCGCCCTTCTCCTTGTTGCGGCATGCCACATACACGCGGCGGTTCTTCAACCCCTTGTTGCGCAGCTCGATGATGCCGCGTGGGCAGGCCTTGGCGCAGGCACCGCAGGCGGTGCACTTCTCCTCGTCAACGATGGGCAGTCCGGTCGACGGGTCGAGACTCAGCGCGCCAAACTGGCAGGCGTTGACGCAGTTGCCCAGCCCTAGGCATCCGAACACGCAGCCGCTCTCGCCGGCATACACGCTGTTGGCGAAGGCGCAATCCTTCAGGCCGTCGTATTTGTTTTTTGCCGTGGCGTTGGCGCAGCTGCCGTTGCAGCGCACTACGGCCACCTGGGGTTCCGACACCTCGGGGGTGCAACCCAGCAACTCGGCCACCTTCTGGGCCACAGCCTCGCCGCCGGCGGGGCATTTCAGCCCGTCCATGTTGCCCTGCTTCACGAAGGCCTCTGCCATGGCGCGGCAGCCCGCCTTGCCGCAGCCGCCACAGTTGGCTCCGGGCAGCACTTCGGCAATCTCGTCAATCAGGGGATCTTCGACAACTTTGAACTTTTGGGCAACAAAATACAGTACTACGGCAAAGATGGCACCTATGATACCAAGCACCAGTACTGCGGTCAAAATCATGTTGGTCATTGTTTTATGTTTGTTTTACTTGTTTATTTTGTTCTATTTTTATAAAATGCAAATTTACTATTTTTTTTCTATATGACAACATTTGGCATGCATTTTTTATAAAAAAAGATTTCAACACCCACTGTTGACTTCTCCTTTTTCTTCACTCTCAGCACTCTCCGACGGCTCTTTCCTCTCTTCCACAGGCAGGTGATTTTACGTCTCATTTTTCGCCTCCTTTCCTGCCTTTCCAAGCCCTATTTTTCCGTCCCCAAGTGACATTATCGCCATCTTTCATATTTCTTCATAACTTATTGTGGGCTAGTATTATATTTCCAATCGCATTCAATCTACTACAAGGGTACCTTGTCTAAAGGGTGTTTTTGTGTGATATTATGTTGATTATCATTGATTTAACCCTTATTCTTCGCTATTGTAAGCGGCGAAGAAGCGAGTGGGGAGCAGTGAAGGATGGAAGACTGGGCGAAGGCAGGAATAAAACAGAGGGCGAGTGTGGCGAATGGGTGGGGTAGAGGAGGTGACGGATTGCAGAAAAAGGGGGCGAAAGTGAGGGTAAATGCGGTCTGGAAGGAGTGAGGGAGTGATTGGGTTAAAATGTTGTTCTGCAGATGATTGAAAAATGATGTCGAGAAAAAAAACATCGGAAAGTTGTAAATCGAAAAAAAATGTGTATTTTTGTACCGCGAAATATACGTGTATAAAAAATAAATATCAGAAAAATATGAGCAAAGTACTTGTTGGATTTGACTTCTCTGCGGGTTCGGCGTATGCCGTGGATTTGGCTATTGACCTTGCCAATCGTTTGAAGGCTGATATCAGGTTGGTTTATGTTAAGGAGAAGGACCAAGACGAGGGTCCGATTCGTGAGGAGATAGAACGCCGCAACGCAGGAGTGGCACACTTGTTGAATGGCATCAAGTTGGAGTATGTGATTCGTGAGGGCAAGGTGTCGGAAGAGCTGTGTGAGCAGGCTAAGGAGGACGAAGCCTCCTATATCATAGTTGGTACCCACGGTATGTCGGGTTTCGAGAAGAACTGGATAGGCCGCAACACCTATCGTACCATTGCCGAATCGGAAGTGCCGGTACTGACTATCCGTGAGGATTTTAACTTTAATAAAGCCCTGGAGCGCATCGTTGTGCCGCTGGACAGCACGGCCGACACGCGTCAGAAGGTGCCCCATGCCGCCCGCTTGGCCAAGATATTTGGTTCCGAGTTGCATATTTTGGGACTGTATACGTCCGACAATAAGTCGATTAAGCATATCGTTGACGGGTATGTGCGCATGGTCGACAACTATCTGACCAAAGCGGACGTGAAGCATGTGGTGAAGTGTGTGGATGTTCCCAAGAATTTGACTGTCACCACGCTCGAGTATGCCGACGAAGTGAATGCCGACTTGATAGTGATTATGACGGAGCAGGAGTCGTCGCTGACCAGCTTCCTGCTAGGCACTTACGCACAGCAGATGCTGACGCTGTCGCACCGTCCTATCCTGTCTATCCGTCCCGAAGAGGTCAACGGACTGGCGAAATAAGTGGGATGGGCTTTTGTAATTAGGGAAATTTGTGATGCGTAGATTATTGATAATAGCAGTCTTGATGCTTCCCCAGCTGGTGTGGTCGCAGAGCTACTCCACCAACCGCAGTCGCGGAAGGGTGGAGATAAAGGGCGATGTGGCGGTTGCACAGCTGGTACAGAAGCATATAGAGCTCAATGAGAGGATACGTACAATCCCTGGCTATCGCATACAGGTGGCATCGCTCTCTGGTACCTCGTCGAAGAACCGTGCGTTTGAGATGAAGGAGCGCATCCGTGAGGCGTACCCGGGAGTGGAGGCTTATGTGGTGTTTGACGAGCCCAACTTCAAGGTGAAGGTGGGCGATTTCCGCACACGTTTGGAGGCGTACGTGTTCCTGCAGCATATTCGGATGGATTTTCCCGGCACGATAATTCGCGACAATATTTTCCCCACCCAGATTAACTGGGATGAAATGGTGCCTGAGTCGGAAGACGACATTTGATGCCCCCTGAGTGAGGGAATCGCGCTAGGCTCGGGATGTGATTATAATATGCGTAAGTGGTTCATAATATGCCTATTGTTGCTATCACAGCAATCCTTATGCCAGCCACTCTACGAGCACCGTGGAGTGCAGTATGCCACGCACGGCACCGACTTTTGGTTCTGCCTACCACGGACGTTGTATGGGAGCTCTGAAAATCGTGCCGGCTTGTACATCATGTCAGAGCATAACTGTACGGTGACGATAACAAACGAGTTGTTGGGTTTCACTTATACCAAGTATATTACCAGCTGCCACGAAATCAATACAAGACTTGACACACTCAATAAAATTGATCTTCCGTGGAGGGTGATTTGTTTTGCCGACACTCTGGAGGCAGGTGCCCCAGCCAACAGTCAGTTGGCGACCCAGCCGCAGGCAAAGGCATTCCATATCACCAGCACCGACACTATCTGTGTATATCTGTTTTCGTACTCAATGGGCTGTATTGATGTTACCAACTTATTGCCCACAGATATACTGCGAGATGAGTATGTGGTGCAGGCGTATCCTGATAATAACAGTAAGGCTATGTTCCAGGTGGTGGCGACGGAAGACAGCACGGTGGTGGACATAGTGCTGGGTGATGTCGACTGGATAGGGAGGCCGAAGAACAGCGTGGTGACTGTGACGCTACACCGAGGCATGATGTATAATGTCATGGTAGGGAAAAAGTGCGACAAGTACCCTGCCTGCTGTGGGACGAGACCGCCTTCGGAGTGTAACTGTACATTGGCTCTGGATCCCCACATGTTTAACTATGATTCCACTGAGGCACAAAAATTCCTATTTGACTCAATGAATGTGGATCTTAGCGGAACCTATATCAAGTCGCGCGACAATAAACGGATAGCGGTGTTCCAAGGCAATCAATTAGGCCAAGTTGGAGGGCCAATAAATGGAGGAGGCGACTTAGTGTTTGAACAGGCATTGCCTATCCGCTATGCGGGGACAGAGTTTGTGACGCCCAACTTGATGGCTTCGAGGTATGACTATATCCAGTTCACAGGATTGGTGGATGGTACCCAGGTAACGATAATGAACACTGCCGACCCAACGTTGCCCACCCGCACGCTGACCGTAGACGCACGTGAGTCGGACTGGTTTCTTATGGATACAACAGAAGGACCATTCTATATTACCTCTAATCACCCGATACTCACTTCGATGCAGTCGTGTGGGTATAGATTTAGGTATCCACCATATACGCGAGGCGACCCAGCCATGCTGGAGGTAGTGCCGGTAGAGTGGTGGCACCACGGAGTGGCGAACGGTGGGCAGGTGTATTATTTGGACGATAACAACAATGCATGGAGTTACTATCATTCAGTACACATTTTCACCCGAACGGATGACGTGGCTGGGATGTTTTTTAATCGCATCCCAATAGACACGATGTTCACGCCGATACCAGGCACGCCATATAGTTATGCCTACGTACACTACGACTCGCCATTGGTTATGTGGACGCGTGCTCAACATTGCGTGGAAAACCGGTTGGGTAGCCCCTTCTGGGTGGTGGCCGACGCGGAAAAAATGGGAGAGCATGCACTCTATAGCTATTCTCACATACAACCAGGGCAGAACTACTTGGAAGTGAACGATGTGCCAGCGGACTCACTGCCGGCGGACAGTATCTGGTGCATGTACGACCCGATTCAGTTCCATGGCTGGGTGGAGCGG